>Ga0163150_10000197_pt1 | contig 109736 bp, 90 predicted proteins | sample OliLakLV19P2IB_FD_148628 | JGI IMG/M metagenome (GOLD analysis project Ga0163150, IMG submission 148628) | Freshwater microbial mat bacterial communities from Lake Vanda, McMurdo Dry Valleys, Antarctica - Oligotrophic Lake LV.19.P2.IB | ecosystem: Environmental > Aquatic > Freshwater > Lake >...
CAGGGCCAGAGAACGTTTTTGAAGCGGGAGAACATGTGTCATCCCGACTGTACAAACAGAGTGTACATACAAAGTACATACAAAAGATGTGCAATGTATGCTTCGCGCAATGGCAGTGCGGTTGCACCGGGGGCTATTCATGTTCAAGCCCTCCGGGCTTGCGCCGCAGGACGAGGCGAGCAACGCCAGAATATGGGGCGCGTGAAAACTTGGAATTGGCACCATTGGAGTTTGGAATTTATTTGGGATTTGGGATTTGGGATTTGGGATTTCCGCGCAGCGACTGGTCCACTTGCAAATCGTGAATGTTCGCGTCGCTGCCGCGCTGCCGTTGTGTCCACCAGCCCCAGATCGTGCCGAGCAAAGAGCCGAAGCACGTCGGCGGATGCCAGAGCCAGCGGATGTCCCGATCTTTGAACAAGCCAAGCAGCGTGTGGCAGAGCGGTCCTAAAAATGTTCCGCAGTAAAGCGCCGCGAGCCAGACCGGCACCGCGGGCTTCTGTTTAGTCCACGAAACATTCGTTTCCTGGCGGACATTGAAAAAATGCACGATGGCGCGGCGGCGCTTCTTCACGAAGCCCCACCACGTCTGCACGTAGTAGTGATGCACGCCGCGCCCGCGAATTCGCAGCCATTCGCGCTGGCCTTCCTGCATCAGATGCAGCGCGACGTGCGTGTCTTGAAACTGTTGCTTCGCGCGCGTGCGCTCGATGTCCGCGCGGCGGAAGACGAAGCCGTTCGCGCCGAGCGGATACGACATGGAATCTCCCGGCACCGTCCAGCGTTCGACCTCGCCGGCGCGCGCGACGAGCTTCGGCGTCACGCTCATCATCCACGACATTGGATCGCTGATGTGCAGCAGCGCGGTCACGTAGGCGCAGAACGAACTCATCTTGGGCGACGCGAGATAATAACTTTCCACGCCCAGCGCCTGCGGATTCGCGGCGAGGGCGCGCACCGCCAGTTCGATGTAATCGGCGTGCGTGATCTCGTTGTCCGAGTCCACGAAGATGATGAATTCACCCGTGGCGTGCTGAAGCGCGAGCCGCTTGGCCTGCTCCATGTCGCGTCCGTGATCGTCGATGATCGTCGCGCCGTATTTCGCGGCGATGGCGCGCGTGGCGTCCTTCGACATGGCGTCGGCGAGGATGATTTCGTAGCGGTCGCGCGGGTAAGTCTGCTTGGCGATGGAGGCCAGACAGTTCTCCAGCAAGGCCGCCGCATTCAGCGTCGGCATGATGAAACTGACTTTGGGCCACGGTTCGGACATCGCGCGGGACTGTGCGAAGGGCGCGAGGGTAGGGGCAAGGAAAAGCTGGATGCGGAGCGCGGACCGCCGAGTCCGCGTGTTCATGATGCGCGAACCACGGAATACACGGAACACACGGAAAGAAAGCCGGGCGGATGAAGTTCCGCTATTTTCCGTGTGTTCCGTGTCTTCCGTTGTTGAACAGTTTTTTCGATCAACACGCGGACTCGGCGGTCCGTGCTCCGACAATTCCGCATGGACGCCGCCTGGCAAACGCGCTTCCATGCGCGCCATGAAATCCACGTTGTGTTCGCTGCTCGCAGGCTTTGGCTTTTTCGTCGGCACCGACTTGTTCGCCGCTGACGCTCCGCCCGTCTTTCCGTTGTGGCCGGACAAAGCTCCGGGCGAGACGAATACAATTGGCGAAGAAAAAGACCTGACCAAGCCCGGCGAAGGACTCGTCGCGGGCCAGCGCGTCATCCGTCTCGGAAACATTTCCACGCCCACCATCACGCTCTATCGCGCGCCGAAGGAGAAGGACACCGGCGCGGCGGTCGTGGTGTTTCCCGGTGGCGGCTACAACATTCTCGCGTGGGATTTGGAAGGCACCGAGGTCTGCGAGTGGTTGAACTCCATCGGGGTGAACGCGGTGTTGCTGAAGTATCGCGTGCCGAAGCGGCCCGCGTTCGAGCGTCACGCGCCGCCGCTTCAGGACGCGCAGCGCGCGCTGGGTCTGGTGCGTTCGCGCGCGCAGGAATTTGGTTTTGATCCCGCGCGCATTGGCGTGCTGGGTTTCTCAGCGGGCGGTCATCTCGCGGCGGCGCTGAGCGCGAGCGTGGCGCAGCGCACCTACCCGGCGGTGGACGCGGCGGACGCGGTGAGCTGCCGTCCGGATTTCTCCGTGCTGATTTATCCCGCCTATCTCACGCTGAAAGACGAGGGCGACAAAATCAATCCTGTCACCGCTGTGACCAGCAACACGCCGCCGGCCTTCATCGCCATGACGCAGGACGACGCGGTGCGCGTGGAGACGGCGCTGTTTTATTCCGTGGCGCTCAAGCAGTCGGGCGTGCCGTTTGAACTGCACATTTATCCGAAGGGCGGCCACGGCTACGGTCTGCGGCGCACGGAGAATCCGGTGACCGCGTGGCCGGACCGGTGCGCGGAGTGGATGAAGAGCAGGGGGTTGTTGAAGAAGTGAGCCGGGCTTGGTGAACCAGATGTTAGGCCGCTTCACGCGCTCGACATGAAGACCTGCACTTACTGTGGACGAGGGAGCGACGACGGCCTCGTGGCTTGTCGAGAGTGCGGCACAGAGTTCAGCTCCATCGAGTCGGTGGCGGCACAACCGACTCTTTCGCGGCGTGGTCGCATTCTCGTGGGCCTTGGCGCACTTTTTGTGTTCGGTGTTGCAGTCATCGCCATGCCTGCGCTGCTTCTTGCCGTGCCTGTGTTTGCCATATTCTATTTGCCCATCTACCTACCACTTCTTGTCAGCTTTGCCTTCAGAGCGCATGAGTGGCGTGGGCTGCGGTGGTCGCTGCGAGTCGGCTCTCTGTTGGCGTTTTTCATCTGGCTTTCCGGCATGTCTAGCCGCCCGAATTTCGGTGACGACGTGGGTGGCAATCTTGCGGGTGCTGGCCACAATTTCGTTTGGACTTGGGGCAGCGGAGCGGCCTGCGCTTTCGTGGCTGTTGTTGTGGGCTTGTTGTTGCGCGTCGTCTTGCCTACGCGTCCTCGATCATCATCTGATTAGTTACCACCCACCTGATTCATTTCACGCCTAATCGCCTGCTGTATCTAACGGCGGCGGGCTGTCATTGAATTCGATCGTTGGTAGGGTGGTTCAGCGCGGGGGGATGATTCAAAATGCCTCACGCCAAGTCCGCGAAGGACGCAAAGAAAAAACTGATTTCCCTTCGCGCCCTTGGCGGACTTGGCGTGAGGAAATTCCGCTCACAAAATCTTTTTCCACTTCTTCTCATCCTTCAGCATCCGCTCGCGCAGGAGCGGGAGCGGGGGCATGCCGTGGCGCAGGAGTTCGTCGTGGAAATTTTGCAGGGTGAAGCGCGGGCCTTGCTGCGCCTGCCAGTCGGCGCGGAGCTTCAGAATCATCAGCTTGCCCAGCGTGTAGTTCAGGTAGCCGGGATCGTAGGTGCCGCGCACCGCTTCCTGCCGCGCGGTCTTCTCCTCGTAGTAGCAGTTGTCCATGAAGAATTTCGTCGCCTCATCGACGGTCATCTTCTGCGTGTGCATTTTGATCGAGGCGACGAGGCGGCAGAGGCGCAGGAGCGCCTCGTCGGATTGCGCGAGACGATATTTCGCAGCGCGCAATTTTTCTTCCGTCGAAGCATTGGCCCCAATGGGCGGGAACCCTGCGTCGAGAAACATCTGCTCCGTGTAATGCGCCCAACCCTCGACGAAAGCGTAGCTGGAAAACATTTTCGCCAGCCGACTCGCGCCCGACGCTTTGAGCGCGAGGTATTGCACGTAGTGGCCCGGATACGCCTCGTGAATCGAGACGATGTCCGTGGTGTAGTAGTTGAACGCGGTGAGCCATTCGTCCTTCTGCTTCTCCGGCCACTCCGGCTCGGTGGGCGTGACGTAGTAATAGGCTTCGGTCGCGTTCGTCTCGAAGACACCGGGTGAATCCATGGAAGCGAAACTCGTGCGGCGGAAGGGCGGGGGCGTCTCCTCCACCTTCACGCGCACATCGGAGGGAATGGTGATGAGCTTCTGCGCGACGGTGAACTCGCGGATGGCTTCGAGGTTTTTCCTCGTGTCAGGAATGAGGCCTTCGGGCGTGGGATGATCCTTCTGAACGGCCTTGAAGACCTCGTGCGGGTGTTTCGTGGCATCGATGAGTTTGGCCGCGACAGCAAAGCGTTCCTGCTCGGCTTTCAATTCGCGCAGGCCGATTTCCAGCAACTGTTCCGGCGTCAACTCCACGAACTCCGTGAGCCGCATGAACGCGCGATACTTCTCGCGTCCGAGTGCGAAGCTGCTGTCCGCCTGCGGCAGACGTTCGCGCTTGAGCCACGCGACGTAGTTGCTCATCTCGGTGATGGCGAGCCTGTTGGCGGCGGCGAATTCGGCGAGCAGACGCGCGTCGTTCACCGGCTGCACGGCGGGTGGCAAATCTTTTTCCAGGAAGGCGATGTTGCCTTCCGCGATGTCGATGGCCGTCTCGACGAGCGGCTTGGGCAGCACGGGCGCGAGGTTCGCGCGCGCGGCGCTGAAGAGTGCGGTCGTCTGCTGCTCGATGGTGATGATGGCGCGCACGCGTTGGGCGAGCGGCGCGTAATCGCGCTTCACATACTGCGTGAGATCCATCGCGCCCGCGTAGGTCATCGGGTCGCGCGTGAATGATTCGTCCTGCTCGAAGTTGAAAATCTCGGTGCGGATGTTCGCTTGCAGCAGGCGATAATCGAACGCGGCCTCCCTCGTGAGTTTCTTCGTCGAGAGCTTGGCGAGCTTGCGATCAAATTCTTTCAGGCGGCGCAATTCGGCATCCAACGACACGCGGCTGAAGTCGGTGATGCGCCCGTCGTATTCGTGCAACCCGAGCACCATGCCCGTGGTGGGCCGCCACGCGAGATAGCCGGCGAGATATTCGTCGGCCACGCGCCGGAACTCGGCGTCCGCCGACGAGCGCGGTCGCGCGCAGCCTTGCAGCCACACCGCCGCGAGCGCGGTCAACAGGAGAAACCAACGTCGAGTGAGCAATGCCATGCGGGTGTGTTAGCCAACGCCCCACGCGGCGGCGAGTGGAAAGGTGATTGGGCATCCGCAGAAAAAGCGCCGCTAAAGCGACCGCACTCCAAACGCTTCGCGATTTGTCGGACGTCTGGTGCTGCGCGTCAGTCCCGCCTGCCGGAGAGTGCGGTCGCTTTGGCGCCGCTTTCCCGGGCATCACTCGGCGGATGCGCCGGAGGTCTTGAGGCCCGCTGGAATTTTCTGCCAAATGTCGAACTGCTCTCACGCTCCGGCTTTCCAAAGATGCGTTCATGCGCGTGGAGGCATGGCGGTCGGCAGCTACCGCGATGGAGATGGACTGCCTTTGGAGCGGAAATAATTATCCACACAACACGTCCGCGAGAAATCGTCCGGTGTGCGAGTCGCGCGCGCGCACGACTTCTTCCGGCGTGCCTTCGACGACGAGCGTGCCGCCGGCGTCGCCCGCTTCTGGTCCAAGATCGATGACCCAATCTGCTTCCGCGATCAGATCCAGATTGTGTTCGATCACGATGACGGAATGACCGGCATCCACGAGGCGTTGAATCACTTCCACGAGTCGCTGCACGTCGGCCATGTGCAGGCCGATGGTGGGTTCTTCGAGGACGAACAACTTTGAACTTTGAACTTTGAGGTTTGAACCTGGAAGAGGAAGCAAGTCCGGGCCAGGCCGCAATCCGCCAAGCAGATGCGTCACGAGTTTTACGCGCTGCGCTTCGCCGCCACTGAGCGTGGGACTGGTCTGGCCGAGCTTGATGTAGCCGAGTCCCGTGTCGCGCAACGCCTCGATGGGGCGTTTAATTTTCGGGAAACTGGTGAAGAACTCGATGGCCTCCTCGACGGAAAGCTCCAGCACCTGCGCGATGTTCCTGCCCTTGTATTCGATGTCGAGCGTCTCGCGATTGAAGCGGCTGCCCTGGCACGTCTCGCAACGCACGTAGGCGGGCGGGAGGAAATTCATCTCCAATTTGATCTGGCCCGCGCCTTCGCATTCGGGGCAGCGGCCCTGCGCACTGTTGAAGGAGAAACGGCCCGGCCCGTAGCCGCGCATCCGCGCTTCGGGCGTCTGCGCGAAGAGCGCACGGATGTCGTCGAAGAAGCCGACGTAGGTCGCGGGCGTCGAGCGCGGCGTGCGGCCGATGGGCGACTGATCCACTTCATAGACCGACTGGATGAACTCGTGGCCGGAAATGATTTCACCGGAAGGCGGTGCGGGAAGTTTCAACTTTGGACCTCGGACTTTGGACTTGGGACTTTTCTTTAGCTTCGCGTCCAGCGCGGGCAAAAGGCATTCGCGAACCAAGGTGCTCTTGCCCGAGCCACTGACGCCGGTGACGGCGACGAAACGGTTGAGCGGGAAGCGGATGGTGAGGTCTTTAAGATTGTGAACGGCGGCGTGGGCGAGAACGAGCGTGGGTGTTTTGGAGTGCGGCGACTTGTCGCCGCCTTTTGCCTTCGCGACTTGTCGCGGAGTCCGGCGCGACAAGTCGCGCCGGAGGGAAAGCGGTGACAAGTCACCGCACTCCAAATTCACCGTCCGCCGCTCGCCGCGCGTCGGGTATTTCTTCCGCGCGCGCAGGAGGCGCCCGGTGAGCGAGTCCTCGTTCCGCAACAATTCCTCCAGCGTCCCGTGGGCCACGACTTCGCCGCCGAGCACGCCTGCGCCGGGGCCGAGGTCGATGATGTAATCTGCGCGCCGCATGGTTTCTTCATCATGCTCGACGACGACGAGGGAGTTGCCGCGCCCGCGCAATTGTTCGAGCGCGGCGAGCAGTTGCACATTGTCGCGCGCGTGCAGGCCAATGGTCGGCTCATCGAGCACGTAGAGTACGCCGCAGAGATTCGAGCCGAGTTGCGCGGCGAGACGGATGCGCTGGGCTTCACCGCCGGAGAGCGTAGTCACGCCGCGACCGAGTTGGAGATAACCGAGGCCGACTTCATCGAGAAATTTTAGACGCTCGGAAATTTCAGGGAGGATGTCGCGGGCGATGAGCGCATCGCGACCGGAGAATTTTAGCGCGCGGAAAAATTCCGCCGCCGCCGCCACCGACATCTGCGCGACGGTGTCCACGTCAACGTGCCCCCGGCGTCCCGCCGGGTGGTCGTGTTGTTTCAGTCGAGGCGCGGCTTGAGCTTCGGGCGTCAAGACCCGGCGGGACGCCGGGGGCACGGGCAGCCGCACGGCGCGCGCGATTTCGTTGAGCCGCGCGCCGTGGCAGAGCGGGCAAGGCTCGCGCTTGCCTTCCTGCCAGCCCCACCAGGATTCCTCGATGGCGTCGGCGCGCGCGCCGCGTTCGACTTCGGGGAGATAAAACAATTCGCCGAAACCCCGGCATTGCGGGCACCAGCCTTGTGCGGAGTTGTAGCTGAAGATTTTGGGATCGAGCAGTTGGAAGGAGCGCCCGCACTGGCGGCAGGCGCGCTCGGTGGAGTGGACGGTGACGACGCCTTGATTGTCGAGCGCGAGCAGGGTGCCGTGGCCGAGTTTGAGCGTGGCGTCGATGAGTTGTTGCGGCCCGCGGCTCTCCTGAGCCGCAGCGGCAGCGGACTGTCGAACAGCTCCGGCAAGTTCGGATGTGGCGTGGCGTCTGGACGCGCTGCGGCTCTGGAGAGCCGCGGTCCGTTTCCGTTCCAGCACGCCCATGACGATTTCCACGTCGTGTTCTTTGAATCGATCCAGGCGGAATGGCTGGTCGGTGCGAAACAGTTTTCCATCCGCGCGAATTTCGGCGTAGCCGTGCTTGGCCGCCCACTCGGCGACATCCGTGTGGAAGCCTTTGCGGTTCTTGACCACGGGCGCGAGCAGCGTGAGGTCTCCGCGCCGTTTGAGTTCGCCGAGCAAGTGTTCGCGCAATTGATCGCGCGTCTGCGGCTCGACCGGAATCTGGCATTGCGGACAATGCTGCATGCCGAGGCGCGCGAAGAGCAGGCGGATGAAATGATAAATCTCCGTGACGGTGGCGACGGTGCTTTTGCCGCCGCCACGCGTGGTGCGCTGCTCGATGCTGACCGTGGGCGGAATGCCGGTGATGAGATCGACGTCGGGTCGCGCCATCTGCTCCACGAACTGCCGTGCGTAGGCGTTCATCGAGTCGAGGAAGCGGCGCTGGCCCTCGGCGAACAGCAGATCAAAAGCGAGCGTGCTTTTGCCGGAACCGCTGACGCCCGTGATGACGACAAACTTCCCGCGCGGGATTTCGAGCGAGATGTTTTTCAGGTTGTGCTCGCGCGCGCCAATGATCTGGATGGCGTCGGTGGAGGTCGTGGCGGTTGCTGAATTCAAGCGGTGGAAGTGGTAATGGAAAAAAATTGAAACTCAAATTTCATTCCGCGCGCGGAGCGGCGGACAGCCGCACCACCGGCCTGTCCCCGGACGAAGCCCGTGCCTTGGCCCAGGCCGAACAGCGCAACGTGCTGCGGGCCTGTCCCGACCCCAGCCTCCTGGATCTCCATCTGGCCATGCACCTGGGCCGGCGGGTCCACGCCGACCACCAGATGGACTTCCTGGGCCGAAGCTGGCCCATCGGTCCCACCGCCAAGCATACCGTGACCATCATTCCTCATCCCAAAAGCCAGTTCTGGATCGTGCCGCCTCCGCCCTTCCCACCGCACAATCGCTGGCTGGATATCCTCGGCCGATTTTCGCTCAACTCCGAGTCTCATTTTGTTCCCACATCAAGTCTCCTTTTGAACTCCCGCCGACACAGGGACTGAATTTTCGCGTGACGCGGGGCGTCGGTTGGCGGAACTATTCGTCACCCATGAAAACACTCTTTGCTCTGAGCGCCCTAGTCTGCGCCGCCGTTGTCGCCACCGCCGCCGATGAATCCGGTTTCAAACCGCTCTTCAACGGCAAGGATTTGACCGGCTGGACCGGCAATCCCGATCTCTGGTCCGTGGACGACGAGACAATTAAAGGTGTCACCAAGGCCGACCCGAAGCTCACGCACAACACCTTCCTCGTGTGGACGAACGGCGACGTAGCGGATTTTGAATTGCGCCTGAGCTACAAGATCGTGGCTGGCAACTCGGGCATCCAGTATCGCAGCAAGGTGCTGCGGCAGGGCGCGCAGGGGCCGATTGTCGGCGGCTACCAGGCGGACTTCGAGGCGGGCAAGACTTACAGCGGGATTCTGTATGAGGAGCAGGGGCGCGGCATTCTCGCGCAGCGCGGGCAGAAGACGGTGATTGAGGCCGCGACCGGGAAGCCGAAAGTCACTGGCTCCGTCGGCGACACCAAAGAAATCCAATCGAAGATCAAACACGAGGAGTGGAACGACTACGTCATCATCGCCAAGGGCAATCATCTCCAGCATTTCATCAACGGCGTGCAGACGGTGGACGTGACGGACGAGCAGGAGGCGAAAGCGGCGAAGTCCGGCGTGCTCGCGCTGCAAATCCATGTCGGCCCGCCGATGACGGTGCAGTTCAAAAACATCCGCATGAAGAATCTTGGCCAGGATTCCGCCACCGCCGACACCATGAAAAAGTTCGCCGGCAAGTGGGTGCCCGTCGAAGTCATCGCCAACGGCTCGGCCATTGAGCGCGAAAAACTGGACGCCATCCTTCTGACCATTGAGGGCAACAAATACACCTCGAAGGTCGGCGACAAGCTGGACGAGGGCGCGATCAGTGTGGATGACTCGAAGTCTCCTGCGGTCATGGACGTGGTGCGCCAGAAAGCCGACGGCGAGAAGGTGAATGTCCCGGCGATTTACGAATTGAAGGGCGACACGCTCATCGTGTGCTACGGCCTCGGCAGCACCGCGCGCCCGAGCGAGTTCAAATCCGAGGCCGACAGCGGCGTGCTGCTGGTGACTTACAAGCGGGAATAGTTCGTCCTCATTTATTCATCTTATGAAATTTCTCCCTTTGTTCCTCTTGTGTGGAGCCGTCGTCAGTGCGAGTGCGGCAGACAAAAAAATCATTCTGATCGCCGGCAGCCCGAGCCACGGGCATCTCGAACACGAGCATCGCGCCGGTGCGCTGCTGTTTCAGAAATGCCTCGCCAGCGTGCCGGGCGTGAGCGTGACGGTGGTGAGCAACAACTGGCCAACGGACGAAAAAGTTTTCGAGGGCGCGGACGCGGTGGTCGTGTTTTGCACCGGCGGCGGCGGGCATCTGCTGACCAAGGGCAATCGCCTTCAGACGATGGACGGCGTGCTGAAAAACGGCGTGGGGTTCGGCACGATGCACTACGGCGTGGAGATTCCCGAAGGCAAGGGCGGCGCGGAATTCCTGCGCTGGCAGGGCGGCTACTTCCTCACCAACTGGTCGGTCAACCCGCACTGGGACGCGAACTTCACGAATCTGCCGAACCACGAAATCACGCGCGGCGTGAAACCGTTCAAGATTCGCGACGAATGGTATTACCACATGAAGTTCGTGGACGGCATGAAGGGCGTGACGCCCATCCTGAGCGCGATTCCCCCGGACGGCACACGCGGTCGCCCCGGCGCGAACAGCACGCACGGCGGCAATCCCGAAGTGCAAAAACACAAGGGCGAGGCCGAGCATGTCGTGTGGGCATACGAGCGGCCGGATGGCGGGCGCGGCTTTGGTTTCACCGGCGCGCACGAGCATCGGAACTGGGCGAATGAGAATTTCCGCAAGGTGGCGCTGAACGCGATTCTGTGGATTGCCAAGGTGCCCGTGCCGGCGAACGGCGTGGAATGTGCCGTCACGCAGGAAGACATCATGGCGAATCTGGATCCCAAAGGTCAGAAGCCGAAGGCGGCGGCGGTCGCGCCGAAGGCCGAGCCGTTCATCAGTCCCGTTCTCCCCGAGAAAAAATGAAAATCTGTTCCCTCCTCGCCGGTGCGCTGGCCGCGTTTCTTTTTGCCGGTTGCGCCACGGCGCAAACTGCGGCCACAAAAAACATTGTCCTCATCGCGGGCAAGCCGAGTCACGGCCCAGGCGCGCACGAGTTCCGCGCGGGATCGTTGCTGCTCCAGAAATGTCTGAGCGGTGTGCCGGGCGTGAACGTGACGGTGTATTCCAACGGCTGGCCGAATGTGGCCAACGCGCTGGACAAGGCGGACGCGGTGGTGATTTACGCCGATGGCGGCGGCGGGCATCCGGCGGTGCAAGGCAATCACAAGTCCGTGCTCGACGCGCTGGCGAAGAAGGGCGTGGGCCTTGGCTTCATGCACTACGGCGTCGAGGTGCTGGCGACGAACGGCGGGCCGGAGTTCAAGGAATGGATTGGCGGCCACTACGACCATCAGTTTTCGTGCAACCCGATGTGGTCGCCGGACTACCAGAAATTTCCCAAACATCCGGTGGCGAATGGTGTGAAGCCGTTCAGCAACAAAGACGAATGGTATTTCAACATGCGCTGGCGCGACGACACGAAGGGACTCACGCCCATCCTCACCGCCACGCCGTCCGACGACGTGCGCGACGGCCCCTACGTTTATCCACGCGGGCCGTATCCGCACATCGTGGCGGCGAGCGGGCGTGAAGAGACGATGATGTGGACGTACGAGCGCGCCGATGGCGGACGCGGCTTTGGTTTCACCGGCGGCCACACGCACGCGAACTGGGGCAACCCGAACCAGCTCAAGGTCGTGCTCAACGCGCTGCTCTGGCTTGCCAAAGCGCCCGTGCCCGCGAACGGCGTCGAATCCCTCGTCAGCCCAGAAGATTTACAACAAAACCTCGATCCCAAGAAGAAATGAAACGCACCACACTCTCGTCCCTATTCGTCCTTTCCGTCACGGCCGCAGTTTTTGCCGCCGACGCGCCACCGGCCAAACCCGCCGCGCCGAAGCCCGCGCACACCCGTCCCGCGAGTCGTGAGGCCGCGCTCGAAGACTTGAAGAAGATGACCGTGGCCGACGGCCTCGAAGTCACGCTCTTCGCCAGCGAGCCGATGATGGTCAACCCGTGCGACATGGATGTGGACGCGCGCGGGCGCGTGTGGATCACCGAGGGCGCGAATTACCGCAAGTGGGCCAACCCGCCGGTGCGCCCCGAAGGCGACCGCATCCTCATCATGGAGGACACCGACGGCGACGGCGCGGCGGACAAGTCCACGGTGTTTTATCAGGGGCCGGAGATTAACAGCGCGCTCGGCATCTGTGTGCTCGGCAACAAGGTCATCGTGTCCGTGTCGCCGAACGTCTTCGTCTTCACCGACGAGAACGGCGACGACAAGGCGGACAAGAAGGAGCTGCTCTTCACCGGCATCTCCGGCGTGCAGCACGACCACGGCGTTCACGCCTTCGTCTTCGGCCCGGATGGCAAACTGTATTTCAACCAAGGCAACGATGGACGTCAGATCAAGGACAAGGACGGCAAGCCGGTCGTGGATGTCGAGGGCAACGTCGTCAGCGCGAACGGCAAGCCGTATCGCCAGGGCTTCGCGTTCCGCTGCAATCTGGACGGCAGCGAGTTCGAGGTGTTGGGTCACAACTTCCGCAACAATTACGAACTGGCCGTGGATTCCTTCGGCACCGTCTGGCAGTCGGACAACGACGACGACGGCAACAAGGGCGTGCGGATCAATTACGTGATGGAGCACGGCAACTTTGGCTACTCGGAGGAAAAGACCGGCGCGAACTGGGGCGCGAACTGGAAGAAGGGCCAGGCCAAGGGCGCGAAGGAAGAGGACAAGGTTCTCTACCAATGGCATCTGCATGATCCCGGCGTGGTGCCGAATTTGATTAACACCGGCGCGGGTTCGCCGACGGGCATCACCGTTTATGAAGGCAAGCTGCTGCCGGAAATTTTCCGCAACCAGGTCATCCACTGCGACGCCGGCCCGCGCGTCGTCCGCGCCTATCCGGTGAAGAGCAGCGGCGCGGGTTACACCGCCGAGATGGTGAACGTGCTGACCAGCAGCGACGCGTGGTTCCGTCCGTCGGACGTGAGCGTCGCGCCGGATGGCTCATTGCTGATCGCGGACTGGAATGACCCCGGCGTGGGCGGCCATGCGGCCGGTGATCACGACCTGAACATCATGCGCGGCCGCGTCTATCGCGTGGCTCCGAAGGGCGCGAAGTATGCGACGGCGAAACTGGATTTGACCACGGCGGCGGGCGCGGTGGCCGCGTTGCAATCGCCGAACAACGCCACGCGCTACCTCGCGTGGACGGCCTTGAACAAGATGCAGGGCGGCGCGGAGCAGGAGCTGTTGAAACTGTGGAACAGTTCGGACGTCCGCCAGCGCGCGCGCGCGGTGCAGTTGCTCGCGCGCATCAAGGGCAAGGAGGATCGCTACGTGCAGACGGCGATGCGCAGCGGCGTGCCCGACCTGACTGTCACGGGCATCCGCATGGCGCGCGAGTTGAAGCTGCCGATGGACAATTACCTTACCCACCTCGTGGGCAACTCCAGCGCCGCCGTGCGCCGCGAGTGCGCCATCGCGCTGCGCCACAGCAAATCACACGAGGCTCCGAAGCTCTGGGCCAAACTCGCCGTGCAGCACGACGGCCAGGACCGTTGGTATCTCGAAGCCCTCGGCATCGGTGCGGACAAGCAGGAGGAAAAGTATTTCGCCGCGTGGTTGGAAGCAGTGAAAGGCGATTGGAACACGCCCGCCGGCCGCGACATCGTCTGGCGTTCCCGCACCGCGAAGACGCTGCCGATGCTCGTGAAATTGATCACCGCCAAGGAAACGAGTGCCGCAGACAAGGATCGCTACATGCGCTCGCTCGATTTCCTCACCGGCCCCGAGAAGGAAGCCGCGCTGGTCGAAATCGCCACGGGTGGGTTGTGAGCGGAGCTGCGGACCGCCTAGTCCGCAGTTGTTGAATTTCGCACGAGCACCGGACATGGCTGTCCGGTGCTCCGCTCACACCACAAATTCCAACTCCGGCGCACGCGGCGTCAGGCCGCGCTCGTGGGCGCGGCGCAGGAAGCGGCGGATGGATTCGCGGCCTTTCTCGCCGTAATCCAGCGTCCAGTGGTTCACGTACATGCCCACAAATTGATCCGCGAGTTCACGGCCCATGTCGCGCGCGTATTGCAGCGCGTGCTGCACGGCCTCGGCGCGATGATCGAGACTGAACTGGATGCTCGCGGTGAGGGTGTCCGAGATTTTCTTCCGAACCTCGGGCGCGAAGCGTTTGTGAATCACGTTGCCGCCGAGCGGGAGCGGTAGTCCCTCATTCTCCTGCCCCCACCACACACCGAGGTCGCAGCAGACGACAAGCCCCTCGTTCTGATAAGTGAGCTGGCCCTCGTGAATAATCAGCCCCACGTCCGCGCGGCCATCTCGCACGGCGGCGAAGATTTGATCGAACGGCACGACGATGAAGTTGAACTCGCGCCCCGGCTTGCCGAGCCAGAGTTGCAGCGCGAGAAAGGCGCTCGTCATCGTGCCGGGCACGGCGATTTTCTTGCGCAGAATTTCTTCGCGGGAAAACTTCTCCTTCGCCACGAGCATCGGGCCGTAGCCGTCGCCCATGCTCGCGCCGCTGGGGAGCAGGGCGTATTGATCGCAGACGTGCGCGTAGGCGTGGATGCTGATCGCGGAGATGTCGAGTTCGCCGCGTGTGGCGCGTTCGTTGAGCGTCTGGATGTCTTGGAGGATGTGCTGGAAGCGAAAGCCGTGCGTGGGAATCAAATCCTTGGCGAGCGCGTAAAACATGAAGGCGTCGTCCGGGTCCGGCGAATGTCCGAGTGTGAGCGTGCGTTGTTCCATGGCGCGCAGGGTAAAAGCAGAGAGCCGAAAGCAGAAAGCAGAAATCTGGAGGACGAATGGACGCGCTGGTAGTGGGGCACCCGTCCCGGCTGCCGCCAGTCCACTGGCCCTCCGGGCTGGTGTTCCTTCAGCCGGGACGGCTGCCCCACTACATTTTATCATTTCCGCCCTGCGCATTTCCGCCTTTGCTCACCGGATGATTTCGCGAGCCAAGTCTGAAGCGTTGTTTGCCGAGGCGTTGAAGTACATTCCCGGCGGCGTGAACTCGCCCGTGCGCGCATTTCGCGCCGTGGGCGGCCAGCCCTTCTTCGTGAATCGCGCCAGCGGTTCGCATGTGTTCGATGTCGATGGCCACGAATACATCGACTACGTGGGCACCTGGGGGCCGGCGATTCTCGGGCACGCGCATCCGAAAATCATTCGCGCCGTGCAAGCAACGGCAGAGCAGGGGACGAGTTTCGGCATTCCCAATCCGCTCGAAGTCACGATGGCGAAGCTCGTCTGCGCCGCCGTGCCGAGCGTGCAGAAGGTGCGGATGTGCAACTCCGGCACCGAGGCGTGCATGAGCGCCATCCGCCTCGCGCGCGGCTTCACGAAGCGCGACAAGATCGTGAAGTTCGACGGCTGCTATCACGGGCACGCCGACTCGTTGCTGGTGAAGGCCGGCTCCGGCGCGCTCACCTTCGGGCATCCCGACAGCCTCGGCGTGCCGGCCAGTTTCACGCAGCACACGATTGTTGCGCCGTTCAACGACGAGGCGGCGGTGCGCGCCATCTTCGAGGCGAATCGCGGGCAGATTGCCGGCATCATCGTCGAGCCGGTGCCGGGCAACGCGGGCTTGTATCTGCCCAAGCCGGGCTACTTGGAATTCCTGAGCCGTATCACCAGCGAGCACGGCGCGCTGCTCATCTTCGATGAAGTGATGACGGGCTTCCGTCTCGCGCCCGGCGGAGCACAGGAGCGTTTTGGCATCACGCCGGACTTGTCGTGCTTCGGCAAAATCATCGGCGGCGGGCTGCCGGTCGGTGCGTTTGGAGGACGCGCGGAAATCATGGACTGCCTTGCGCCGCTGGGTGGCGTGTATCAGGCCGGGACGTTGAGCGGCAATCCGCTGGCCATGGCGGCGGGCATTGCGGCGTTGGAAGAACTCAAGTCAACCAACGCCCACGCCAAGCTCGAAGAACTTGGCGCACAACTCGAAGCCGGAATGCGCGCCGCTGCCAAGTCGGCGAACATTCCCGTCACCTTCAATCGCTGCGGCTCGATGTTCTGCGGCTACTTCACGGATCGGCCCGTTCACAATCTGGCCGATGCGATGCACGCCGACCGCGTGCGCTTCGCGAAGTTCTTTCACGGGATGCTGGACGCGGGCGTGTATCTCGCGCCTTCACAATTCGAGGCGGGCTTTCTTTCGACCGCGCACACCGGCGCGGACCTCGAGCACACGTTGGCGGCGGCGGCGAAGGTGATGAAGGGGCTGTGATTCTTTGGAAAAGCAGTCGCGGCGACGTGGCTGGCAAGCCGGCGTTACAAAAAATCTGCCGACGGGCTAACGCGGTTCCTCAATCACGATCAGTTTGTCCACCTGCTCCGGCGTCAGCGCCTGCTTCTGCCCGCTGGGCCAGGTGATTTCGAGCGCGTCCACTTTCGTGGCCTTCCCCAAACCGAACGTCACTACGGACTCGGATTGCGCGAGGTAACTGCGCGTCGGATTCACGACACGCGTGAACGTCTGGCCGCCGGCTTTCGCCACCACTTTCGCGCCCAGCGCACTCCGGTTGGATTTCGTGCCGGTGAGTTTCACACGTAGCCAGTGATGGCCGAGTTGCTGATCGTTGCGCAGGAGCAAGGGAGCGCCGCCCGCCTGCGTGAACACCACGTCGAGATCGCCATCGCCATCAATATCCGCGAACGCCGAGGCGCGGCCTACCAGCGGCTTGAATAAATCACCGCCCGCGTGCGCGGCGTCCACAGCGGCGAAAGTCGCGCCGCTCTTTGCGCCCGTGTTCCAGAACAGTTGCGCGGGCTGACGATAGCTCTGGCTCTTTTGCAGCTTCACGATTTCTTCGTCGAGATGGCCGTTGACGGAAAGCAGATCGAGCCGTCCGTCGAGGTCGTAGTCGAAAAAGAAAATGCCGAACTTGAGCAGCAGCCGGCTCGCGGGACCGACGCCCTCGGGAATCGCCTCGTCGTTGTAGTGCAGGCCGCCGGGTTGGGACACGCAGAGCGCGGTCATCTCGTTGGCAAAGTTCGCGATGCAGATGCCGAGCGCGGCGTCATTGCGGTAATACGCCGCGTCAATGCCCATCGCACCGCGCGCGTTGCCGTAGGCGTCGAAGGCGATGCCCGAACTGGCCCCGAGATCCTTGAACGTGCCGTTCTTCTGGTTGTGCAACACGAAGTTCGGCGTGGTGTCGTTCGCGACCACGAGATCCAGGAAGCCGTCTTGATCGAGGTCCACCGGCACCACACCCAGCGTCTTGGCCGAGGCCAGGCCCAGCGCGCTATTCTTGATTTGCACGCCGGACGCGGCGGAAACATCCGCGAACTTTCCGCCGCCCTCGTTGTGATAGAGGCGCGGGAAGGTGCCCTCGAAATTCATCGGCTGCCCGTAGGCGCGCGTCTTGCCGTCAATCTTGGTGCCGACCTGCGCGTCAATCTCGCGCGACCATTTCACATACTCGCCGACAAACAGATCGAGCCGCCCATCGTTGTCGTAGTCGAAGAAGCACGTCGCGGTGCTCCATTGCTTCACGTCGCCCGCCACGCCCGCGCTCGCGGTCACGTCGGAAAATTTTCCGCCGCCAAGATTTTTGAAAAGATGATTGGCTCCAACACAGGTGATGAAAAGGTCAGTGAGTCCGTCGTTATCGAAGTCGCCGGTGCCCACGCCCATGCCCATCACACTCACGTCGAGTCCGCTGTTCGCGGTCACGTCGGAGAATTTTCCGGCACCGTCATTCGCGTAAAGCTTCAGCGTGGGCAAAGCACCGGCGACCCGTGCCCACGGCCACGGCGTGCCGTTGATGAAAAGCAAATCCTGATCACCATCGTTGTCGAAGTCGAAGAAAGCCACGCCCGCGCCCATCGTCTCCGGCAGAAGTTTTTCCGGCGACGCGCTGTTGAAGTGCGTGAAGTTGATCCCGGCGCTCACGGTGATGTCGGTGAATTTCACCTTGGGAATTTCCACGGCCTTCGTGACCGCCGCCGTCGGAGCGGTGATCTGGGTGATTTGCGGCGCGGCCTTGGGCTTGGTGCGTTTGGCGTAAATGATTCCGCCCACCACCGCCGCTACGATGACCACGAGCGCGATCACAGACCAGCGGAAGGCCTTGCCGACCACGCGATCATCAAGGTGGGCGGTTTCGTCCGGTTCCGTGAACGGTGATTTTTTGGGATCGTTTGGATTCATGTCAGTGAATTGTAATTAACGCACCAAGGCGTCCGAACTCAGGTGTTCTCAAGCCGGAGGCTTGGCAGAAATTAGCCGGAGGTTGAGGAGCGCAGCGACGACACCCCCGGATCAACGCCCCGACGGTTCCGCACCCCGGCGGGGTGCCAGAACGCCACGAAACATCACACGCCTCTCGCACCCCTGCCAGGGTGCCGACATTTTTGATTCGGCGTTCCGGTGTCACTGCGCTCAACCACCGGCTAATTTCTGGCAACCCTCCGGGTTGCAAAACAGGGCGCGACATTTCATCGAAAAACCTGCGGCTCCGAAAATCATCTGCGGTTGCTTCGCCTGATTTCATTGCACGGCCTCCCCCGGCTTCAACACCCACGCCGACGGGTGCTGCGTGAGTCCAGCGTGCGGGTAATATTCCACGGCCTGCGGCGCGGAGAGCAGGATGACCGTGGCCTGCGGCGCGGCGGCCTGGGTGCGGCGCATCAATTCTTTGCCGAAACCGCGCCGCTGATGCGACACGCGCACTGCGAGGTCGGAAAGATACGTGGCGTAAACGAAATCCGTGATCGAACGCGAAATGCCGACGAGCAGCTCACCGTCCCACGCGGTGATGACGAGGTTCGCGTTCCGCAACATCGCCGCCATGCGCTCGCGCTCGTCCACCGGCCGCCGCTCGCCCAGTGTCGAAGCGCGATACAGTTCGATGAACTGATCGAGGTCGAGGTCGTTGCCAGTGCGGTAGGTGATCATGTTTTTTTGTAGCGGCGTCTCGTCAGAGCGCCGCCGTTGCTGATCAATTGGCGGCGCTCTTACGAGGCGCCGCTACGCCGGGCTTGGGTTCCAACTCCAGCGCCCCACTCCTTTGCAACGAATAAATCACGGTAGCCTGGGCCGCGTGGTCGGCAGCGGCATCGCGACGCCGCGCGATGGCGATGGCGCGGTCGCGCGCGTTGTCGTCGGGACGATAACGCTCGTGGAGCTTGCGATGATGCGCGGCCTGCGCGCTGTCGCCGAGACGGTCGTAAATCAGCGCGAGGTTGTAGTGCGCCGCCACATTCTCGGCATCAATGGTCAGGGTCTTTTTGAAACGCTCAATGGCCTGATTCAGCCACTGCTTCTGCGCCGCCTCGTCGCCGCGTTCCATCTTCGCGCGCTCGAAGAGCGTCTGACCGAGTTCGTTGATGACTTCGTAATCGAGACTGAAGTCGAAGCCGCGCCTGTCCAGTTCCTCATAGCGATCTTCGAGGATGCTGCGGAACTCGGTGATCGCTTTGTCGAGATAGCCGTTCTGTTTGTTCACCAGCCCGTTGAACCACGCCACGGTCCAGCGTGGCGCGGGTGGATTCGCCTTCGCGGCGCGTTGCAGTGCGGCCACGGCGTCATCGAGCCGGCCTTCCTTGAAATACACGCGCGCCAGATTGATCGGGCCGTCGTAGCGCCCGAGTTTCTCGACCTGCTCGAACGCCTCGGTGGCCTGAAGCAACTGGCCTTTCTCCGCGCCCTTGTCGCCGCCTTCGAGGAAGAGGCCGATGCCGTAATCATTCCAGCGTTGCCACAAAGGAATGCTGTTGGTCTGCACCGGCAACGGCGTGCGCCCGGCTTGCAGCGCGGCCATCGTGTTCGCGCCGCCCTCGACCGGGAACGTCACCGTGTCGCTCGCGATGGTCACGATGGGCAGTTCGTTGGTGAGCTGGAAGGGTGCGCCGTTCGAGTAGCCCTTCCCGAAGACGTAGTTCATGTAAATCGTGTCGAACTTCCGGTAGTTCAATTTCACGTCGAGCGTCACGGACTCGCCGGCGTCGGCGGGGACGGTGAAGGAATAGTGCACGACCTGCGCCGCGCCCGGCGGAATCTGGTGGTTGTAGAGCGGCGTGAAAATGTCCTGCGGATTGCGGCGGTCAATGCGATTGCCCTCACGATCGAGCATGAAAACGTTGATGAAGTGCGACCAGGGATCGACTTCCTTGTGCGGGCCGAGTCCGCCGCTGCGGCCCAACGTGCCCCCGGCGTCCCGCCGGGTCGGGTCTGTGACCTTCGCATCCACCCACACCTCATTCGAGTCCACCGTCCCCTGCGTGAAGGGATGGCCGAGCCGCACGGTGCGCAACACGACTTCGATGAGATAAGTCTGGCCGCGCCGCAGCGCCGGAACCTGCGGACGCAGCGGCGCGATCAACTTGCCGTCAATGGTGCCGCCCTCGCGCAGGCCGAAGATGTCCATACGCAGGGAGCCTTTGAGGAAATTGGATTGGACGTTGATGACCTGATCCAACTCGGCGGTTGGAGCGCCGGCTTCCAGCACGGCGCGTTGGTTGTAAGAATCTCCTTCGCGCCGTGCTGGAAGCCGGCGCTCCGTGACGTTGGGATTCCCCATCACACCCTTGCGAATCGCCGGCACGCCGGTGTTCGCCGCCGGGAAAAAATGGTCGTGGATGAATCGCTGCGTGGTGTTCGTAGGATTGAAATAATTCGCCGCGAAATCCTCCGACGCCTTGAGCGGCATGTGGCACCCGTTGCAGTTGGCCTGCGCCTTCTCGGGATAATAAAACGCCCGCGCGTTGTGGCCCGACACGCCGCTGAGGAGGTAAGTGTCGTAATGATTCTGGCCGCGCAGGAAATCCTTGTACTTCGTCAACTCGGCGGGCAGCGAAACCTTGTGGCACGTCGAGCAATACTCCGCCGACTTCATGAACGGCTTCATGAAGGTCTTCTTGTGGAACTCCGGCTTGGCCTTCACGAGCTGGTTGTTCACGTATTGCAGCAGCGCGTTGCTGCTGTAGGCGAAGGGGTAATGCACCGGCTCATCAATGGTGTACTCCGCGTTGCCGCGCGTGCCATCAACGTGCGTGATGGCGTGGCAGGCAGTGCAGGTGATGCCGGCGTGCGCCGTGGGATCCTTGCGGATGTCGAAGTTCGGATCATCAAACTTGCCCGCGAAGAACGGCACCACGTCGTGGCAGCCCGCGCACCAGCGCGACGCCTTCACGTTGCCATCGCGCTGCATCGCGACCTGCCGCGTCTCGTTCACGCTGAACAAGTAGGCTTCGTTGTTGAACGAACTGAAATGGTGCGCGCTGTGGAACCAGCCTTTGTAGGCGTCCTCGTGGCACTTGAGGCAGTAGTCGTCCATCATGAGCGTGCGCTCGGGGATGAATTTGCCGGTGGCCGTGCGCGCGAAGGACGGCATGAAATAATTTGTGCCCTCGACCGAACCGGTCTGATTTTTCTGCGGGTGCATCGAGTGCATGGCCATGCCGCCGAGCACCAGCGCGCCGACCGCCGCCGACCATTTCACGCCGATGTTCCACTTGATGCGCGGCCCGGCCAACCGGTGCAGCACGTACAGCCAGATGGCGAGCAGCGGCGTAATGACGTGCGCCCAATAAATCGGCGAGCGCAGGCGAGGGTCCTTGATCGAGAACGCATCGAAGCGCATGAGCGCTAGGCCGGACACGAGCAACACGATCGCCACGGCGAACAGCGCGTAGCCGACTCGCACCGCGCGGCGGTTCGGTCGGTTGTGCGCGTTCTTGATGTGGATGATTCCGAAGACGATGACCGGCACCACGATGAGCAGCCCGAGCACGAGGTGCGCGCCGAACATGATCATGTAGAAATAATTCTGGTAGGTCAGCCCGCGCCACCATTCGAGGAAGGTGATGGCGCTGAGATAAACCGAGTTCGCCCCAAGCAGCGCGAAGAGCGCGAAGACGACGGCGAGCAGGATGCGGAGCCGCGGTCCCACCGCGCGCACGTATTTGGGACGCACGGGCAGTGCTCCGCCGGGGGCGTTGATTGGGTCAACAGGATCAGCCATTTTGGATTTGCAAAGCGTAGTTCTCCCTGAGTTTTAGCGAAACGCAATTTTCGGGGGGTGAAAGGCTTGATTCACGGGGTGAGCGGGTTTCACCGCAAGGTTTCCCAGCCGCTCAGGGAAAGTAGAACTGCAAGGTGCTGCCATCATCAGTCTCGGCGGCGAGATCGTAGCCGAGCAGGGTCTGCACGAGCGTGGCGTCAGTGTAGGACTGGACCGAGCCGTCGCCGAGGGCGAGGTGGCCGTAGTTCGCGCCGTGGCAGGCGCTCTTCGACCACTTGGCGGTCGCGGCGGCGGTGCTGGATGAACTGAGGATAAAACAGTTGATGCGGTCGGGCAGGCCCGTGAAGTCAAAGCCGCTCATGCTCCGGTCCGTGACCAGGGGGACGCGCGGGCGTTTTTCATCCGCCTCGTTGCAGAGCGCGTAGCTGATATTGGTAAGCAGGAGCGTGGAAAAATTCGCCGCCGGGATGCGGCGGGTGTCCTGCGGGCAGAGCAGGACTTTGGGCGTGACAAGTTCGTTTGCGGCGAGCGAGAGCTGGAAGTTCACGCGGTTGGTGCCGCTGCCATCGGGTTTTCCGCCCCCGTCAGTCTTCTCCACTTTCCACGGGAATTTTCCGTCGTTGCCGTCGGCCCAGAGGCGCATGGCGAGGCTGATCTGCTTGAGGTTGTTCACGCAGGTAATCCGCTGCGCCCTGGTTTTGGCCCGGGCCAGCGCGGGCAACAGCAGGGAGGCGAGAATCGCGATGATGGCGATGACCACCAGCAGTTCGATCAGCGAGAAGCCGCGTGATGTTGGACCAACTGTTCTCATGGCGGGATCTTCATTGCGCGGCTTCACGGGTCATGGCAGTCCGTCTCAGGGCGCGAGCGAGCCGGATACGCGGTAGAATTTCTGCGCGCCGCCCAGCGCGTTCGTGCTGGTGGTGAAAGCCTCCAGCGCCCGCTGGCTGGCGACCCCGCCGTCGGTGTAAGGCCCTTCCACGTTCGTGGCCGTCAGAGTTTTGTAGAAGAGGCTCCGCACCGTCGTGAAACGAACCTCCGCATTCGTGCTGTTCAGTTTCCGCACGGCGAGGTGGATCGGGATGTTGGTGACGGAGCCGTCGAAGAACGAGCGCGCGAGGTTCCAGGCGTTTGAGCCGACCTGCGAGCCGACGAGACGTCCGGGGGTGTCGTCGCACGGCGGGTGAATGCCGCCCCAGATGCGCGAGAGGCCGACCTGATCCGCCGCATCGTAGTAGGACGCCCATTGCAGGGTGACAGGCACGGTCGGGCCGGCTTCGTTCACGAGACTGGGCAGGGTATAGACGCCCAGCCCGCCGGGGAACCACTTGCTGCCGGTGATGCCGGTCATCGCCTCGGCGGCCGCCCGGCTGAAGGTGCTGTGGCCGGAGATGTAGCCGGGGAAGCCGGGCGTGACGAAGGTCCGCTTCTGGTAGGTCATCCAATCCTCGGCGTGAACCCATTTGACGCCGCTGGTTTCGTTGAGGGGATCCTCGGGCTGGCCCGGCCAGGTGAACACGGCAATTTTGCCCAGCGTAAGTCCCGCGTGCCGGCCGGAGCCGACGGAAGAAGCGGTGACGAGTTCAATCAAGTTGGTCACGAGCGGCAGGCCGTTCGTGTGGTAGGAAGGCTGGCCCGGATCGCTCGACTGGCCGAGTCCGCCGCAATGGCGGATGGGGCTGATGGGCCGCCAGCCGTTGTAGTGGCGCTTCACGCTCCACGCGGCGCACCCCGCGTCAAACACCGCGCCGTTCAAGGCGAAGTAAAGTTTCACGTCCCACTCCAGCCGGTCCACCAGAGGCCCAACGCCGCCGATGCGGAAAGGATTCGTGTTGGTGGCCATCTCGTCGGACACATGGTTCGCGATGGAATTCCAGTGGCCGGGCGGCGTTTCCGAGGAGGGGCCGTCGGCCCAAAATTCCGTGAGCGCGCGAGTGAAGTCGCCGCGCAAAACGATGTTGGAGGTGTAGGGCAGGCCGGTCACGGGATTGGTGACGTAGCCGCTGCCGTTGTTGAACCCGAGGGTGTTGTTGCCAATGGTCGCGGGCGAGATGTCCAGCTGCACGCCGTCCTGCGTGGTCAGTTCGCTGCTCGCGCGAATGACTTCGACCAGGTTGGACTTGAACGCCGCGTCCGTCGCGGTGCCGAGGAACGGCGGCGGGCCGGGATCGATCCAGGGTTTGTCCCCGTCCATGCGACCGAGCGAGAAGGTCCGCGTCCAGAGCCATTGCGCGCCGAGATAGCCTTGGAGCGGGTTCTGCACAAAACCATTTTGATCAATGGAGCCGGCGACGATTAGGCGCTGCCATTTGTTGATGTCGGTGATGCCGTTGGTGCCGTCCGTGACGCCGTGGAGGAAGGGATTCATCGGCGGATTGGCAAACGCGTATCGGCGTGGATGGCCGACGGGATAATCAGGATAGGCCACGGGCGGGTTAGCGGTTGGAAAGGGCACGCCGTTGGGCTGGCGCGAGCCGTCGTCGATAAACCACGCCGAGACCGCGTCGTAAATGCTGTTGCCGACACCCGCCGACGTGGAGGTGTCGCGCGAGACGTTGTTGGTGTCGTAACCCAGCGCCGCCATGAACACGGGGTTGGCTCCGGCCTGGTTCGTGGCCGTGCGCGAGTAGGCATGGCGCTCCAGCATCATGCGATACATGGCGTAGCTCATCGCTTCGCGCCGTGCCACCGCGATGTCCGGCGCGGTGTGTTTTCCGCGATAGATGAAGCCGACGGCATTGGCATCGTACGCCGCCCACGCGTCGTACATGCAGACGGAGAAGCTGAACAAATTCCTGGCCTGCCCCGGAGGATGGGGCGTGTCCATGCGGATGCCTTCCAGCACGCGCTCGTTCCAGTTTCGCGCAATGGAGTAGTTGGTGTTGGGCACGTACCAGTTGATGGCCGCGCTACAATTGAGAGCCATGAAAAGCACCACCCACACGGAGGGGCAGAGAGCCTTCCAACGGGCCTTCGATCCAGCAAGAGAGGTGTCTGTCAGTTCTTTGTCGTACATAACGACGGTGGTTGCAGTTGTCATCTGGGTTTCGTGGGAGGTTCTCTGCTCTTTCGCCCGACTTATCGATCCTAAATGGGCGAGTTACTTGTATTCAGGGATGAATCGCAGGGGCGACGTGGTGAACCGGCCTCCGCAACTTTCCCGCCCGCCGACTGATTGAATGGGCACGAGGATGGAACCACCGAAGACACAGATGACACGGAACAGAAGCCGCGATCCGGCCAAACCTGGAAGCGTCCTGGCCGGCGCGAAGGTGTCCCTCCGAAAGAAACACGCCGGCTCGGCCTTCACAGCGCTCGGTTTCAAAAACCGTGCCGCGATGCGTTCAGATCCTCTGGGGCAAAATTTTACTTTTCTCTCTTCCGTGTTTTCCGCGTCTTCCGTGGTTCTCCCTCCGTCCGCCCGGATTTCAGGTTGAACTCCCGCTCAAAGCAGCGCATGAATCTGTCGTCATAAAATTATGTCACGAAATTTACTGATTGCGTTGGTCGTCCTCTGCGCCGGGATCGCGGGGTTGATTGTTTTTTCCGGCAAGAAGTCCGGCACGTTGCATCCCATCGTCACCACTTCGCCGCCCGACGGCGCCACCGGGACGCCTGCGCCAAACACGCCCGGGGCCACCGTCAATCCCGCGCCCGCCGTGGGAAACAATGGCACGCTCACGCCGGGAACCACCGGCCAGCCCACCGTCGTCGCGCCCGTGCCGACGGCTGTTCTGCAAACCGGTTTGTTGGCCAGATTGCCGGTCAGCCCGCAAATCCCGGTCGTCAATCCGCTCGACATGCCGGATACCAAGCCGCTGCCCGCCTTGGAAAAAGATTACCTCGCCAACACCAACCGCGACGACCGGCTCGACTTGATGATGGACATCACCGACTGGCCGGGAGCGGAAACCGTAAAAGTGCTCGCCCGTTTGTTCCAGGCGGAGGCGGACCCGGAGTTGCGCGTGGATTTGCTCGACTCGCTGTTGAGCATCGAAGGCAGTGTGGAAGAAAAGCTCGCGATGCTCACGCTCGGCACGGCCAAGGGCCAGCCCACCGAAGTCCGTCAGTCCGCCATCGACGGCCTGATCGATCTCGAAGACCAGAGAGTGATTCCCATCCTCAACGGCCTGCTCAATGATCCCGACGAGGAAATCCGTGAAGGCGCGAAGGACGCGCTGGAGATGCTCCAATCCGCCCCGCCGGTGACGTTGAAATAAGTCGAACTCCTCTGTTGTTTGATGGAGGTCGAAAGCGTCATCCAAATCCCAAAGCCTGGATGGCATTGCGGAGGGGTAGGGCGTCGCCACGAAACGGAAGGACGGCGAATTTTTTTTCACACCTCACCCGGCGCGCTCAGGACAGCGGCGCCCGGACCGTTTCTGGTTTCTGCTACTGCCTTCTCCTCATCCCCGGCGGGAAAATCGCCGCCGGTGAATTCGCCGGCAACGGCACATTGATGATCGTCCCCGCGCCGATGCGATTGAGATCCAGTTCTGGATTGGCCGCGCGAATGGCATTCGCCGAAACACCGTAGCGCAAGGCGAGAATCCCCAGCGTGTCCCCCGGCGTGATCGCGTGGGCGCGCATCGGCGGTTCCGCCACGGCGGGCGCGGCCGTCGGCGCTTCGGCGGCGGGACCGCCCACCACTTCCGCGCGTGCGCGCAACTGTTCCGCCTCGGCCTCGCGCAACTGCTGCACCCGCTGCGCGTCACTGAGCGAGGCATCGGTGCGGATGCGGTTCAACGTGTCGTTCGCGGCGCGTGAAATTTCATACAAGGCCAGCGCCGTGTCACGGTCTCCGCCCACCTGCTCGGCCACCTGCAAGGCGTCGCGATACGCGGGATCAATCAGCGCCTGATAAGCCGCGAAGCGTTGCGGCCCGAGCGCCGTGCGCAGGGCGGCGAAACGCTGCGCTTCGAGAGTCGCACGGGTGCGCTGGGACTCGGCATCGTTCGCCGCCGCGCGCAACGGCAGTTCACGATCAATGACGTCCACCGCACGGAACACGGCGCGAAATTCTTCCGGCGTGGCGTTGAGGCCGCTGAGTTCGCGGCGCAACTGGCTCGCGTTCTCCGAGTAGCGTAAAAGAAATTCTTCGAGCGCGGCGGGCGGCAGCACGGCGGCGAGTTGCTGCCGCGTCTCGTCGCGAAGGCGCGTGACTTCGGCTGGATTCAATGGCTGACCGAGCGCCTGGGACTGTGCGACGTAGGCCGTCAGGCGCGCGCGCGAACGCTGCGCGATTTCCTGCACGCTGGCTTTCACTTCCTCGGGCAACGCTCCGAGCACCGGGCCGGCGAGGCCGACGGGCATGTCGTCGGTTTGCGGACGATCCTTCGCCCAGTCGGGGCCGAGCAGTTTGGCGAGCAAGGCCTGCCGTTCGCTTTCGATTTCCTGCGTGCGCGCCAGCAGGTTCGATTGCAGCTCAAGGCTGGGCGTGGAGCGCCACCATTCCATGTCCTGCTGCGCGGCGTCCGCGCGCTGGCGTTGCGTGTAAATCTGATCCACGTCCGCCACGATGATGTCGCGGATGGTTGTCTCCGGCATCCCGAGCGCGCGGAGATTTTCGACATAGACGGCGTAGTCGGCGGTCTCGACTTCGTGCCAGGTGAAGGAGCGCGGGCGCACGAGAATGTTCGTCTTCACGATCCGCACCGGCTGGTTGGAGATGATGGCGGCGAAGTTGGGCGGACGCACCAGGCGCGGCGCGGCCTGACGGGGGGACGACAGCCACGTCACGAGCGCGCTGATGAGCGCGACGTTGAGGACGAGTGAGATGAGCAAGAGCGTCCTGGCCCGCATGGGATGTTTATCAATCACGCGGCGCGCAGGAGGCAATGCTTTTTCCGGGCGGAGGAGCGCGGACTGCCGAGTCCGCGTGAACATGGCTTCTTCCACGGTGTCCGCCGGGAGCCATCATGAACACGCGGACTCGGCGGTGCGCGCTCCGCACAAGCAGAAGCTTGAACTCCAACCGCGCGCTCCCTAGCTTGCGCGCCATGCAGATGAAGTTCAGCAAGTTCGCAGCGGTTCTGGTCGCAGGGATTTTTTCCGGTGCGATGGCGTCAGCTCATCCCGGCCACGCGCCGACTGATCCGGTGGCGCAAGTTTCCCAGCCGCTCGCCGGCGTGGATCACTTCGCGGCGTTTCTAGCGCTGACGTCGATTCTGCTCCTCACGCTGCGCGCCGTGGTGAAAGTTCGTGCGGCGAAACAAGAGCGGGCGCGGAAGTAAAAGCTCCAAGCTCCAAGAACCAAGCTCCAGAAAAACACCAAGCTCCAAGCACGCGGCGCGCGTTTGGAACTTGGTGTTTGAATTTTGGAGCTTGTTTGGAGCTTGGAGCTTGGTTTTTGGGATTTGCTAATTCCCCGCCAGCTTCCAGATCGAGTTCCACACGTCCTGCTTCACGGGTGAACCGTCGGCGGCTTTCACGTTGGCGGAAATCTTCATCTGCATCACGGGCTGGATGGTCGGTATTTCCAGCAACACGGTTCTCTTGTCAGCAAGCAGTTTCGCGGACTTCACCTCGATCTTGTCGTGGCCTTTCTTCGCCGGGTCGGCGACGGAGAATTCCGGCGAGCCGTAGCCGCTCGTCCATTTGTAATTCCATTGCTCCACCGCCCAGTTGCCCACGTCGGCCACGCTGGCCTCGTCGAGCGGTGAGGTGAACGTCAGTTCCACGCCCTGCTTCGTGGCGCGGAGTTTCGTCGGCATGTTCACGGCCTTGCCGGTGTAGCGCACGCGATGCACCGCGCCTTTCCGCGCGCCGTCCGACTGCCACACGTTCAGGCCCGCGACGTAGAGCTGCCCGTCGCGTTCGTTGAAACGTCCGCGCATGATGCCGGAATCAAACTTCAGCGGGAACTTCACCACGCCGCCCTGATATTCGCCGTCCACTTGGTCGAGCAACACCTTGAACAGCGCGCAATGGCCGTAGCTCAGATGCAGCATGTCGCCCTGGAACGGTCCCCACTTCTGGCTCGTCACCCACACCTGGCCGCCGCTGGAGTTATCAATGTTCTTCGGCAGCCAGCACACGGGATTGTCATACGTCGTCGGCTTCGGCGTTTTGAAGGCGTTGTTCACATGGCCGTAGAAGCCGCCGCGCTTGATGATGCTGAAGCGCGACGCCGGCACCCAGTTGCCTTCGTTGTCGCTCACGGAAATTTCATCGTTCGGTCCCATGCCCATGCCGTTCGGCGCGCGCAAGCCGTTCGCGAACGTCTCCAGCTTCGAGCCGTCCTTGCTCACCTTGATCACGCAACCGTTGTGCGGATGTTTCGCGTCGCCGAGGTTGCCGCCCTTGGCGAAATAGAAATCCCCCGTCGAGTCCGTCTGCAAATCGAGCGCGAACTCGTGGTAGTCGAGGAACGCCGCCACGTCGTTGTTGAAGTTCTCGTAGAAGTCCGCCTCACCGTCCTGGTTCAAGTCGTGCAGGCGTGTGATTTGATCGCGGCCCAGCACATACACCACGTCATCCACGATCTTCAAACCGAGCGGCTGGAAAAGTCCGGTGGCGAAACGCTGCCACGTCACGCGATCCAGTTTCTCGTCAATGTTATCAATCAGCCACACGTCGCCGGAGACGGAGCAGACGGCGGCGCGCGTGCCGCCCTTGAAGAAGTCGAAACCGCTGCAACGAATCCAGGAGTTAAAGCGATTGGTCTCCGGCACGGTGATGGTGTCCACGACGTAGGGACTGTTCGTGTCCGGGCTGAGTTTGCCGGGTACCAGAAGTGGTTCACCCCAGCGTGGGCCGCTGCCGTTCAAACGCCTCGCCAGTGATCCCGGTACAGTTGACTTGCCGTTTATGAGCGACGCGATCATGTCCTGGGCTCGGGCTGATGGTCCCCTCCACAATCGCAACGCAGCCGCTGTCGGCATTGTTCCGTCCATTGTCAGCAACACACACTTGTTTGTTCCCAATGAAAGCTTTGCACTGTCCTTCCCACTCCCGAATACGGAGACAAGCGTTGTGAAATCGCCGTCGGAGATCGTCGCAACGCCGAGATCAAATTTCACCGTGCCTTTTGCTTCGCAGACGATGGTGGTCAGGGGAGCACCCGCAGGCGTGACGTCCAGCGTTCGCACGAAGAAGCTGCCGTTTGGAGAAAAGTAACTGCTCTCCAGCACGCTCGCCTTCCCCACCGTGTAACTCAGGATGGCGCGGTCCCCATCCAGATAAATCCCCTTCCACTTCACATGCTCCTTCGGCAGCGGGCCGTATTTCTTCCCCTTAAACTCCGGACGACCGTCCGAAAAATTTCCGTCCGCATCCGCCCAACCCGGCCCGGCGGGCGTCGTGAAAACAATGTTCGTGCTGTCCGGCTTCGGCATGCCCTCCAGACCATCGCGCCCCGTCGGCAACTTCACGAAGCCGCCCGTCCAGCCCAGCGCCAGCTTGCACATCTCCGTGTCGAACGACACCGTCGCGCCGTTCCCCAGATTCAGGCTCACGCACTTGTTGATCTTCGGCTGCGTGTCCAGGTAGCTCGACAGAAACGGCCCGTGCTCCATCGAATCCCACTTCGTGCCTGTCTTCTTCGCGGGCTTGGCGAGCGGTGTGGGCGCCGCTTTTTCCTCCGCAGCAAACGTGGTGGCGCAGGCCAGCACCGTGGCCGCAACCGTCAGGCGCAAAATCTTCGTGAACTTCATGGGCATCATGTGGCCGTTTTCGACGGAGACGAAGAAAGGAAATTCAGCCGGACCATGCCTCACGCAAAGTCCGCAAAGGACGCAAAGAAAACCAAATCGTCTGCTCCTTTGCGCCCTTTGCGTCCTTGGCGTGAGGCATTTCCGCGTTCGGCCAGACTTGGCAGAGGGTGCGCTACCCCTGCGCGTCCAGATAGCTCTGCAACAAGATGGCCGCGGCCATCTTGTCCACCTTCTCCTTGCGGTCGGCGCGGCGCACGTTGCCTTCGAGCAAGGCGCGGTTCGCCATCACCGAAGTCAGCCGCTCGTCCCACTTTTTGATCGGCGTGGTGATGGCCGGTTGCAGCGCAGCGATGAAGGCGTTCACCTTCTCCGCCGCCGGGCCGAGCGTCCCGTCCATGTTGCGCGGCATCCCGACGAGGATGAGTTCCACTTCCTTCTCGCGAATGAGCTGCTGGAGGCGTTCGAGGACTTTGTCCATCGCGTCGGCAGGAATGTATTCCAGCGGCGTGGCGAAGATTTTCAATTCATCGCTCACCGCGACGCCGATTCGCCGCGAGCCGTGGTCGAGGGCCATGATGCGCATGGCGCAGTTTCTTCGCCGCCGCGCCGCAGTGCCATCCTCTTTTTGAATGTTCAGCAAGTTTCCGGCTTTGCTGTTTACAGGCCGAAGTGCCTCGCTAGTATCCGCCGCGCGCCATGAAAAAGATCGAAGCCATCATCAAGCCGTTCAAGCTCGACGAAGTGAAGGACGCCCTCTCCGCCGTCGGCATCGAGGGGATGACCGCGAGCGAAGTGAAGGGCTTCGGCCGTCAGAAAGGGCACACCGAAACCTATCGCGGCAACGAATACACCGTCGATTTCCTGCCCAAGATCAAACTGGAAATCGTGGTCGCGGACAGCGTGGTGCAGAGCGCCGTGGACGCGATTGTGAAGGCCGCGAAGACCGGAAAGATCGGCGACGGCAAAGTTTTTGTCTCCTCGGTTGAAGACGTGCTGCGCATCCGCACGGAAGAACGCGGCGAGCGCGCGGTGTAGGTTCACCCGCTGGTTGCTCCGACCTCCGCTCGCGGCGCGCGCCAGATCTTTTTCACGTTCTCATCTCCATGATTTTTTTCGCTGCGCTGATGACGGTTCGTTTCGAGTTCTTCACAAGCAGGCCTCTGGCCGGGGCGGGTAATTCTCCCCGCCGAACCGCGTGAACGACCCGTTTTTCCAGCGGAAAACCGCTTGTGAATAACGTGCGGATAAAAGCCAATAAATTTCTGTGGTCACTCGCCGGAGGATTGGCCTAGAACGCTCGCACGCAAACTCGCAGTCGTGGTGAACCAAGCAATCGCAAAACTTTTGGCGGCAGTCCTGTCTAAACGACAGGGGATACGCCCTTATTTTTCAGGCTTTTTCTCACTTCTCCCGCGCGTTGCGCCGGAAAACATTGGCGTCTCCCGGCGTGGCGTTTCGATTCGTCCGAATTTTGGCCCGAATTCACCCCGTCCTGTCCGCCGGAAAATCCGGCGGGAACGGGTGGTGAATAATTCCGAAAACCTTCCCACTTCTCATGCAAGCTTCCGCACAACAAATCTGGGGTTCCGTGCAGCAGTCCATTCAGCCGCTCGTCAGTGTCGAACTCTACCGGCTCTGGTTCTCGCACATCCGCCCGAAGACCCTCGATCACGATCTCCTCACGCTCGAAGTGAAGGATGAATTCACCGAAGTCTGGCTCGAGAAAAATTATCTCGATCTCATTCGCGAAAAGGCGATTCTCGCCGTCGGCCGGCCCATCAAAGTAAAACTCGAAGTCGGGAATGGTCTGCCGGTAACTCAGACGGACAACGCGATGCGCGGCGCACAACCAAAAACCGAACCCGAGATCAGCGAGCGGACCTCCAGCCCGTCGCGCGAAGTTCCGTTCAATCCCCGCAACACGTTCGACACCTTTGTCGTCGGCACGAACAACAACTTCGCCCACGGCGCGGCCATCGCTGTCGCGCAGACGCCCGGCAAATCCTACAACCCGCTTTTCCTCTACGGCGGCGTCGGCCTCGGCAAGACGCATCTGCTCCACGCCATCGGCCAGCACGTGGCCGCGCACAAAAAGGGCGCGAAGGTCTCCTACGTCTCCTCCGAGAAATTCACCAACGAGTTCATTGATGCGATTCAGAACAATCAGCTCGTCCGCTTCCGCCGCCGCTATCGCCAGACCGACGTGCTGCTCATTGATGACATCCAGTTTCTCTCCGGCAAGGAGCGCATTCAGGAAGAATTTTTCCACACCTTCAACGCCCTGCACGAGGCGCACAAACAGATCGTCCTGACCTGCGACCGTCCGGCGAATGAAATTGCCGGCCTCGAACAGCGCCTCGTCTCGCGCTTCGAGTGGGGTCTGTCCACCGACCTCCAGCCTCCCGATGTCGAGACGCGCGTCGCCATTCTGCGCAAGAAGATGAAGGCGATGAACGTGCAGCTTTCCGACGAGGTGCTGAACTTCATCGCCAGCCGCATCCGCACCAACATCCGCCGGCTCGAAGGCGCGCTGACTCGCGTCGCCTCCTACGCCGCGATCATGAAGAGCGCCATGACCGTCGAGCGCGCCGAAGGCTTGCTTCGCGAGATGCTCCAGGAAGAAGGCCGCAACACGATCACGATTGAAGTGATTCAAAAGAAAGTGGCCGAACACTTCGACATCCGCATCGCGGACATGACCAGCCGTCGCCGTCCCGAGAACATTGCCTTCCCCCGGCAGATCGCGATGTACCTTGCGCGCCATCTCACTGAAGGATCGCTCAACGTGATTGGTGAAGCCTTTGGCGGACGCGACCACGGCACCGTGCTCCACGCCTTCCGCCTCGTGAAAGGCCGCATGGAAGTGGATCCCGACGTGCGCCAGACCGTGCAGTTTCTCGAGAAGCAATTGCTACGCTGATCAAGGGCGGCGGAAGTTGCGGAACATTTCCCTTCGAGCGCGCCGGTTTGTTTTTGCCCTGAGGGCAATCGGGCGTTATTCTTTGCGGCAAATGAAGTCCAAATACCTCGGTGCACTGGCAGTGCTTTTTGCCTGCATCGGCGCGGCCAGCGCCCAGAAGTTCAGCATCACGCCCACGAGCAACGGGCTGGCGGAAGTCCATTACACGAACACCTGGTTCGATGGGGTAGGTACACTCCAGGGCCTGCTCGGACGCCGCTGGGTCTCGCTGGATAATTTTTTCACCACCCAGCAGGTCGGTCAGGTGACGCTGCCGCTGCCGCCCGGTTATTCCACGTATCGCCTGCGCAGCATGAGTGTGGTGCCGGGGAACGCCTTCGCCCGGCTCGCCCTCGCCTATGGCAACATCACCACCGTCGCGGGCATCGGCCCGGTGCCGGCGGACACCAATCTCTGGCTTCCGGAATACGAAGGGGCCATCGCCACGAACGTGCCGCTCTCCAACCCGCGCTCCGCCGTGGCGGACGAGGCGGGCAACATTTACGTGGTCGAGCCGGTCGCGCACGCGGTGCTGGTCATCCGCACCAATGGGCGTATTTACACGGCCATTGGACAGCTTGACCAGCGCGCGCCCGGCACCATTGACCTGCCCACCGGCGAGCCGACCTTTCCAGCGGCGACCCCGCCTCCGCCCGATCCGTTTGCCTTCGCGGTGCTGAAGAATCCGACCGGCCTTTATTACTCCAGCGGGATTCTCTATGTGCTGGATTCCGGGAACGCCCGCATCTTGAAGTATCGCAACGGCTCCGTGAGCAAGCTGTTCTCGGAGGCCGGCGCGGGCATTGCCACCAGCCTGACCAACGGCGGCTCGCTCTGGGTCTCTGGCGATGAACAGGAGGCTTTTTACACGGATGGCACGATCTTGAAACAGTGGGAGGCCTCCAACTCGGAGAATGGCGTCGGCGGCGCGGCCGTCCTCGCCACCGATTTCAATGATCTGGCAGACGTGAAGGTGAATCCGAAGGGCCACACGATTGTCGTGGACCGGGGCGACAACCGCCTCTACCGCGTCCGGAACAACGGCTCGTATCGCGAAGACGTGCAAGCCGGAACCGGCCTGACCCGCGGCCCGACCGTGGGCGACGCGCGGCGCGTGGCCCTGTCCGGCCCGAGCAGTCTTTCCTATCTGCCCCTCGGCGGGTACCTCATCAGCACGGAGGGCGCGCACGTCTGGTATGTGGACGAGGAGGGCGACACGGCTCCGCTCGTCTTTGGTCGCGCTCCGACGGCGACGAAGCCCGGCGCGCACGCGGGCGACGGCCAGTGGTTCCGGCGCGGCGGACGCAGTCCGAAGGTGAGCAACATTCAAACGATCAGCGTGGCCCCGAACGGAGACTTGATTCTGCTCGAAGGCGGCTACGTGCGGAGGATCGAGTTCCTGCGTTCGCGTCCGTGAAATTCCGTCCTCCGCTCCGTCGCTCCGCCGCCCAGTTGCCGCTCGCGCTGCGGCTGGCCGTCCGCCGGCTCGGGGTGGCTCCTTCCAAATTCCTCCTGCTCGTCAACATCCGCGCGCAGCGGATGGAACTGGTGCGGCTCACTGCCGGCTTCACCCGGCCGGAGGCGCTGATTGAAAAAACGTTCTGCATCTCCACCTCGCGCTTCGGCATCGGGCAGAAAAAAAATTCCAACCGCACGCCGCTCGGGCTGCATCGCATCGCGCAAAAAGTCGGCGGCGGACTGCCGCTCGGCGCGGTGTTCAAGAGCCGGAAACTGATCGGCTACACCTGGCAGGGACTTGCGAACGCCTCGATCACGCACCGCATCTTGTGGCTGGAGGGGCTGGAGCCTGGCTTCAATCGCGGCGGCGACGTGGACACGTTCGACCGCTACATCTACATCCACGGCACGGGCGACGAGACGACGCTCGGCCGGCCGGCGTCGCACGGCTGCATTCATGTGCGCGGGACTGAATTGCTGCCGCTCTATGATCTGCTGCCGCGCGGGACGCTGATGTGGATCAGCCGGGAAGGGTGAAGTGCGCGAGTTGATGCCGGAGCGCGGCGATCACGCCGCTTCAACGCGCGGAGTGAGACCGGTTGGAAAATTTCCCACGTCTCTCAGATGAGCATTAAAGCGGGCTGAAGCCCGCGCTCCTGCCGAACTACGGTCGCACGGCCAGGCCGGGACGACCCTTCGCACTCGAAGCGATCAGGTCGCGGAGAATGCGGCGCGTCTCGTCGAGCGCGGGATCAACATTCGGCACCGGCGCTTCGTCCTCGGACTTGGCGTTGGTCAGAGCGTTGGTGGGGTTTGCGGCGTTTGTCGCGACCAACACCGTGTTAGTGGTTATCGACTCAAGGTTCTTTTTGAATGTGGTTACGGAGTTGGTGGCCGGCTCGGGCAGGCCTGGCAGTTCCGCGTTCTTGAGCGTGAATTCGTAGGTCTTGTAATTCGGCTGCGGACGCGCACGCAGTTCGTTCTTGCGGAGCTTGTCGCGGTCTTCGAGTTCCTTCTTTTCCTTCCAGCGCAGTTCCTCGTTCATCGAGACGCTCTTCTCGTCCTTCATTTTCTTGAAGCGTTCGATTTCCTGGCGGATGAAGGCGAAGTCCGCGTCCTGGCCGAGCCGCGCCTCGGAACGCTGGCGCAACGCGGGCAGGGCGGGCGGGATGATGTTCACCGGCTCATACTTCGCGCTCGGAATGGTGTCCCACGGCAGCGCGTTCGGCATCGAATCCTCGCCCACTTCCATGAAGTTGTTGATCGAGGGGAGAACGATGTCCGGGACCACGCCCTTGCGCTGCGTCGAGGAGCCGCTGGCGCGATAAAATTTGCGAATGGTGATTTTCAGCGAGCCAAGCTCCTCCTTCGTGCGCAGCAGCGGGCCGACCTCGAGCAGCGTTTGCACCGTGCCCTTGCCGTGCGTGGAGGAATCGCCGACGACCAACGCGCGTCCGTAATCTTGCAACGCGCCTGCGACGATCTCAGAAGCCGAGGCGCTGAAGCGGCTGGTCATCACGACCAACGGGCCGTCGTAGAAAATGTCCGGATCGGTGTCCTTATCGACGGTGATGTGGCCGTCGGAATCTTTCACCTGCACGACCGGGCCTTCCTTGATGAAGAGGCCGGTGAGGTTGATGGCTTCTTCGAGCGAACCACCGCCGTTGTGGCGGAGATCGAGAATCACACCGGAGACTTTTTCCTCCTTCAACTTTTTCAACAGTTTCGCCACATCCGTCGTGGTGCTCTTGCGATTGGGGCCGCGGTTCTTCAAGTCCGCGTAGAAGGACGGCAGATAAATGATCCCGAGGCGCGTGGCGGGCTGACCGTTCTCCGCCGGCAAATCGAGCAAGCGGGCCTTGGCTTCCTGATCTTCCAGTTTGATTTCGTCGCGGATGAGCGAGACGACTTTGCGCACGGAAGTATCCGGCGCATCCACCGGAATGACCGTGAGGCGCACTTCCGTGCCCTTCTCGCCGCGGATGAGATCCACGACTTTGTTCAGCTTCCAATCGATGACATCGACCGGCGGATTGGTGCCCTGGCCGATGGCGATGATTTTATCGTTCTGCTTGAGCTGGCCGCTTTTCTTGGCCGGGCCTTCCTTGAGTTCCTCGATCTTGCAATAGCCGTCCTCGGAACGCAGCAGTGCGCCGATGCCAAAGAGCGAGAGCCTCATGCCGATGTTGAAATTATCCGACGCGGGCTTGCCCATGTAATCGGAGTGCGGGTCGTAGGCGTGCGCAAGGGCATCGAGATAAATTTGCAGCACGTCGTCGCTGTCCCAGCGCTCGAGCATGTCGAACTGGCGGTTGTAACGCTTGAGCAGGCTCTCCTTGATCTGGCCGGGCTTCTCCTTGTTGAGCAGTTCGTTCAGCCATTCGTAGCGCACGCGTTCGCGCCACAGGGTGCGTGCCCCGGCGAGATCGCGTGGGCGGGGCAGTTCCCGGCGGTTCGGCGTGTAACGCTCGTCGCTGGTGAACTCAAACTTCTCGGTCGCGATGAGGTTGGTCACGTATTTCACCTGCTCGCGCATCCGTTGCAGGAAGCGGTTGTAAATGATCGTGGCGGGCGCGGTATCGCCGGTCTTGAGCGCCATTTCGCCCAGCGTCATCTTCCACTTGTCAAACTCCGCCACGTCCGACTGTAGGAACATCATGTGCATCGGGTCGAGCGAGTCGATGTAGCGCGTGTAGAAATTCGACGAAATGGTCGCGTTGATGGGCTGCTGCAAATAATGTCCGCGCTCGAGAAACGCGGCAGTGACGCGCGCAATGCGGCTGTCGTCCTTGCCGGGCGCGAGCGGCACCCACTTGAAAGTGTTCGTGTGCTGTTCGCTGATGAGCGTCTGGTTGGCCGCGACGGGCCGGCCCGGCTGCTGGCCAAGTCCTTTGACGGGTTCGGTGGCCGGCGCGGCGGCAAAGACATTCCACGCGGCGGTGCAGACGGCGATGAAGAGGGCTGTTGTTCTCATGGCTTAAATTTTGGCTAGGGTAACATGCGCACCACTCGCGGCAAACTTTTCATCCGATTCGTGCGGTGGCGGTACTGCGTAATAAATTTGGTCAGGCCTGAAGCCTCGGGGCGGCAGGCATCCCTGCCTGCCGGTGAGGGCCGGCTTCCAGCCGCCCGGCCCCGGCTGCGAAAGGCGGACGCGCCGACAAACCCGGAACGCTCCTCTCCACGCCAGGCTTTTTCCGCCGGGCTGGAAGCCGCAGCTCACTGGCGGGCAGAGATGCCCGCCGCCACGCGGGCGATCTCCGCCGCGTAACCTTGACGGAACGTGGGGTGGGTTAATTCGCACTGCAGTTCCTCGCGCAGCCGTCGGTTCGAGACGCGCTTCTGGGTCAGGCCGCGTTTGCGCCGGGTGTTTTCCTCTTCGGTCGCAGGCACCGGCATGGGCTTCTGAAGCTGTTGCGAGAGCCAGGTGAAGAACTCGCGCTGCGTGACCGGTTCGTCATCGGCGACATTGTAAATTCTTCCTGGCTGCCCGTGCTCCAGCGCCGCGAGGGCCGCGCGCACCACGTCATCGCGGTGAATCATGTTGATCAGCCGCGAGCCGTCGCCCGCGAGCCGCGCTTCGCCACGCAGGTAGTGCTGGAACAGATGCCCGCGCCCCGGCCCATAGATGCCTGCCACGCGCAGGATGACCGCAGGGAAATTTTTCTCCCGCGCGGCCTGCCAGAGAAGTTGCTCCGTCTCAACCAGCACGCGGCTGGTGTCGCCCGTGGGCTCGGTCGGACTTTCTTCCGTGACCCACGCGCCATCCGTCTGCGCATAGACGCTGGTGCTGCTGGTGTAGAGATACTTTTGCGGCGGACGTTGGGAGAGCCATTCGATCAGATGCCGCGTGGCTTCGAGATAGACCGCGCGATATTCCTCCACGCCGCCCTTCGTGGACGACACGGTGTTAATCACCCAGTCGAATTCGCCGGGAATCTTCTCCAACTCCTCGCGCCGCGTGATGTCCGCGAGGACGGGCGTGAGGCCGGCCGCGCGCAATTCCTCCGCGCCCGCCTCTCCGCGCCGCACCCCGGACACCTCATGCCCCGCGCGCACCAGCGCCGCGCCGAGCGGCAGCCCGACGTAACCGCAGCCGATGATCAACACGCGCATGGCGCGAAGCTACGGAGCGCCGCCGGGCGCGGGCAACAAGAAGTGAGTCAGTGTTCAGTGAAGCAGTAATCAGTAAGTCAGTAATCAGTGACGCTGGCAAAGTGAGGCCCTCACTGACTTACAGCCGGTTACTGATGACTGGCTCACTGCTTACTTTCCTTCCCGGCCCAAAATGAATTGGTCTTTTCCCCGTCGGCCCGTCAGATTCCGCCGCGAATTAACCGATGGCTCTCATGAACGAATCTCCACTCACGTCAATGCCCTGGCGGCTGCGCCTCTTGTTTGCCGCCGTGCTGGCCGTCATCGCCGCCGCGCTGTTTCACACCAGTTTCAAGCCGGAGATGGTCGTGTTCTCCAGCGACGGCCCGCTTGGCATCGCCGCCTCGCGGCAATTGGCCTTCCCCACCGGATTCACCGGCACATGGTTTGATTCGAACTGGCTCGGCTCCGGCGGCGGGCCGAACGCGCCGCAATCGACCTGGGTGTTTCTCTGGCTGCTCGGTCCGGTCGGCTTCGCGAAATTTCTGCCCGCGCTCCAAATCTTCCTCCTCGGCCTCGCCGCCACGTTTTGTTCCCGCACCTTTGGTTTCCGCCCGATGGTCTGCCTGCTCGCGGGCCTCGCAGCGGAGTTAAACAGCAACTTTTTCTCGAACGCCTGCTGGGGCGTGGGCACCCGCTGCACGTCGCTGGCGGCGGCGTTCCTCGCCATCGCGGCCATCTGGAGCAGCCGGAGCGGGCCGTGGCAGGCGCGGCTGGTCAAACTGATCCTCGGCGGTCTGGCCACGGGTCTCTCCGTGATGGAAGGCTCGGACAACGGAATGATCTTCAGTCTTTTCATCGCGGCCTTTGCCTTTTACGTGCCGTTGATCGGTGAAGGTTCTCCGGCGAAAAAAATTCTGCACAGCGGCACCGCCGTCGCCGTGGTCACGGTCTTTGCCCTCTTCATTGCTTTTCAAACCGTGCAGAGCCTCGTGGGCACGCAGATCAAGGGCATTGTGGGCATGGAACAGACGGCGGAGAGCAAGGACAAGCGCTGGGTGGGTGCGACGTTGTGGAGCCTGCCGAAGCGCGAAATGCTGCGCGTGATCATCCCCGGCGTTTTTGGCTACCGCATGGACACGCCCGAGGGCGGCGAATACTGGGGTGGCGTAGGCAGCGATCCGGGCATCGCGGAAATGCAGAAACTGCTCAAGAGCGGCGACCCGCAGACGCAGCAGCAAGCCGCGAGTTATTTGCAGCAAGCCCAGTGGCGCTCCTCCGGCGCGGGCGAATACGCGGGCGTGCTCGTGTTCCTCGTGGCCGCGTGGGCGGTGGCGCGATCGTTCAGCCGCCGGGCGCAGACGTATTCCGTCACGGAGAAAAAGCTGATCTGGTTTTGGGCCGCGATGGCTTTCGTCGGGATGCTGCTGGCCTGGGGCAGATTCGCGCCGTTCTACCAGTTGTTTTACGCATTGCCGTACATGTCCACGATTCGCAACCCGATGAAGTTCATGCACCCGGTCCACATGATCCTGATGATTCTCTTCGCCTACGGCCTGCAAGGGCTGTCGCGCGAATATCTGGAGAAGGCCAGCGCGACGGTGGCGAAAATTCCGTGGGACAAGTTTTGGAAATACGCCTGCCTCACTGCGGTCGCTCTCGCCGCCGTGGGCTGGCTCGTCTATGCCGCGCAGAAACCGTCCACGACCGGCAACGAAACCGATCTCGTGCGCTACATGAAAGCTAACGCCATCGGCAACGCCGCCTCGCCCGAGGACGTCGCGCGCTTCAGCATTCGTGAGGTGGGAATTTTCGTCCTCGTCCTCGGGCTTTCTGTCGCCGCCGTGCTGGCCATTCAGTCGGGCCGTTTTCGCGGGCCGCGCGCGGTCGGGGCAGGGGTGTTGCTCGGTGCGATTCTCGTCCTGGATCTCGCCCGCGCCAACGCGCCGTGGATTCAGCATTTCGATTATCAGGCCCGCTACGCCTCGAATCCCGTCTTTGATCTGCTCAAGGAAAAAGGCTGGGAACATCGCGTGACCGCACCGCCCTTCCGTCTGAACGAAGCCTACGGCGGCTTCGCCGGCGTCTATCGCGGCGAATGGATGCAGCACCAGTTTCAGTATTACAACATCCAGTCGCTCGACGTCGTCCACGATGGCGGACGGTCGAACATCGAGAAGGATACCTACGTCAGCCAGTTCAACGCGAACCTTGCGCGCTACTGGAAACTCACGAACACCCGCTTCCTCTTCGGCGTCCCGGGGTTGGTGGACGCGCTCAACCGCGACCTTGATCCGGTCAACAAAAGTTTCCGCCAGCGTCTGGCCTTCTCCCTCTATCGCAAACCCGGCGCCACCGCGATCAGCGTGGAAACCAATGCCGCCGGGCCGTTCGCGCTCATCGAATTCGGCGGCGCGCTGCCGCGCGCGAAACTCTATTCGCAATGGCGCGTGATGACGAACGACCAGGCCGCGCTGACCACGCTCGCGAGCACGAACTTCCAGCCCGAGGCGGAAGTGATCCTCGCGGAAGAAATTCCGGCCGCCGCCGCCGGTGTCACCACGGGCGGAACGGCGGAATACACGGCCTACGCGCCGAAGCAGTTCACGATCAAGACGGCTTCTGCCGCGCCGGGCGTGCTGCTCGTCAATGACCGTTACAATGCCGACTGGAAAATCACCATCGACGGCCAGCCGGCGAAATTGCTGCGCGCGAATTCCATGATGCGCGCGGTGCAGGTACCCGCCGGGCCGCACGAAGTGGTGTGGCGCTACCAGCCGGGTTTACAGGCGTTCTATATTTCACTGAGCGCGATTTTGCTGGGCGTGCTGCTGTGCCTCGCGCTGCCATTTCTCACCCGCGTTCCTGCCACCCACGCGCGCCGGAAATGAGCCATCAGGATTCTTACTACAAGAACAACGAAGCCTACGCCGAGCATCTTGCGGCGTGGAACCCGAAGCTCTACGCGAAGTATGCGGACACGTTGCAGCCCGCGACGCCGGGCGCGCGCGCGCTCGATGTCGGCTGCGGCGTGGGTCAGGTCGTGGCGCGTTTGAACGAGGCGGGCTTCGAGGCGCATGGTGTGGATGTCTCGCAACCGAACATCGAACGCGCCACCAAAGTCTGCCCGCGCTGCCAGCTTTACGACGGGCGCAAACTTCCATTTGCCGACGGTTACTTCGCCAGCGCGGGTGCGTTGAATGTGCTGGAACACGTCGATGAACCCGAGGCGTTCATCCGTGAACTCGTTCGTGTCACCGCGCGGGGCGGGAAGATTGTTCTCTCCAGCCCGAATTTTTTCCGCGTGTTCGGCTTTCGTGATTACCACCCGCACATGCGCGGCGTGGGACGGAAGTTTGCCAACTGGAAACGGCTGAACGAGAAGCGCGCGCAGATGCGTCTGTGGCCGGACACTGTGCGCTTCGACCGGCTGACGCCTATCGTGAAGGAGCCGTTCACGCCCGACGACGACGCCATCGTGGCGACGAATGCGCTGGAGATGGAATTTTTCCTCGAACGCGCCGGCTGCGAAGTGCAGCGCGTGGAATGCACCGACCGCTACGTGGCCGCGCCCGTGGAATTCGTGCTCAATCTCGGCCCGTGGCGCTACGCGATGTTCAACTCGTTCCTCGTGGCGCGGAAGCGGTGAGCGAAAAGTAAATTCCAAATCTTAAATTCCAATCCAGGCCCGCCTCATGACTGACGGTCGTGGTTTTGAAATTTGAGATTTGGACTTTGTTTGGGATTTGAGATTTGGACTTTGGAATTTCCCCTCTCCAGTGCCCCTTCGGGATTAACGGTTTGACTCTCTTTTTCCACGCCCCTAGTTTCCCGCCACAGACAAATTTATGGCCGAACCAACTCCAGATTCGCCCGTGCCGCCGAGGCCGCCGGAAGCCGCCAAGGTGCAGCCGAAGAAGGAAACCGTCCGCATCGCGCTGCCGCCGAAGCCGACCGCCGCGCCAACGATCAAGCTGCCTTCGCTGCCGCCCACCGGGGCCACGTCGGCTGCGGCTCCGACCGCCGCCCGTCCGGCCTCTGCGCCCGTCGCCGCGACGACAGCCCAGGTTCCGCGTCCGCCGGCTCCTCCGTCCGCAGGTGCGCCGACCGCCACCCGCCCCGGCACCACTGTCTCCAAGCCGCTCGTGCCCGCCCCGGCCAAGGCCGCACCGCAGCCGGCCGCGAAGGCTCCCGCCTCCGCCCGCACCGTCGGCACGCTGGACACCGCGCTCGCCGTCGTGGCGATGGTCGTCGGCATCATTGCCTTGGTCAGCGTGCTGCTTCTTGTGATGGGTGACTTCGGTTCCATCAAATAACTTGATCGAAATCGCCGTGACTGGAAATTGAGGTACTTATGGCAGCAGCAAACATTGTCACATTGACCGAAGGAAATTTTTCCGAAGAGGTTTTGCAATCCACCACGCCCGTGCTCGTGGACTTCTGGGCCGAATGGTGCGGTCCCTGCAAGATGATCGCGCCCGTCCTCGACGAACTCGCCGCCGAATACGACGGCAAGGTCAAGATCGCCAAGGTCAACATCGACGAGTACCAGCAACTCGCGATCAAGTACAACATCAACTCCATCCCCACCTTGCTCTTCTTCAAGGGCGGGCAGGTCGCCGATCAAATCGTGGGCATGCGCAGCAAGCGCGACCTGAAGCAGAGCTTCGACCGCATGCTCGCTTAAGGCGCGCGCGGCATGGCTCTGCTCATCACTCCAGGGCAACTGACCGGGCGTTCCGAGCTGTTTCACCAACTGGCGCAAGTCACCGCGTCCGGCCTGGGGCTTTTTGCCGCGCTCGAAATGCTGCAGAAGCATCCGCCGCAGCCGGCACTACGCAAGCCCATCGGTGAGTTGCTGCAACAGTTGCAGGCCGGTCACAACTTCGGCGACGCATTGGCCCGCGCCGGAAGCTGGCTCTCGGCGTTCGACGTGGCGCTGATGCAAGCGGGCGAACAGAGCGGACGCCTGCCCGACGTCTTCCGCGTGCTCTCCGCCTACTACGCGCAGCGCGCGCAACTCGCGCGGCAGGTCATCATGTTTGCCGCGTATCCGCTCATCGTCTTCCACGTCGCGGTCTTGGTTTTTCCGATTGGCATTCTCACCGACGTGGTCGTGAAGGGCGCGGTGGTGACGTTCGTTTTGCAAAAACTTGCCGTGCTGATTCCGCTCTATGGTTTCGCACTGTTCCTCGCCTACGCGATGCAAGGCACGCACGCCGAATCCTGGCGGGCCACGATGGAGCGAATCACTTCCAAGATTCCCGTGCTGGGCTCCGCGCGCCGCAGCCTCGCCATCGCGCGCCTCTCGCTGGCGCTGGACGCACTGCTCAACGCGGGCGTGACCGTGATTGAATCCTGGGAACTCGCCGCCGCCGCCAGCGGATCGCCCGCCTTGCGCCGCGTCTTCGCGCGCCACAAAGTTGAATTGCAGAACGGTCGCACCCCCTCGGAGATGGTCGGCAGCAGCGCGGAATTTCCGCCCGCCTTCGCGTCGCTCTATCACACCGGCGAAATCAGCGGGAAGCTGGACGACTCCATGAAGCGCGCCCACGCGATGTTCGAGGAGGAAGGCGCGCGCAAGCTCCGCACCTTCATCTTCGGTTTCGCCGGATTGCTCGTCGGCGGCGTGATGCTCATGGCCGCGTGGGGCATCATCAGTTTTTATCTCGGCTACTTCGGGCAACTCAACGACGCCATCAACATGAACGCGAAATGAAAGCCCTCATGCTCGGAGCGCCGGCTTCCAGCACGGCGCGTTGGAAGCCACGAGAACTGAAACGCGCCGTGCTGGAAGCCGGCGCTCCGAATGCTTTACCCCGTTGACATTTTTCCCATGACCATCGCCGAACTGCATTCCAACGAAGACCTGCGCCGTCACGAATTTCCCGTCGCGGAAGCAAAAGTTTTTCTCGGCCACGCCGCCGTGTGCGCGCTGCCCCGTCGCGTCTCGGAGGCCGTGGCGCATTACGCGTTCAACGCCACGCAGGGCGATCAGGAAGCCTTGCTGCCCGCGATCCAGATTCACAAGTCGCGCGAACTCGCCGCCCGCCTCCTCAACGCGAAGCCGGAGGAAATCGCTTTCGTCGGCCCCACGACGCTCGCCCTCGGCTACGTCGCGAACGGCCTGCCCTGGCGCAAGGGCGACAACGTCCTCATCTACCACGACGACTATCCCTCGAACGTGTATCCGTGGATGGCGCTCGCCGAACGCGGCGTGCAAGTGCGCCTGATGAATGTTCGTGAGCTGGGAAAAATTCGCGCCATTGATGTGCAGGGGCAGATTGACGAGAACACCCGGCTGGTCGCGCTGGCCTCGTGCCATTTCGTGAGCGGCTGGCGCATCAACATTCCGGCCATCGGCAAAATGCTGCGCCAGCGCGGCGTGCTGTTTTGTGTGGACGGCATCCAGACGCTCGGCGCGTTTCCCACCACGGTCGAGCATGTGGACTTCCTCGCCGCCGACGCGCACAAGTGGCTGCTCGGCCCGTGCGCCGCAGGAATTTTTTACGTGCGCCAGGAAATGCAGGACCGCCTCAAGCCCACCGTCCTCGGCTGGAACAACGTGCGCTGCCCGAATTACGTCGCGCAGTTGGAAATGAAACTCCGCTCCGGCGCGCACCGCTACGAAGCCGGCAGCGACAACCTTCTCGGCCTCGTCGGCCTGACCGCCGCGATGGAAATGATCCTCAATGTGGGTGTGGAAAATATTTCCACTGAACTGCTGCGCCAGCGCGGGTGGCTCGCGCCCGCGATTCAGGAGAAGGGCTACAACGTCCTCCACGCCGCCGCGCCGCCGGAAAACGCCAGCGGCATCATCACCTTCCACCGTCCGGGCGAAGACATGACCGCGCTGCACCAGAAACTTGCGGATGCCCAAATCATCACCTCGCTCCGCACGGATCGAAAGGAGCAGAACTACCTCCGCCTCTCCCCGCACTTCTACAACACGGACGAGGAATTGCGCCGGGTGGTGGAGGCGATTTGATGCGCCACCAGGTCCGATCCAGCCGCCGTCTGGAGGCCGAGTGTGGCCGCAATCTCGAACTGCTCTGGCTCCTGCGCACACTCACCCCCGACTTCAAGACCATCGCCGACTTCCGCGAATATCTCGCCGCCCTCGACCAGGCTGACCGCGACGAAGGCCCGCGCCCCGCCGCCGCGCCCACGGCCGCGCCACTCCAGGAAAAGATCGCCCGCCTGCGCCTGCGCCAGACCGAAGTGCGGAGCGCGCTGGCGGAGATGGAAAAGCCGACGTGAGGGAAAGCTCCGCCACCGATCCCGAGAGCCGGGCCATGAGAAGCAAAGGCCGCCATGCGGGTGCGATTAGAAGTGGCGGTCAAGACCGGTCGCGTAGCGCAGAATTGCATTCTGCTGTATCGCGGATTTTCAATCCGCAGGCTGATCGAGCTTCCAACGCCTTCGCCCTCGCCGACGCCCTGCCGAATGCAATTCGGCGATACCGCAGATTACAAATCTGCGCTACGACTGCCCGCCACTTCCAATCACACCCCCGCCATGCGGGTGCGATTAGAAGTGGCGGTCAAGACCGGTTGCGTAGCGCAGAATTGCATTCTGCTGTATCGCGGATTTTCAATCCGCAGGCTGATCGAACTTCCAACGCCTTCGCCTTCGCCGACGCCCTGCCGAATGCAATTCGGCGATACAGCAGATTACAAATCTGCGCTACGACTGACCGCCACTTCCAATCACACCCCGCGCCTGCGCTCACCTTGACACCCCCGGCCCCTTCCCAAACACTGCGCGCCCATTTATGGCCGAGCCGAAAGAAAATTTATTGATGGAGAAGATTGTCTCCCTCTGCAAGCGACGTGGATTCATCTACCAATCCAGCGAAATCTATGGCGGCATCAACGGCTTCTGGGACTACGGCCCGCTCGGCGCGGAGCTGAAGCGCAACGTGAAGGAGCTGTGGTGGAACACCATGACCCGCCTGCGCGACGACGTGGTGGGACTCGACGCGACCATCATCATGGCCCCGCAAATCTGGCGCGCGTCCGGCCATGTGGACACGTTCAGCGATCCGATGTGCGATTGCCTGCTGACGAAGAAGCGGTTTCGGGCGGATCAGATCGAGCCGCAGAGCGGCACTGTGATACACTTCAAAGGCGCACATGATCCCTTTGCGCTTGCTGACCTTGACGATCTGATTCACGGTTTTGCATCAAATCCTGAGCTTCAGAGGGAGTTTGCCAGTGATCAAAGCGCTTATGATGTGGCAAACCGCTTGTCCAAAAGCACAAATCCTGTACTGCGGGATGCAGGTGAGCGCGTGATTAAAAAACTTGGTGAAAAACATGAAACTCAAAACCAAGATCGATTTGCCGTGCTTCTAAAACCAGGAAAGCCGCCAGAAAGTGCTTTGAAATTGGCACAGGAGTTTTATCGCCAACGGGGACTCGCCAACCCAGATCCCATTCTTGATTTTACAGAGAAGCTTGAGAACTCTACGCGCTACAATCCTGAGAATGGTGCGCTCCTAACCGAGCCGCGCCCTTTCAACTTGATGCTCCAAACCTACGTCGGCCCGATTCAGTCCGACGACAACATCGCCTATCTCCGCCCCGAGACGGCGCAGGCCATCTTTGCTCAATTCAAAAACGTCCTCGACTCGTCGCGCGTGAAAGTGCCGTTCGGCATCGCGCAGGTCGGCAAGGCGTTCCGCAACGAAGTCACACCGCGCAACTTCACCTTCCGCTCGCGCGAGTTCGAGCAGATGGAACTGGAGTTCTTCATCAAGCCCGACGAAGTGGTCGAGGCGATCAGCGGCTCCATCGCTACAGATTCCGACTCTCAACTCTCAACCCTCAACCCTCAACCCAATTGGGGCTGGAAGCTGTGGCACCAGTATTGGGTGGAGGAACGCGTGCGGTTTTACGAAGGCATCGGCTTGTCGCGCAGCACGCTCGGCTTTCACATCCAGACGGCGGAAGAACTGGCGCACTACGCGCGCGCCTGCACGGACATCCTGTTCAAGTTCCCCTTCGGCAAGCTGGACGAGAAGGGCGAACTCAAGGGCGAGGAACTGGAAGGCATCGCCGCGCGCAGCGATTTCGATCTCAGCCAGCACGAGCGTTTCTCCGGCAAACCGATGGGCGTTTTCGACGAGGAGTTGCGCACCGCCTGGGCCAAGCTGGACGACGCGAAGAAAGCGGACTTGTCGAAGCGCTACTACGAAGCGCGCCTGAAGTACATGACCAAGAGCGGCGTGGAGCCGGCGAAGGCCGCACAGGACGCGAAGGAAGACGCGGACGGATTGGCGAAGGGCCAATACATCCCGCACGTCATCGAGCCTTCGGCGGGCGCGGACCGGCTCATCCTCGCGCTCCTCTGCAACGCCTTCACCGAAATCACCGACATCGATGACAAGGGCAAGAGCGAGACGCGCGTAGTGATGAAGTTCCACCCCCGTGTCGCGCCGATCAAAGTGGCGGTGCTGCCGCTGCTCAAGAACAAGCCCGACCTCGTGAAGAAGGCGCAGGCCGTGCGCGACTTGTTGCGCCCGTGGATGAATGTCTTCTACGACGACGGCGGTTCCATTGGCCGCCGCTACGCGCGCCAAGACGAGGCCGGCACGCCGTTCTGCCTGACGATTGATTTCGACACGCTGGGCGAGAAGCCGGAGCTGCTCGACACGGTGACGCTGCGGTATCGCGATGACGGCCGGCAGGAGCGCCTGCCCATCGCGCAACTCAAGGACTGGCTGCTGGAGCGGATACGCTGAGATGGAACGGCGGCTTGAGAATCTTCGGACGGCGGCTGGCGCTCGTAGGACGGGCGTCCCGCCTGTCTCCACCAAATTCATTCCTTCTGTTCAGATGGTTGGACAGGCGGGACGCCAGTCCTACACTCCTTGCCCATGAGCTTACCGACGCGCCTTTCGTATGCGTTCATCGCGCTGCTGATCATTGCGGCGGGCTGGCTCAAGCTGGCCACGCCACTGGTCACGGTGCTGTTCTGTTTCTTCGCATTGCATGTCCTGTCCTTTGGGGGGCGCAAGTGGCTGGGTATTTCGTTGTTCCTCATTGTGCTGATGGGCTCGGGCGTGGGTTTCTTCTTTTTCTTCAAGCAAACCATCGTGGCCGTTCCGCGCATCGCGGAGACGACCATTCCCGTGGTGCTGGAATGGGCGGAGAAACAGAATTTTCAACTGCCCTTCACCGACTACGCCAGTCTGCGTACGCTGGCGATTGACACGGTGGAGCAGGAATTCCGGGGCGTCGGCAAATACGCAGGCGTGGCCCTGATTCAGTTCGCCGCCGTCCTCATCGGAATCGTGGTGGCCGTCAGCCTCTTCATTAACTCGCAGTTCGATCTCGAACCGGACAAGCCGGCGCAGAACAACAATCTCTACACGCTCACCGCCCGTGAAATCACACTCCGCTTCGGAACCTTCTACGAAAGCTTCGCCACCGTCATGGGTGCGCAGATTGTCATCTCTGCGATCAACACCGCGCTGACCGCTGGCTTTCTGTTCTGGAACGACATTCCCTACGCCAAGGTGCTCGTGGGCGTGACCTTTCTCTGCGGGCTGCTGCCCATCATCGGCAACCTCATCAGCAACACGCTCATCGTCGGCGTGGCCTTCACCATCTCGCCGAAGATGGCGCTGCTCGCGCTCATCTTCCTCGTGGTCCTGCACAAGTCGGAGTATTTCCTGAACAGCAAAATCATCGGCCACCGCATCCAGAACCCGATGTGGCTCACGCTCATCGGCCTCGTGCTGGGCGAGAAATTGATGGGCATCCCCGGCATGATTCTCGCGCCGGTGATCCTGCACTACATCAAGGTCGAGGCCAAACGCAGCCGCGTGGCGAAGCACGAAGGCACGGAACGCATCGTGGCGGCGGACTCTCCGTGAAACTGACTTCAAGCTGTGACTGCGACTGAAGCCAAAGCACTTCTCGATCGATTCCGCCGGGGAAAAATTTCCGTGGAAGAAGCGGTGCGCGCCTTTCAGGCCGCGCCGGTCGCCGACCTTGGTTTCGCCCAGGTCGATCTCCACCGTTCACTGCGCAAGGATTTCCCCGAGGTGATTTACGGCGCGGGCAAGACGCCGGCGCAGGTGCTGGCCATTGCCACGAAACTCGTCGAGCGCGAGGAGCACGTGCTCGTCACGCGCCTCACGGCGGAACACGCGCGGGTGTTGCGGAAGAAGTTTCGCCGTGCCGTCTATCACGAGACGGCGCGCTGCGTGACCATCGAAGGCAAGGCGCGTGCGAAACGCCCGGGCACGATCTCCGTGCTCTGCGCGGGCACGAGTGATTTGCCAGTCGCCGAAGAAGCGGCGGTGACTGCTGAAATCATGGGCAACACCGTGGAGCGCATCTACGACGTGGGCGTGGCGGGACTGCACCGACTGTTGCGCCGGCTCGACGACATTCAACGCGCCAACGTCATCGTGGCCGTGGCGGGGATGGAAGGCGCGCTGCCCAGCGTGGTCGCGGGCCTGGTCGCCAAGCCCGTCATCGCCGTGCCGACGAGCATCGGCTATGGCGCGAACTTCGGCGGCGTGGCCGCGCTGCTGGCCATGCTGAACAGTTGCGGCAGCGGCGTGACGGTGGTGAACATTGATAACGGATTTGGCGCGGGCTACGCGGCGAGCCAGATCAACGCGCTGGCGGCGGATTGCAAAATCAAACGCCGAAGTTAGTATCGCGCCATGAACACGCTCGTGCTTACCGGAGTCAGCGACGACTTGCAGCGCAGGCTCGCCGAGCGCGCGGCGGCGAACCGCCGCTCTATCGAGGAAGAAGCACTTTGTTGCCTGCAAATCACCATCGCGGAAGACGAAGCTCTGTTGGCTTCGGTCCCTGAAACGCGTTGGAAGGAAATCGAGAAGTCGCTGGACGAAGCCCTGAGTGAGAACCCGACCGATTTCACTGAGGAAGACAGAAACAAGTATCGGGATCTGGCGCGTGGTTATCTTCACTCTCAAAAAAGTTAGCCGGGCCGAGGCGGACATTGCGGCGGCGATCCACTATTTGGGAGGGCGCAATCCGAAGGCGGCCTGGGCGTTCTCACTGGAATTGGACAGGATGTTGGATCTGATCACAAAATTCCCGGAATGGTTTCCACACCAACGACGCTCGGCGAATCCGAAATATCGGGGCGTGCGGATGGTCGTGGTGCGGCCTTTTGGCTACCTCATCTTCTACACGTTCGCCGCGAATACCGTGACGATCCTTCGCGTGCAGCACGGCTCTCAGAATGAACCATGAAAACTCTCTATCTCGACATCTTCAGCGGCCTGAGCGGCGACATGTTCATCGGCGCGATGATTGATCTGGGCGTGGACGCGCAGGAGTTCGCGCACGAGTTGGAGAAACTCGGGCTGGATGAATTTCACTTGCACGTCTCCCGGCAGGAGCGCGGGGCGATTGCGGGGACGAAGTTTGATGTGCAACTGGCCGGCGGGCATGAGCACGCACATAATCATTCACACGGGGAGGAAGTTCACGCGCACGAACATTCCCACGCGCAGGGTGCGGAGCATCACGATCATCTCGACGGTGAAACTCACGGGCCACATGGCGGACCGTTGGTCACCACGAAAGCCGGCCGTGTCGAACTGAGTGTGTTCGAGACGGGCGTGCCGCCGCGCTTCCGGCTCTACTTTTTTGACGGACACGGGCATGAGGCTAAACCGCTGGCGGAAAAGGACGTGACGTTGGAAACGATGCGCGGCGGGAAGAAGCGGCAGGTGTTCCAGTTCAGGAAGCACGGCGCGTACCTCGAAGCCACGGCGGAACTGCCGGAGCCGCATGAGTTCGAGGCGGTGTTGAAAATCAAGCGCGGCGGCAAGGTGGAGAAGTGGGAGATCGAATTCGTGGAAGACCACGATCACCACCACTGCGACCATGATCACGGGCATGAGCATGAGCATCATCACGCCGGGTCGGAGACCGGCGCTCCGCATGAGCACGAGCACGGACGGACGTTCGCGGACATCTCGAAACTGATTCAGGCCAGCAAGCTCTCCAAGTGGGTGAAGGAAAAATCCATCGCGGTGTTTCATCGCGTGGCGGTGGCGGAGGGGAAGATTCACGGGCACCCGCCGGAACACGTTCACTTTCACGAAGTCGGCGCGGTGGATTCCATCGTGGACATCGTGGGCGCGTGCGTAGCGCTGGAGATGCTCGGCCAGCCGCGCGTGCTCGCGGGCAGCCCGATGGAAGGCACGGGGATGATTCGTTGCGCGCACGGTAATTTTCCCATTCCCGCACCGGCCACGCTGGAGATTCTCGGCGCGCGCGGGGTGACGATTCAGCAGTGTGAAGAACCGGGCGAACTCCTCACGCCCACAGGCGCGGCCATTCTCGCCGAGTTCGCGGAGAGCTTCGGGCCGATGCAGCAACTCAGCGTCGAGAAGATTGGCTACGGCCTCGGCACGCGGCAGAACAAGACGCGGCCGAATGTCGTTCGCGCTGTCCTCGGCAACACGTCCAAGGTCCAGGGTCCAAAGTCCAAGGCCGGAGGCGCGCTCGATTGGGAGACCGACACCATCGCCGTGCTGGAGACAAACCTGGACGACATCAATGCCGAATGGCTCGGCGCATTCGTGGAGAAAGCATTCATTAATGGTGCGCTGGATGTGTTTCACACGTCGGTGCAGATGAAGAAGAACCGTCCCGGCGTGCTGCTCACGGTGCTGTGCGCCAGTGCGGATGCGGATCGTTTCTCCGAAATGATGCTGCGCGAGACGACCGCCTTCGGCGTGCGACGCACGCTGGCCGAGCGGCGCAAGCTGCGGCGCGAAGTGGTGCAGGTGAAGACGAAGTTTGGCGCAGTCGTCGTGAAGATTGGCCGGCTAAACAACAAGGTGGTGCAGGCCGCGCCGGAATTTGAATCCTGTCGCGTGGCGGCGGAGCAGGGCGGGGTGTCCGTGCGCGAAGTTTATGACGCCGCCATGAAAGCTTTGAAACGATGAGCCTGATTGATCCCAGACTCCTGCAAATCCTCTGCTGCCCGGAGACGCACCAGGCGGTGAGCGAGGCGGACGCCACGCTGGTGAACGAACTCAACGCGCGCCTCGCCAGCGGTTCGCTCAAGAATCGCGCGGGCCATGTCGTCAGTGAGAAACTCGATGGCGGCCTGCTGCGGCAGGATCGTCAGGTGTTGTATCCCATTCGCAATCATCTGCCCGTCCTGCTGATCGACGAGGCGATTCCGCTGGCTTGAACATTTAACTTGGAGCGTCGGCTTCCAGCCCGGCGCGATGGAAGCCACCTTGGCCGAACGCGCCGGGCCGGAAGCCGACGCTCGTTTCGCAGCTCGGAAAAGAACAACACCAAACCCAACGCGCGCTGCCCGCCGTCAGGTTTGGTGTTGGCTAAATCAAACTTGCCGCCTCAGTGGCAGCCGCAGCCCGAGCCGCAACTGCCGGCTTCAAAATCCGCGGCGTTCGGCACGCGCCCGAGTTCAAACGTCTTCGCGACGTGTTGCGCCACAGTCTCCTGCATCTTGTGGATGGCCTGCTGCGCGGCCATGAAGTCGCGCGCGATGGGGTCGGCAAAAAACTGTTCGCGCTGCGCCTCGTAGTCGGCGATTTCCTCGCCCGCGAGCGGCAGCCGCTGCTCCTGCTTGTGCTGGAGCTGCTCGCCCTTGCTGGAGAGCGTCTGGTAGGCCGCCTGCGCCTGCTCGTTCTCGAAGAACGCGTCCACCTGCTGGCGGATTTTCTGATATTCGGGCTGGTCGAGAATGGTCTGGCAGAGTTCGCGCGTCTTTTCGATGACGGCATTTTCGGTGGTGGTCATTGTCATAATTATTGGGGCCGGATGTTCGGCGGCTCGCGCGCAAGTTCAAGGTTCAATCTTCAAAGTTCAAGGGGCAAAGTAGCCGACTGCGTTTGTCTCATGGCGGCCCAAGAAAAAGCCGGCGGGAACTCTCCCGCCGGCTCCATCAAACCGCCCACGAACGATCAATCTTCATCGTCGTCGTCATCATCCGGCTCCGGCTTCCGGTCCACCTGGAAGAGGGTCGTGGTGCCGCTGATCTCGTTGGCGAGAACCACGAGCGGTTTGTCATTCGGGCTGTCCTTGGCTTCGATGAAGATGATGCCCTCGGGGCCGAAATCGCCCGCGTTCAGGAAGTTCGTCGCGTTGGCGTTGACGCTGAAGTCGCGCCGGTTCACGTAGAACTCAAACTTCGGCTCCTTCGGATTCGAGATGTCGTAGGCGGCCACCCCGCCCACGCGCTCCAGACCGATGAAGGCGTAGGTGCGTCCATACGCCCGGCCGGAGGTGATGCCTTCGGGTTCCGGCCCCTTCGACGGACTGCGCGAGTCACGCGCGTTGCCGGTGTTCGAGGCGTTGAAGCCGTTCGTGTCGGCCAACGAGGTGATGCGTTCGAGATCATCGCCGCTGTCCCAGACCAGCTTGCCTTTCGCATCGCGAATCGAGAAGGAGCGCGCGCCGAAGGCGAACAGCGCGTCATAATCGCCGTCGTTGTCAAAGTCACCGAGCGTGGAAGTGACCTGCAAGCGGCCCAGTGCGGAGTTCGACTTGATGAGCGATGCATTGGGGAACGCATTGGTGTCCAGGTTCAAAGCACCCACGCGCACCACTTCGTTGCTCGTCGGCGTCACGTTCGGATATTCGCGCGCGTCGCCTTCGTTCGCCAACAGGAGGTAATCTTTTCCACCCGCACGGAAGGACGCGATGCCATCGGGCTGATACATGCCATAGACGGGCCAGTTGCCGATCTTGATCGCGGGGCCGTTGCCGGTCGCATTGTCGCGATCGCTCGGGTCGAGACCGTTTTCCGCCAGCAGATGGTCCTTGAAGCCGAGGCTGACCAGCTTCGTGACCTTGGCGGATTTGATGTCGATGATGGCCAGCGCGTTGTTTTCCTGGAGCGTGACCCACGCCGTCTTCGAGTCTGCGGAGATGGCGATGTATTCCGGCTCCAAATCCTGCGAGACGGTCGAGCCGGGGCCAAAAATGCGGATGGCCGGATCAATTACCGCTGGTGCATTGAACTTGTGAAAGTTGACCGTGCGCACATCCGACTGCTCCACGTCCTCCGCGTCATCCGAGAGGTCGATGATGCTCACCGTGCCTTCCGGATCCACGCTGTTCGTCAGCCCGTAACTGTTCGGCTCGCCTTCATTCGCGCTCAGCAACCAGCGGCCGTTCTTCGAGAAAGTCAGCATGTCCGGCTGCGCACCCACTTCGAGCACGGACAGGACTTTGAACTTGCTGTTCAACAGCACGACATGGCCGGGAGCCGTCTTCGGGGTTGATTCGAGCGCCACCGCGATGATGCCGTCATGCACCGCCACGCTGTTCACCACGCCGCCAATGGTCGTGAAAACCAGCGACGTGACGAGCGTGGGCACGGCGGGATTCTTGATGTCGAGGACGTCCACCGACACTGCGAGCGCGTTGACGACGAAGAGACGTTGCTTGTCCGGGTCGTGCGCGACGATTTCCGCGCCGCCCGCGTTCCAGATGCCGCTGGCGTAGGTGCCAATGGGGGTGAGGGTGATGCCCTTGTCGTCGGCCTGCGCCGCGAGAAGGGAACTGAACGTGAGCGCGGCGCTGGCGGCGCACACGGCTGAGAAACCACAGAATGCTTTCATAACTTCTGATCGTGTTTTTGTTTTCGGTCGCACAACCCGGAACTGGAAGTAACGGGCTGCGTCACGAATCAAGCAAAGCCATGCGACAGAACCACAGCGGGCCGGAAACAACGAAGCAACAAAGCTGCCGGGCCGCAAACTGTGAATGGACGATCACATCTGGCCGACGCCCCGGCACGCGGATTGAAAACGCGCGCGCCATCTGCGCACACTCCACCCATGAACATCGCCTGCGTCCAGTTCGACATCGCGTGGGAAGACAAGGCCGCGAACTGCGCGAAAGTGTTGTCACTGCTCAAGTCCGCCAGCCTCTCGCGCGGCTCGCTCGTGTTGCTCCCCGAAATGTTCGCGTGCGGTTTCAGCATGAACGTGGCGGCCATCGCGGAAGAGCCGGGCGGGGCCACGGAACAATTCCTCGCGCAGACGGCACGCGAGCTCGGCATTTATCTGCTGGCGGGAATTGTCACGCGCGGTGCGAACGGGCGCGGGCGCAACGAGTGCGTCACCTTCTCGCCGGCCGGCGAACTGCTCGCGCGCTACTGCAAGATGCAGCCCTTCACGCTCGGCGGCGAAACGGCCTGCTACGAGGCCGGCACGGCGGCGCTGACTTTCCCATGCGGCGAAATCTCCGTCGCGCCGTTCATTTGCTACGACTTGCGTTTCCCCGAATTGCCCCGCTCCATCGCGCGGCAGCGTCCGCACCTGATGACCTTCATCGCCAACTGGCCGAACACGCGCCTGCACCACTGGCCGCGGCTCCTCCAGGCCCGCGCCATCGAGAACCAGTGCTACGTGGCCGGCGTGAACCGCATTGGCAACGACCCGCGCTTCCAGCATTCCGGCCGCACGATGATCATCGATCCGCACGAAGAAATTCTCGCGGACGCGGGCGACGCGGAAACGGTGATTCAGGCGCGGATTGATCCCGACTGGCTGGCGGAATATCGCCGGGCGTTCCCGGCGTTGGAGGATATGCGGAAGTGATGGGTGAAATCAGACACCGGATCAAAGCCGTTCGTTCAATTCATCCACGCTGATTCCTGTTTGGCGGAGAATGGCCCTCAATGTTCCTCGGTCAATCTGCCGGTGATTGGGAACAACCGTTTGGGCGAAAGGATCATCGCGGCGCATGATGATGTGACTGCCATGCTGACGCCGAACCGTGAAGCCGGCCTTCTCCAAAGCGCGGACGACCTCAGCCACTGAGACTGGGGCAGTTTATTCATACCGCGAGCAGCAGCGCGTCAAACCGCTCCGCTGGCACCGGCAGGCCGTCGTCCTTGAGGGCGAGCACGTAGCCTTGGATGGCCTCACGGATGTTGGTGACAGCATCCTCGCGGCTTTCACCTTGGGAAACGCAGCCCGGAAGACTTGGGCACTCGGCAACCCACAAACCGTCTTCGCCCGGATAGATGATGACCTGTCGCATGGACGCAGAGTAACGCGCGAAAGTGAAAGCTCAATGCTGATGATGCGGCGCGCACGGCGAGCCTATTAACGAGGTGATTTTAGCGCCTTGCCTTAGTCTTATTGAATCGCGTTTCTAATTCTCTTTAAGACCTTCAAGTTTTCTTCCTTAAATCGCGCTCCGCGGCCACCACTGAACGACTGATTTGATGTGTGGTGAAGGCCCAAAATGACAAACCGAGAGTGCGAAGAAAGATACACGAAGCTATGGCGAGCTTTCTGCCCGACCAAGACCACATACTTCAGTTTGGGCATCGCTTCGATAAGCGCATCAAGATACGGACGGGCTTCGCGGATATTGTCAACGCTTGCGCTTTCGATTCCGCCATCATCGCCTAAATACCACGGCACGATGTTCCAAACGACGACCTCGCCTTTTTGAAATCCGGCTTGATCAAGTTGCTCTTTTAGTCGTCGAGCTGTCGGATCCTCGTTGCTGATGGAAATTATCCCCGATCCCTTGTTCGCAAGAGATTTGGGTCCTGGAGCTTCAAGTAAGAAAAGATATTCAGACGCCTCCGAACCTCCATCAGGATCGAAATCAGGCACCCCATCCGAGCCTTTCTCCTGCTTGATCCGCGAAACCAAATTCTGGAACGGACAAGGTTTCATGGCTCGGAGTGATATTTCACTTCGCCGCAATCTCTGGCTTCTCCATGAACGCGTAGCAGAGCAGGTGGCAGATGCCCATCTGCGCGTCTTCCACGCGGCCATAGTGCGTGTCGTTGATAACGATGACATCATGCGCTACCTCGGCCATGCGGCCGCGTTTCGCGCCGACGAGCGCGATGGTGTGCAGGCCGTTGGCGCGCGACCATTCGAGCGCCTTCACGCAGTTCGGCGAGTTGCCGCTCACGCTCAGGCTCAAGGCCACGTCGCCGGGGCGTGCGTAGTTTTGCAACTGGCGCACAAAAATATCTTCGTAGGCGTAGTCGTTGCCGATGGCGGTCATCCAGCTCACGTTGTCGTTCAGCGAGAGCACGCGGAAGCGTTTGCCGATTTTATCGGAGGAACCTTTGCCGAGGTCGGTGGCGAAGTGAGATGAGTTCGCCGCGCTGCCGCCGTTGCCGAAACAAAAAATCTGCCGGTCTTCCGCGACGGCTTGGTTCAGCCGGTCAATGAGCAGCGCGACCTGGTCCACGGGGATGGAATCGAGCGCGGCTTTCTGCAGGCGAATGTAATCGGCAATCCAGTTGTTCATGTGCGCGGGGAATATGGGGGAAAAGTTTTTCGCGGCAAGAATTTCAACGACTGCCGGAGTGTAGTGGGGCAGCCGTCTCGGCTGCCTCAGTCCTTTGGCCGTCCCGGCTGAAGGAAAAACGGCAGGCGGGACGCCCACCGGACTACGGCAGCCGAGACGGCTGCCCCACTACCGAGCGCGCCATCGCTTGTCATTCCTTCGCCGCTCTCTACATTCAGCGCGACATGCGCGCCGCCGAGCACTGGAAAAAAGTCGTTTGCCTCGCGCTCGTTGTCTTCACCGTCCACTTCACCGCGGCGGCGGAGAGAAAAGTTGTTGCTCCGGAACCCCCCGATGTCGTCGCCCTCACCGAACGCGCCAAAAAATCCATGGCTGTCATCACGCACTTCGGGCGCGACGGGAAACAGAACGGCGTGGGCGCCGGCTTCGTCGTCGATGCGGGCGGGCTGATCGCGACCTGTTATCACGTCATTGGCGAGGCGCGGCCCATCAGCGTCGAGTTGAACGGGCGACGTTATGAAGTCACGGAGGTGTTCGCTTCTGACCGCAAACTTGATCTCGCCGTGGTGCGCATCGCGGCGAGCAATTTGCCCGCGCTCAAGCTCGGCGATTCTGCGGCGTTGAAGCAGGGCGCGTCGGTCATCGCGCTGGGCAATCCCGTCGGACTCGAACACAGCGTGGTGCAGGGCGTGGTCTCGGCGAAGCGCGAGTTCGACGGCGTGGAGATGATTCAATTGGCGATTCCGATTGAGCCGGGCAACAGCGGTGGACCATTGCTCGACGCGCGCGGGCGTGTGCAGGGTTTGCTCAACATGAAATCCGCTGTCACCGCGAATCTCGGTTTCGCCGTGCCAGTCAATGCGCTCAAGACTTTGCTCGACCGTCCGAATCCCGTGCCGATGTCGCGCTGGCTGATGCTCGGCGCGCTCGACCCGCGCGAGTGGCAGCCGGTCATGGGCGCGCGCTGGAGCCGCAAGGCCGGACGCATCCAGGTGGAGAGCGCGGGCGATGGCTTCGGTGGACGCGCGCTGTGCTTGTGGCAAAAGGACTTGCCGCCACTGCCCTACGAACTTTCTGTGGACGTAAAGCTCGAAGATGAATCCGGCGCGGCGGGCGTGGCCTTCGCGTCCGATGGTGGCGACCGGCACTACGGTTTTTATCCGACCGCCGGTCAGATGCGCCTGACGCGTTTCGACGGGCCGGACGTTTTCTCGTGGAACATCCTCAAGGAGTTCAAGACGCCGCACTACCGGCCCGGCGACTGGAACACCATTCGCGTGCGCGTGGAGACGGACCGCATCACGGGCTACGTGAACGGCGAACAGGTGATGGAATCCGCGGACGCCGCGTGGCGCGAGGGCAGGGTGGGGCTGGCGAAGTTCCGCGACACGAAAGCGCAGTTCAAAAATTTTCACGTCGGCACGAATGCGCCGGTCATGTCCCCAGCCAACGCTGTGACCACCAAGCTGGACAACACGGTTGCGAGAACTGACCAGCAATTGCTCGCAGAGGTGAAGTCAGATGGCCCGGCGGGACGCGCGGCATTTCTGGCGCAGGCGCAGGCGTTGGACAAGGAGGCGCTGCGGCTGCGTCGCCTGGCCGCGACGGTCCATGCGCGGTCCGTCGAAGCGCAACTCGTGCAGGCGTTGCAGGGCGCGGAGGAGAAGATTGATCTCTTTCACGCCGCGTTGCTCGTCGCGAAACTGGATCAGCCCGAACTCGACGTGGAGGCGTATCGCGCCGAACTCGCGCGGCTCGTCGAGGAATTGAAACGGCAAGTCCCGGCGAACGCGCCCGAGACGAACAAGATTGCCGCGCTCACCAAGTTCCTTTTCACCGACCAGGGCTTTCACGGCAGCCGCACTGATTTCTACAACCGCGCCAACAGCTACATGAACGAAGTGCTGGATGACCGCGAAGGATTGCCCATCACGCTCTCCGTACTCTGGCTCGAACTCGCGCGGCAACTCGGTGTGACGAATGTCGCGGGGGTGCCGCTGCCCACGCGCTTCATGGTTCGCTTCGCGCCGCGCGGCGGGGCCGAGCAAATCATTGATGTGTTCGACGGCGGCAAGGTGCTGACGCGCGGCGACGCGGTGGAACTGGTGGCCGACAACGTGGACCGCATCGGGGACGAACACTTCGCGCCCGCGAAGAAGCGCGACATCATTGTGCGCATGTTGAACAACCTGCTCGGCCTCGCCCAGCGCGAGAACAGCACGGCGGACATGCTGCGTTACCTCGACGCCATGCTCACGCTCCAGCCCGATTCCGTGCCCGACCGCCTGCAACGCGCGCGCGCACGCATGCAGAGCGGCGACAAGACGGCGGCGAAGGAAGATTTGCGCTGGCTGCTCGACCGCCAGCCGGAGGGTGTCGATCTCGAACGGCTCGGGGAGTTGTATCGTTCGTTGTGAAGAAAATTTTCAACGCGGCACCATCAGCAGGAGCTGTGGACAGCCTTGTCCGCAGGTCGGCTTCACCACACCACCGGCCCGCCGTACTGACCAAACTCACCATCGTCAGTCACCACCGAAAAACCGCGCCGCCTGGCCTGCGCAATGATGATCCGGTCGAACGGATCGGCGTGGTGCGTAGGAAGTTCGCTCAGTGCGTAAATGTCCTCCGGCTCAATCGCCAGCAGTTGCAGACCATTTTGCGCGACTTGTTCCTGAATGATTTCGGTGAGCGGTTTCCGCAGGAGAAGTTTGCCCTTCTGATGCTTGAGTTGCATTTCCCACAACGAAGCATGGCTCAGATGCAGGCGGTTGGTGGAGTCGTGCAAAGCGGCGCTGGCTGCGGTGCTGAGGCGATTGCCGCCGCTGTCCCACCAGATGAACGTGCAGGTGTCCAGAAGCAGGTCCATGCGCGGTCAGACGTGGGGGGTAAACTCCTCCAGCGGGGCGTTGAAATCCGGGGCCGGGTCCATCGCGCCGGGATGCAACGGGGAAATCCGGCGCGTGGCCGGCTTCGTGGCGTTCACTGCGTGCGCCGCCGCCTGGCAGATGCTCTCGCGCAACCAGTGTTCCAGGGGCTGGGCTGCGGCCTGCGCCGCCATCTCCACGAGGCGCGCGTCGTCGTCATCCAGCTTGATGGTCAACGTGCTCATGGCGGCAACCCTACGTTGCCGAAGGCGTGCCTTCCAACCATTCTTTCCGCCGCGTCCTTCAATGGTATCAACTGATATGGAACATCCGCCCATCAACGTCTTCGACCTGTGGGTCGTGGAATACAGCGAGAGTGCGCAGGCGTTCGCAGTGAAAAAATTCGGCGGCGCGCTGGAGTACAACCTGCACATCTTCCTGCACAGTCAGTCGAACGACCGCGTGATTCTGGCCTTCGCGTTTTCCGAGGAACTCGCCGAGGACATGCGCCGCGCGTTCGATTGCCGCGCGGATCGCACGAAGCCTTTCACGCCCGGCCACATCGAGACGATCAAGGAACTGCTTCAGGCGGCGGCGCAACGGTATGAGTAGCGGGTGGATTACGTGGAGCGCGGGCGTCTCGCCCGCCGTGACGACGGACGCGCCCCGGCGGGCGAGTCGGCCTGGCCACGACCATGCCGGGTCGGAGACTGGCGCTCCGAATCCGCGGCTCTTGCCATGAATTTTCGGCGCGGGCGTGCTGTCCATTAACCACTCATGCGTTGGTCGCACCTCATTATGGCCTGCTGTTTCTGCGCCGTCTCGGGCGTGGAATTGAACGCCGCACCGGCTCCCGTTTCCTTCCGCAACGACGTCGTGCCCGTTCTCTCGAAGGCGGGTTGCAGTGCCGGCACTTGTCACGGGAACAAGTATGGCAAGGGTGGGTTCAAGATTTCATTGCGCAGTCAGGAGGCGGATTTTGATCTCATCGCCGTGACGCGCGACGCCGCCGGGCGGCGCGTGAATCTCATGGACGCCGACCACAGCCTGCTGCTGCTCAAGGCCACGACGCAGGTGCCGCACGAGGGCGGGTTGCGCTTCAAGCGCGAGTCGGAGGAGTATCGCATCCTGCGCGACTGGATCGCGGCGGGCTGCCCGGATGATTCGGAGAAAGCGCCGAAGGTCCAGCGCCTTGAAGTCACGCCACTCACGCAAGTCCTCACCGAGCCGAAACGCGAAGTGCAACTCAGTGCGAAGGCGTTCTTCTCCGACGGCACCATGCGCGACGTGACCTCGCGCGCCGTGTACGAGCCGGCGAACAATCTGGTGAAGGTCACGCACGACGGACTCGTGCAAAGCGAAGGCCCGGGCGAAACGACGGTGCTGGTGCGTTTTCTGGAGCAGCAGTTGCCCGTGCGTCTTGCGTTCATTCCGGCGCGGCCGGGATTCAAGTGGAGTGCGCCGCGCGAGAACAACTACGTGGACAAACACGTCTTCGCGAAGCTGCGTTCGCTGCGCGTGAATCCTTCCGCGCTGTCGAGCGACACGGTTTTTCTGCGTCGCGCGCATCTCGACTTGCTCGGCGTCCTGCCCACGGCGGACGAGGTGCGTGCGTTCCTCAACGATCCCGTAGCCGTGGCGGTGACGCCGCGGGAAAATAGTGCCGCCGCTTTACAGCGGCAGCTACAGAAACGCGCCCGGCTCATTGAGGCACTGCTGGAGCGCAATGAGTTCGCCGAGTTCTGGGCACTCAAGTGGGCCGACTTGTTCCGCAACGAGGAGAAGACGATTGACCGCAAGGGCGTGCAGGGGTTTCACGGCTGGATTGCCGCCGCGCTGCGCGAGAACCAGCCGGTGGATCAATTCGTGCGCGAGATCATCGCCGCGCGCGGCAGCACCTATCTGAATCCGCCGGCGAATTATTACCGCGCGCTCCGCGATCCCGTGACGCGCGCCGAGGCCACGGCGCAGGTTTTCCTCGGCGTGCGCTTGCAATGCGCGCAGTGCCACAACCATCCGTTCGACCGCTGGAGCCAGGATGATTACTACGATTGGGCCGGCCTGTTCTCGCGCGTGAGTTACAAAGTTTTGGAGAACAAGCGCCGCGACAATCTCGACTCGCACGAGTTCATCGGCGAGCAGGTCGTCTATCTCGCGGACGAGGGCAAAGTGACCAACGCGCGCACCGGCCAGCCCGCCCAGCCGCGCTTCCTCGGCGCGACCAAGCCGCTCGCGAAGGACGAAGATCCGTTGCGCGAACTGGCGACCTGGATCACGGCGAACCCGCTGTTCGCGAAGTCGCAGGTCAACCGCGTGTGGTTTCATCTGATGGGCCGCGGTCTCGTGGACCCGATTGATGATTTCCGTCCGACGAATCCCGCGAGCCATCCTGAGTTGCTCGAACAACTGGCGAAGGATTTTGCCGCGCAGAAGTTCGATCTGCGCTGGCTCATTCGCACGGTGATGAATTCGCGCGCCTATCAGCTCGCCGCTGAACCGAACGACACTAACGCGGGCGATGAAGTGAATTACTCGCACGTCCTGCCGCGCCGACTGACCGCCGAGCAGTTGCTCGACTCGCAGCACGAGGCGCTGGCGGTGCCGGCGAAGTTCACCGGCTATCCCGTCGGAATGCGCGCGGGCCAGTTGCCCGGCGTCGAGGCGGTGCGGTTGCGCGAGAAACGCAAGTCGAGCAGCGACACGTTCCTCACGCTCTTTGGCAAGCCGATGCGGCTGCTCAGTTGCGAGTGCGAGCGTTCGAGCGAGACGACCATGAGCCAGGCGTTCAATCTGGTGAGCGGCCCGGAGATCAACGAGTTGTTGTCTGCGCCGGACAACCGCATCCAAAAACTCATCGCTGCTGGAAAGGACTCGCGCGAAATCATCACTGAACTCTATTGGCAAGTCCTGAGCCGTCCGGCCACGCAGACGGAACTCCTGGAATTTTCCGCGCGCGTCGCGAAAGCGGAGAGCCAGCGCAAAGCCTACGAGGACATCGCGTGGGCGCTGCTGAACGCGAAGGAGTTCATCTTCCGTCCGTGAGTTGGAGTTCACGGGCTTCCTGACGCACTTCGCTCAAGCCCGGAGGGCTTGGACGCACACCGCGTTTGGGTTTCTTCCGTGTCTTCCGTGTTTTCCGTGGTTACTTTCTCCCCCGGACAAGCTGAAGTTTGGACTCCAACATGAAACGCACCGCCGTCATTAACATCGTCGGACTGACCGAGGGACTCATCGGCGAGCACACGCCGCTCATCAGCGCGTTTCGGAAGCGCCAGCATCTCGCGCACATCCGTCCGGCGTTTCCCGCCGTCACTTGCAGCGCGCAAAGCGATTACGTGACCGGTGCGCGCGCCAGCGACCACGGCATCGTCGCCAACGGCTGGTACAACCGAGAACTCGCGGAGGTGCAGTTTTGGAAGCAGTCAAACCACGTCGTGCAGCGTCCGAAAATCTGGGACGAACTGAAGCGGCTCGATCCCTCGTTCACCTGCGCGAAGCTCTTCTGGTGGTACAACATGTATTCCACGGCGGACTACTCGATCACGCCGCGGCCCATGTATCCGGCGGACGGGCGCAAGGTGTTCGACATCTACACGTCGCCCGCAGCGATTCGCTCCGACATCAAACAGGAACTCGGCGAGTTCCCGTTCCCCGCGTTCTGGGGACCGGCGGCGGGCGTCGATACGCCGCAGGCGAAGCGCGATGCCGTGTCGCGCTGGATCGCCGAGTCGGCGAAATGGATCGAGAAGCACCACGCGCCCACGCTCTCGCTCATCTACCTCCCGCATCTCGACTACAACCTGCAACGCTTCGGCCCGAACGACCCGCGCATCACGCAGGACTTGCGCGAGATTGATGTCATCGTTGGTGGACTGGTGGAATTTTTTGAAACGAGCGGCGTGCAAGTGATTCTGCTTTCGGAATACGGCATCACCCCGGTGGACACGCCGGTTCATTTGAACCGGCATTTCCGCGCGCACGGCGTGGCCATGAATCGAAACCCGACTTCGACCGGCTGGCTCACCATTCGCGAGGAAATGGGTCGCGAACTTCTCGACTACGGCGCGAGCAAAGTCTTCGCCGTGGCCGATCATCAGGTCGCGCACATTTATGTTCGCGAACCTTCGCTCCTGCCCGCCGTCCGCCAACTCGTCGAGAAAATCCCGGGCGTCGCCTCCGTGTTCGGCGAGGAAGAGAAGCACGCGCTCGGCATCGACCACAGCAGAGCAGGGGACTTGATTGCCGTGGCCGAGGAGAACGCCTGGTTCACCTACTACTATTGGGACGACGACGCGCGCGCGCCCGACTTCGCACGCTGTGTGGACATCCATCGCAAGCCCGGCTACGACCCGGTGGAACTGTTCCTCGATCCCGCGCTCAAGTTTCCCAAGCTAAAAATCCTGCGACGACTTCTGCAAAAGAAACTCGGCTTCCGGATGTTGATGGACGTGATTCCGCTCGATGCCACGCTGGTGAAAGGCTCCCACGGCTGCCGCCCGCGCGACAAAAAAGACTGGCCCGTGCTCATCGCCTCGCCCGATCTGGTCCCGGCAGATTTGGAATCCACGGACGTGTATCACGTCATCCGCCGTGCTGTTTTGAAGTGAAGCTGGCCTTTTCCTCATTCGGTGGATTGTTGACTGCGTAGCATTTCGTGCACATTTCTGAACGCTTGCCGACAGTCCAGCCCGTTGTATTCTGAGGCCATGTCACAGGCCGTAGCTCACATCCTGGATGAGTTTGAGCAGTTGTCCCCAGCCGAGCGCCGGGAGTTGCGCCGGGCCATCGTCGAGCGTGTTCCGATGACCGACGAACTGACCGACGCAGATTATGCGACGCTCGCGGATGCTTCCTTCCGCGCGCTTGATGATGAGGAGGCGCGTCGGCGTGCCTGAGCGCGGCGAGGTCTGGCAGGGGGACTTCGGCATGACCGCCAAAGTCCGGCCCGCGCTGGTCATCAGCCGGCCCTATGGCGACGCGGATCGGGCGCTAATCGGTGTCATCCCTCACACGACAGCCCCGCGCGGTTCGCAGTTTGAAGTTTCGATTCCCACCCGGTTTCTAGCGGAGGGAGTCTTTCTCGTTCAGGGCCTGCAAGCCGTGCCGCCGAAGTATTTCCTGCGGCGTCTGGGCATCCTTACAGCCGATCAATTGCAGACAGTCGAGACGACGCTCCTGCACTGGCTCGGCATTCAAGACGCAGCCAGCAAGCGGTGAAGTGATTGGAGACTCTGGCGTCGAACCACGGAACTCGACGACTGATGAAGCGCAACATTTTCCAACCGCTCCACTGTGGCAGCGTAGCTCATCGCATTCACTGCTGCATGGTCATGCAAGGACTCGCAGCGGGCGCGACATCATTGACCGCTGGCGATTGAATTCACTTTCATGCCCACCAGCATTTACATCGAGACGACGATTCCGAGCGCCTACTACAACACCCGGCTCGAGCCGGAGTTTGTAGCCCAGCAGAACTGGACGCGCGAGTGGTGGGACGAACAGCGCCATCGTTACACGGTCGTCAGCAGCCTTGCGGTGATTGAAGAGTTGCAGGAAGGCAATCATCCGCTCCAGGCCGAGAAACTGGCTTTCTCCGCGGGCGTGCCGCTCCTGCAAGCGTCTGAGCGGGTGAAAGAAGTTGTCGAGGCATACGTCAGGCACCACTTGATGCCGTCGGATCCCGGTGGAGACGCGCTGCATCTGGCCCTGGCTTCCGTGCATCAGTGCGATATTCTGCTCACATGGAACTGCCGGCATCTCGCAAACTACAAAAAGGTCGGCCACATTCGCCGGGTGAACGAACAACTTGGCCTGCATGTGCCGGCCATCCTGACGCCGTTTGAACTGCTCGAACCGAAGGACTGAACATGAAAAATGATCCGTTGGTGGATGAAGTGAGGGAAGCCCGCCGCCGCATCTCGGCCCGATTCGGCCATGATGTACGAAAACTCGTGGAGCATTACCAGGAGCGGGAGCGGGAATTAAAACTCTCGGGAAAATATAGGTTTGTTGAAGCTCCTGCCGACACGCTCGCGCTCCGCGAGGAACCAAAGCCATACAAAGAGTGAACCCTTCGCGCTTCTGCACGCCGGTCGATCATCGCATTCATCGCCGCATGTTCCTGCAAGGGCTGGCGGCGGGCGCGACGTCCCTCATGAGTTTTGGCGGGCTGTTCTCGATGCCGGCGTTTGCGGCGCAGGCGAAGCGCGAGCAGAAGCATTGCATCCTGCTTTGGCTCTGCGGCGCGCCGAGCCAGTTCGAGACGTGGGATCCGAAACCACGCACGGCGTACGGCGGGCCGTTCCAGAGCATTTCCACGAAGGTGCCGGGCGTTCACATCAGCGAACTGATGCCGAAGTGCGCGAGCATTCTCGACAAGCTGGCCATCGTGCGCTCGATGAAGACCAAGCAGGAGGAACATTTTCAGGCCATTGATTTGCTCACGCGCGGCAATGCCACGCGCCCGCCCTTCGTGCGCCCGACGCTTGGCTCGGTGCTGGGCCAGCAACTGGGTCAGCTCAACAATCCGATTCCAAATTTCGTGCTGCTCGATCCGTGCCCAGAGGGAAATGAGTTCAAGGAGTTCAAGGCCGGCAACTGGGCGGGCTGGCTCGGCGCGGAATATGGTCCGGCGCGATTCGGCGGCGAGTTTCGTCCGCCGGACATGGATCGTGTGGCGGGCCTGTCGCAATCCGATCACGAGGCGCGCGAGGAGTTGTGGAAATTTTTCAGCAAGAAATTCGAGAATGACCGGAAGAGCGCGGCGGCGGCTTCGCACAACGCGGTCTTCGAGCGCGTGAAGGGGCTGATGAGTTGCGCGCACGTGTTCGACCTCGAGAAATTGCCACCGAAGGACAAGGAGCACTACGGCCCCGGCACCTTCGGCCTGCACACGCTCATGGCGCGCAATCTCGTGGAGAACGGCGCCCCGTTCGTCATGGTCGCGAACGGGATGCCGTGGGACGGCCACGTCTTCAATCACGAGATTCACCAGATGCTCGTGCCGGACCTCGACCGCATCGTGTATCAGCTCGTCACGGATTTGGAACAGCGTGGCTTGCTGGAGAAAACGCTGGTCGTGGTGATGGGCGAGTTCGGTCGCACGCCGTGGCTGAACACGAAGCGCGGGCGCGATCATTATCCGAATGCGTGGAGCTTGGCGCTGGCGGGCTGCGGCATTCGCGGGGGTACCGTCGTGGGCGCAACCGACAAGCTCGGCGTGGACGTGATCGAGAAGCCGTTCAACGAGCAGAATCTTTTCGCGACCATCTTCACCGCGCTCGGCCTTGATCCTTACGCGGAATACGATGTGAAGGATGCGGCGAACCTGCCGACGTTTCATCGCGTGGAGAATCGCGCCGCGCCGATTCGTGAGGTGTTGTTGAACGGAGGTGCGGCGTGAACGAGGAGAAGAAGGAAGCACCAAAGCTCTCGGTCAAATCCGTGAAGGAAATCAAGCTGCCTACGGGCGTGCTCGCATTGGATGTCTCGACGGATGCCAAGCACGCCTTCGCCTCGTGCATTGATGGCGGCGTCTATGCCGTAGATCTCATCAGCGGCACGAATGACAAACTGGGCGAGCATGGCAGCTACGCTTCCGGCGCGGCGCTGGTCGCGGGATCATCGCTTCTCGTTTCCGCAGGCTATGACGGCGTGTTGCAGTGGCACGACACGCAGGAGCGCAAGACGGTGCACAAGGTTTCCGCGCACAACTTCTGGTCATGGCAGGCGGCGGCTTCGGCGGATGGCAAATTCATCGCGTCCGTCACCGGGCAATATCTCTGCGGTGGTTACAAATACGAACCGCTGCCGGAGCGTGAGCCGTCGGTGCGCGTTTATGAAACGAGCAGTGGGAAGCTCATGCACAGCTTCACGCACGTTCCGCCGGTGCAAGCCGTAGCATTCAGTGCCAATGGTAAATATCTCGCGGCCGGAAATCTGATGGGCGAAGTGCGCGTGTGGGAGTTGAGCAGTGGAAAACAAATCGCCACGTTCACCACGCCCAGTTTCACCGGTTGGGGCATCATCAAGGGCCATTACTACACCGGCGGCATTTACGCGCTTCACTTCATGGCGAACGATGAGGAGCTTTACCTCGCCGGCATGGGCAGCACGACTGACCCGGCGGCGGGCAACGGCAAGCAGCTCTGGCAGCGCTTCCAATGGCGCGAGGGCAGGAAACTCAGCGAGACCGCCGATGGCGACAGCGGGCGCGGCTTGATGGAGACACTGGCGTTCCATCCGTCGGGAAATTATTTCGCGATGGGCGGACGTCTGGAGAACGGCAAATGGTCGCTCGCGTTCTTCGACGTGAAGACCGGCGCGCTGCTCCACTCGCTCGACACCAAATCGCGCGTGACTAAGGCGGTGTTTAGCGCGGACGGGTTGAGACTGTTCACCGGCGAAGCGCTGGGGCAGGGGAAACCCAAGGACGGAAAGATTCCTGACTTTGGACGCATCACGATCTACAACCTCGCTTAAATTATGAAATCAAGTGTCATCTCCTCCCTCTGCGGCATCGCCGCATTCGCACTCGCCACGGTCTGCGCCACCGCGCAGGACAAAGCCGCCGCGTTCACTCCGCTCTTTCCCAAAGACGGCCTTCCAACCGGCTGGCGCATTGGCGCGTGGAATGACGTGAGCAAGCCCGGGCCGAGCAACACAGTCTGGCGCGTGACGAATGGCGTGTTGCAGCCCGAGGGCGCGCGCGGATCGTGGTTGATGAGCGAGAAGGAATACGGCGACTTCATCCTCGAATACGAATTCAAGCTCGGCGAAACGGGCAACAGCGGGCTGGCTCTGCGCGCGCCGATGAAAGGTGACCCGGCGTTCGACGGAATGGAACTTCAGATGGCGGACTTCCGCTACAATCCGCAGGCGAAGGATTCTGAACTGACCGGCGGCCTCTACCGCGCGCTCGCCCCGAGCAAACAAGTTTACAAGCCGACGGAGTGGAACAGCTATCGGGTCGAACTGCGCGGCTCACGCATTGTGGTGACTTTGAACGGCGAGAAAATTCAGGACAATGACTTGAGCGCCTTCGCCGAACCCGTGAAACGCCATGACAACACCACGGCCTCGCCGCTCAAGGATCGCCCGCGCCGGGGCCACATCGGTTTTCAGGAACTCAGTCGAGGAGTCATCCCGCACGTTATGATCCGCAACGCGCGGATTCAGGAACTGAACTGAGCGTGCCCCCGGCGTCCCGCCGGGTGGAGTCGTTCCAAATTTAGCGTCACTCCCTCGCCGAGCAGCTCAATTCAATGGAACGCGCTGACCCGGCGGGACGCCGGGGTCACATTGTCGGACTCACTTCTCTTCCGCAGGTTCCGTCACCTTCTTCACCTTCTCCTCCGCCGCCGGCTTGGCGGCGCGCGCCTGCTCGGCGATTTCCAGCACATCAGCGGCGGGAATGATCACCGTCTGCGAAGACTTACCTCGCACGGTGCGGGTGACCGCGAGGCCGACGAGCTTGCCATCCGGCGTGAAGGTCGGGCAGCCCAGTGTCGCACCCGTGGCCCGGAGAAATTCGCGCGGCTTCTTGGTCACGGACGTGATCTGCCCCCGCGCCACGCTGGCCACGCGGTTCAACACTTCATCATTCCGGCTGATCGTCACCACGTCATCCGACACGTTCACGGACGCGGCGCTTTTCAAATCCACGGACTTGAACTCCACGCCCTTCGCCTCCTTCGCGCCGCTCTTGATGCGGAGGAACGCGAGGTCGAGATCGATGTCGCGCATCACGATATCGGCGGGAATCTCTGTGCCGTCCGGCATGATGACGCGCACCTCCTTGAAGATCGCATTGGCCTCGATTTTGACCACGCCATCGCGCGTGCGGACTTCGCGCCCGCTGAATTCGCGCGACGGATCAATGGAACTGAGCGCGGTCACGACCATCCCGGTGGAGTCGATGAAGGTGCCGAGCGCCTCGCTCTTTTGCTCCCGGTCGGGGATGTTGACCGCTTCCTTGCCGCCCTCGGCCTGGAAGGAGATTTTGGCGACCACGGAAATCCAAATCACCGCGTCCTGCCGCTCGGCGAAAACTTTCTTGGCCTGCGCGCTAATGGATTCCTCGGCGGCGTGCACCGAGGGGAGCAGAAGTCCGGCGCTCAGAGCGGCGGTGATAATGATGCGGGAAATGTTGGTCATAAATTCAGGGCGTGTGTTGTGAGGCCACGCATCACCACTTCGGCTCCAGTTCGATGAATTGCGTGCGGATGCCGCGCTTGATGAAGAAGGCCACCCGGCGCGGCTTCGTCTCGCCCAGCTTCTTCATCGTCGCTTTGAGTTCGGCAATGCCAGCGACCGGCTGGCCATCAATGGCGAGCAGGATGTCGCCCGACGACAGCCCGGCCAGCGCGGCCCAGCCGGCGTTCTGCGCGGAGACGATGCGCACGCCCTTTTCGGAGTCCGTCAGCTTCGTGTCGATGCGGTCGGTGAGCGACAACTCGCGCGCGGAAAATTCAAACTGCTCGTCCTTGTATTCCTCCATTTCAGAGTTGGGCTTGGGCTGGCGACCGAGCGGAACCGAGAGCTTCAATGGCTTCCCGTCACGCACGCCTTCGAGTTCCGCCGTGCCGCTGACTTTGTATTGGCGGATCAAATTCTCGAACAGTTCCTGGTCGGATGGCGTGCTGGCCGCGATGACCTGGCCATCAAGCTTCAGAAAAATATCTCCAGCCTTCAGGCCGCCTTGCTCCGCCGGCGAGCCGGCCATGACGCGCGTGATGCGGATACCCTTGCGACCTTCGAGATCGAGCGCCTCGGCCAGTTCGCGCGTGAGCACCTGCGACTGCGCACCGAGCCACGCCTTCGCGGGCCGCGCCGGTTTTTCCTCGTCCACCTCGGGGCCGATGCGCGCCACGGTGATGAACTCCTGCGTGTCGCGCTCGAACGTCACGACCAGCGGCTTCGGTTCGGTGAGTCCTTTGACGAACTCCTTCGTGAACGCGGTGAGCGCGGCGGAATTCGTCACAGGTTTCCCCGCCACTTTGGTAATCACGTCGTCCGCGCGCAACGCGGGCTTGGCCTCGCTGCCCGGCCCCCCGGAGCGCAGGCTGTGGACGACCACGCCGTGGACATTCGCGCGCTGACTTTCCAGCGCGGACATGCGCGTTAAATCGCGGACGGTCAGACCCCAGTTCGCCAGTTCAAATTCCAATGCCTCGTTCGGCTCGCGCTCCACAGTGGTGAGCTTCCACGTCATCGGCTTCCCGTCGCGCCACCCTTTCAGCGTCACGCGCTCGCCGACGGGTGTGTTGAGAATCATGCGGTTGAACACCGGCAGATCTTCCGGCGCGCGACTTTCGAGCACCGATGCGCCGTCATACTCACTGATGAAATCGCCGGCCTGAAGGCCCGCCCCGCGCGCGGGGCTGCCGGGGAGGACGTTCGCCACGAGCACGCCGGTCGCGTCACTCATCTTCTTGAGCAAGGGCTGCGCCTCGATGCCGATCCAACTGCGCGACACGCGGCCCTTCGCGATTAATTCCTTCGCCACGGCCTGCGCGAGATTGGAAGGAATGGCCCCGCCGAGACTGCCGAGGCCGACTTCATTCACGCCGATGATTTCACCGCGCAAGTTCACGAGCGGGCCGCCGCTGTTGCCGCCGAAGATCACTGCATCGTGCCCGATCCAGCGGACCAGTTCACCCACGCGTTCGCCATCAAGCACCATGCTGCCGCCGGGGGAAATCATCGCGGTGTTCGCCACGATTCCTTTGGTCACGGACTGCGAAACGCCGGCCGGACTGCCCATCGCCAGCACCACGTCGCCGACGGCGAGCTTGTCTGAGTCGCCGAACTTCGCGACGGAGAGCTTCTGCTTTGGATTCCGGCTGCTGCTGAGATCGAGTTTCAGAATCGCCAGATCGCTCAACGCATCCGTGCCAATCAGCACCGCGTCCACTTCCTCGCGATTGGACAGGCGACACACCAGTCGCGTCGCGCGGCCCGCGACGTGATGATTGGTGATGATGTAACCATCCTCGCTGATGATCGCGCCGCTGCCGCTGGAACGACGTTTCTGCATCTTGCCGCTGTCGCCCTCCTCGAACACGACATGGATGCGGACGAGCGCGGGATACACGGCATCGACCGCGCGTTCGATGGCTTCGCGCGCCGCCCCATCGCTGGATTTTTTTCCGAACAACGCCGCTTGCGCCTGGGGCGGAGCGGTGATGAGTGCGGGCGCGGCAAGCAAAAGCGTCGCGCCGAGAAGGGTGTGGCGAAGAATCATCGGCGTGATGAGTCCAGATTTTGGGCGCGGCGTCGAGCCTGAGTTCCAACTTTGGAACGCAGCGGCCGCACCTTGAAACGGTTAGATACAGGCAGGACGCACCTGGCCCGGCCGTTCCCGCCGCTACTTGATTTCCAACTGCTGCGTGATGCCGAACTTCTCCACGCGCTTGCGCAGCGTGGCGCGCGTGATGCCCAGCAGCTTGGCCGCTTGCACCTGGTTGCCCTTCGTCTCCTTCAACGCCTGGATCACCATCTCGCGTTCGAGGAAAGGAATGAGCTTCAGCTTGGGATCGCGCCGCGCGATTTGAAACAACGCCTGCGCGATGTCGCCAATGTCGGCGGACACGGTGCCGGACGCGGCCCCGCCGGCACTCGTCCCTCGCCCCTCGTCCCTCGACATCATGGACACTTCGGGCGGCAGGTCCGCCGAGAGCATCGCGTCGCCCTTCGACACGACCAGCGCGCGATGCACCACGTTCTCCAGTTCGCGCACGTTGCCCGGCCAGTCGTAGGCGGCGAGCGCGCGCAGCGCCTCATCCGTCACGCCTTTGATGGCCTGCGGGTTTTTCTCGGCGAACTTTTTCAGGAAATAATTCACCAGCAGCGGAATGTCCGCGCGCCGCTCGCGCAAGGGCGGCACGCGCAGGCGCACCACGTTCAGGCGGTAAAACAAATCCTCGCGGAACTGCTTCTCCGCCACGGCCTGCTCCAGCGGCTTGTTCGTCGCGGCGATGATCCGCACGTCAGTTTTGATCGGCGTGTTGCCGCCCACACGCTCGAAGGTGCCGCTCTGGAGCACGCGCAGAATCTTCGTCTGCGTCGCGGGCGTCATGTCGCCGATTTCATCGAGGAACAAGGTGCCGCCGTTGCACTGCTCAAATTTTCCGATGCGCTGCTGGCTCGCGCCGGTGAACGCGCCGCGCTCGTGCCCGAACAGCTCGCTCTCCAGCAGATTCTCCGGGATGGCCGCGCAATTGATGGCGAGGAACGGCTTCTCGCTCCGCTGGCTGTGCCCGTAAATGGCGCGTGCGATCAACTCCTTGCCCGTGCCGCTCTCGCCGGTAATCAGCGCCGTGGCGTCGCTGCCTGCGAGCTGGCCGATCAGTTTGAACACGTCCTGCATCGCCTCCGTGCGGCCCACGATGCCGATGTCGTAATCCTCCGATTCAAGCAGCGGCTCGTAGCTCACGACCTTCTTCATGGCGCGCGCGGCTTCCAGCGCGTTGCGGACTAGCGCCTGGAGCTTCGGCACGTCGAACGGCTTCAGCACATAGTCGTACGCGCCGAGCTTCATCGCCTCGATGGCCGTCTGCGTGGTGCCGTAGGCCGTCATGATGATGACCGGCAGCTTCGCGTGCGTCTGGCGCAGCTTGCGGAGGGTCTCCAGGCCGGTCATGCCCGTCATCCGCACGTCCATCATCACGAGGTCGGGCTGGAACTGCGGAATGACGCGCAGGCCCTCCTCGCCGCTGGAGGCGGTGGCCATTTCCATTTCGGGTGAGTCGAAGATGCGGCGGAACGAATATTGCACGTCCGCCTCGTCATCGATGAGCAACAGCTTGTCCATTTGGGTAAATGGCGTGGTGAGGGTCAGCCGCGCCGGCCGGGAACATAGCGACGAATCCGCGCCGGGGTAGGGAAAAAAATTCATGGGCGGGCCGGTTGGGAGCTTTGAACTCTGAACGCAGTCTGCGGGCCTGTCCAAAGTTCGAGGTGCCGGGATGGAGACCGCCCAAGAAAAAAGCGCCGGTCTGTTTCCAGACCGGCGCTTCGATTTCGCCAGCGGGACGCGGGCGGTGCGGGTTACGGCACCAGCGGCGTGACCACGCGGAAGTAGCGCTCGGGTGCCACTGGCGCGCTCGCGCTGTCCACGGTGATCGTCCGCACCTGCGGACTGGCCAGCACGCTGGTCAGGTTCGTCCACGAGGGCGCGAGCAGGTTCGTCCGCCATTGCACCGAGTAGGTCAGGTTGGTCTGGGCCACGAAGCTAAACACGCCCGCGTTGGTCTCCGTGAACAGCACCTTGAGCACGCTCAGGACGTTGGTCGGGTTGGTGCCGGAACGGTACTCGTCGAGGTTGCTCATGCCGTCGCCGTCCGGGTCGAGCAGCGCGTTGGCCGCGTTGGTCCCGGCCCCGGCCCCGAAGAAGGAGTTCTCCCACGGATCACTGATGCCGTCGCCGTCGGCGTCCGGGATCATGGCGATGGTGACGTTGCCGCTGTTCGGGCTGAAGGCGCCGGTGGGGTTGGCCACGTTGGTCACGCCCACGCGGAAGGAGGCGGAGTTGGAGGAGTTGACCTGGTAGTTGGTGATGACCAGCACCGGCACCGAAGTGGTGGCGTAGCCCGAGCCGCCGCGAATCCAGCGGTAGCCCAGCGGCGGCGCGCCCGTGGCGATGAGGCTGAGCGTCACCGTGCTGCCCTGCAACACGCTCTGCGAGACCAGATGCTGCACGACGCCCGGTTTCACGAGTACGAAGACGCGGGCGTCGGCGCTGGTCGCGGTGCTGATGTCGTCCGTGACCACGACGGAGAAGAGGCCGTGATGATCGGTGAGGTTCGCGCCGGTGAAACTGTGGCTGGAGTTGGTCGCGTCCACGATGTTCACGTCGTTGAAACGCCATTGGTAGGTGACGGTTCCGTTGCCGATCGCGGTGGCGACGAGCGTGACGTTGGTGCCGGGAACCACGTTCTGGTTCGTGGGCTGCACGGAGAAGTACACGGGCGTGACCACGGCGAGGGTGGCGTTGGAACTGGCGACATAGCCTGCGCCGTTGAAGGCGAGGAAGCTGTATTGACCGGCCTGGCCGGATTGAATGTTCGTGAGCGCGAGCACGGGGCCAGTCGCGCCGTAAATCAGGCTGTCGTTGAACAGCCATTGATAGACGAGGCCGGAGCCGCTGACGGTGGCGGTGAAGTTGGTGGTGCCGAAGATGAAGACCGAGGCGTTCGCGGGCTGCTGCGTGATCTCGGGGGGCGTGCCGCCCACGGGCGCGGCTCCGGGCGAAGCGGCGGCCCCCAGCCAGTTCGTCGGTTCGTTGCCATAGTCAGTCGTCACGAGACGGTTAAGCGAAGCGCCGAAGCCGTCGGCAATCGCGGGCCACGGGGCCACGTCGGCATATTCGACTGCTTCGACGAGGATGAAGGCGGTGCCGTTGGTGTCCGGGGCGTCGGGCCGGTAGAGGGAGAGGCGCTCGCCGGAATTGTCCAGCTTGCCGGACCACGGGCCGGCCACGGGCACGCTGGGCGACATGCCGTAGCGGGCACGGAAGGCGTTGAGCAGCGCGGTGTTCGTGGGATTGAAACTCACGACCAGGAGGAAGCCTCCGGGCGCGATCACGTCGTTCGTCGAGAAGGTGAAATCCACGCCGCCGAGCAGGAACCAGCGGTTGGTGGGGAACGCCGGATCGTAGAGCGGCACGGCGTTGGTCGTGAGGTTGTGGAGTTCCACATATTCATCGCCGGCCACGTCGATGACGTTGGTGCCGCTGATCAAGTCGGGCGGGTGATACATGATTTCGCCGAACACGACCGGACCGGTTTTCGGCAGGCCGTTCACGGCGTTCGGGGTGTTCGTGCGTTGGGCCACGAAATGCACCGCGCCCTGGCTGTTGGTGTGACGTCCGAAGCTCACGCCATTTTCCGCGCCGTCAAAGTCATAGCCGTGGAAGTAACCACTGGGATGGCCAGAGGCGTCGCCGGAGAAAAGATACGCCTCGTCGCCGCCGGAACTGAACGAGAACGCCGCCGGCCCGGTGTTGAAGTCCGCCTCGGTGAACACCACGTAACCGCCTGCCGGAAGGATGGTCGGGTTCGGGATGCGGAATTTTTCCGGCGTGAAGAAGTCGTCGGTGATCCGCCAGTCGCCAATGTTCACGTCGTTCGTGGTCGGGTTGTAGAGTTCGATGTAATCGACGACGGGCGCGTCCGTGTGCGTGAGCACCTCGTTGACGAGGATGGCCGCGAACTCGACGGCGGGCGCGTCGCCCGCGCCGGGCGTGCCTTGATAAACGCCGCTCGGACGCCACGAAGACTTTTGATCCCAGGTGTTGAACGGCGCGTTCTCATTCACGATGACGAGCGAGAGGCCGAGTCCGTCCGTGACCGGATACCAGGAATTGTTGTAGGCGAAGTCGAGAATCTTTTCCCCGACGGCGTCATCGAGGCGGAGAGGTTCGCCGGCGTTGTCGAGTGTGCCGACGTAGGGGCCGGTGGCGTTGGTGAGGGCGGGGTAGCGCTGCGCGAAAGCCGCGAGGTTTTTCGCGAGAATCAGCACTTCGCCGGGCGCGAGATTGGTGCGCGTGGCGCTGGTGAACGTGAACTCGACGCCGTTCGTGAAGTGAACGCCCGTGAGGTTCAGCGGCACGGGGCCGATGTTCTTCAATTCCAAATACTCGTATTCTTCACGGGCATACGGAGCGCCGGCGACGAGCGGCGGCGCATACATGATCTCGGTGATGCGGAGATACTGCTGCGCGAGGCTGGGCGCGCCCACGTAGGTGAGCGAACTGTTCGTCCGGCCGTCGGGCGTGACGAGCACGAGCGTCTCGCCGCGCGCGGAGAGCTGGCCCTTGAACGGACCGACGGCGAGCCGCCGCTGGCCGCCACGCGGACCGGTGGCGCGGGCGCGGAAGGCCTTCACGTCCGGCGTGACATAGACGCGGTTGGTGGTGAAGACGACCGTGCCGGAGGCGAAGGTGAACTCGACCGCGCCCTTGATCTTCCAGCCGGAGAGATCCACGGGAAAATTGTTCGTGTTGATCAGCTCGATGTATTCCTGCGCCTGGTTGGTCGAGACAGGGTTGTAGTCCAGCGCGCCGAAGTTGATGGTGATGTTCGTGGGCTGCGCGTTGGGAATGCCGTTCCCGCTCAGGGTCGAGGGCAGATACATGAACTCGCGCCGGCCCTTGAGGTAGAAGTCCTTCACGCGAGCCAGTTCGATTTCAAAATTGTTCGTCGGATCAGCGGTCGTGGGATTGGCCGGGCCGTAGGCCGGCGCGGCCCAAGACGCGCCACCCCACTTGACCTTGTCCACGGCGGAATCCGCGCGCGCCTGATCGGCCCAATAGTCAAACCGGCTGCGGAGCCAGTCCGTGTTTGTGGGCGTGCCCACCGGCTGGAGCACCGTGTCCATGAGCGTGCGGATGCGGCGCATCCACATGCCTTTCAATTCGGGATTCGCCCACATGAGCGCGAACTGCGTGTTGTTGTTGCCCGTGCCGACGCCGAGGTTGGTGGTGATGGTGTCGCTGAAATAGCCCGGCCCGCTGATCCACACGTGCCCGAGGCTCAGATCAAAATCCCAGGGCAGGGCATACCATTCGCCGGAACCGGCGCTGTCGCGGTAGTAATAATAATTTTTATGGCAGCAATCGTGGTCGCTGCTGATGGCCTTGGCGGCGAGGAAGTCGATCATGTTCGGCAGGTTCACGTTGTCCCAGAGGTAGGTCGTGCGCCCAGCCACGTCAGGGTTCACCGTGGAGATGGCGTTGTAGAAGTCCTGCAAGTCCTGCGTGCCCTCAATGCGGCGCGTCTTCTTCTCGTTGCCCGCCGCGCCGGTGAAGGTGTTGTACATCTTGTAGAGCGCGCCATTTGGATCGTAGCCGATGCGTTCGAGATACTCCTCGTCACCCTGCTCCATGAGGTTGCCGACCATGTGGAAAATCTCGTTGCGATGGATGCGGATCGGGATGGCGAAGTGCGGCGGGGCGCCGCCGGCCTTGTCGTAAATCTCGATGTTCACATTGTTGCGGGTGTGAACGCGGTCGGCCCAGGTGGAGAGGATGGCGAAGTCGCTCACGTCCGGCGTGCCTTCCTTCACGCTCATCTTGTGGCCGGGGTTCAGGTTGATGTTGTGGCTCTTGCGCGGGAAGCCCGAGGAGCTTTGGCCATGCAGGGTGATGCCGATGTTGTCGCGGAACTGCCCGTTGTAAAACACCGAGCCGCGCGCGCCCGCATCCGTCTCCGACCCGCCGACGTTCTGCGTGAACCAGTGGAGGATCGGCAGGCTGTTCGTCTGCGGCACCAGCACCACCGTGCCGAGGTACTGCGGCATGCTCAATGGATTAGTGTAGGGCGGGAAACGCGTGCTGTTCGTGCGCACGTCCTGTGCGGTGATGTAGTAGCGCACCATCTGCCCCAGCGTCGAGGCGCTGGCCGGGATGGTCGCGCCATACACGCCGTCACCCGCCGCGCCGTCGCCGTTCAAACCGTTGTCCAGCATCGGCAACGACACCTCCGCCCCGTAGCCCACCCGGTAAATCATGGTCACATTGCTGAGCGCTTGGAAGGTCCTGCTCACGCGCGCATTGACCACCAGGTTCTGGCTGTCCAGCGGCACGTTCGGCGTGTGCGACGCTTCAAAGACAATTGGCCCCAGGTTGGTCGAGGCGCTCCCGTTTGCGAAGCCCGGCGTGGGACTGGCGAAGTAACCCGCATTCGTGCCAAACGACACGTTCAGCGCGCGCAGCTCGGGCAGGATTAAAAAGTCCGAGTCCGCCGGATGCACGTTCAGCCCGTGGAAGGCCAGCACGTTCGTCCCCGGCTGGAGCAGGCTGGCAAAGGACGTGATATCGATGTCCTCCCACGAGTTCACGTCCGCGTCCGCGCGGTTGGTGGTGGCCACGGAGTTCCAAGTGAGCGGATTCTGGAAATCAATGGCGTTGCGCGACGCCACCTGCACGCCGTTCAAGTAGGCCACGAAGCCGTCGTCATAGCGCATCCGCAGCGTCAGGAAATTGATCGCCGCCGCGTTGGTCACTTCAAACGGCACGCGCAGGTAGGCCACGGAATTCACGTTCTGCATCGCGCTCTGGATGCTGGTCGCAATGGAGGAGGTGAGCGTGGGTGAGCCACGAATGATCGCCGTCATCGCGGAGCCGTCCGAGCCGTCGTCGGTGGTGCCGCCGGTGCCGTTGGGATCCAGCGCGATGTCGATGAAGTCGCCGACCGAGACGTTGGTGATGAGGAGGGATCGGCTGGCGCCCGCACCGTTGTTACCCGCGATGGTCACGCTGTCCATCTGCACGCCGTTGTGGAAGACGCGCCCGGTCACGCCGTTGCCGTTCAGGTTCACCTTGTTGACCGTCCAGTCCACGGTGAGCGCGCCGCTCACTTCGCTGGCCCAGCGGCGGATCATCCAGTGTTCAGCGCCGTTGTTGATGCCGTTGGGGTGCATGCCGGTCTGGCCGATTTCGCCCCACGGCGGATTGCCGGCCGGGAAATCCCAGACCGTGCCGGTCCAAAAATTGGCCGGGCCGAACGCCACGTTGCTGCGCGGGAAGGGAATGAAATCGCCCACCGCATACACGCCGCCCGCGTCCGCCGTGCGGTTGTAGTAGCCGTAGGTCCAGTTCTTCTCGCCCTGCGTGCCGCTGGCCGACCAGTCGTTCACCGAGTTCGCGACCGTGATGTCGCCGGGGTTCGCCGTCTCCACTTGCGCGGTGAAGACCGAGGCGTCGCAGAAATCATTCGTGCGCGGGTCGAGCGCGAAGTCCACGCGCGAACCGATGTTGACCGGCACGGTGATTGAATAGCTCGGGCTGTTGAGCAGCGCGTTCTGCGCGAAGACCTGCGTCCCATCGACGAAGATGCGCCCGGTCACGCCATCGCCGCAGGGCGCGGGCGAGGTGTTGAACCAGTTGCCGGAGAAACGCACCACGAGCGGCGTGTTGTTCGAGGTGGGCTTGTACCAATAGCTGAGGGTGTAGGTGTCTCCGGGGACGAACGCCGGCGCAATGTTCTGCCAGATGGACGACGCCTGCGTGGTGCCGCCGACGTTGGCGGAGATGTAGAGGCTGCTCGCGCCGCCGTGCTTGACGGCCGTGGTGATGACCGACGCGGCGTGATTCGCCGAGACCGTCCACGGGCCGGTCAGCGCGGTTTCAAAATCGCCGTTCGGCAAAAGATTCGGCCCGACCTCCGGCACGCTGCCCGCCACGATCTTCATGTCGTCGAGGAAGCCGTCGCCGGGCGCAGTGAGATAAACGTACATCGCGCTGTTCGCCGCCACGCCCGTCTGCGTCACGTACACCCAGTCGCCGGTGTGCGTGATCTGCCCGGTGATTTTCAACAACCCGCTGTGCTCGCTCACGTAACGCCGGATGGCGACGTGATCCGCGCGCGCCGGAATGCCGTTGCTCGCGTTCGGCGTCGCGCCTTGCGCGGTGATTTGCGTGAACGGCGGCTGGCCGGCAAACCAAGTCCAGTTGGAACCGTTCCAGAAATTCGTCTCGCCAAACGGCCCTTCGAGATTCGGAAAGAAACTCATGTCGAAATCCTGATAAACCCCGTTCCCGTCCGCGCCCCGGTTCCAGTAGCCGTAATACCAGTTGTTCGATCCCTGTTTGCCGCTGAACTCCGTGACCGAGTTCGCCACCACCTGCGGCGTGAACGGCCCGCCGATGTCCGTCTCGTAACCCACGCCAGTCACCGCCGCGATCCAGGCCGAATCATCGAACACCGGGTTGATCCACGCCGAGGTGAGCACGTCGTTCGTGGGGATGTACACCCGCGCCGCCGCGCCGGTGGGCACGAGCACCGTGGAGGTTTGCAGCACCGGCAGGCCGTAGCTGATGTTCGGCACCTGCACCGCGAAGGGTGCCGGGTACTCCGAAGACACTGTGAGGTCGGGCCGGATGAGGCCGACATATTCGCCGGTATCATTCAGGCGGAAGTTCGTGTGCAACTCGCGACCCGCCACGCGCCGGTCCTTGTTCGACGCGAAGATCACGAGGTAGCCGTTCGGCGCGAGATTCGTGGCCGGGAACTGCCACTTCACGATGTTCGGCGCGAAGTCCGTGAGATACCACCCGGCGAGGCTGACCGTGTTGGTGTTCGGATTATGAATCTCAATCCAATCCTGCGCGCTGCCGTCCTCGTCGAGCAACGGGCCGGTATTGGCGGCGGAAAATTCGGTGATGATGAGCGTGTCGGCGGCGCGCAGCGGCAAAAATGCGGTTGCGAGCGCCAAGGCGACAAAAAGAGTACGGGTGCACATAGACGTTTCGGTTCTTGGGTTCGGCGCGGAACCTATCGCTCAATCGAAACAGCCGCGAGACAATTTTGTGACGGAGGGGAAACAACCGTAACATTTCGTGAGCGGTTCGCACGACTCGACCGGAACGACGCCAGGAAGGCAGCGCCGGTTTATGCTTCAAGAATAACGGAATAACGGAATGGCAACCGGAATCTTGGGCGGAGACTGAATCACGCCGCCGTCAAGGCCGCCCGCTCGTTGTCCAGCGCGCCGGTTTTCTCCAAGAAGTAATCGTAGTTGCCGGTGTACGGAGTGATCTGTCCGGCGTTGACGTGCAAGACCTTGGCCGCGAGATGGCGGATGAAATGCACGTCGTGCGAGATGAACACGAGCGTGCCCTGGTAGCGTTCGAGCGCCAGCGTGAGCGACTCGACGGTGTGAATGTCCAGATGCGTCGTCGGCTCGTCCATGAGCAGCAGGTTCGGCGGGTCCACGAGGAACTTCACGAGGTTGAGCCGGCTTTTCTCGCCGCCGCTCAGGATGCCGGTCTTCTTGAAAATGTCGTCCTTGCGGAACATGAAGGAGCCGAGGACGCCGCGCGCCTCGTCCTCGCGCATCGCGGGCGCGCTGGCCAGCACTTCGTCGAGCACGGTCTTCTCCGCGTCGAGCGTGTCGGCGCGATGCTGGCTGAAGTAACCAATCTTCGCATTGTGTCCGAGCTTGCGGTCGCCTTGCTGGAACTCCACGACGCCCGCGAGGATTTTCAACAGCGTGGATTTGCCGGAGCCGTTCGGACCGACGAGCACGGTGCGCTCACCGCGTTCGATGGTGAGATCGAGTCCGTGATAAACCTGCGTCGCGCCGTAGGCCATGTGAATTTTCTCCAGTGTCACCGCGCGCTGCCCGCCGCGCGGCGGCTCGGGAATCTGGAAGCGGAAGGGTTTGCGCGGAGCCATCGGCTTCTCGATGAGTTCGAGGCGCTCGATCTGCTTGAGCTTGCTCATGGCCTGCGAAGCCTTGGACGGAATGGCGCGGAAGCGGTCCGCGAACTGTTGCAGCGCGCTGATTTCCTTCTGCTGATTGTTGTAGGCCGCGAGCTGCTGCTCGTAGCGTTCCTCGCGCTGGCGCAGGTAGTCGGTGTAGTTGCCCGTGTAGTCGATGAGCTTCTTCTCGGAGATTTCGTGAACCTGCGTCACGACTTCATCCATGAACTGCCGGTCGTGCGAAATGAGCAGCAGCGCGCCGGAATAGTTCTTCAAATAATTCTGGAGCCAGAGCAGGGAGAGCAAATCCAGGTGGTTCGTTGGCTCGTCGAGCAGCAACAAGTCCGGCTCCATCACGAGCAAGCGCGCCAGCCGCGCGCGCATGATCCAGCCGCCGCTCATCTCGCGGGCCATGCGCCCGAAATCCGTCTCGCGATAGCCGAGGCCACGCAACATTCTTTTGGCCTTGGTTTCCACCTGCGGATCGTTGAGGGCGTCGTGCTTGGCGTGGGCTTCGAGATACTGGGGACTGGCCACGTCGCCGGCGGCTTCAAGTTCGTGCAAAAGTTTTTCGAGGCGCGGCAGTTCGTCCACGCGGCCAGTCGCCACGTCGAGGATCGTTTCGTCCCCGTGCGTTTCCGCTTCCTGCGGGAGATGGCCCACCATCGTCCACTCGTCGCGCTGCACGGTGCCGGCGTCCGGCTCCTTTTGTTTGAGGATAATGGAAAAGAGCGTGGACTTGCCCGCGCCGTTCGGCCCGACGAGCGCGACGCGGTCACCGTAGTTCACCTGGAACGACGCGTTCTCGAAGAGCGTGCGCCCGCCGAGGGCCATTTTGAGTTCTCGAATTGTCAGCATGAAATTGTGTGTCGTCCACGGTTGAACCGTTCACGGGCACGGAGGGGAAAACATTTCAACTCCGTGTAAGCCGGAGCACTGGTTCTGTCCGCGGCGACGAGCGGGAGAGACTAGGCGGAGAATGTGGGCCGTCAACCCGCCATTCGATCCGGGGAAAATCTGGTCGCCAAACAGTTCTCCAAGCTCTAGTGGGGTGAACACCCCATAGCGCCCGGCAGGGGTCAGTTTACGGTCAGTAACGTGAGATGCAACAAGCTCATCCCAAGTGGAAAGTCAGCTGGGAAGCCGGAGTGAACCTAAAACGAACCGAGTGCCATCGGTGTTGACATTGGCCATTCCGTCCCGGTGCCGGAGCGGATCAAACATGTCCGCCTGATGAGCAAGCTGCAGGAGCAACCCATAAATGAATACGTGCAAATCCCCGGCCACGGATAATAACTTGCTGGTGCGATTGAAGGACTGGGAAGACCATGCGAGCTGGCAGAATTTTTTCGACACGTATTCGAAATTGATCCATGGCCAGTCAATCAGCGCGGGCCTGATGGAGTTTGAAGCGCAGGAGGTCGTGCAAGACACGCTGATTGAAATTGGCCACCAGGTCCGCAACTCCCGGTTCGATGCGCAAAGGGGATCCTTCCGGAAGTGGCTGTTTCGTATGACACACTGGCGGATTGCCAATCAGTTCAAAAAGAGAACGCCAGGAATGGTTTCCATGGATTCCATAGCGGCGGACACGAGCGATGGGAGTGACGAGACGGGCACCGATCCTTCGCTGGTGGCGGAAGCGGACCAATCGTGGGATCGGGATTGGCACGAGGCGATGCTCAAGGTGGCGATGAAGAATCTCCGCAATAAAATAGGCCATAAAGATTTCCAGGTGTTTGCTTCACTCGTGCAGCACAACTGGCCGGTCGCTCAGGTGGTGCGAATTTTCGGGATGAACCGCGCCCACGTCTATGTGGTGAAACTCCGGGTCGCGGCCCTCGTGAAGAAGGAAATCGCCCGCTTGGAAAATGGGAACAACACTCCTGGCCGGACGCGCATTTGACCGCAGCCGGTCGCGCGGTTGCGCCTGCTCCATAAGGTCCGCAGCGTCTGCCGGGTCCAGGGATTTGTAGAGCAGACCAGTCCTCCAGTTTTTCCACGCCAAAAGATTTTTCCACCTTTCTGTTAGATCAGCGCCTTTCGGATTGTATTGTTTATGTGGACCTGAATTTCGAACCGCTGACCTGGATGCAACTGGAGCCTCGGCCGACCCGTGAGCAATCAGGTCAGAGCGGTGCATCCAACTTGGCGGAGTACGAGCCGGCTTGCAGCCGGTTTTCCGCAGGAGCATCCGGCACTCCACATCTGGGCCAGGGAGAAATCCGCCCGGAACACGTCAGTTTCAAACCAGTAGGAATAATCCAGGCAAACGCGGAGCCTTTCAGACCATCCGCCAGAAAACATTAAAATCATCATGAAAATAAATTCACCAATCCTTGCCAGCCTAGCCGCCGCCGCAGTCTGTCTGGCTTCAGCCGGCAGTCTGCACGCGCTGCCTATAATCAACGTTCCCGAAACCGGTTCGACGGGCCTGCTGGCCGGCGTGGCCATATGCGGTCTGCTCTTCGTCGGGAGAATGCTGAAACGCTGATCGCTTTTTCACCCGGCACCATTGTTCCATTTATGTAACCGACCTTGCGCCGGGAGGGCTTGCCTCCAATCCAGATCGCGGGCCGGCAGCGAATTCCGAACAGGCACCAGGCTAACTTCCCAATTTATGAAACCGAAATCTCTCACCTCCATCGCGGTTGTAACATTCTTGATCGCCTGCTCCGGCATGAGGCCCGTGACCGGGGCCGAACCTCCGCCCGCCTCCGAGTGTTGTGTCCTGGTGCTGCCTCCGGCGACCAACAACCTCATTGATTTCACCGTCTCGTGGGCCTACCCGCCCGAGGTCAGCGACAGCTTCCTGACGGCGACTGTGCTCGTCAGTGGCGCGGTCTCACCCGGAGTTTACGCGAGTTGGTGCGTGGACGCACAAACCGATCTGCTGCCGGGGATTGAGGGCTACGAATACACCGGCAACATATACTCCAGCACCGACCCGAATCTGAACCTGTACCTGGCGGTCGAAACCGCCAACACCAACGTCCTCGTCGGGCTGGAAGTCTGGCACCTCGTGAACTACATCCTGAATCACCGGACGGGATACAACTACTGGGACGTGCAGGGGGCGATCTGGCATTTCGTCGGCGGCCCGGCGCCGCCCACTCCTCCCTATCCCGTTTTCAATCCGGCTGCGGTCAACCAACTGATCAGTGACGCGCTGACGAATGGCCCGGGCTGGCTTCCGCAACCGGGCGACAAACTGGCCGCCGTGATCGTGATCATCTGGCCGGTGGACATCCAGATCATCATCATCGAGGTGCCCTGTCCCGAAACTACTCCGAGCCTCGCCATCTCGGTGAACTGCCCCACGGACTGCGGCGTGAATGAGTTCAGCGGCTCGGTCAGCAACCGGGGCAACGTAACGTTGACCAATGTCCATGTGTTCAGCAGCCAGCCGACCGATAACACGCTGGTGCTGGGCCCCATTACACTGGCCCCGGGGGGCGTGGCGACATTCGATGGCAGTTACGTCATCCCGTGCGTCACCAATCTTTCGACCAACACGGTTTCCATCATCACGACCAACACGGTGGGCGAGATCACGACCAACACGACCTTCATCGTCACGACGAACACCAGCCCGCTGGTCACTACGAACACCGGCTTCGTCGTTACCACCAACGCGTTGCCCGTCATTTCCACAAACACGCTCCCGGTCATCACCACCAATACGGTGTCCTTGATCACGACCAACACGGTCCCGCTCGTCACGACCAACACCGTTCTCCAAATCACCACCAACACCGTGGGTGTGGTGATCACCAATACGATCCCCGTCATCACCACGAACCTGTTCCCGGTCATCACCACCAATACGGTGTCTGTGATCACGACCAACACGGTCCCACTCGTCACGACGAACACGGTTCTCCAGATCACCACCAACACCGTGGGTGTGGTGACCACCAATTCGGTCCCCGTCATCACCACGAACCTGTTCCCGGTCATCACCACCAATACGGTGTCTGTGACCACGACCAACACGGTCCCGCTCATCACGACGAACACGGTTCTCCAAATCACCACCAACACCGTCGGTGTGGTGACCACCAATTCGGTCCCCGTCATCACCACGAACACGGTTTCAATCGTGACGACCAACACGGTGGGTGTGGTGACGACCAATACGGTTTCCGTGATCACGACCAACACGGTCCCCCTCATCACGACCAACACGGTTTTCACCGTGACGACCAACACGGTTCCGGTCGTTACCACGAACACGGTCTTCGTCATCACCACCAACACTGCGGTCTTCATCACTACGAATGGGAGCGGGACGATCCCGTCTCCCGGCGGCGCGGCCACCTTTGGCACCATCGCCCCCGCTGGAAGCATCGGGACGGTGACAGATCGATTCACGGTCGGGAACAATTTCCATGGCTTGACGTATTCGGACTCGGACCACGGTTATGCGGCGACCAAGTTCTATTCCATTCGCGAGGACGTTGGGTCGGGGGCCGACTTCTTCGATACCATCGCACCCACGGGCATTACCGGGACCATCACCGACCGTTTCCCGCTCCCGCAGTATGACTTTGATGCCCTGACCTATGCGGCTCCAGATGTGGGCTATGGGCCGATCATTTTCTACTACCTCCGGCATGACGCCAATGGCGGCTCGATCTTCGGCAGCATCACCCCGGGCGGCGTCGTGGGAGTGACCACCGATCACAAGGTGGTGGGAACGAACTTCGACGCCCTGACGTTTTCCGCCACGGACGTGGGCTTTGGAGCCAACTTGTTCTACTACGTCCGGCACGACGCCAACTGCAATTCCATCTTCGGGACCATTGATCCAGCCCAGGGCGGGCCGGTCACGGATCGCTTCAGCATCGGGCCGAATGTGGATGCGCTGGTCTTCACGTCCACAGACGTCGGCTATGGGGCGAATAATTTCTACTATCTGCGTCATGACAGCGCCGGTAATTCCACCTTCGGAACCATCTTCGTCACCGGGTTGACCAGCGGAAACGTCACCGACCGGTTCTCCGTGGGCACGAACGCGACGGAATTGACGTTCACCCCCACGGACGTGCTCTATGGACCCAACCTGTTCTACTATCTTCGCGGCACGTCGAAAGCGGGCTGCACTTCGTTCACCACCAACATCGTCACGACCTTCGGCACCAACGAGGTGACGTCCTTCAGCACGAATGACGTGACGAGTTTCACGACCAACGGGGTGACGATCTTCACGACGAACCTCCTGACGAGTTTCACGACGAACCTCCTGACCAGCTTCAGCACGAACAACGTGACAAGTTTCGGCACGAACCTAGTGACGAGCTTCAGCACGAACATCCTCACGAGCTTCAGCACGAACATCCTCACGAGCTTCAGCACGAACATCCTGACGAGTTTCAGCACGAACATCCTGACCAGCTTCGCCACCAACACCCTCACGAGCTTCAGCACGAACATCCTGACCAGCTTCACGACGAACCTAGTGACGAGCTTCAGCACGAACCTCCTGGCCAGTTTCGCGACGAACATTCTGACGAGCTTCAGCACGAACATCGTGACCAGCTTCACGACGAACAACCTGACCAGCTTCGCCACGAACCTCCTGACCAGCTTCACGACGAACCTCCTGACCAGCTTCGCGACGAACAGCGTGACGAGTTTTGCCACGAATATTCTGACGAGCTTCAGCACGAACTTCCTGAGCAGCTTCACGACGAACGTGGTGACAAGTTTCGCCACGAACTTGGTGACGAGTTTCAGCACGAACCTCCTGACCAGCTTCAGCACAAACATCCTGACAAGTTTCAGCACGAACCTCCTGACCAGCTTCACGACGAACAGCGTGACGAGCTTTGCCACGAACATCCTCACGAGTTTCAGCACCAACACGGTGTCGAGCTTCGCCACCAATGTCGTGATCACCGGCCTTACCAACCTCGTCACCGCCAGCGGCACGGACGCCTGCCTGGCGCGCACGGTCACGGCGACGGCCACTTGTTCCAGTCCCGGCAGCCAGCCTGTTCCGCTCGTCAATGGCGGCGGCAAGTCGGCCCAGCCGCAGTACAGCAATGGCGTCTTCAGTTTGTCCTTCGCGACCGAGAACGGGGTTTCCTACCTCGTGCAGTTCAAGACCGCGCTCAGTGATCCGGCCTGGACGGACTTGCAAGTTGTGCCCGGCACCGGCGGGATCGTGACCGTCCCCCATGCGGTGCATGGACAGCCGACGTGCTTCTATCGGGTCATGATTGCGCCATGATGAACTGAACTGCGTGCTTGGTCCGTCAGCCGGCACCGGATGCGAGCTTCGCGCTTGCACGGTGCCGGCTTCTTTGGCGGGTGGATAATGGAGAATGTGGGCCGTCAACCCGCCATTTATTGAGACGTGCCGGGCAAACACATCCGAACACCGGCCTTTCTCCGGATCTTAATTCGACTGCCTTAACCGGAACCATGCAGTTGAAAAGACCGGGGAGCACAGCCGCCCCGGCTGTAGTTCAGCGCGCCCCCGCGCTGAACCCGACGCGCGGGACCGCACCAAACGGTGAGTGTTTTCCGGCGCCCTCCGTGGACCGCGAGGCGCGGCCCACGGCGCCCGGGGCGGGCGCGGTCCCGCGAACAACTGCATGGTTCCGGCTTAATTCGTCTGCCATTTTTCCGTCTCGGCAGGGCGGTTGCAGACGAATGAGGGCAGACGAATGGAACAAGGATCGAGTCGTGCAGTTCTAGTTTTTCGCGCACCACATTCTGTTTGGATGTGTCTGCTGCGATCTGGCGTGTCACGCACTTGACCCGCGCAATCCTTCGGCAAAACTCCCGCCCGCCTGATGGACATCATTCCCACGAAACACGGCCTGCGCCTGAGCCAGCACGGCGTCGTGATCAGCGAACTGCGCACCCGGCCCGGCCCGACCGACAGCGTCTTCGATTTGCTGGCCGCGCTCATCGCCGTGCTGTCGCCGACCGGGCGCATCGGCGTGCTCGGTTTCGCGGGCGGCGGCATGATGGCTCCCTTGCGCGGACTCGGTGTGGACGCGGTGATGAATTCCGTGGACCTGGACCGCGCGGGCTTCGATCTTTTTTGCGAGCACTGCCCGGAGTGGGCGAGCGGCGTGAACTGGCAGCAAGCCGACGCGGTGAAGTGGCTGCGTGGTCAGCGCACCAAGTTTGATCTGCTGATGGACGACCTCTCCATCCCGCGCGACGGCGACGTGTTCAAGCCGGACATCTCGTGGACAGTCCTCCCTGAATTGATCCGTCAACGACTGCGGCCTCACGGTGTCGCCATTTTCAATCTGATGCTTTCGCCCGGTGACTCCTGGAACGCCGCGCTGCCGAAAGTCACCCGTCACTTCGCCGCCGCACGGCTCATTCACCTGGATGAATTTGAAAACCGCATCCTGATCGCGGGCGATGAACTTCCCACGGCCCGCGCGCTGGGTGTCTCACTGCGCCATGAGTTGCGGCGGTTGCGCTCGCGCCAGGCGACGCGGATTCGGGGGCGCAGTGTCCCGCAGTCGAAACGGCACTGAAAATAGATTGGAGCGCCGTCTTCCAGCACGGCGCGATCGGCCCGGCAAGTTCCAACGCGCCGTGCTGGAAGCCGGCGCTCCGTCCGCCCGTTTGACACTCTCCGCGAATTACGCTCTCATCCCCGTCAGATTTTCTGGACCAAATTATGAACGTGCAATTTATCCGGCTCGCCCTCGCTTTGGCCTTCACGGTCGTCGCTTCAATCCATGCCGCTGATCCTGTCTTCTCCAAGTGGAGCGGCTTTGAGCAATCGTTTGAAAGCAGCGTGGTTTATGACAATCCATTGCAGGACGCGAGCCTGAGCGTGGTCTTCCTCTCGCCACTCGGGGAGACGAATCGCGTCTATGGCTTTTGGGATGGGGACAAGACCTGGCGCGTGCGCTTCTCGCCCAACATGCCGGGCAAATGGGGCTGGGCCACGATTTGTTCCGACGCCGCCAACAAAGGACTGCACCTCCAGTCCGGCTCTTTTCTGTGCAGCGCGCCGGTCACCAGGACGCGCTTCGGCCAGCACGGCCCCGTGCGTGTGGCCCGCAGCGGCTACACCCTGGAACATGATGACTCGACGCCGTTCTTCTGGCTTGCCGACACGGCGTGGAATGGCGCGCTGCTTTCCACGCCGAAGGATTGGGACTTCTATCTCCAAACGCGCGTGCAGCAGAAATTCACCGCCGTGCAATGGGTCGCCACGCAATGGCGTGCGTCCCCGAAGGGCGACTGGAAAGAGGAGCCAGCCTTCACCGGCACGCAAAAAATACACGTGAACCCCGGTTTCTTCCGTCGCCTCGACGAAAAGGCCGACGCCGTGACCAAGGCTGGGCTGCTGAATGTGCCCGTGTTGCTCTGGACCATCGGCGGGCGCAGCGCGGAGCAAAATCCCGGCGCGTTTCTGCCGGAGGACCAGTTGATTCTCCTCGCGCGCTACATGGTCGCGCGCTGGCAGGCGCATCCAGTGGTGTGGATGCTCGGCGGGGACGGCCATTACTTTGGCAGCGAAGGCGAGAAATGGCGGCGCATCGGCCGCGCCGTCTTCGGTGACATCGCCCACGCGCCGGTGGTCATGCACCCGCAGGGACGGCATTGGGTGCAGAACGAATTCAAGGACGAAAAATGGACCGGCCTCATCGGCTACCAGAGCGGCCACGGCGACAGCGACGAATCGTTGAAATGGCTGACCAGCGGCCCCATCACCCAGGATTGGGAGAAGGAACCGCATCATCCCATCATCAATCTGGAGCCTCCCTACGAAGGGCATCTTGGCTACCACTCGAAGCAGCCGTTGAGCGCCGACCTCGTACGCCGCACGCTTTACTGGTCGTTGCTCAACACGCCGACGGCGGGCGTGAGCTACGGCGGCCACGGCGTCTGGGGCTGGGACGACGGCACGAAGGCCCCGACCGATCACGCCGGCACCGGCGTGGCGCTCCCGTGGCAGAAGGCGCTGTTCCTCCCCGGCGCGCAGCAGATGACGAATCTCGTCACGTTCTTCTCGATGATTGAATGGAACCAATTGCGCCCGCTGCCGGGTGCGGTCGTGAACAATCCGGGTAACACGAACCCGCGCAAATACATTGCCGCCGCACGCTCGGCCAAGGGCGACCTCACGGTGGTTTACGTGCCGGAGGAGCGCACCATTGAAATCCTACTCGCCTCGCTTCCGCCTTCGCCGGAAGTGAAATGGTTCAACCCGCGCACCGGCGAGACCAGCGCCGCCGTCGCCGTCATCACCGACACGACCGCGCAATTCCCGACGCCCAGCGAAGGCGACTGGATTCTGTGGATGCAGACGCAGGTGAAGAAGTAGGGGCCGCGTCATGTGGCTCCGCGCCCGCCAGTTTGCCTTCCAGTTCCCGCGTCCGGCGCTGCTCATGGGCATCGTGAACGTGACGCCCGATTCTTTTTCTGACGGCGGAAAATTTTTTAATCCCGCGCGCGCGGTGGAACAGGCGCGGCAACTTGTGGCGGAAGGCGCGGACATCCTCGACATCGGCGGCGAATCCACGCGGCCCCACGCGACCCCGGTTTCCGAAGCGGAGGAGTTGCGCCGTGTGCTGCCGGTGATTCGCGAGCTGGCGGCGTCATTTCCAAACGGTGCGCGTGGTGGCTCCGCTCGCGCGGCAAGCGCAGGGGCGGATGAACCGGCTTCGCAGGGCGCGGCTTTCGACAGGGTGCCGGGCGGTCCGGTTTTGATCTCCATCGACACCATGAAGCCGGCCGTGGCGCGCGCGGCGGTGGAGGCGGGCGCAAGCATCATCAATGACGTGGCGGCGAATCGCCGCGACACCGCCATGTGGGATGTGGTGCGCGAGACGGGCGCGGGCTACGTCGTCATGCACATGCAAGGCACGCCGCAGACCATGCAACAGCAACCGCGCTACGATGATGTGGTGCGCGAGGTCGGAGATTTTTTTCAGGAACGGTTGAACGCCTTGCGCGCTTGCGGGGTCGATTCCGACCGGATCATTTTGGACCCGGGCCTCGGCTTCGGAAAAACAACGGAACATAATCTGGAGTTGTTGGCGGGGCTTGCGCAGTTTAGCGCCTGTGAACGGCCAGTCCTGATTGGCGCGTCGCGCAAAGCCTTCATCGGAAAAATGAGCGGAGCAGGGGAGGCGGCGGATCGATTGCCCGGCTCGCTGGCCTGCGCGTGCGCGGCGGTGGCGGCGGGAGCGCAGATCCTTCGCACGCACGATATGGCGGCGACCAGGCAGGCGCTGCGGCTGACCGAGGCCATTCGCGGCCGACGGAAATAAAATTTTGGAACTCCTGAAAAACATTTGGCGGCCGGTGCTGGAGATTCTCATTCTCGCAGTGGGCATCTACTACGCCGCCTCCTTCGTGCGCGGCACGCGCGGCGCGGCCATCCTGACGGGCACGCTGGCGCTCATGCTGTCGCTGGCGCTGCTCTCGACCCTGCTCGAGTTGCAAGTGCTGCGCTGGATTCTCAGCGTGTTTTCCTCGGCCTTTGCGGTGTCGGTGATTGTCATTTTTCAGCCGGAAATCCGGCAGTTGCTCGCGCAGATTGGCAGCCTGCATCTGTTCCATACCACGCACGAGGAGCGGGAAAACATCGAGGTGATCATCCAGACGGTCGAGCGCCTGGCCGACGTGCGGATCGGCGCGCTCATCGCGCTCGAGCAGTCTATCCAACTTCAGGACGCGGCGGCGTCCGGCATTCGCGTGGACTGCGTGGCCACGCCGGAAATGCTCGAGACGATTTTCTTTCCGAACAACGCCATTCACGACGGCGGCGTCATCATCAAGGGCGACCGCATCGCTTACGCCGCGTGCATCTTCCCGCTCAGCGCGCGGCAGGACTTGAACAAGTCGCTCGGCACGCGGCATCGCGCGGCGCTGGGCCTGAGCGAGGAGACGGACGCGCTGGTCGTGGTGGTGTCCGAGGAGACGGGCATGATTTCCTATGCGCACAAGGGCGAGCTGGTGCGCGGATTGTCCGTGGAGGGGCTGCGCGCCTACCTGAGCAGCGTGGTCTTGCCGGTCACCCGGCCGAGGAATCTCCTCGACCGTCTGCGGGGTTTCACGCTCGACCATTGGCGCCCGGCCCCGGCGGGAAAACCCCCTTCCAAGTAACATGGCGTTTCGCGATCTGCTCTTCACCAATTTCCGGCGCAAGCTCTTTGCGCTGCTCCTGGCCGTCATGGTCTGGGCGACGATTCACTTTCTGGAAGTCAATAAACAGGCCGTCCCGCCCGCGCCACTTTCCCTGACCAACGCTCCTTCGCTCAACCCATGACCAAACAGCAGAAAATTTTCGGCACCGACGGCGTCCGCGGCACCGCGAACATTGAGCCGGTGACCGCCGAGACCGCGATGAAACTCGGCCGCGCCGCCGCGCATGTCTTCAAGAACCTCGCCCCGCAGTCCCGCGGCCCGGGCAAGCACGAGATCGTCATCGGCAAGGACACACGCCTCTCGGGCTACATGCTGGAAAACGCCATCAGCGCCGGCGTGCTCTCCATGGGGGTGGACGTGCTGTTCATCGGGCCGCTGCCCACGCCGGGCGTGGCCTACGTCACGCGCAGCTTGCGCGCGGACGCGGGCATCGTCATCACCGCCTCGCACAATCCCTACGATGACAATGGCATCAAATTCTTCCGCTCCGACGGCTACAAGCTGGATGACAAGATCGAGGATCAGATCGAACACCTCGTGTTCAGCGGCGAGATTGAAACCATCCGCGCCAAGCCCAGCGCCATCGGCAAAGCGGTCCGCATTGATGACGCGCTGGGCCGCTACATCGAATATGCCAAGGCCTCCTTCCCGCGCCGCATGACCCTGGAAGGAATGCGCGTGGTCGTGGATTGCGGGCACGGGGCCGCTTACAAGGCCACGCCCTGCGTGCTGCGCGAACTCGGCGCGGAACTCATCGTCTATAACGACAAGCCCGACGGCACGAACATCAACCGGGAGTGCGGCTCGATGCACCCCGAAGGCATGTGCGCCAAGGTCCGCGAGCACCAGGCCGACATCGGCATCGCGCACGACGGCGATGCCGACCGTGTGCTGCTCTGCGACGAGACCGGCACGCTCATCGACGGCGACGACATCATGGTCATCGCCTGCCAGGAGATGCTGGCCAACGGCACGCTTGCGAACAACACGCTCGTCTCCACCGTGATGAGCAACGCCGGCGTGGATGTGGCGATCAAGAAAGCGGGCGGACGCATCATTCGCACCGCCGTCGGCGACAGGAACGTGATCGATGAAATGTTGCGTGGGGAATACAACTTCGGCGGCGAGCAGAGCGGCCATTTGATCTTCCGCGACTTCAGTTCCACCGGCGACGGCCTGGTGGCGGCGCTGCAAATCCTGCGCATCATGAAGTCGCAGCACGCGAAGCTCTCCGAATTGAAGAAGAACTGGACGCGCTATCCGCAGCTCGTGACCAATGTGCGCGTGCAGGAGAAACGTCCGTTCGAGGAACTCGACCGCGTGCTGGACCTCGTGGCGCAAGCGGAAGCGGCGGTGAAGCCGGAGGGTGGCCGCGTGCTGCTGCGCTACTCCGGCACCGAGCCGAAGGCCCGCCTGCTCATCGAAGGCCGCGACGCCGCCGTGCTCCAGCAGTGGAGCGCGCAGATTTGCGACGCGATCAAGAAGCAGATCGGGGCGTGACCGGGAGCGCCGGCTTCCAGCCGGCAGGGGCGCGGCGTTCACGCCGCTTCACCGTTCGCGTGGCCGCGAGCTTCTAGCGCCTAAGAGTTGTCCGCGTTGAAGCGGCATAAACCGCGCTCCGTTCCGCAAGTTGCCCGTCATCCGCGCGGTTGAAGTTCACCTCTCCTTCTGCCGATGCCATTTCGTGCGCCGCGCATGGAAATGAAACAAAGCCCGCCTCTCGCAGAAGAAAATCTGCTGGAGCTGATCCCGGAACATTGTCCGGACCTGCTCGCGTTGCTGGATGTGAACGGCCTGTTCCTCTACGGCAACGCCGCGCACTTTCTCCGCCTTGGCCGCAGCCCGGAATCTTTGCTCGGCACCATGGTCTTCGAGCTGATTCATCCCGACGATGTGGCGGACTTCGAGAAGGCCGTGACCGGCCGCGCCGCGCGACGCACGGTGTTTCGGGTCAGCGGACGCTGGCTCAAAGAAGACGGCACGCCCGCGCGCTTCGACTCCATCGGCAAATGGATTCCCGCCGACAAAGGCCGCTCCTACTACCTGCTGCTCTCCTCGCGCGAAGTGCTGGTGCAGAAAAGTTCCGCGCCCGTCGCGGAGGATGCCGCCGTGCTGCGCACCGACGCCGCCAAGTTGCTGGCCCGTGCCGAGAGCGAGCGCACCGGCGTGGCCCGCGCCATTCACGACGACCTGGGGCAGAAGCTCACCGCGCTGAGCCTCGAACTCTCGCTCTGGAAAACGGAACTCGGCCAGGGCCGCAGCAAATCCGTGAACGCCATCCGCGAAAAGCTCGCCACGTTCGGCGATCTGTTGAACGGCATGATCGGCGCGACGCGGCAGATCACCTCCACGCTGCGCCCGCGCGTGCTGGAGGAATTTGGCCTGGCCGCCGCGCTGGAATGGCATCTGGAGAAAGTTCAGAAGCAGTCCGGCGCGAGCTGCACCTTCACCGCCGAACGCGAGAAGATTGAAGTGGACGCCTTCGTGGCCGCGCAAATCTTTCGCATCGCCGAGGAAATCATCACTGCGCGGATCGAAGCGGGCGCAAAAAACCTGCACGTCCGCCTGCTGGCGCAGGACGACGCAGTGGCGCTGACCTTTGAGGATGCCGTGAAGCAGCGCCGCTTGGCCACCGACACCGTCGCGCGCGTGCGCCTGCTGGGCGGGGAAATTGAGATCAATGCCGCCGAGGGAATGATCGTGGTGGCGTTGCCGATCCGCCTGGGCTGAGCGCGGGTCGGATAATTACGGCCCGCCCGCTCCAAGGAGCGAACTCAAATCCCCGGCCAACGCGTCCACATCCGCCGTCTGCGTGTCCCACGAGCACATGAAGCGGCAGCCGCCCGCGCCGATGAACGTGTAGAACATCCAGCCCTTCGCCCACAGCGCTTCGATGGCGGTGCGCGGCAACTCGGCGAAGACCGCGTTGGCCTGCCGCGGAAACAGCAATTTCACGCCGGGTAGCGCGCCCAAAGATTTTTCCAAGTGCGCGGCCATCGCGTTGGCGTGCGCGGCGTGACGGAGCCACGCGCCATCCTTCAACATTCCGACCCACGGCGCGGAGAGAAAACGCATCTTCGACGCGAGCTGCCCGGCCTGCTTGCAGCGATAGTCAAACTCGCGCGCCAGTTCGCGATTGAAAAAGACCACGCACTCGCCCACGGCCATGCCGTTCTTCGTGCCGCCGAAACAGAGGACATCCACGCCAGCTTGCCAGGTGATTTCCTTCGGCGCGCAGCCGAGCGAGGCGACGGCGTTCGCGAAACGCGCGCCGTCCATGTGCATGCGCAGGCCAAAAGATTTCGCCTTTGACCACACGGCTTTGATTTCGTCCGGCGTGTACACGGTGCCGACTTCGGTCGCCTGCGTGAGGCTGACGGCGCGCGGTTTGGGGAAATGGATGTCGGTGCGCTTCTTCACCATGCGCTCGACGCCGGCGGGATCGAGCTTGCCGTTCGTGGCGGGGACGAGCAGCACCTTGGTGCCGTTGGAGAAAAATTCCGGCGCGCCGCACTCGTCCGTCTCCACATGCGCCAGTTCCGAGCAGAGAATGCTGTGATAGCTCTGGCAGAGCGACGCGAGCGCGAGCGAGTTCGCCGCCGTGCCGTTGAACGTGAAGAACACTTCGCAGTCCGTCTCGAACACGTCGCGCAAAAGATTCGCCGCCTGCTCCGTCCATTGATCATCGCCGTAGCTGCGCTCGTGATGGGCGTTGGCCTCCTCCATCGCGCGCCAGGCTTCGGGGCAGATGCCGGCGTAATTATCGCTGGCGAACTGGCGGTGGCGCGTGGAGCTGTTGCGCGCGAACTGGGCGCGGGTTTGGGAATCCTGTTGGTGGTTGGACATGTTGATCTACTTGAGGTCGAGCGTCACGCGCAGGGCGTTATCAATCCGTTCCATGAACGGAAGATGGCCGAGCTTGGATTCAATCGCCTTCAAGAGGACGGTGGCTAAGTTGTCCGTCATGATGACGGAATCGGTACGGAATCCTGCCGCTTTCGCCTCCGGTGAATTGAGCGGAACGAAAACGCGGCCCTCGTGGCTGCGCCGGTCAAGATTGCTCGTGACCATTGCCACCACCACTTGCGGCAGGGCGGTGCGAAGCTGATCGGATTGCACGATGAGGGCCGGGCGGCGTTTGAACGTCTGCAAATCACTGTTGGGAAACCACACCAGCACGGTGTCGCCACGACTAAGGCCGGTCATAAGCTTCCATCCCGGGTGCGTTCCAGTCCTGTTCCCACGCCGCGAGATGCCCGCGCATTTCGGACGCTTCATCGCGGGTCAGCGGAACCGGCGGGTGGCTCGCGCGCGGAGTCAAATTTTCCACCCATTGCAGCACGAGCGCCTGGGCCGGCTCAGGGAGCGCGCGGGCTTTTTCAAAAATCTTTTCGGCCGTGCTCATGCCGCGACGTTAAAGCGACACGACCTTCAAATCAACGCCGCATCTGAAGGCTGGGCTTTGGCTTTCAAAGTGTCTCCAAATTTTGCCACCTTGCGCGCGGTGCAAATTGAAATCATCAACATCGGCAGCGAACTGATGCTCGGCCGCGTGCTGAACACGCATCAGCAGTGGCTTTGCCGCCAGTTCACCGACCTCGGCTACACGGTGGCGCGGCAACTGGCGGTCGCGGACGAAGGAGAACCGGTGCAAGCCGCGATGCGCGAATCGCTGGCGCGTGCGGACCTCATCATCGTCACCGGCGGACTCGGGCCGACGAGCGATGACCTGACGCGCGACTTCATTGCCGGCCTCCTCGGCGTAGAGCTGTCGATGAATGAGGAGGCACTCGCGCGCATCTCGCACTTCTTCACCTCGCGCAACCGTCCGATGCCGGAGAGCACAAAACTTCAGGCGCTCGTCCCGCGCGGCGCGGTGGTGTTGATGAATGCTCACGGCACCGCGCCAGGGCTGATTTTATCGGTGGGCGCAGGAAAATTTCGCGAGCAGCCGACGTGGGTTGTGATGCTGCCCGGCCCGCCGCGTGAACTGCGTCCGATGTTCACCCATCAAGTCGTGCCGTGGCTCATTGCGACGCTGCCGGTGGAAGGCGAGTTCGTCTGCCGCACGTTGAAGACGACGGGCCTCGGCGAATCGCGCGTGGAAGAAAGCATCGCGCCGCACTTGAAGCATCTGACTGACGCGGGCCTGGTGCTCGGTTATTGCGCGCGGGTCGGCGAGGTGGACGTGCGTTTCGTGGCGCAAGGCTGTGGAGCGCAACAAACGGTCAGCGAGGCCGAGTCCATCACCCGGCGTCTGGTCGGCGACCACGTATTCGGTGTGGACGATGATGAACTGGAGGAGAGCGTGGTGCGTTTGCTCACGGAACGGAAACTCACGTTGGCCCTCGCGGAGTCTTGCACGGGCGGTTTCATCGCGCACCGCATCACCAACGTGCCGGGCGCGACGGCGGTGTTGTGGGGCGGCGCAGTGAGTTATGCGAACGAGGCGAAAGTGGAAATGCTCGGCGTGAAATCCGCGACGCTCGCCGCCCACGGTGCGGTCAGCGAGGCGACGGCGTGTGAGATGGCCACAGGCGCGCTGAAGATTAGCGGCGCGGATTACGCGCTGTCCGTCACGGGCATCGCCGGGCCGGCTGGAGGCACGGCGGAGAAACCGGTTGGCACGGTCTTCATCGGCCTGGCCAGCCGCGATGGCGTGATGGCGAATAAATTTCTCAACCCCTTCGACCGCGAGACGTTCAAGTATGTCACCTCGCAGCAGGCGCTGGAGATGCTGCGGCGCAGGGTGCTGGAACAGTCGCCGTCGGCCTAAGGGGTGCGAGCATTTCAAGCAGCCGGAGCGCGGACCGCTGAGTCCCGTGTTTCTTCGCCGCTCTCAGCCGGAAATTTTCACCGCCGAGACGCAGAGAGGGCAACGAACAGACTGACCTTCGATTCGATTTCCACTCTGCATCTCTCTGCGTCTCTGCGCTTAAAAGATCGATCACCGCAATTGGAACAGCCCGCTGCGAGCGAGGCGGAGACACGCGGACTCGGCGGTCCGCGCTCCGGCCAGTTCCTCCTTGCGAGCCGCTTTTCGCGTTTGCTACAAGCTGGCCACTTTTATGGCAGCAATCGGACGATTCCAAAAGGGTGACGAAATCTTTCACGCCAAAGTGGTGGAGGGAGAACTTTTTCGCGTGCGCGGCGACGTGTTTGGCGCGCCGTCCTTTGAGAAGAAACCAATCAAAGCCAAAGGTCTCCGCACCCTCGTGCCGGTGGTGCCGTCGAAAATTATCGCCGTGGGATTGAACTACGCCGACCACGCGCGCGAGTCCGGCAAGCCGCTGCCCAAGGAACCGCTCTTCTGGTTCAAGGCCACGACCTCGCTCATTCCCGACGGCGCAAAAATCGAAGTGCCGTTCCCCGCGCATCGCACCGACTACGAGGCGGAACTCGCCATCGTCATAGGGCGCAAGGTTCGCAATGTCACGCCGGCAGCGGCGGGGCGCTACATCTTCGGCTACACCACGGCGCAGGACATCAGTGATCGGACGATTCAAAATGCCGAGAGCCAGTGGGCGCGCGCGAAGTCGTTCGACACCTTTACGCCGCTCGGGCCGTACGTGGAGACGAAGCTCGATCCAAGTGATCTCACCATTCAACTTTTCCAGAACGGCCAGCTCCGCCAGAACTCGAACACGAACCAGCTCATCTTCAGTTGCGCCCAGCTCGTCAGCTTCATCTCCACGAACATGACGCTGCTGCCGGGCGACGTGATTGTGACCGGCACGCCGAGCGGCGTGGGGCCGATTCAGAGCGGCGACAAACTCGAAGTGCGAATTCAGGGGCTGGCGCCGCTGGTCAATGCGGTGAAGTGAGTCTTGCGCTTAAGACTCGGCCCAAGCAACTTGACCTCCATGAAGAAGAAAGCCGCCGTCGCCAGCCGCAAGAAGCCCATTAACTGGGAAGCGGTCTGCGAGGAAAACCGGCAGCAGTGCAACAAGCTGACGGACGCGGAGCGCCGCCGTTTCCGGGATCACGCGTTGCGACTCATCTACTCCGCTGATGCAGAAACTCCAACTCGTAGCCGTTGATACCAACGTGCTCATGAGGCTCGCGGAGGGACACGAACCCACCCTCGACGCCTGTCATCTCATTGAACGCCGGCTTCACCCTGTTCAGTTCATCGTCCCGCCGACGGTGCTGGAAGAAGTGGGTCGCCAGGCCTGTGTCGCCGTCGATCCTGAAGTCCGGCGGACGGCGCAGGCGGCCCTGGGGAATTTGCGCGGACGTTTTCAATTTCACCCTGCGGACTTCACCGCGCTTCAAGAAGCCCTGGCTGCGAATGCCGCGAAGCAATTGCGTGACTCAGGACTCTTGCCCTACGAGGAGCGCCACGACGCCCTCATTGTCGCCGAGTCATCCGTGCTTCACGCCATTATGCTGGTGAGCCGTGACTCGCACTTGCTGGAAATTGATCAAGGCAGGCTGACCATGCTGTTTCATCGCCTTGATTTGCCTGCTCCACTCATCGCCTCGCCGGAAAATTTGCTGAAAAAGTTTTACTCTTAACTCACATGCGCTGGACCCAAGCCTTCATTCCCACCCTCAAAGAAACGCCCGCCGAGGCGGAGATCACGTCACACAAACTCCTGCTGCGGGCCGGACTCATCCGCAAACTCGCGGGCGGACTCTACACATTTCTCCCGCTCGGCCTGCGCGCGCTGCGGAAGGTCGAACGCATCGTCCGCGAGGAAATGGACCGCACGGGCGCGCTCGAAGTGCTGATGCCCGCGCTCCAGCCGACGGACATCTGGAAGCAGTCCGGCCGCTACGAGACCGCGTCCGCCGTGCTGTTCAAAGTGCGCGACCATCAGAAGAAGGAATGGATCATGAGTCCCACCGCCGAGGAGGTCATCACCACGCTGGCGGCGAGCGACATCAATTCCTACCGCCAGATGCCGGTGAACTTTTATCAGGTGAGCGTGAAATTTCGTGACGAGATCCGCCCGCGCTTCGGGCTGATGCGCGCGAAGGAGTTCATCATGAAGGACGCCTACAGCTTCGACACGAGCGACGAGGGCGCGATGGCGAGCTACCAGAAAATGTATGACGCCTACAAACGCATCTTCGACCGCTGTGGCCTGCAGAACTTTCCTGTGGAAGCGGACACCGGCGTCATCGGCGGCAACTACTCGCACGAGTTCATGGTGCCGGCGGAGACGGGCGAGAACGACGTCGTGTATTGCGAGAGCGGCCAGTACGCCGCGAACATCGAGAAGGCCGCGAGCCGGGGATCGCTGACCGCGACACCGACGGAGCGCACGGGCGAAGCGCCGGAGAAGTTCGCCACGCCGGGCGTCGTGACCATTGATGCGCTCGCGGCCGCGCCTTACGGCGTGCCCGGCCATCAGCAGATCAAGACGCTGATTTACACGGCGGACGGCAAGCTCGTGGTGGTGCTTCTGCGCGGGGATGATCAACTTAACGAGGCCAAGCTCGCCGGGAAAATTGGAGCCACGGTTTTCCGTCCCGCTTCTTCCGACGAAATTTTCAATGTCCTCGGCGCGCGCCCGGGCAGTCTCGGCGCGGTGAACAAAGTTCCGTTGTCCGACCTCCGCGTGTTCGCCGATGAATCGTTGCGCGGTGCGCGCGGCATGACCACGGGCGCGAATGACGATGGCTTCCATCTGCGTCACGTGGAACTGGAGCGCGACATTCGCGTGGATGTGTGGGCGGATTTGCGCACGGTCAGGGCAGGGGAGTTGTGCGTGGCCAGCGGGCTGCCGCTGAAGATTCGCCGCGCCATCGAGGTGGGCCACGTCTTCAAGCTCGGGACGAAATACAGCGAAAAGTTGAACGCGACGTTTCTGGCCGAAGACGGCGCGCGGAAATTTTCTCACATGGGCTGCTACGGCATCGGGGTCACGCGCACGCTCCAGGCCATCATCGAGCAGTGCAACGACAAGGACGGCATCATCTGGCCCAAGTCCGTCGCGCCCTACACCGTGTGCATCACGCCGCTCGGCGTCGCGCCGGACAGCGAAGTGATGAAACTCGCCGAGCAGATTTACGCGGACCTTCTGGCGGCGGGCGTGGACGTGATTCTCGATGATCGCGACGACCGGCCCGGCGTGAAGTTCAAGGACGCGGACTTGATCGGTTTCCCCATCCGCATCGGCATCGGCGAGAAGTCACTGGCGAATGGCGAAGTGGAATTAAAGCCGCGCGGCGGGGCGCTCACAGCGGTGAAGAAAGAAGACGCCGTGGCCAAGGTGCTGGAACTGGCGCGGGCTTAAAGTGACCCCGGCATCCTGCCGGGTGGAGACTTGCTGACGACGAGAGCAACTTGACGAGGGAGTGGCGTGTGAAGTGACCGAGCACCGACCCGGCGGGACGCCGGGGGCACCTCGCTACGCATCCAAACATGTCCGCACCGTGCGCAGCAGCGTGTCGGGCGGATACGGCTTTTGCAGGAAATGCACCGGTTCGTCGCCCGAATCGAGCAGGTCCTGGCTGTAGCCGGTGCTGTAAATCACCTTCAAGCCGGGCTTGCGCGTCTGAAGTTGCCGCGCCAGTTCGCGCCCGGTCAGGCCGCCGGGCAGCACCATGTCCGTGAGCACCAGATCAATCCGCTCTGCATTTTCCTCCCACACGCTTAACGCCTGTTCGATGCACTCGGCCTCCAGCACTTGATAGCCCGCGTCCGCCAGAATCGCGTGCGCCAGTTCGCGCAGAATCGGCTCGTCCTCGACGAGCAAAATCATTTCACCCGCCCCGCCGCGTAACGTGATCGGCGTGTCGGTGACGTCGGCGATCATCGGTTCCATCGTTTGCATGGAGGCGGGAAAGAGAATCGTGAACGTGGTGCCGCAACCCATTTCGCTCGTCACGTCCACGAAACCGTCGTGCTGCTTGATGATGCCGAAGACCGTCGCGAGTCCTAGGCCCGTGCCCTTGCCCACTTCCTTGGTCGTGAAGAACGGCTCGAAGACGCGCGCCATCACGTCCGGCGGAATGCCCGTGCCTGTGTCGCGCACGCGCAGGCGCACCCAGCGCGCCACGCCGTGCTCGTCCTCGCTCTCCACCGCGTCCGTGGCAATCATCAGTTGCCCGCCCTGCGGCATGGCATCGCGTGCATTGACCGCGAGGTTCAACATCACCTGTTCGATCATCGAGGCGTCCGCCTCGATGGCCGGTGCGTCGGGCGCGTGATCCGCCACGAGCGTGATGTTCTCGCCGATCAGCCGCTCCAGCATCCGGCTCATGTTCGTCACCGTGTCGCCGAGCGAGATGACGCTGCGCTGCATGACCTGGCGGCGGCTGAAGGTGAGCAACTGTTTCGTCAGGCTGGCCGCGCGCTCCGTGGTCGTGAACAGTTGATCCAGCATCACGCCCTGCTCCTGCGACGCGCTCAGGCCGAGCCGCCGGACCAGCCCCTGCATGATGGTGAGGATGTTGTTGAAGTCGTGCGCGACGCCCGCCGCGAGCTGGCCGAGCGCCTCCATCTTTTGCGACTGGCGCAACTGCGCTTCAAGGCTCAGGCGCTCGGTCACATCCTCGCCGTAGGCATGGACGCGCAGGACGCCGGACACCGGGAAAAACGACCACGAGAGCGTGCGCCCGGACACGGCGACCTTTTCGTCCAGCACGTTCGATCCGGTTTCGAGGCAGTGCCGCACGAGGTCGGCGATGTTCGGCGGAAGCAGTTCGCCCGGCAGCGTCTTGTGCATCCCTCCGGTCACGATGCGCGCGGCGTCGTTGAAATAAACGACCCCGCCCAGGCCATCCAGTTCCACGACGGGATTGGGGTTGTGCTCGACGAAGGCCGCAAGATGTTCGCGCGCCGTCTCGTTCTGCCGCCGCGCGTGCGCCGAGCTGATGACGTTCGCGACCGACTGGAGAAAATGAAAATCATCCTCGACGAAGGTGCGCGCCCGCTTGCTCTGCGCCTCTAGAATCCCCCACGGCCGCGTCGTGCCGGGAATGACCACGCTGATGCAACTGATCACGCCGTGCGTGCGCATGATTTCCGGCACGCGAAACGTCGTGATGGCGCGCACGTCGCGCACGATGACCGGCTCGGCGGAGTGGAGGACGTAGGCGGCCATCGAATCCGGTTCCGCCCAGATCGTGGTGCCGACCGCGTCGTGTTCCCAACCGTGCGCGGCCACGAGGCGCAGCGTGACGAGATCGTTGTCCAGTTCGTAGATGCTGGAGAAATCGAGCGACAAAGTCTGCGCGACAAAAATCGCCGCCTGCTCGATAAGCGTGGTCAAGTCCACGCCGGTCAGCGCGGCCTGGCCGAGCGCGGCCACCGCCGCCTGCTGATGCGCGCGGTCGAGCAGGGACATTTGAAAGGAAGCGAGCGGCCCCGCAGCGGCGGGGCTTTGGACGGGCGCGACCAGATGGCGGCGCAACGGTTCGATGACAGACAGCATGACGCTGGTATTCCAGCGGCTGTCCCGCTCCGGGACTGAAGGGTCAAGATAAGTGGACGGAGCACGGCTCTTCGAGTCCGGGTGTTCATGGGCATCAACAAGTTAGGTCGGAAACGATCGCGCGCCCCCGGCGGTCCACGCTCCGGGGAATTGAGATTTGGATTTCGCCGCGCGCCCCGTGTTTAATCCCGCCGTGTTTGAACTGCTCAAGACTGATTCCCACTCGAAGGCCCGCCTCGGACGTCTCACGACCACGCGTGGAGTCATCGACACGCCCGTCTTCATGCCCGTGGGCACGCAGGCCAGCGTGAAGGCGCTCGACTCGCGCGAACTGCTCGAGATGGGCACGCAGATCATTCTCGGCAACACCTATCATCTCTCCATCCGTCCGGGCATGGAGATCATGGCGGCGGCGGGCGGGCTGCATAAGTTCATGAACTGGACGAAGCCCATCCTCACCGACAGCGGCGGCTTCCAGGTCTTTAGTCTCGCGAAGATTCGGAAGATCAAACCGCACGGGGTGGAGTTCCGCTCGCATCTCGATGGTTCGTTGCTCTTCCTCGGGCCGAAAGAGTCCATGAACATCCAGCGCATCATCGGCTCCGACATCGCGATGGTCTTCGACGAATGCCCGCCGCACGGTGCGAGCGCGGCGGAGATGAAAGGCGCGGTTGAACGCACCATTCGCTGGGCGAAGGAGTGCCGCGTGCAGCCGCGCGCGGAGGGCCAGTTTGTCTTCGGCATCGTGCAGGGCGCGAACGACGCGAAGCTCCGCGAGCATTGCGCGAAGGAACTGGTCGCGATGGATTTTGACGGCTACGCCATTGGCGGCGTGAGCGTCGGCGAGCCGGAGCCGGAGATGATGTCTGCCGTGGAAATCACCGAGCCGCATCTGCCCGCGCACAAGGCGCGCTACGCGATGGGTCTCGGCACGCCCGCGCAGCTTGTCGAACTGGTCGCGCGCGGCGTGGACATGTTTGACTGCGTGCTGCCGACCCGCGTGGCGCGCAACGGCACCGCCTTCACGCGCAAAGGGACGATCAGCATCAAAGGCGGTTCCTACAAAGCGGACTTCACGCCTATCGAGGCAGACTGCGAATGCTTTGCCTGCAAGAACTTCACGCGCGCCTACATCCGCCACCTGCTGAACGTGAACGAGATTCTCGGCCTGCGCCTGGTGAGCGTTCACAACTCCCACCTCTTCCTGAAAGTGATGGAAGACATGCGAACGCATCTTGCGGCGGGAACTTTCCACGAGTTTCGCCAGGACTTCATCGCCCACTACCGGCCCACGGAAAAAGTTCTGCTCGCCCGGCAACTACACGCGGCGGAGAAACAGGATCGGTAAGGTGGAACGCCTCGCGCTGCGAGGCCGGGCGCGTGTCCGGCTGAATTTCTAAACCGGAACCATGCAGTCGGTCGCGGGATCGCGCCCGCCCCGGGCGCCGTGGGCCGCGCCTCGCGGCCCACGGAGGGCGCCGGAAAACACTCACCGTTTGGTGCGGTCCCGCGCGTCGGGTTCAGCGCGGGGCGCGCTGAACTACAGCCGGGGCGGCTGTGCTCCCGGTCTTTTCAACTGCATGGTTCCGGCTAAAACCGCAGGAGCCCGGATGACGCGGATTTCATTTCGCCGCAGCGCGGGCGGCGTTCAACTGGGTGACCACGGAGTTGTAATTGGTCGCGAGGTCGTTGAAGCGCTGGACGGAGGCGTTGTAGTTCGAGGCCAGCTCGTTGAACTTCAAAATGGATTCGTTCAGGCGCACCGTGGTATCGCGCAGGTGCTCGTTGGCCTCCTTCAAACTCTTGTCGCGCGCGGTGACGGCCGCCGACCAGTTCGTGACGCTCATCTTGAGTTGAGCGCGCTCGCGGGCGAACTGGTCGTGTTTCTGCTCTAGTTCGCGGATGGTTTTGCGCGCGTCGTTGGCGTCGGTGTGGGCTTCCTTGAACTGCTCCTTGAAACGCGCGAGGTCGGCGCTGATCCCGGCGGCAGCCTTCTCCTGCTCGGAAATTTTCTCCTGCTGCGCGAGGCGTCCGCGCTCCAGCAAGTTGATCTCCAAATTCAACCGCCGGTCGCGCTGCCACTGCACGGCACACAGTGCCGCCAGCGCCAGCACGCCGAGAAGGTTGATCCAGCCGAGGCGTTTCATTTCTTGGCCGGCTCGCGGATTTCAAACGCCACCTTCTCGATGCCCACACCGCGCACCAGATCGAGCGCGGCAATCACGTCGCCATGGCGCGCGTCCTGATCGCCGCTGATGAAGACGCGCAAGTTCGCGTTCGTGCTCTGCATCACCTTCAGGCGCTGCGCGAGTTCGTTCGCACCAACCGGCTGCTGGTCGAGGAAGATCGCGCCGGATCGATCAATGGAGAGGTTGATGAAATCCTTCTTCGTGTCGGCGGTCGCCGTGGTCGCGGTCGGCAGGTTCACCTTCACGCTCTTGCGATTCACCATGCTCAGGCTCACCAGCATGAACGCGGCGAGCAGGAAGAACATGATGTCGATGAGCGGGATGATCTCTATCCGCGCCTCGTGATTCTCCGGCAGTTTGGAGCCAAGTCGGACGGGCATAACTCAGCGGGGTGAAGTCAGTGATTCGCCTGCGTCCAAACGCGCGCGGGCACCGATGGCCTGGGCGCGGGCGAATTCATCGAGGTCGTGGCCGTGGTGCTTGGCGGACTCCACGATCAACTCGACGTGATTGATGGTGCGCTCCAGACGCGAGCGCAAATGCGCGAGGCGGCGGTTGAGATAGTTATAGGGCAGCAGGCACAGAATCGCGATGGCCAGACCGCACGCCGTCGCGATGAGCGCCTCGCCAATGCCGCCGCTGACCTTCGAGGCCGCAAGCTGTTCGTCTCCAACGAAACTGAACGAGTGCATGATGCCGATGACGGTGCCGAGCAAACCCAAGAGCGGCGCGAGCGTGATGAACGTGCCGAGAATCCAGAGCCGCTTCTCCGCCTTGTCAATTTCGTCCGTGGCGCGCAACTGCATCGCGCCGAGCAGCGAGGTGTGCGCGTGCATCAGCCCTTCGTGGACGGTGGCGAGAAACGGATCGCTGCTCTGGCGCGTGAGTTTGACCGCCTGCTCGAAGCGCCCTTGCGCGATGGACTCGAACGCTTCGTTCAACGTGTCGTCGTTCACGCGGCGGTGCAGCGACCACCACCACACGGCGCGTTCCGCGATCACGACCAGCGCCGCCACCATGCAGAACAGGATTGGCCACATGATCGGGCCGCCGCGAATGAAGAAATCGACGACGAGGTTGGCGAGGTGCGGTGTCATGAAATCAGGATTCAAGGGGCACAGGTTTTTTTGAGAGGAGAATATTTCCCACGAATTCAGGATTCCACGGATGGGATTTCTGATCCGTGGAATTCTGAATCCGTGAGAAACAATTCGTCTTCATCTCACTTGTTCAGTTGAAAACGGATCGCGACTTCGTAGGCGCGCACGGAGCCGGGCGTGAAACGCCAGCGTGATTTCGCGGCGCGCAGCGCGGCGAGATCGAGCAGCGGCCACGAGGACGATTCATGAACTTCGGCGGCCATGACGCGCCCTTGCTCGTTGGCGGTTAGCCGCAACGTCACGGTGCCTTCCTGTCCGGCCCGCAACGCCTCGCGCGGATAGTCCGGCAACGGCTGCCGGCCCTCGCCCTGGCCGAAGGTGAGCTGTTGCGGCGCGGGCGGCGCGGCCGTCGTTTCAACGGCGGACGGCGTGACTTCAGTGCGGAACGCGGCCTGCGCCACCGGCACGACACGCGCGGGCGCGGCGACGGGGACGGCGAAAGCAATGCGCGGCGACGGTGCGGCCACGGGAATCAGCTCAGGCGGCGGCGGGA
>Ga0163150_10000199_pt1 | contig 109541 bp, 110 predicted proteins | sample OliLakLV19P2IB_FD_148628 | JGI IMG/M metagenome (GOLD analysis project Ga0163150, IMG submission 148628) | Freshwater microbial mat bacterial communities from Lake Vanda, McMurdo Dry Valleys, Antarctica - Oligotrophic Lake LV.19.P2.IB | ecosystem: Environmental > Aquatic > Freshwater > Lake >...
TTGGCCGCACTGGCGCCTTGGCGCGGCGATAGCCGGGCGGCGCCGAAAACGCGCACATCTTCCCAATCGTCCGCGGATCCTTGCCGAACCTTTTGGCCGCCTCACGCCGCGAAAGACCCTCGACAAATACGGCCCGGCGCACGGCTTCGTAGCTTAACACCTTGTACATCCCCGGCCTCTCGAACCGCAAAACCGGCCGAAAGGATTAATGGCGAGGTATTTTTACTCCGCCCGCGGACGACAAAACGACGCCGCTTCAGTGATGTAGTTTTGCACCGGCGCGCACAGAAGACACGCGGCGTTGCACGGCGACGTGCACCGCATCCCAAGCACTACCCTAGCGCGTCTTCACGCGCCCTGCTCCCGATCTCGTGTGGAGCTTGTCTTTCTTAAACCCGCATCGGCGGCCGCACGCGCGCGTCACCAGCTATAATTGAAACTCACACTCACGCGCGGCTTCTTCGCCGTGTTCATCGGCACCTCATGGCGGACGAAGCTTTCCCACATCAGCACGTCGCCAGCGTTAGGCGCGACATACACGAACGAGCGCTCCGCTTCCGGCGCATCGGCGAGACGTCCGGGCGCGGCCATCATCATCGGATGGCGCGGATCTTCCAACTTCAGCGCCGAAGCGCCAGCCGGAACGTCAACATAATACGTGCCGGAGAGCACGCTCTGCGGATGAATGTGTCCGGTGTGAACACCGCCTGGCTCGAGCACATTCACCCACATGCTATCGAGCTTCAGCTTGCCGCCGTTCAAATTGAGATGCAGCTCGCGCGCAAACGCCATCGCGTGCTTATCCAACACCTGCTTCAGTGTGTTAAACTCGGGATCGCGTTTCGGCAGATCATTCAGCGACGCATAGGAGGTGTAGCCCTGGTAATTGTTCTCCCGGCACCAACGCTGCCCCGCTTTGTCGCCCGACGCGATGGCGCGGCAGCTCTTCGACAAAGTGGCATTGTCCACGCCGGCGAGTTCGGCGCGATAAAGCTTGGTGACGAAAAGAGTCTTGATCTCCATGCGCTGTGATTACGTTCGCAGCGGCGCTCGACGCAAATGCATTCGCGCAAAGAAAATGGCGCCCCCTCGCCCGGTGAAACGGGAAAGAGAGCGCCAGGTAGAACGTCCGCGCGGGAGGCGAAGGACGCTAAAGTCGGGGAGGACTTACTGGAGTGAGGCGGTTTGCAGCGTCGGCGTGATCGCTGCGATCGTCAGTTCTCGGCCACGCGCCACGTCGCAGCGGACGTTTTGCAGCTGGCCGTTGCGCCACAAGTCGAGCTCGACACGCACGGCGCGCGGGCGAACGCGGACTTGGTCGAAGCGGACCGAGGCGCCTTCGCCGGCCTGAGCCTGAACTTCGGCGCGGCAGAGCGAAATCGCCTGGTTGCGGTCGGTGACGTCATCGGCCGAAGCCACGCCTGGCATCACCAGGACCGCAGTTAACGCCATGGCAGACATAAGGAAGTTTCTCATTTGACCCTCCGGGGAGTGAGGACCCGGCCTCAACTATGATGACCGGTCTATTTAGTGGATATCACTAGACCGGTCGTCATACAAGTGCTATTTTCTGGCCATGGCGAAACTTTCATCTGCTCGTGAAGACATGCTCTCAGCCGCCGTCAATCTCTTCGGCGAGCGCGGCTACGAAGGCGTTGGCATCGCCGAATTGCTGGCGCGCTCATCTGCGCCGCGCGGCTCGCTTTATTTCCACTTCCCCGGTGGCAAAGAGCAGATCGGCATCGAAGTCGTCAGCCGCGTCGGCGCCGAAGTCGCATCGCGTTTTCGCGGCCTGCACGAAAGCGGCGTCGATCTGAACACATTCATCGAGCGGATTTTCAAAACCACCGCCAAGGAATGCAAAGACCGCGCTTATATCGCCTCGTGCCCGATGGCCGCGATTGCAACAGGTTTCGGCGAAGGCAATCCAAAGCTCGGCGAAGCCGTCGGCGAAGCTTTCGCATCCTGGGAACGCGAGATCGCTGCCGCCGCCGAAGCGCGCGGCTTGAGTTCGAAGAACGCCGCGGTGTTTGCGTCAGCCATGCTGGTTGGGATCGAAGGCGCGTTCGTGGTCTCCAAAGCGCAGCGTTCATCCGCCCCGCACGTCAACGCCTCACGCGCGATGCAAGCCTTCGCCGCGTCGTTGCTCCTGAACTAACAAGAATTTCTATCCGCGCCTGTGCAGTGCTGCAGTAGAATGCGGCATGCACCCGATCCGCAACGTTAAGCGCACCTATTCCGGCGTGAGCCTGGTCCGCAAAGCACGCACCCGTTCAAGCAACGGGGCAGCTTGCGCGATCGACGCGTTGAACTCGAACGCAACAGTTTGCGGCTCACCACTCCCCGTGATCGTCAGAGATTCCGCACCGCCATCAGCGCAATCTGGGCAGCCGATGACCGGCGGCAAGCCACTCAAGTTCGTGTTCGCGGCGAGGCGCTCGATTTCATCCCACTCGTCCGGCGACAGCGCCGCTGCGAAGCGTTGGTCACGCAAATTTTGTGGCGCACCGCGCCCGCCGCGGGCTTGGCGAATGAGAACCGCGCGTCCCGGCGAGATTTCGAGTCGCGTCGTGCAATAGCCAACGCACATGCCGAACGATGTCGTGGATACGATCTGACGAATGTCCACGGGCGCTGGCGGCGGCGCACTGGCGCAGGCCGCGACAAGCAGGGCTGCTGCAAGGACAACGAACTTGGCTCGAAACATCATTTCACGCATCCATCGCCTCGTCGGCGGTCGCCGAATAAGCACGAGAAACGGCATTACTGAGGCGCTTTGAAATCAGCCCCACACATCCGTCATTACCCGCGCGAAGTTGCCGCCGAGGATCTTCCCGATCCGCGCATCGGAATGGCCACGCTGCGAGAGCATGCCCGCAAGCGTGCCAAAGCGATCGGCCGTGTTGAGGTCGGGGATGAAGGTATAAAGATCGGCAGGCCGGCCGGGCTGGAACACGCCCTCTTCCACAGCGCCAGCGACCCATTCGCGGTTGTCAGCTTCGAACGCCGCCGTCCGCTCGATCGGCGCAACGCCAGCGTCGGTGCCGATGCCAACGTGGTCCTCGCCGCAGACATTCACCGCGTGCTCGATATGGCGGATGACGTCGATCGCCATCGGTTGCGTATCGACGCGCAGATACGGCCAGAAAATGATGCCAGCGACACCGCCGCGATTGGCCATCGCGCGCAAGTTGGCGTCACTGGTGTTGCGCGGGTGATTGGCGAGCGCCAGGCAACCCGTGTGGCTGATCAAAACCGGGACGCTCGAAGCGGCAATGCCTTCGCTCATCGTGCGCGGCGAACCGTGTGCCAAATCGACGACGATCCTTTCCGCGTTCAACCGCTCGACGATTTGATGGCCAAAATTGCTGAGGCCCGCGTTGCCGGGCTCCGTCGAACCGTCGCCGACGATATTGCGCCGATTGTGCGTAAGCTGAATCACGCGCACGCCGAGTTCGCGGTACATCGGAATGCGATCGGCATCCTCGCCAAGTGGCTCTGTACCTTGAAAGGTGTAGATCACGCCGAGTTTGTTTTCAGCGCGGGCTCGCGCGAGATCTGCGCCGGTCCGCACGGCCACCAGGTGCTCAGGATAGCGCGCAATAATAGCGTTCCACTTTTCAAGATTAGCTCGTGTGCGCGCGCTCGCTGCATCATCGAACCAGAACTGACCTTGCGGCGCGATCGTAAGTACGATGCCGGTCAAACCAGAGGCGCGTGCAGCGGAGAGCTCGCTCGCCACGAGCGGATCGTCCGGCTCGATGAAGCCCAGCATCAATCCGCCCGCGCCGTCGATCGCAAGTGTCTGGCGATAGGGAGACCACACGCGCGGCGGCGCGCTGGATGTTTGCGCCTGCGCAGCGCATGCCGCCTGTCCAAGCGCCAAGCCCAACATCATCAATGCGTCGCGCCGGTTATGCATGCAAACGCCGCGTCCCTATTCTGCCGCCATCGTCATCGGCGCGGTTTGCGGGCCGCGGATGAGTTTGCCGGGATGGATCTCTTGATATGCGCCGTTCTTAAACGTGATCTGACCGGATTTAATGGTGGCGACGTAACCATCGGCCTTTTGCAGCAGACGTTTTCCGCCGGCGGGGAGATCAAAGGCGAGCCAAGGTTTGCCGAGCTTCACATTGTCAAAATCGATAATGTTGATGTCGGCGAGATAGCCTGACGCAATGAGTCCGCGATCCGACAAGCCATAGAGCAAGGCGGTGTCGCGCGATTGACGCTTCACGGCATTCTCAAGCGTGATGCGTTTGCCGGCGCGGTCGCGAACCCAGTGTTGCAACATGAAGGTGGGCGATGCCGCATCGCAAATGGTGCCGCAGTGAGCGCCGCCGTCAGAGAGCGAGTTCACGCAATCGCTGGCTTCCTGCAACTCTTCGAGGAAGTTCAAATTGCCATCGGCATAATTGAGGATCGGAAAATAGACAAAGCCGCGGCCCTCGTCCTGCATCAGCAAATCATAAGCGTACTCGACTGGAGAGACCCCAGCCGCAACGGCACGCGCGGCGATGGTTTCAGCTTGAGTGGGCTCGTAATTGAACTCTGCTCCCATTTCGTATTGCAGCGTCCACCCGCCGACGACGATCATCAGCAAGCCGATGAGATCGCTCTCGGGGAAGACGCTCTCTTCAGTGATCATCCGCTGTTTGAAAGCCGTGTCTTTCAGGTGCGCAAGTTGCTCAGCCCACGGCTTGTCAATGATTTCGAGCCAAGCGGGGCGGAATCGGAACGGATGCACAGTGCCTTGCCAGGCCATGACGATGCCATTTCCACGCAATGCGATTTGCGCGACGATATTGGCGCCCTTCGCGTTTTGCGCCCGCATCTCGCTGATTTGCTCTTCAAGCGGCAATTCCTTGGCGATCGATTGCAACGCCGCGAACGTCACCGGCAAGCCAGTCTCGCGCGAGAGTTCGCCCATCCATTCGAACTCGTTCCACTCGCGCTTCAAATCGGACGCCATTTCGAAAACGCCGTATCCTGCGCGGCCCATGGCGCGGCCAATGCCGATCAATTCTTCTTTCGTCGCCGTCGTGCCCGGCACAAGTTCGCGATCGACGGAGCGATGCAGGATGGTGCGCGATGTAGAGAAGCCAAGCGCACCGGCGCGGAGGCCCTCTTCCACCACTTGCGACATGCGGGCGATGTCGGTTTCGGTCGGCTCTTCGTTGCGTGCGCCGCGTTCGCCCATGACGTAGGCGCGAACAGCGCCGTGCGGGACGTGCGTGCCAACATCGACGGTGCGCGGCAGGCGTTCGAGTTCATCGAGATATTCGGGAAAGGTTTCCCAGTTCCAGGTCATGCCTTCGGCGAGCGCCGTTCCGGGAATATCCTCAACGCCCTCCATCAGGCCGATGAGCCAATCGTGTTTGTCGGGTTTCGCCGGTGCGAACCCCACACCGCAATTGCCCATCACGACGGTGGTGACGCCGTGCCAGGAGGACGGCGCCATTTCCTGATCCCAGGTGGCTTGGCCATCGTAGTGGGTGTGAATGTCGACCCAGCCGGGCGCGACGATTTTGCCGGCGGCGTCGATCTCCTCTTTGCCCTTGCCGATATCGGGACCGATTGCGGTGATGAGGCCGCCATCGACGGCGATGTCAGCTTTGAATCGCGGCGCGCCGGAGCCATCGACGATTGTGCCGTTGCGAATGACCAGATCGTGCATGAGCCGCGACCTCCCGTTGTTTTGTTTGTTGGCGGCAGTAGAAGCGCCGACGGGGGCGAATGGCAATCGGTATCGGTGGGGAAGGTTTCGTCGTTCGCGGATGCAGCAACGTTGGTACTGCGCTGCCCTTCGACAGGCTCAGGGTGACGCTGCGATCATCAGCCCGAGCTTGTCGAAGGCGAGCCGTTCAGCGTTCGATCAGCGCGGCGAAGCAGCCGCGGCGGGCGTAATGAGCGTGAATGTAGGCGACGCTGGGGTTGGCGAAGAAGCGCGCGATCAGCGCCGCGGCGTCCACACCTTCGGTGAGATCGGCTTCGATCATCATGTGGTTGGCGTCGAAGCCGCGGAGCGAGAGGGTTCGCCGGGCAAGCGCGGGCGGGATCGCGCCGCGGCCGATGAAGCGGTTGTTGGTTTCGCGGACAAAGATCGGACCTTGCTGGTGATACGGCGTGTCGGCGCCCTGATGAGTGTAGTTGAGTAGGATCACACTCTCGCCGATCTCGGCGTCGTCGAGCGACACGCGGCATGGCGCGGCGTGCTTTTGGGTCACGCGAACGCGTTGCATCCCGCCTGACGCGAGTTGCTCGTCGCTCAGCGCGTGAAGATGCGCGAACGGCGCTGGATCGAGAGCGGTGATTTGAAATGTCATGCGCCGAATGTGGTTCAAATCGCGCCGCTGTGCTGGCCGTATTCGGACCTTATGTTAAACCTCGCACATGCGTTTGAACCAAGTCACCGCGCCGGCAAGCGATCTCGAGGCATCGATTGCATTCTATGAATTGCTCGGCATGCGGCTCTTCGTGAAGAGCCCGCACTATGCGCGGTTCGAACTGCCGAAAGGCGAAGCGACGTTTTCGCTGCACGTTGTCGATGGCCCTATTCCGCGCGAGAACGCGCCGCATCTCTATTTCGAACTGTCCGACGTTGGGCTAGACACGGAGTTTCAGCGCCTGACGGCCGCAGGCGTTGCGTTTGAGAACGAGCCCAAGCTGCAAACCTGGCGATGGCGCGAGGCGTGGCTGCGCGACCCGGCAGGCAACGCCATCTGCCTCTACTACGCAGGCGAGAACCGGCGCTTCCCACCTTGGCGCGTGGATGCGCCGCCAGGGCGCGCCAACCTTCATCTCGTCATTCGCGATAGCGGCTTTGTCGTCGTGAAAAGCGATGCGGGTATCGAGGCGTGGCGCGGTTTTCAGGACACCTACGCGGACTTCAAGACATCACTTGGCCCGCACGATCTGCACGGACTGCTCGCAATCATGGAGCTTGAGTGGCCAGAGGAAGTCGGCGCGCGGCATGATCGAATCCGCGCGTTTGTTGAAAGCGACGCCGCATCATCCGCGTTCTAGTGCCAATTTTCCCAGCCGGAAAACGCGCCCGCCAAGCCCAGCGTCCCGGGCCACCAGCGCCAGCACCACAAGCAACCCCAAGCCCAGCATCACAACGGCGCCAATCCAGGAAATGCGCGCGAGCAGAAGTGAAGTGTCGTCACGCTCTTGTTGCGCCTGGCCAGCGCCGATCACGCCGAGCACAAATGCGGCAATGGTCGGGATCAACGGGATGACGAAGCTAACGACAAGGCAGATGACGCCAATGATGCCGAGCACGCGCGAGTTGGAAGCCGGCGCGCTAAAGCTGCTCCCGCCGGCGCCGGGCACAGCAAAGACAGCGCGGGCCTGACCGCCCTCTTCGACGTAATCAACGATTTGCCCCGCGTACGGCGCACCGCTTGAGCGCCATTCGGTGAGCGGGAACTCGAACCGGCGCTCGCCTTCGCCAAGAAGAACGCCACGGCTATCGTGGACGCCGAGAATGGTGCCGCGCATGTGATCTCCGCTGAATCGCCAGCCGATGCTCCCACGCGCAGACCCAAGTCTCAAGCTTTGGTTCAGCTACGGCCCCGGCGGCACGTCCATTCGGCGGCGCCGACGCGCCATTGCACTTCCTGATCATTGCCGCGCAGTTCATGCGACGTGCGGCGTGTGAAGCGGAAGTCACTGCCGTTGGCCTCGGTGCGCTGCAACCTGATGCTGGGGCGGCCGAAAGGCACGACGGTGGCGCGATCTTCATTGATGATCACGCGCAGCGCCGTGCTGTTGGAGCAGAGATAGGTCCGATAGCCATCCGCAGAAGCGGGCGCCGCGCTGAGAGCGCACAGGATCGCCGCCGCAAACATGAGCCGTTTCATCGTTTCTCTCCCGTGGTTGGGTCCACGCGTTCAACGGAAGCACGCGTTGCGCCGCGTGGCTGCTCACGCTTTCGAGATTGCGACGAACGGCGCGTCCGATCGTACAAAACGCATGTAGCGTTGGTTATTGCTGCCACGGCGGGCGTTCGGCGAAATTGGCCCGCGCTACTCCGCGATCAAACGGCTGGGCGCGCGGATAGCGTCCGGCGATTGATTGAGCGCGAGAATTTCGGCGATCAACGACAGCACCGATGATGAGCGATCGCCCTCTTCGGCGACGTCCTGGCAAATGCCGTCCGCGGCCTGCTCGCCGCACGATCTGCCGACGGCGGGGCCGGCGCGGTAGCGGTTGTCGCCGTACGTGATTTCGGCGGCGTAGATTCCGTGTGCGCTTGCGTGGGCTGGAAGAACGCGGAAGAGCGGCACGCCGCGGCCACCGCCGCGCAAACCGGCCGCGCGTACCGTGACCTGCGCTTCGATCGCTTCACCGGGCGCGGCGCGCATGCCGCCGGCCCGCAGCAGCTCGCCGACGTAATAGACCATGTCATCAAGTGAACGCAGACGCAGGCGCAACGTGTCACCGCCGACAGCGAATACGGGCTCGCAGACTTGACCCTCGCGCGGCGCGATGGGACGAACGGGGCTCGCCGGACTATAGGATTCGACAAGCCCGCAAAGCGGGCGGCCACGCTCGAGATCGATGCCGCGTTCGAACGGGTGCTGCTCAGTGGCGGTGAGAAAGGCGCGAACCTCGCGGACGAAATCGCAGCCATCTGTTCGAACGCTGGCAACGCAATCGTCGAAAATCGTGTTGGCTTCGTTGGTGTAGATTCCGGTGTGACCGCTGGCGTCAGTCTTCTCGATCGACTCCACCATCATCAACATCAGCATGTCGCGCGGCCAGCCGCTGTACCAATAATGATTGAACACGTTGGATGGCGTGGGCTGGAAGGCCGTGCGTGTCAGCGTATCAGCGCTGAACGGCTGGACGGCGTAGCTCGGGCGCGAGGATTGTTCGCGCGAGGCGCCGATTTCGCCGAAGCCCCAGGGTGAGCCGATAGCGCCTAGCGGCACGCCGCCAATGGTAGCCGAGCGCGTCGTCGTCCAGGACGGGCTGTCGGAAATACCGGTCATGGCGAGGTAGTGCCGCGGCAGCCGATCGCGCGAACGCAGGATGTTCAAGAGCACTTGGGCCGATACCGCCTGACCATACGCCTCGTTGAAGGCGACGGCGTCGTCGGCGATCTGGCGCGTGAGCCGTTCGCGCTGTGAGGGAAATTGGCCGCTGCTGGCGCACGAGGCGGCAAACAGAGCTGCGGCGCAGGCGGCGATAACGGACTTCATATTCCCCTCCAGAGGCAAGGAGATTGCGCGCTCGGTTGACGCCGCCAAGCATGTTCGCTTGAACGGCGCCATGGATCACTTGATTGAGGGTTATCGAGTTTATCGGGAGCAGCGCTGGCCCGAGTTACGGAGCCTGCACAAGGCCCTGGCGGAACGCGGGCAAGCGCCAAGAACGCTGGTCATCGCGTGCGCGGATAGCCGCGTCGACCCGGCAACCATCTTCAATGCAGGCCCGGGGGAGCTCTTCGTGGTCCGTAATGTCGCCAACCTGGCGCCGCCCTTCGAGGAGGCGCCGGGCTTTCACGGCGTCAGCGCCGCGATCGAGTTCGCGGTAAAGAACCTGAAGGTCGAGACGGTGCTTGTGCTTGGCCACGCTCAATGCGGCGGCGTAGCGGCGGCTCTGGAGGAACGGCCGCGCGATCCCCATTCCTTCCTCGACGCCTGGATCAGCCTATTGGATACCGCCAAGTCGCGCATTCCCGAGGGCGGCGACCGCATGTCGGAGCTGGAGCACGAGAGCATTCGCGTGACGCTCGAAAATCTTGCCACATTTCCGTTCGTTCAGGATGCAATGAAATCCCGAGGACTTAACCTTATCGGCATGCGTTATGGCGTGGCGGACGGGGGACTTGAGCTCTTGAACACAGTTACCGGCGTATTCGAACCGGTGCTTTGACGCGAATTCACAGTTATTGCCGCGTGTACCTAGGTGGCGCGCCAATTGTTCCGTGGTATTGCGGTCACGGTGGTTAGTGGGACGTAGGAGCAGGAGACGTCATGGCGGACGTGCTCATTGTTTGTGTCCGTGAGGACGAACCTCAAGCGAAGGCGCTTGCGGATATGTTTGAGGCTGCCGGTTTTTCTATCGGCGGCGCACCTTCTAGCGACGGCGCATTGCGCTCGAGCGGCGCGGGTGTCGTGGTTTGGTCGCAGGCGTCGATCCGCTCGCGCCCCTTTCTCGATGCTGCGCAACGCGTGATCAACGCCAACAAGGCGGTGGTCGCGAGCTTGATCGATCCGCCGCCGCCGTCGAGCATCGGTGAATCGCCGGCGTTCGATCTGTCGCGCTGGAGCGGCGACCCCAACGATCCCTCGCTTGATCCTCTTTTCTTTGCCGTCGATCGCATGGTGAATGCGGCGCGCGCCGGTGTTGGCGCAGCGCAGCGTGATACGCACGATTACGATCCGCCGGCGCAGCGTAGTGCGCCGGTCCGCGCCGAGCCGCCGCCGCGCCGCCAAGAACCGCAATATCGCGCGCCGCCTCCGCCAGAGCCGCCGCAAAGCTATCGCGTGGCGCCGCAATCGGATTCGCTTGGTTCTGAAGCCGAGCACTGGCGCGCCATCCGCGACAGCCGAGACCCGGCAGACTTCATGGACTACCTGGCGCGCTACGGTCCGGACGGCGCGTTCTCGGAAGTCGCCGAGCTGCGCTTGAAGCAATTGACTGGTCCCGGTGACACGCGCGCGCCGCAGCCATCGCGTCCTGCCGTGCGAACGCCGGCGCCGCCGCCGCGCGCGGAAGCGCCGCCGCCGATGCGCCGTGCCGAGCCGCCGCCACAACGCCGGCCTGAGGCACTGCCGCCGACGCAACGCCGGCTCGAGCCGCCGCCGGCTTCACGGCGTCCGCCGATTGAACGCGATTACGCAGCCGATCTGCGCGAGCCGCCGCGCGGCCAAGGTGGCCCGCTGCGCGCATTTATTCTGATCGCCCTGCTCGGCGGCGCCGCTTTGATCGGCGGGATCTATTTTGGCGGCGGCATGGGAAATACTCCGCCCGGCGCTGAACAGGCCGCAGAAACCCAGCCCGCCCAAAGCTCAGAGAGCACCACTGGCGACACGTTCTCAGGACTAGAAGACGCACCGAGCGTGCCGCTCTCTGAAGCGGTGACGACCCGCGCAGAACGCACGACGCCAACGCGCGCTGAGCGCGAGGCCCAACGCACGCGCGAAGAGACGCCGCGCACCGTTGAGCGCGACCCGCCGCGCCGCGATCCGCCGCCAGCCACCACAACGACGACCGCCAACAATTCTTCAAGCGGTGGTCCAGTGACCTTGGCGCCGGGTGGGGCGAATCCCGTGCCGCTCAACCCGCAAGTCAGCCCGCCGCCAGTGCAGACCGCGAATGTGGAGCCGACGATCATTGGTTCGGCTACACCACGCGCGGCGGCTGGAACGGTGGTATGGGCGCAGCGGCCCTCGCCGCGGCGCATTGCGGATCTCTATCCGCGTAACGCCGCAAACGATGGCATTGGCGGACGCGTCGTTATGCAGTGCCGCGTGCTCGGCGACCTCTCAGCAACGTGTTCAATCGTTTCAGAAACACCGTCAGACGCTGGATTCGGTCGCGCAGCTCTTGGCGCGTCCGGCTCTTATCGCGCGCGCGCAACGCTTTCGGATGGATCAAGCGCAATCGGTTCCACGACGCGGATCGCGATCAACTTCCAAGCGCCGCAATAAGGGCAGACCGCGCCCTTAAAGCGCGGCCGCCCTATTTGCTCATCGCGTCAGACGTAGCGAGCCGATGCCGGTGCCGATGGCGTCGAATGCCGCCGCCAGTTCAGCCGCATTGTCTGCGCGATAAAAGTGATCCGAGCCGGATGCGCAATTGCGCATCAGATTTTCCGTCGCTTGATCCGTCTCGCGAAAAATCACCGTGTAAATCTCAATGTCGGCATTCTTGATGTTGGTGCAGAGCTGGGCCTCGCGGCTGTTCACATATTGAACGTAGCTGCCCGAGGAATTGATCGGGCGCCGGTACTGAGACGGAAGAACGCCACGCAGGATACCACCGATCAGTTGATTCAGCAGGCCGCCGCTGGCGTAGTCTCGCCAAAGGCCGAGATGGTTGTAGGCAGAATAGTCACTCGCCAAGACCACGTCGCTTCCGACGTTGGTGTTCTCGCCGTCCGACATGAGAACGATGACTTTGCGCACGTCGTCGCCATAGGGCGCGCCTTCGGTGAACGGCGCCGTCGGCGAGAGCACGCGCCAGCCCCAAGCCAAGCCCTCGGCCTGATTGGTGCCGCCGCCAGACCAGTGACGCATTGCAGCGATGTTGGTTTGAACGGTGCTCTCATTAGAGGTCAGCGGCACGATCGGTGTCGGGCAACCGCGGTTCGGACCACGCGTGTCAGGCGCCGAGGTGTCGAGCGAGGCGGCGTTGTTGCGATACTTGAAGACATTGAACATCGCGGCTTCACGCTGCTGTTGCGTCGTCCCCGAGCCGGAAGCCATGTTCGTGCTCATCGTCGCGCTGGCGATGTTGCCGACAGAGTCCGTGAAATAGGAATTTGAAGTCCCCGAAACGCCGTCAACTGTGTCCAACCAGAAGAACGGTACGAACATCGTATCCGCATTCGTGGTTACGGGCGCGGCATCGCTGATGTCGTGCGGCTCGGGACGCGCTTCCACGCAACCCTTCCAGTCTTCGTTCGAAACCAGATCGAACAGACGCAAGTGGCTGATGCCATCGGCGGGCGTCCACGCATAGCAGCGGTTAGTTTGACCGCCATTGCCACCCGTCCCGCGACGCCAAGTGATCGGGTAAGGCGCACCAGAGAACGCCGTCGTCGAAATGTTCTGGCACTCAGAACCTGTGTTGCCGCTTCCACTGGTCGTGCGCGAGCGATAGGCGATCGACCGGTCTTCGAGGATTTCGCCGTTATATGGCGACGCGCCCGTCTGATCCATCCAAGCCAAATGGCTCTGCGCGTTGCCTATGTTCACTTGCGCCACGAACGGCACGAGCGCGACGCGGACGGTGTCGCCGTCAAGAGAAAGCAGGTCGGCAGCAAGATCGCTGGCGGCGTCGCGGAGCCCTTGCATGTCGTTCGACATCGAGCCGGTGTTGTCGAGCACGAGCGCGACTTCGATCGGCGGGCTGGCGTTGGCTTGCGCTTCCGATGCGACAGCGAGCGTCCAATCGCTGTTCTGGATAATGCGCGCGAGGCTGAGCGGCATCGGCATCGAGGCGGAGACGCGGTGGCCGCCGTCCTGAAGCTGCGTGACCTCGAACGTGAGGTTGGTGACCACGTCACCGGCTTCAGCGTCGAAGAAGGCGCGCGCAGCGGCCGTTCGGGCCTCCATGGTCAAGTTCGAGCTGCGTTCGGCCACCAGCGCCGCGCCGTCGGCAGCGTTTTGCATGGTGGCGCGGACGGATTGAGCGCGGGTGAAATCGATCATGAGGCCGAGCAGGCCAATCAGAACCGTACCCATCAGGGCCCACATCATGGCCACGTTGCCAGCACGGTCGCGCAGCAAGGCGCGCGTCCTAAGCTTCTTGGTGAATACCGCGATAACCATTTTTTGCCCCGAAAACGGACCCTTAGACATGCTCCTGGGTAACAGACCGCGCTTAATATGAAATTTTAGAACTTGGTGAACGGCGCTGAAGAGGCTTGCTTTTTGAAGCCTCTGCTACTAAAGTGATATCACTTTGATGGCATGAGAGGGTAGGTCATGACCGCAGCAGCGCTAAATCGCACACAAGACCGCAAAGCCAACACGTCCGATGGCGGGTTCATGCTCCTGTTGAGCTTGGTCCTGCTGGTGGCTTTGATCTGGGTCGTCGTGGACCTGATCCGGTACGAGAACGGCATGAACGGCCTGGGCACGATCGTGCTCTCGATCGTGTTCGTGCTGCAGCTCTGCGGCTTCTATTCCCTGCAGCCGAACGAAGCCGCCGCGATCACTTTGTTCGGCAACTATAAAGGCACCGACCGGACGCCCGGCCTGCGCTGGATGCTGCCCTGGTACACGCGCAAGAAGATCAGCCTCCGCGTCCGCAACGTCACCGGCGAGAAGCTCAAGGTGAACGACAAGCGCGGCAATCCGATCGAGATCGCAGCTGTCGTGGTGTGGCGCGTGACCGATACGGCGCAAGCGCTGTTCGACGTCGACAATTATCAGAGCTTTGTCGACATCCAGATCGAAACCGCCGTGCGCGAAATCGCTTCGCACTTTTCGTACGACCACGCCGAAGAAGGCGAACCGACGCTCCGCGGCGACGCCGATCAGGTTTCCTCGCTGCTGCGCGAGAAGCTGCAGGAGCGCACCTCAGTCGCTGGCGTCGTTGTGGACGAGACCAAGCTTAGCCATCTCGCCTACGCGCCCGAAATCGCCAGCGCGATGCTGCGGCGCCAGCAGGCCGAGGCCGTGCTCGCCGCCCGCCGCTTCATTGTCCAAGGCGCGGTCGAGATGGTGCAGCATGCGCTCGAGCAATTGAGCGAACGCGACATCGTCAAGCTCGACGACGAACGCCGTGCGACGATGGTCTCGAACCTGCTGGTTGTGCTCTGCGGCGATCGCGACGCGCAGCCGGTCGTGAACGCAGGCTCGCTCTACCAGTAAGCGCGAGCGAGCCATGCCCTCCGAACGCAAAGCCTTCGCGCTCAGACTTGATCCCGCGCTGCACGACGCAGTCGCCCGCTTGGCGAACGCTGAACTGCGCAGTGTAAACGCGGAGATCGAGTTTCTGCTGCGCGAAGCGCTACGCGCCCGGGGCGTGAAACTCGGCGAAAAGCCAGCAACGGACGCCAAACCAGACGACGGGGGTGAGTGATGTCGACAACCAAGAAATCGATCGTGTTTCTAACGATCGCGTTCGCGATCAGCTGGGCCGTGGTTATCGGCGGCTGGGCGATGGGCTGGCATGAGGACCCTAATCTCGTCACGCTTGTGCTCGCGGGCTCGATGTTCGGGCCGGCGATCGCCGCGTTTGCTTGCGCAATGATGTTTGAGAAAGGCCGGCGTGCAGCGTCGCTCGGTTTGCGCTTCAAGCCCAATTGGTGGTGGCTCGCGGCGTATTTCGCGCCCATCCTGATCGCGGCCGGTTCAGTCGCGTTGTCCATTCTCTTCGGCGGCAGCACGTTCGTTGACCCAGGCGTGGCTGTCATTGCGATGACCGAAGCGGCTGCGCCCGAACAAGCCGAGGCGGTGCGTGCGTTGGCGCCCTATCTCGGCGTGATCATACTCGCGCAATCGCTCATTCTCGGCGCGCTGATCAACGCCGTGATCCTGACGTTCAGCGAAGAACTCGGCTGGCGCGGTTACCTGCACGATCTGTGGCGCGGCTTCGGCTTTTGGCGCGCTTCACTCAGCACGGGTTTAGTCTGGGGCCTCTGGCACGCGCCCGCGATTTTCCTCTTCGGCCTCAACTACCCGGACAATCGCGCTGTCGGTATCGGCCTCTTCGTGGGCTTTTGCGTATTGCTCTCGCCGATCCTGACCTTCATCCGCGATCGCGGCGCCTCGGTTTGGGCGGCCGGCATCTTCCACGGCATCTTCAACGCACTGGGCGGTCTGACGCTCCTGACGCTCTCCAATCCCACCTTCCCCTGGAACGGCATTGTCGGCATTGGCGGCTTCCTCGCCCTGGCAGTGGGCGTGCTGATCGTTGCGCTGCTGCGCCGGAACACGCCGACGGCGGCCTCATATCCCGCCGCCGCCTGAGCTTTAGGACAAGCCTGCGCTGCACAGGCGCGGGCTTGTCCGCCCCGTCCCCTTGCCCTAATCACGCGTGATCCTCGGATGGATCGATTCTTAGCCGCAAGACTTCGCGAGAAGTTTGAGGCGGGCGGAGACGCATGCCAAAACGTACAGATATCAACTCGATCCTGATCATTGGGGCCGGGCCGATCATTATCGGCCAGGCGTGCGAGTTCGATTATTCTGGCGTTCAGGCAGTGAAAGTGCTGAAGGCCGAAGGCTACCGCGTCATCCTCGTGAACTCGAACCCGGCGACGATCATGACCGATCCGGATCTGGCGCACGCGACCTACATAGAACCGATCACGCCAGAGATGGTCGAGAAGATCATTGAGAAAGAAAAGCCAGACGCGCTGCTGCCGACCATGGGTGGCCAGACGGCTCTGAATTGCGCACTGACCTTGGAGCGCACCGGCGTTCTTAAGAAGCACGGCGTCGAGATGATTGGCGCAAACGCCGACGTCATCGAGAAGGCCGAGCACCGGATGAAGTTCCGCGATGCGATGGATAAGATTGGATTAGAAAGCCCGCGCTCGCGCTTATGCAACACGATGGACGACGCGCTAGCCGCGCTCGACCACGTGCAGTTACCGTCGATCATCCGCCCGTCGCTGACACTTGGCGGCTTGGGCGGCGGCGTCGCCTACAATCTTGAGGAGTTCAAGGAGATCGTCGAGCGCGGACTCACCGCCTCGCCGATCACGGAAATTCTCGTCGAAGAAAGCATCATCGGCTGGAAAGAATACGAAATGGAGGTCGTCCGCGATAAGGCGGACAATTGCATCATCATCTGCTCGATCGAGAACATCGACCCGATGGGCGTTCACACCGGTGACTCGATCACCGTCGCGCCTGCCCTGACGCTGACCGATCGCGAATACCAGATCATGCGCAACGCCAGCATCGCGGTGTTGCGCGAGATTGGCGTCGAGACCGGCGGCTCCAACGTGCAGTTCGCGGTGAACCCGCGCGATGGACGTATGGTGGTCATCGAAATGAACCCCCGCGTGTCGCGGAGTTCGGCGCTGGCCTCGAAAGCAACTGGCTTTCCAATTGCGAAGGTCGCGGCCAAGTGCGCGATTGGCTACACACTCGACGAAATCGCCAACGACATCACTGGCGGCGCGATGCCGGCGAGCTTCGAGCCGACGATTGACTACGTCGTCACCAAAATTCCGCGCTTCGCGTTCGAGCGCTTTCAAGGCGCGGACACAACGCTGACGACGTCGATGAAGTCAGTCGGCGAGGCGATGGCGATTGGGCGGACATTCCAGGAGTCGCTGCAGAAGGCACTCCGCTCACTTGATACTGGCCTCAGCGGTTTCGATGAAATTCAAATCGAAGGCGCGGCTGATGAAGACAACGGCCGTGCAGCCGTGCGTGCACGGCTGGTTACGCCGAAAGCCGATCGCTTGCTTGTATGCGCAGAAGCTTTGCGCCGCGGGCTGAGCGTCGAAGACATTTGCGCTGCCTCGCACTACGATCCCTGGTTCGTGCGCCAGATCGCTGAAATCATCGCGAAAGAAGCGGATATTCGCGCTGACGGGCTACCGAAAGATGCGGTGACGTTCCGTGCGTTGAAGGCGCAAGGCTTCTCCGACGCGCGCTTGGCCAAGCTCACTGGCCAGCGCGAACGCGATGTGCGCGCCGCGCGCCGCAAGCTCGGCGTGCGTCCGCAGTTCAAGCGCATCGACAGCTGCGCCGCCGAATTTCGCGCGACGACGCCGTACATGTACTCGACCTACGAATTTCCGGCGTACGGCCAGGATCAAGCCGAGTGCGAATCCGAGCCCACCGACCGCAACAAGATTATCATCCTCGGCGGCGGGCCCAACCGCATAGGCCAAGGCATCGAGTTCGATTATTGCTGCTGCCACGCGGCGTTCGCGTGCGCCGAGATCGGCGTCGAGTCGATCATGGTCAATTGCAATCCGGAAACCGTGTCGACGGACTACGACACGTCGGATCGCCTCTATTTCGAACCGCTGACGACGGAAGACGTGCTCGAAATTGTCGAGACGGAAAAGTCGCGCGGTACGGTTCAGGGCCTGATCGTGCAGTTCGGCGGCCAGACGCCGCTGAAGCTGGCGCAACCGCTCGCCGATGAAGGCGCGCCGATCCTTGGCACCAGCGTCGATGCGATCGATCTGGCGGAGGACCGTGATCGCTTCCAGGCACTGCTGCGCAAGATTGGACTGAAGCAACCAGACAACACCATCGCGCCTTCACTCGAAGCGGCGCGCGCTGGCGCTGCGCGGATCGGTTATCCGGTGATGCTGCGGCCGTCGTACGTGCTCGGCGGTCTCGCCATGCAGATCGTCCACAATGAGGGCGAGCTCGAAGAATACGTGATCCGCATTACGCGCACACTTGGCGGCCCGACCGAGCTGGCGGTGTCTGACAAGAAGCCGCTGCTGGTGGATCGCTATCTGCGCGACGCCATTGAAGTCGATGTCGATGCGATTTGCGATGGCGAAGACGTGTTCGTCGCCGGCGTGATGGAGCATATTGAAGAAGCGGGCGTACATTCGGGCGATAGCGCCTGCGCGCTGCCGCCCTATTCGCTCTCAAAGAAGCTGATCGATGAGATCGAAGCGCAGACGAAGACGCTGGCGCTGGCGCTTGATGTCCGCGGCCTCATCAACATCCAGTTCGCGGTGAAGGACGACGAGATCTTTATTCTCGAAGCCAACCCGCGCGCCTCGCGCACAGCGCCGTTCGTGGCGAAGGCGATCAACCGCCCGATCGCTGCCGCAGCGGCGAAGGTGATGGCCGGGATGACGCTGAAAGAGCTGAAGCTTGATCGGCCGTCGAAAAAGCACGTCGCGGTGAAGGAAGCTGTCTTTCCGTTCGCGCGCTTCCCGGGCGTCGATCCGGTGCTCGGGCCGGAGATGCGCTCGACTGGCGAGGTCATGGGGCTCGATGAAAGCTTCGTGGCGGCGTTCGCGAAAAGCCAGATCGCCTCGGGCATCAATCTGCCGATCGAAGGCTGCTGCTTCATCTCGGTGAAGAACGCCGACAAACCGGCGATGATCGCCGTCGCGAAGGACCTAATTGAGCTCGGCTTCAAAGTAATGGCGACTGGCGGCACCGCCGACTACCTCATTGAACAAGGCCTCACGATCCAGAAGACCAACAAGGTCGCAGAGGGCCGTCCGCACATCGTCGACGCGATGAAGAACGGCGAGGTCCAGCTCCTCTTCAATACCACCGAAGGCGCCCAATCTTACCGGGACAGCTATTCGATCCGTCGCACGGCGCTGGTGCAGAACATTCCCTATTATACTACTGTCTCCGGGGCCCGGGCGGCCATCCAGGCCATCCGATTGCTCAAATCGGGGGCGCCCCTAGGCGTTCGGGCCCTTCAGGCCTATGCTTGACGTCGCGCCGGATCGGACACAGATTTTCATTTCCTAGACGGACTTTTACACACCCCCATGGAAAAAATACCAATGACCGCCGAGGGTTACACCGCCCTCGACGCAGAGTTAAAGCGTCTCAAGACAGTAGAACGCCCGGCGGTAATCCAGGCGATTTCAGAAGCGCGCGCCCACGGCGACCTCTCCGAAAACGCTGAGTACCATGCGGCGAAAGAGCGTCAGTCCTTCATCGAGGGCCGGGTCGCCGAAATTGAAGACAAAATCGCCAGGGCTCAAATCATCGACGTCTCGAAGCTTTCGGGAAAACAGGTGAAATTCGGCGCAACCGTGAACCTGCTCGAAGAAGATTCCGGCGCGAAAGCCAAATACAAGATCGTCGGCGAAGACGAGTCCGACGTGAAGGGCGGCAAGATCTCCATCACCTCCCCGATCGCGCGCGCGCTGATCGGCAAGGAAGAAGGCGACGTCGTCGAGGTCATGGCGCCGGGCGGTCCGAAGTCATACGAAATCGTCAAAGTGAAATACCTCTGACGTTAGCCGCGGAGCGGGGCTGAATGCGCAGCGCTGGCTATCAGCCCGCAGAGCCTCTCAACGTCTGGATAGCCACGGACGGCCGCGCCGGAATCGAAGCGCAAGCGCTTGGGCTGGCGGAAGCAATCGCGCGCCGCGCGCCCATTTCGCTGACCACCAAGCGCATTCGTCTGCGCACGCCGTGGCGCTGGATGCCGCCAGGGTGGACGCCGCTTCCGCGCCAGGCGCTCACGCTCGACTCCGATCCAATGGATCCGCCCTGGCCGGATATCTTTATTGGCTGCGGACGCGCTTCAGTGCCGTTCGCGATGGGCTTGCGCACGTGGTCCAACGGAAGGACGTTCGTGGTGCAGCTGCAAGACCCGCGCGTGAACCCACGCGAGTTCGATGTTGTGATACCGCCCCTGCACGACGACCTCGAAGGGCAGAACGTTCTACCCATCGTCGGCGCGTGCAATCGCATCACGCCGGAGCGGCTGGATGACGCGGTTTCCGAGTATAAATCGGCAAATTTGGAAGATTTTCCGTCGCCGCGTTTTGCCGTTCTGATCGGCGGAAAGTCAAAGCGTCAGGATATTTCGCCAGCACGGGCGCGCGCCATTTCAGATTCGCTGGCCGCCGTGCAACGCGAGACCGGCGGCACATTGCTGACCACGCTTTCACGGCGCACGAGCAATGCGGCGCGCATGCAATTTCGCACTTGGCTCGCGCCCCACAGCGCGGTGTTTTATGAAAACGAAGGCGCGAACCCCTATCCGGCCATCCTCGGCGCCGCTGACCATATCTTCGTCACGTCTGACAGCGTGAATATGGCGACCGAAGCGGCCGCCACGGGCAAGCCGGTCCACATCCTTGCGGTCGATGGCCAACTGGGGAAGCTCACGAAATTCCATCAAAGTCTGGCGCGGCGTGGATGCGCCCGTCCCTTTAATGGAAAGCTTGAAACGTGGTCGTATCCGGCATTGCTGGAAACGGATCGCGCAGCCGCAGCCGTGCTCACCGCCTGGGCGGCGAAACATCGCGCAAATTAAGCGAGCAGCTTTTCGAGGCCAGCTTTCAGATCGGCGTCGCTGACGGGCTTTGTGAATACCGGCGCTTTCGCCAATTCAGGCGGCGCATCCTTCACGCGGTCATAGCCGGTGCAAAACGCGACCTTTACGCCTTTGGCCAGGAGCGCCACGCCGAGCGGCACGCTTGAGACGCCACCGGCCAAGCTCGCGTCCAGCAGCGCTGCGTCGGGGGTGTCGCGCGCGATCACCGCCTCCGCCTCGGCAATCGAGTGCGCAGGTCCGAGGACCTCATAGCCCATGTCCGCCAACCGCTCGCCAAGCTCCATGGCGATCAGAGCGTCATCCTCGACGACCAATATCTTCCGCAAGCTGTGTAAGCCCCATCCGCGTTTGAGTAGCCAATTCCCCACCGCAGCATACTTGTGGAAAATCTCGAGGCAATTCGCTGCGTCAGCGCACTTTATCTGTCAGCTCGATTGCGATTCCGGCGCTTTCGGAGCTGCGGCAGCAGCGCCATATTGGAGAACGTCGAATCCTTTCATGAGCGCAGAATGACCACTCACGCCGCCCGCCACGCCCCCATCGTCATTATCGGTTCCGGCCCTGCCGGCTACACCGCCGCGATTTACGCGGCGCGGGCGCTTCGAAAGCCCCTTCTCGTTGCGGGGCTGCAACCGGGCGGGCAGCTCACCATCACCACCGATGTCGAGAACTATCCCGGCTTCGCCGACGCCATCCAAGGCCCCTGGCTGATGGAGCAGATGCGGGCCCAGGCAAAGCACGTCGGCACGGATGTTGTCGAAGACATCATCGTGAAGGCCGAGTTGGATCAGCGGCCGTTCAAACTCACCGGCGATAGCGGCCAGGTTTATCTGGCCGACGCGGTGATCATCGCCACCGGTGCGCAGGCCAAATGGCTGGGCCTCGAGAGCGAACACAAATTCCAGGGTTTCGGCGTCAGCGCCTGCGCGACGTGCGACGGCTTTTTCTACCGGGGCAAAGAAGTCGCTGTGATTGGCGGCGGCAACAGCGCGGTCGAGGAAGCGCTCTATCTGGCGCACCTGGCGAGCAAAGTGACGCTGATCCACCGCCGCGACTCGCTGAAGGCGGAGAAGGTGCTGCAGGAGCGCCTCTTCAATCACCCGAAGATCGAGGTGGTCTGGGATTCAGCGCTTGAAGAGATCGAGGGCACGGAAGACCCCAAGGGCGTCACCGGCATCGTGATCAAGAACGTGAAAACCGGCGCTCTCGAAGAACGCAAACTCGACGGCGTTTTCGTCGCCATCGGCCACGCCCCCGCGACCGAACTCTTCCAGGGGCAGGTCACGATGAAGGACAACGGCTACATCGTGGTGAAACCGGGCACGACCGAAACGAATATCCCGGGCGTCTTCGCAGCCGGCGACGTCGCGGACGATACCTACCGCCAAGCGGTCACAGCGGCGGGTCTGGGCTGCATGGCGGCGCTGGAGGCCGAGCGTTTCCTGGCGACCGCAGAACTCGATCGGGCTCGCACCGCGAATGCGGGGGCAGCCGCCTAAGCTCCAGCCCGCAACTGGCGAAACGCCAATGAAATCGGGGCTGCGATTGGCGATGCGCCAATGGCTGGTCCTGCAACTGGCGCACTCCGGCAGCAAACTCACGTAAGCACGCTCGCTTCCCGGCACGACTGGTGGCGAATTCAGGTCAACGGCGCTCCCGCCGCACCGGAGTTCACACCAATGTTCCGCAGCATCATCGCAGCTGTTCTGCTCGCAGCCACCGTCCAGACCGCCGACGCCCAGGACGCCAATGGCGCCATCGCCATCCAGCTCTCGGGCCTGCAGCCACAGGGCCAGGTCATGGTGCAGCTGTTCAACAACGAAGCCGGCTATAGCGGCGGCCAGGCGGTTGGCGCGACCATGGCGCGGGTAAACGGCGCAACGGCGCAAGTGCGCTTCGCCGGCCTGGCGCCCGGGCAATACGCCGTGCGCCTGTTCCATGACGTCAATGGCGACGGGGAGATGAACACCAATCCGTTCGGCATCCCGACCGAGCCCTACGCATTCTCGAACAACGCCCAGGGTCAGTTCGGCCCGGCGTCTTGGGCCGATGCGGCGTTCACCGTCCAAGCCGGCGAGACGACGCAACGCATCAATTTGGGTGGAAACTGATGTCCGCCTCGCGCCGCAAGTTCCTCGCCGCCTTCGCCGCCGCTGGCGCGATGGCGGCGGCGCCCTCCGCTTTCGCGACCACCTCACCCTGGAGCCTGGGTGTTGAGAACGCGCCTGCTGGAGGTTTCCCAGATGCGCCAATGCGACGGATTCACGGCCGCGCGCCAGCGGGCCTCGAAGGCTCGCTCTATCGCAACGGGCCGGGCTGGTTTCGCTATGGCGGCTCGTCGACCGGCCATTGGTTCGACGGCGACGGTTTTATCCAGCGCTTCGCCATCGCTGACGGCCAAGCGCGCCATCGCGGCCGCTTCGCCGACACCAACAAGCGCCGCATCGAGATGGAACGGCAGAGCATCGTCATGCCGGGGTTTGGCACACGCGGCGTGAACCAAGCGCCTGTCGCGAACTCGGACTCGATGAACGCCGCCAACACTTCGGTGATCGTGGTGGGCAATGAATTGTGGGCGCTTTGGGAAGGCGGCTCGCCGACACAACTCAGCCGCGACACACTTGAGACGGCGGGCATCCGCACGCTGCGCAGCGATCTCGCACACATGCCATTCACGGCGCATCCGAAGGTCGAGCCGAACGGACGCATCTGGAATGTCGGCTTCTTTGGTCAGCGCGGCATCATCTGGCGTCTTTCGCCGAACGGCGAAGTCGAAGATGCGCAGACCATCGACATCGGCCAGCCCTCCTACGTCCACGATTGGGCGGTGACTGAGCGCCACCTCATCATTCCGCTTCAGCCCTGGCTACACGAGCGCATGACGGCGCCCATGGTCGAAGGTTTTGTGTGGCGGGGTGATCAACCGTTCCGCGTGCTGGTGATCGACAAGAACGATTACGCCAACAAGCGCATCTACGAATTACCGCCGATGTTCTACTTCCACACTGGCGATGCGTGGGAAGAAGCTGACGGGACCATCCGCTTCGATCTATGCGCCTCGCGGAATGCGCACTTCATCGCTGAAGAAGCGCGCAGCATGATCCGCCAGGACATCGGTCAAAGCCCGTCAGCGGAATTGGTGATGGCCGTGCTGCACCCGGATGGCCGGGCTGAAGTGCGGCGCAGCGGACATCACGGCGAATTCCCGCAGACCGATCGCCGACGCCAAGGCTTATCACGCGATTTGGTCGCGCTGGTGGACGATCGCGCCGACAACGCGCTTGGCTTGATGAACTGGCGCACTGGCGCGTTCGACAGCTTCGCCTTCGGCGCGCACCAAATGATGCAAGAGCATCTCTTCGTGCCGAAGCACAGCGGCGGAGGCGAAAGCGAAAGCTGGCTTGTTGGCGCAACACTCAATGCACGCGAACGCGCAAGCGAGCTACACGTGTTCGATGCGGCGCGCATCAGCGATGGCCCCGTCGTGTCGTGGCGCAGCCGCTACGCCGCGCCGCTGGGCTTCCACGGCACGTGGAGCGGCGCCTAGTTCGCAATTGCGGGGATGATGACACCGCCGACGAATTGGTCACGCCAGCGCGTCCAGATTCCGCCCTGCATGTAGTTGGCGCCAGTGAATACGACGACAAGATCGTACTCCGGCACAACGATCAGCAATTGCCCGCCATTGCCGTTGGCCTCGTATTCCTCAACGACGCGATCGCCAACGCGGACGCCATAGCGATGCCACGCATAGCCATCGACGCCTGGCGCGTAGAAGTTCTCGAACGCTTCTTGCGTGAGCCCAGTGGTGGCCGGTGAGATTTCGATGCGCGGCGACGTTGAACGCTCGACCCACTCACGGCTGACAATGCGCCGCCCACGCCAAACACCGCCGTCTAGATACATCTGCCCGACTTTGAGCAAGTCACGCGGCAGCAGGTGCGCACCACCGCCCAGATAGCCCTCGCCGTTCGGCATTACGTTCCAGTAGTAACGGCCAAACTGAAGCGGACGCGCAATCGTGCGATCAAACAATTCGGGTAGCGATTCATGCGTCGCGGCGTTGAGTGCGCCGCCGACGAGATTGAGATTGGCGGAGCAATACGCGTAGTGCTCGCCAGGCTCATAAAGCTGCGCGAGGCTGAGCGTGTATTGCCACAAGTTTGGATTGGTTTGCGACCAGAGGCGGCCTTCGTTGCCAGGCGAATTCTCGTCATTGTCGTCGCATGCGAGCCCTGACGTGTGTGTGAGCAGGTGCGCGATCGTCATGCGCTCTTTGCGAAGATCTGGATTTTCTAACGGGCCGAGATTTTCCAACAATTCATAGACGTGCGTCTCCGGCGTGATCGGCGCGCCGCTTTCCATCGCCGCACCCAGCATGATCGATGCAAAAGTTTTACCGGCCGAGCGAATGTCGTGCGGCGTCTCACGCGTGAAGCCGTGAAAGTACTCTTCGAGCACTAGTCGTCCGCGATGGGCGACGAGCACGGAGTGAACAAGGTTCGGGCGGCGCGACGATGGATCGCCATCGATCAGTGATTGCACCATCACGGCAAGCGCCGCCTCATCGACATCGACGCTTCGCGCACGTGCGGTGCGCCAGCCATCGTGTATCTGCTCCGGGCGGCGGTAAGCATAAGCTGGCTCACCGAGTGGGCGCGGCGTGTAATTGATTGCTTCTGCCGCGCTCGCGCGATGCCAATCGAGGTCGCTGCCGATGTCGGGCCAGAAGATGCGGATGCGGTCCGGGTCACGCAGATGCGTAGCGGTGTGGCGAACTTCCTGCGCAAGGAAGGTGAGCGCATCTCCCTCCTCCGTAAGCCGGAATTGCGAAGCGCCGCCGCGCGAGTTGATCTCATGGTTGCGGAAGGCGGCTGTTAGGTTGCCCTCTGCATCGCGGAAGATGCGCAAATACACTGTGAAGCGGCCATCGAGCGGGCGCACGTCGGCGCGCCATGCGTTGCGACCGGCGCCGCGGATCGCGAGCGGTGTGGCGAAAGATTGCGATGCTGCGGTTGGATCATCGCGCTCTTCTGCGTCGCTGTTCGGCTGAATCCAGACGCCGGTTAGCGTTCCATTGAGTGCAATTGCACCGCGAAAGGCGCCGTTATTGCCAAAGCTCAGACGCACCGCGCCATTTTCAGCCCGCGCCTCGGCGCTGCGGCCGCTGATAACACCGCGCCACATATCGCCGTCGCGCGTGACGCTAAGCTCGCCCCGCAATGTGGGAGCGGTGCTCCGCTCGACCACCCAAAGGCCTTCAAGTTCAGAGGTCGCGACCTGCGCGGCTGCGGGGGGAGCCAGCAAAGCTAGGCCCAGTGCAAACGATCTAACCAAGTTCAATTTCACGTCCCCTTCTGTCTCGGGCGCTGCTTCAACCACGCAATGATCGGCTCTCGCCCACTCTGCATGTTCCGCTTGAGCGCCATGCACGCCGCATCGAGGTTCCCCGACTTCAGTGCGGACATGACGTTCACGTGATCATCCGTCGCCACCGCGACGTTCTTTTGCTCACGCATCAGCGCCAGTTCGTAGCGGCGCGTGCGAACGATCATGTTCTGGATGAGATCGATCAGCACTTTGTTGGGGCAGTCGGCCACCAATTCCATGTGCCACACGTCGTCGATTTCAATCGCTGCGGCGCCCTTCGCGGCGCGCAATTGCGTGTTGAGCCTCTCTAGGCGCGCGAGGCGCTTTGCCGACGGCACACCCGCCAGCCGCAGCGCCTCGGGATCGAGCAGCGGACGGATGTCGTAGATTTGCTCGAACTCTTCGAGCGAAAGCGGACGCACGAAATAACCGAGGCGCGGACGCGCAGTGAGCGCACCCTCCGCGACGAGCCCACTCAATGCTTCACGCAGCGGCGTACGGCTGACGCCGAGCTTCGCCGCCAAGTGGACTTCATTGATGCGCTCGCCGGGACCAAGCCGGCCATCGACAATCATGGCGCGCACGGCGTCCGCCGCGCCTTCGCTGATATTGCCGCGATGTCCTGGCTCTAATTGCATACTGTATATAATTAGATGAAAAGCACGCGAAAACAAGGGCTATCGACCGCAGGCTGGAGCTATGCAATATTGCAGGCCAAGGAGCGCCCGGGCGGGTGGCTTCGGCGGGACCGTCATGGACTGGGACAAGCTCAAAACCTTCCACTTCGCCGCTGAGACCGGCAGCCTGACGGCAGCCGCGGAAAAGCTTGGCGTCAGCCAATCTTCGGTCAGCCGCCAAATTGCTGCGCTGGAAAGCGACATGGGCGTGCCGCTGTTCCAAAGGCACGCGCGCGGCCTGCTGCTGACCGGCCCTGGCATGGCGCTGCGGGAGTTTACGCGCGAAATGGCGGGCGCCGCGGTGATCGCGGAATCGACGCTGAAAGATGCGCGCGAGAAGGTCATCGGCGATCTCAAAGTCACAGCCCCGGTGGCATTCGGCTCAACTTGGTTGGCGCCGCGCTTGGGCGCATTCGCGGACACCTATCCCGAAACGCGTTTGCAGATTTTGCTCGATGACCGCGAGTACGATCTTCTGAAGCTCGAAGCCGAGTGCGCGATCCGGCTTTGGGCCGCGACGCACGCGGACCTCATTCAGCGCAAATTGCTCGACGTGCGCGTGAGCCTTTATGCATCGGCCGGATATCTGCAGCGCCACGGCACGCCGAAGAAAGTCGAAGACCTCGATGAACACCGCATCATCGCCTACCAAGCGGGTGTGCCGACACCGATGCGCGAACTCGATTGGGCGCAACGCGCCGGCCGCGAAGATGCAAAGCCGCGGCCGCCTCTGCTTGAGATCAACAACGTCTATGGGATGTTGCGCGCGGTTGAGTCAGGCTTCGGCATCGCCAGCGTGCCGGACTACATGGCGCGCGAAAATCCGAACCTCGTGAAAGTCCTGCCTGACCTGCAAGGCCCGAGCTTCGAGGTGTATTTTATCTACCCAAGCGACTTGAAGCGCTCAAAGCGCATCGCGGCGTTCCGGCAATTCCTGATCGACCAAGCGGCCAGCTGGCAGCCTTAAGGCTCACCGTCACAGAAGAAGCTCGTCATTCCGGATCGCGCTTACGCGCGTCCGGAATGACAGTGAGCGCTTACAGCTGATTTGCTGGCACGTTGAACGTGTCGCACTGGCGTGCGTCGCCGCTGTCGAAGCCGCGGCGGAACCAGGTCATGCGCTGTGCACTCGATCCGTGCGTGAACTGGCTTTCATTGCGTTGACCGAGCGTATCATCGCCAATGGCGTGCGCGGCGTTCAAGGCTTCGCGCAAGTCTGCTTCATCGATCGCCAAATCCGCACGCGCCGTATGCCCCCACACGCCCGCCAAGCAGTCGGCCTGCAACTCGACACGCACTGAGGTTTGGTTTTGCGGCTCGCCTTGGACCTGCACTTGCGTTGCGCCGATCAAATTCTGCACGTGGTGACCGACTTCGTGCGCGATGACGTACGCTTGCGCGAAATCGCCGGGCGCGCGCAGGCGGCTTTCCATCACATCATAGAAGCCCGGGTCAATGTAGAGCTTGCGATCGCCCGGGCAGTAGAACGGACCAACGTCTGAGCTGGCGCTGCCGCAGCCCTCAGTCGCGACACCGCCTGCAAAGATCACGAGCGTCGGGTTCTGATACGCGCCGGGTTGCTGGTTGTTGTAACGCGGCAAACGGCCTTGCTGGAATTGATGCGCCCAGACGTCTTCGGTTGAACCAAGAACGACGCGCGAGAAATCGCAGGCTTGCGCTTCGGTTTCGCAGACGCTGCCTTCGCCCTGCTGCGTTTGGGTTTGGCCCGGTACGCCGCCAAACAGAGCGCCAAAGACCATGTTTTTGATGCCGGGCGGGGCGAAGAAATAGATGCCGCCGAGCACGAGGCCGACAATCAGGATGCCGCGAATGCCGATGCGGCGCAGGATCGCGAACAACGCGCCGCCACCCATGCCTCCACCGCCCATACCGCCGCCACTGCCGCGACCGCGATCTTCGAAATTGTCGGAACGGCGTTGGCCATCTGTGCGCATAAGTCGTCTCCTACCCTCGGGGTCCGTCTTAGCGCGCGCATTGGCGCGAAGCTACTCCGAGGCGAAGAGGTCGCTCTGGTCGCCAGGTTCCAACGGGCGGCGAAACTGGGTGTGATCTAGCGCCAACCTAGGCTTGTCCAAGCCGAAGCGCCGGCACGCGGCGGTGAACCGATCGGCGATCAGTTTTGCGTACGGCCCCTCACCCTTTTGCCGCTTGCCCCATTCGGGGTCGTAGTCGCGCCCATTGCGCATCTGGCGCACCAGCGCCATCCCCCGCGTCGCGCGATCCGGGAAATGCGTGTGCAACCATTCGCGGAACAGATCCTTGATCTCCAGCGGCAGCCGCAACACCACGTATCCAGCAGCGCTCGCACCTGCCTTCGCGCACTCTTCAAGGATCGCTTCGATTTCGCTGTCGTTGATCGCTGGCACGATCGGCGCGACCATCACAGTGACGGGGACGCCCGCCTCAGCGAGCATGCGGATCGCTTCGATGCGCCGGTGCGGCGCGGCCGCACGCGGCTCCATCACGCGCGAAATGCGGCGCTCCAGGCTTGTCACGGAAATCGCGGCTTTCGCGAGCCCGCGCTCCGCCAAGCGCGCGAGCACATCGATATCGCGAATAATCAGCTGCGATTTGGTGATCAGCGCCACCGGATGGCGCCAGCGCTCCATTACTTCGAGCAAACCGCGCGTGATGCCGTAGCCGCGCTCTATCGGCTGATAAATATCGGTGACGCCGCCGAGCATGATGGTCTTCGGCTTGTAACTCGGCTTGGCGAATTCACGCTCAAGCAGTTCAACGGCGTTGGCTTTGACGAAAAGCCTGGTCTCGAAATCTAGCCCCGGCGACAGGCCAACATAGGCGTGGTTCGGACGCGCATAACAATAGATGCAGCCGTGCTCACAGCCCCGGTACGGATTGATCGATTGGTCGAAAGAGATGTCCGGGCTTTGATTGGTTGAGATGATGGTCTTGGCCAGCTCTGGCGTGACGATCGTCTCGAACGGTTTTGCGCCGTCTTCGCCAACCCAGCCGTCATCGAAGGCTTCGCGGACAAAACGCTCGTAACGGCCGCTCGCATTCGTGCGTGCGCCCCGGCCATGCAGGGGATCGGACTTCATGCATGGGACAATAGTCCTAAAATAGGAACAAATCAAGAACGACTCTGCGCCTCTCCGCCAATCCTGGCCCCCCAAAAAGCAAAGGGCGCCGGGTGACCGACGCCCCTAAACATCTGGGCTTTTCATTTTGCTCTGCCTGGGATCTTGCGCCCCTTCTGGGGCTAGGAGGTTCAGGTCAGAGACCTCTTACGCAACCATCTGCGCGGCTTGGGTCATCGTGGCGAACGCCATCGGGGCAAACACTGCCAGCGCCGCGATGAGTGAATAAAACTTGGTCATTTTCGGCTCCGTCTCTTCTCGAACCGTCCATCGATCCGATGAGTAGAAGGTAATAGGCGGTTAGCCCTATGGATGTGACGCGAGTCACGCGCTCGCGCTTTCCCGCTGGCGGCGCGGCGTGTAGCCAGGACGCCAAGGAGCGCTGATGTCCGATGCACCGTCCACCGTTTCGATCGCCATGCGCGGCGTCGAGCTTATCGTACGCATCGGCGAGCACGCGTGGGAGCAATTCCCAGAGCGGCCAACGCGCCTCGCGCTCAACATCACATTGGTGTTCGGCTACGGCGATTACTTCACCAAGCACGGCGGCTACGTCAATTACGACCCACTCTACAAATTTCTGAAATCACTTGAGCAACGCGAGCACGTGAACCGCTTAGAGGACTTCTCTAAGCTGATCATCGACACCTGCTTCAAGACGACGCCGGCGCAGCGCGTCCAGCTCTCTGTCATGAAGCCGGACATTTTTCACGAGATCGACGCAATCGGACTTGAGTTCGACGTGCGGAGCGAGGATTTTTCGGCGTGAGCGCGCGCGGGCTAGTTCTAGTGACAGGCGCCGGCCGGCGTGTTGGCGCTGGCATTGCGCAGCGCTTGGCGCGCGATGGCTGGACGATCGGCGTGCACTATAATCGTTCGCGTGATGGCGCGGAAAAGGTTGCAGCCGAGATACGCAATAGCGGCGGTTCGGCTGAAGTGTTTGGCGCGGATCTCAGCGATCAAGCCGCAATCGATATGATGGCGAGCGCCCTCGCTGCGCGCGGCGACTGGGTCGGGCTGGTCAACAGCGCGGCGAGCTTCACAGCGGATACGATCGCGGACTTCACGCTCGACGCGGCGCAGGCACAGGTGCGACTCAATTTGCTGGCGCCAGTGTATCTCGCGCGCAAGCTGCGAGACGCGATCGGCGGCAAACGCGGGTTTGTCACCAATATTTCCGATCAAAAAGTGCTGAACCAAAATCCGGACTTTCTCTCTTACACGCTGGCAAAGACCGGCCTCGCGCACGCTACCGGGGCGCTCGCTATGGCGCTGGCGCCGAACATTCGTGTGAACTGCATCGCTGGAGGCTTGATGCTTGTCAGCGGCGATCAAACGCCCGCGAACTTTGAACGCGTGCACAGCAACAATCTTACGGGCATCGGCACGCGCATCGAAGATGTGGCTGACGCTGTCGCCTATCTGGCGAGCGCGGAGAACATCACTGGCGCGCTGATCCCCGTCGATAGCGGCCAGCACCTCGTGCCGAGCGCGCGCGATGTGATGTTCGATTAGGCTTCGCGCCGGATCGTTACAGCGACGAGGCCATCGCCCGAAAGCACTGACGGCTTCTTCACCGTCACCTCAACCCAGATCGCGCGCTTCGATAACGACAGGCAATGCACAGCGACGCGATCCGCGAGCGTTTCGATAAGGTGCGCCGGCTCACCCAAATCGCCGCGGATAAAGCGGATGATCTGATCGTAATCTACGGTCGCGCCAATGCGGTCGTGCGCTGGAAAATCCGGTGGATCACCAAGCGCCATCGTCACCGAAATACGCACCTCTTGCGGAGTCGCGCGCTCAGGCTCGGGCACGCCGACTTGAACCAGCGCCTTGGCGTCATCGATGCGGATGATCTGGAGATCGGCCATGTGCGGCGAACCTACTCAAGCAAACGCAATCAAGCCAGCACCCACCGCGACAATCGCCGCGCCGAGCCAGCGCCGAATGCCGAGCCTCTCGTGCAGGAATAAAAACGCGATCAGCGCACCCCAAACGACCGAGGTTTCCCGCAGCGCAGTCACCTGCGCGATCGGCGCGAAAGTTTGCGCCCAAAGTACGAGGCCGTAGCCGGCAAAGCTCACAATGCCGATGCCAATGCCGCGCCATGGCGCCACGGCGGCGTCCTTAAGCAAGCGCACCGCCCCGCGCCGCCAAAAGGCGAACGCGGCCATCGGCACTGACATCAGCGCCATCGACCAGCCGAGGAAGAGCACGGCGTTGCCAGTCGCGCGCGAACCAAGTGCGTCGACCAACGAATACGACGCGATGCAAAGCCCAATTGCTACGGCCCAGAGCGTCGCCTTCAGCGGCGCGCGCGGACTCGCGCCAACCGTGAAGACGCCGAGCGAAACGAACGCGATGCCGAGCATTTTGAACGGCGGCGGAATTTCGCTCGCCGTCAGCGCCGCGCCGAACGCGACCAGCATCGGCGCCATGCCACGCGAGAGCGTGTAGACGTGGCTCATGTCGCCGGCGTCGTAGCCTTTGAACAAGCAGAACCAGTAGACCAGATGGATGCAGACGGTGAGCGCAACGTAAGGCCACGCCGCCTCAGGCAATGCGCCCATGAAGAGAATGATCAAGAGCCCTGCGGCAAGCCCGCCGACTGCGATCAGGAAGGAATCGGTGACGCGGTCCGTCCCGCCCTTCAGCACAGCGTTCCAACTGGCGTGAATCACAGCAGAGGAGATAGCGGCGGCGATGGCGAGCGGCGGCATGAGTCGCAAACACTAGAGCACGGCTCGCGCCAACCACGAACGCCAAAGCATGGGCGCCTCCCCTGCAACGTGTTAGTCGTGCGCCCAAGCGGAGGCGGGCATGAGCGCACAGGAATTCGACGTCGTTGTTTACGGCGCAACGGGCTTCACCGGGAAACTGGTGGCCGAGCACCTGATGCGTGTTTACGGCGCGGAAGGCGAACTGCGTTGGGCAATGGCCGGGCGCGACGAAGAGAAGCTCAAAACGCTCCGCAACGATATCGGCGCCTCCTACAAGCTGCCGATCATCATCGCGGGCGCGAACGATTCCAACGCGCTCGATGCACTTGCGCATCGTACGCGAGTGGTGATCACCACAGTCGGCCCCTACCAGCGCTACGGCGAAGGCTTGCTTGCGGCATGCGCCAAGGCTGGAACGGACTATGTCGATCTCTGCGGCGAGCCGAACTGGATGGCGGAGATGATCGCCAAATATGAGAAGACGGCGCAGGCGAGCGGCGCGCGGATCGTGTTCTCGTGCGGCTTTGACTCGATCCCGTTCGATTGCGGCGTTTGGTTCTTGCAGCGCGAAGCGCAAGCGCGCTTCGGCCAGCCTTTGCCCGACGTGCGCGGACGCGTCCGCAAAATGAAGGGCACGTTCTCGGGCGGCACGATGGCATCGATGCTGGCGACGTTCGAAGCCATGAAACTCGATTCCTCGCTCGCCGCGCGTATGACCGATCCCTTCCTGCTCTCACCGGAACGCCAAGCGCCTCAGCCCAATGGCGATGTCGTCACCGAAGACGCTGACATCAATTCGTGGGCGGCGCCGTTCGTGATGGCGTCGATCAACACCAAGAACGTCCACCGCACTAACGCGCTGGCGAAATACCCCTACGGCCGCGATTTCACCTACAGCGAGATGATGCTGACCGGCGGTGGTCCAAAAGGAAAGCAGCGCGCGAAGTCCGCGCTAAGCGCTTCGAATATGCAGCGCACGCTCCTGGGCTTTGCGCCGACACGCGTGCTGCTCACGCAATTCGTACTGCCGAAGCCGGGTCAAGGACCCGACAAAGAAGCCCGCGAAACCGGCATGTATGACGTGCTCTATGTCGGCACGGCCGCCGATGGCCGCTCACTGCGTGCGAGCGTCTACGGCGACAAAGATCCAGGTTACGGTTCAACGTCGAAGATGATCTCGGAAGCGGCGCTCACGCTGAACGACACCAGCCGCGAAACCACGCCAGGCGGCATCTGGACGCCGGCCGCAGCCATGGGCGACGCACTCATCGCGCGCCTCCAAGAGAAGGCTGGGCTGACGTTCAAACTCGAAAACTAGCGCACTGCAAAGCGCGCGAGTTCGGTCCGCGGCGAAGCCCAAGCCGGCGCAAGATCAGCTGCGCGCCGGTAGTCGGCGTACGCAGCAGGCGTGTTGCCGATCTCTTCCTGCGCCGCGCCGCGATAATAGTGCGCGCGCGCCGCGCTATCTGGATTCATCGCCAGAGCCGCGGTCAGCGTTTCAATGGCCTCAGGATAACGCTCAAGCTGAACCAACGCGATGCCGCGCATGAGATGCGCTTCCGCTTGGGACGGCGCGAGCGAAACGGCGCTGTCAAAATCATGAAGCGCCCGCTCGTCTTGGCCACGACGCAGATGGAGCGTGCCTCTATTGATCAAAGTTGCGGCGCGATCTTCGCGCGTCAGAAAGTCGTGGTTGAGGGCAAGATCGCACAATGCGACCGATTCCCGATCCGCACGGCCATTTACCGCGGCGACATAGCAATCCTGAGATGGGCCGCTGCCATAGACTACGATCGGACCAGCGTGACCTGTGTCGATGGCTATGGCGTTCGCGGTTGGAAAAAAGCTGGCGGCGATAACGGCGCCAGCAAGCAATGCTCGCTTCATGGACAGTCCTCCTCGCACCCTGAGGGAATGCCCATTGAGGACGCCCGGCAATTCACATTCCCGGGAGCTGCCCGCCGCTCGTCGCAAAAATCAGGAAAGGCTCGCGCAGAAACGCTGAATGCGCGAGCACGCGTCTTCCAAGCAATTGGTCGATGTTGCGTACGAGATACGAAAGTTCGGCGCCAAGCCGAATGCCGTTCCGTGCACGACAGCGACGCCCTCCGCTTCCAAAAGCTCGATCGCGAAGGCTTCGTCGGTATCGATGACTTTGCCGGATTGGGCTTTCTTGCCGATCAGTTCGGCACAAGACGGATAAACGTAAAACGCGCCTTCCGGCGTCGGACATTTGATGCCACGCGCTTGGTTGAGCATCGAGACCACGAGATCGCGACGCTCTTGGAAGAGCTGCTTGTTCTTCGGAATGAAATCCTGCGTGCCGTTCAGCGCTTCGACCGCGGCCCATTGCGAAATCGAGCATGGGTTCGAGGTCGTCTGCCCCATCACGTTCGACATGGCTTTGATCAGCCATTGCGGCCCGCCGGCATAACCAATGCGCCAGCCCGTCATCGAATACGCTTTGGAGACGCCGTTCATCGTCAGCGTGCGCTCGTACAAACGCGGCTCGACTTGCGCGATCGTTGTAAATTCGAAATCGCCGTAGGTCAGGTGTTCGTACATGTCATCGGTGAGGATGAGCACGTGCGGGAAGTCGACGAGCACGGCGGCGATCGCCTTCAGCTCCGCGCGTGTGTACGCGGCGCCTGAGGGGTTCGACGGCGAGTTCAGCAGCAGCCATTTGGTGTGCGGCGTGATTGCCTTCGCCAACGCTTCCGGCTGAATCTTGAAGCCGTCCTCGATCGTCGTATCGATGAATACCGGCGTGCCGCCACACATGATCGCCATGTCGGGATAGCTTACCCAATACGGCGCGGGGATGATCACCTCGTCGCCCGGGTTGAGCGTCGCCATCATCGCGTTGAACAGAACCGGCTTGCCACCTGGCGAGACGTTGATCTGCGCGCGCGTGTAGTCGAGGCCATTCTCGCGTTTGAACTTGGCGACGATCGCGTCCTTCAGCTCAGGAATGCCGTCGACATCGGTGTATTTGGTCTTGCCTTCGCGCATGGCGCGGATGGCGGCTTCCTTGATGTTCTCCGGCGTGTCGAAATCCGGCTCACCTTGCGAAAGCGCAATGCAATCTCGGCCTGCGGCTTTTAGCGCACGCGCCTTGGCGCTCATCGCCATCGTGGCGGAGGGCTTCACGCGCTTCAGCGCTTCAGAGACTTGATTTGTCATAATTCCTGCTCGATTCGCACGCGGCCGAGCTTAGGGCAACTCAACTTGCCTTGCGAAAATCAGTCGCGGTTATGCACGATTGCCGCTTGCCTCCACATCACTATATGGGCCGAAGTATTGGAGATCCTATGCCGCTTTTGATGTGCCCGAACTGCAGCGCCTCGATGTCTGAGGTGAAACGGAACGATGTCGCCTTCGATATGTGCCCCACCTGCCGGGGGGTGTGGCTGGACCGCGGGGAACTCGAAAAGATCATTTCAAGCGCGAAGGACGAACGTGTCGCGTTTGAGCAGGATCGCGCGCAATTCTACCAAGATCCGGACGGGTATCGGCGTTCGCACCCGCAACAGCCGCCGCAGCAATATCAACAGCCGCCTCAGCAGCAACCTCAGCAAGGCTATGGCGAGCGTGGGGAATCTGGCGAACGCGGCGAAGGCGGGTACGACCAACGCGGTGGCCAGCAGCAACAGCGTCGGCGGGGTGGTGGATTTGATCTGATGGACATTTTCGGCGACTGACCGCGCGCCGTTCGCCGCTTTCGGCAGGCGGTTGGTGGAGCTTAATTTGCCCGAGTCCGCGAATTCGGACACATCGCGGGCATGAGTTCGAATAAGCGCCAATGGCTGCTGACTGCCTCGTTCGCCCTTCTAGTGGCGAGCGAGAGCGCCTACGCACAAGAAGCGCCGCCGCCTGCGCCTGCCGACACCGAGACCGTAGCCGCTGACGAAGAAGACAGCGACGATATCGTCGTGCTTGCAGAGCGAGGCGATGAGGTCCGCATCGATCGCCGCACCTACACGCTGCGTGACGACCCGGTCGCGCAGAGCACCAACATGTTCGACATATTGGGCCGCATCCCTTCAGTGAGCGTCGCGCCATCGGGCGAAATCACGCTTTTGGGCGCGTCCAACGTGACCATCCAGATCAACGGCCAGCCTGTCCCCGGCGGCAATCTCGAACAAATTTTGCGCGGACTACCGGGCGGCAGCGTCGAACGCATCGAAGTGATCACCAACCCGTCGGCGCAGTACGCGGCAGACACTTCAGGCGGCATCATCAACATCATCACACGCCGCCGCTTCGACGCCGGCTTCAGCGGCTCGATCCAGACCAGCGTAGATTCGTTGGGTGGCCACCACTTCGGCGTCGCACCAAGCTATTCGGTGGGGCCCTGGTCCTTCAGCGGTCAAGTCGGCACGTATGGCGGCGAGGGTGAGAACGACTTGCTGCGAGAGCGCGAAACGCCGCCAGGCGGTCCGCTCACGACTGAAAATGGTCTGCGCAACTTTGAGTATCAGGGTTGGTACCTGAGCCAGTTGCAAGCGGCCTACAGCCCAACTGAACAACGCCGCGTGAGCGTGTCATACGACGGCGGGCGGCATGCGTCCGAGCAGCGCCAATCGTCGGATTTGTCAAATTCTGGCGGCCCGCTTTCGGCAACTCAATCTCAGTTCGAGAACTCCAGCGACTATAACGAGGTCACGTTCGACTTTCAGCAGCGCGGCGACACACCGCGTGAAGTCATCAAGTTCAACGCGACTTTGGCCAGCTACATCAACGAGTCCGAAGCCCTGCTCTCAAGCACGCCCGCCGGCGGCGGCCCAACCAGCGCTTACGCCACAACGACCGAGCAGGACTCAACCAGCTTCAACAGCAAGTTCGACATCGAGCAGCCGCTGCCATCAGAGCAATTCCTCACCGCCGGCGTAGCGTTCGATCATTTCGAGCAGACCAGCGACGGCGGGCTCACGCCGATCAGTGGCGTAACGCCAGCGGCTTACACCTCGCGGCTAGACGGCACGGCGCAAACGCTGGCTGGCTACGTCACCTACCAATTCGATGTGGGCGATTGGACCGTGTTGCCGGGCGTACGTGTCGAGGGTTATCGCCGCGAGGTGATCTCGGGCGGGTTGGAAACCGACGACACTGATGTGCGCACATTTCCCAGCATCCACATTCGCAACGAACTGACACCCCGCATCAATGTCGATCTAAGCTATTCGAGCCGCATCCAGCGACCCGGCTTTGATCAACTCGATCCGGCGCTGCGCTTTATCGACGTCAACCGAGCCATGTCAGGCAACCCCGACCTCGCGCCTACAACAACCGACGCTTATGAGGTCAACTTCGTCTATCAGCACAACGGATCAAGCTTCAGCGTCACCTTCTTCGATCGCATCAGCGAGGATGTCGTCTCGCGCTTCACCGATGTGAACGGCGGCGGCGTTGTGGTGACGATGCCAGTGAATGCCGGCACGAGCGAACAGCGCGGCATCCAGGCAATGTTGCGCGGACCGCTCGGTGAGCGGTGGCGCTATTCGGTGACCGGAAACGTGCTCAACCGCGAGTATGATTTTCTCAGCGGCGGCATCACCACGCGCCGCAGCGATCTTGAATACGATGGCGTCGCCCAGCTTGATCATCGCGACCCGGATCAAGAGCGCGCTGGCGCCAACCAATTTCAGCTTGAGGCGCGCTTCCAAGGACCGCGTCACGGTCTGCAGAGCGAGACCGACGAGTTCGTGATGGCCAATTTCACCTGGCGCCGGCGTTTATCGCAACGCCTGTTCGGCGTTCTGGCGGTGCAGGATATTTTCGACAGCACCAGCCAGATCTCGGAAGTCACGACCGATGACTATTTCGAGCGCACCGAGTTCGAGAGTCAGGGCACGCGCGTTCGCCTCGCGCTCACCTATCAGTTCGGCTCCGGCCCGCAGCGTCCGCCCTCGGACCAACAACCTGGCGGCCCGCCTGCGCCCTCGTTCTAGCGATCATGCAAATTGAAACGGCCCGGGATTGCTCCCGGGCCGTTTTGCTTTTGGACGTTTCTTCCCAGTTTCTTATTCGGCCGCTTCCGGCTGTGTGAGACGGGCGTCGTCGCCGCGCTCGATCGCCAATTGCGCGTCGCGTTCGGCAGCGAGCTTCTGGTAACGGCGCAGCTGACCACCCGTACCGGCCGGGATGAGACGACCGACGATGACGTTTTCCTTGAGACCTTCGAGCGTGTCCGACTTGCCATAAGAGGCAGCTTCGGTGAGCACGCGCGTAGTTTCTTGGAACGACGCCGCCGAGATGAACGAACGCGTTTGCAAGCTTGCCTTGGTGATGCCGAGCAACATTGGCTGGGCCGTCGCCGGCTTCAGACCAAGTTCAGCAACACGCTTGTTCTCGTCTTCGAGATCGAGCGCTTCAACCGCTTCACCCTTCAGGAATTCGGTGTCACCCGATTCCATGATCTCGACCTTCTGCAGCATCTGGCGGACGATCACTTCGATGTGCTTGTCGTTAATCGGCACGCCTTGCAGACGGTAGACCTTCTGAATTTCCTCAACGAGGTAGTTCGCAAGGGCTTCGACACCGAGAATCGAAAGAATGTCCTGCGGCGCGGGGTTGCCGTCGAGCAGGTAGTCGCCCTTCTTCACGAAGTCGCCTTCTTGAACCGGAATGTGCTTGCCCTTCGGGATCATGTACTCGATCGCTTCGAGGCTCTCGTCTTCCGGCACAACGCGCAGGCGGCGCTTGTTCTTATAGTCCTTGCCGAACTCTACGCGGCCGTCGCCTTCGGCGATGATCGCGTGATCCTTCGGACGACGTGCTTCGAACAGTTCCGCCACGCGCGGCAGACCGCCCGTGATGTCACGAGTCTTCGCACCGCCCGTCGGGATACGCGCGAGATCTTGGCCAGGCGTCACGTCATCGCCATCCGCAACCGAGAGAATAGCGCCGACTGAAAGCGCGTAGGTTTTCACCACCACGCCCTTAGAGTTCAGCACCGAGATCGCCGGCTTCAGCTCCGAGCCCTTCGCGGTTGAGCGCCAGTCGATAACGACCTTCGACGAGATGCCGGTGGCTTCGTCGAATTCGTCGCGAACGGCGACGCCTTCGTTGAGATCTTCGAAGCGCGCCTTGCCGGCGGTTTCCGTGAGAATCGGCGTTGCGTAAGGATCCCACTCGGCGATGCGATCGCCGCGCTTGATCTTAGCCTTCTCATCGACCTTCAGACGGGCGCCGAACGGCGGCTTGAAGCTTTGACGCTCCTTGCCATCAGCATCGACGACCGAGATCTTCATGTTGCGGCTCATCACGATGAGATCGCCTTGAGAGTTCTTCACCGTGTTGCGGTCGATCAAGTGGATCGAGCCGTCATGCGCGGATTCCATCACTGACGATTCAGCCAACTGGGCCGCACCGCCGATGTGGAAGGTGCGCATGGTGAGCTGCGTGCCCGGCTCGCCGATCGATTGCGCCGCGATGACGCCGACCGCTTCACCAATGTTGACCTGCGTGTTGCGCGCGAGGTCACGACCGTAGCAAGAGCCGCAGACGCCAGTACGCGTTTCGCACGTCAGCACCGAGCGGACCTTAATGGCCTGCACGCCAGCCTTCTCGATCATCACGACAGTGTCTTCGTCAAGGAAGCCACCGGCCGGGACGAGCGGCAAGCCCGTGCCCGGATCGTTGATCGGCAGCGCTGCCGTACGGCCAAGGATGCGCGTGCCTAGCGAGACGACAATGTCGGCGCCGTCGATGACCGCCGTCATCTGGATGCCGTCCTGCGTGCCGCAATCTTCCTCAGTGATGATGCAGTCTTGTGCGACGTCAACGAGACGACGCGTGAGGTAGCCCGAGTTCGCGGTCTTCAACGCCGTGTCCGCGAGGCCCTTGCGAGCGCCGTGAGTCGAGTTGAAGTATTCGAGAACCGAGAGGCCTTCCTTGAAGTTCGAGATAATCGGCGTCTCGATGATTTCACCCGACGGCTTGGCCATAAGGCCACGCATACCGGCGAGCTGCTTCATCTGGTTCTTCGAACCACGTGCGCCCGAGTGCGCCATCATGAAGACGGAGTTGAGTTCGCCCAGACGGCCGTCTGGCAGACGAGCCGGCCTGGAGACCTCTTCCATCATCGCGTCGGCGACTTTGTCGGTGCACTTCGACCAGGCGTCGACAACCTTGTTGTACTTCTCGCCCTTGGTGATCAGGCCGTCAGCGTATTGCTGCTCATATTCCGAAGCGCGCTTGCGCGTTTCTTCGACCAGCGTTTCCTTCGCCTTCGGCACGACCATGTCCGCCATGCCGAACGAGATGCCGGCTTTGGCAGCTTCCTTGAAGCCGAGTTGCATGATGCGGTCGGCGAAGATCACCGTCGCCTTCTGACCGCAGAAACGATAAACGTTGTCGATCAGGTTGCCGATTTCCTTCTTCGTCAGCGTCAGATCGAGCAACGCGTAGCTGATCTTCGGGTGACGCGGCAAGAGCTCAGCGAGCTTCATGCGGCCCGGCGTGGTGGCGATGGTGTTGCGGGTCGGCTTGTTGTCGGCGTCGACGCTTTCGTAGCGCGCCCTGATCTTCGAATGCAGCGTAACGACACCGGCTTCGAGCGCGGATTCGATTTCGCCGATCGAGCCGAACACTTTGCCCTCGCCCGGCTCGCCGTCCTTCATGATCGAAAGATAGTAGAGACCGAGAACGATATCCTGCGACGGCACGATGATCGCCTTGCCGTTTGCCGGCGAGAGGATGTTGTTCGTCGACATCATCAGCACGCGCGCTTCCAGCTGCGCTTCGAGCGACAGCGGAACGTGCACGGCCATTTGGTCGCCGTCGAAGTCAGCGTTGAACGCGGCGCAAACCAGCGGGTGCAGCTGGATGGCCTTGCCTTCGATGAGCTTCGGCTCGAACGCTTGGATGCCGAGGCGGTGAAGCGTCGGCGCGCGGTTCAGCAGAACCGGGTGCTCGCGAATGACTTCTTCGAGCACGTCCCAAACTTCCGGACGTTCCTTTTCGACCATGCGGCGCGACTGCTTCACGGTGCCCGAGAGGCCCTTGATATCGAGGCGCGCGTAGATGAACGGCTTGAACAGTTCGAGCGCCATCTTCTTCGGCAGACCGCACTGATGCAGCTTCAGATCCGGACCGACGACGATGACCGAACGGCCAGAATAGTCGACGCGCTTGCCGAGCAAGTTCTGACGGAAGCGACCTTGCTTGCCCTTCAGCATGTCGGCGAGTGACTTCAGCGGACGCTTGTTGGCGCCTGTGATGACGCGGCCGCGGCGGCCGTTGTCAAACAGTGCGTCGACAGCTTCTTGAAGCATCCGCTTTTCGTTGCGGATGATGATGTCCGGCGCGCGGAGCTCCATCAGACGCTTCAAGCGGTTATTACGGTTGATGACGCGGCGATAGAGATCGTTGAGATCTGACGTCGCGAAGCGGCCGCCATCGAGCGGCACGAGCGGACGCAGTTCCGGCGGGATCACCGGCACGATCGTCAGGATCATCCATTCCGGCTTGTTGCCCGAACGGATAAAGGCTTCGACGAGCTTCAGACGCTTTGCGAGCTTCTTCGGCTTCAGTTCCGATGTCGATTCCGCGATTTCCTTGCGCAGTTGCTCAGCCTCTTTCTCGAGGTTGAGCGCCATCAGCAATTCACGCACGGCTTCGGCGCCGATCGAGGCGGTGAAGCTGTCTTCGCCGTACTCGTCCTGGGCGCGAATGAAATCTTCTTCGGTCAAAAGCTGCTTGGCTTCGAGCGGCGTCAGGCCCGGCTCGAGCACGATGTATTGCTCGAAGTAGAGAACCTTTTCGATGTCCTTCAGCGCCATATCGAGCATCAGCGCGATGCGGCTCGGCAGCGACTTCAGGAACCAGATGTGCGCGACCGGAGCGGCGAGCTCGATGTGGCCCATGCGCTCGCGGCGGACACGCGCCAATGTCACTTGCACGCCGCACTTTTCGCAGATGATGTCCTTGTACTTCATCCGCTTGTACTTGCCGCACGTGCACTCGTAGTCCTTTTGCGGACCAAAGATGCGCGCGCAGAAGAGACCGTCACGCTCAGGCTTGAACGTGCGGTAGTTGATGGTCTCAGGCTTCTTGATCTCGCCGAAGCTCCAGGACTTAATCTGCTCTGGGCTCGCGATCGAGATCTTGATCTGATCGAACACAGGCGCCGGCGGTTGGTTGTTGCCGAAGGTGTTGTTGATCAGATCTTGGTTCATAGCGCTCATTCTCTTCTACCTTCCTCGCCCCGGTGTGCGGCCGGAACTTGCGGTGGCATTTTCAATCTCGCGCCCGCGCGCTGCATGTGCAGCGCGCGGGTTAGTTCAGTTGCTTACTCGGCAGCCTTCAGGCGCGTGCCGTCGACCAATTCCACGTTCAGGCCGAGCGAGCGCATTTCCTTCACGAGCACGTTGAACGACTCGGGGATGCCCGCTTCGAACGTGTCGTGGCCGCGCGTGATGGCCTCGTAGACTTTGGTACGCCCGGCGACGTCATCCGACTTCACCGTCAGCATTTCCTGGAGCGTGTAGGCCGCGCCGTACGCTTCAAGCGCCCACACTTCCATTTCGCCGAAGCGCTGACCGCCGAACTGCGCTTTACCACCCAGCGGCTGCTGCGTGACGAGCGAGTACGGACCGATGCTGCGCGCGTGGATCTTGTCGTCCACCAAGTGGTGCAGCTTCAGCATGTAGATGTAGCCGACAGTGACGGGACGCTTGAACGTCTCGCCGGAGGTGCCGTCTTTCAGCATGACCTGGCCGGTTTCGGCAAAGCCCGCATCTCTCAGCATCGCGCGAATGTCAGTATCCTTGGCGCCGTCGAACACCGGGGTCGCGATCGGAATACCCTTGGAGATATTCTGCGCGAGTTCCTTGATCTCTTCGGTCGTCTTCGGCAGCTCTTCCTTGCCGTAGATTTCTTTCAGCTTGGCGTCGAGCGGCTTTCTGTCGCCGTCGCGTTCGAACGATTCGAGCGCGTTGCGAACCTGCTTGCCGATGCCTGCGCAGGCCCAACCCAAGTGCGTTTCGAGGATCTGACCGACGTTCATCCGGCTCGGCACGCCGAGCGGATTGAGAACGATGTCGACGTGCATGCCGTCATCGAGGAATGGCATGTCTTCAACCGGCACGATCTTCGAGATAACGCCCTTGTTGCCGTGACGGCCGGCCATCTTGTCGCCCGGCTGCAGCTTGCGCTTCACCGCGACGAATACTTTGACGACCTTCATCACGCCCGGCGGCAGTTCATCGCCGCGGGTGAGCTTATCAACCTTGTCGCTGAAGCGCGCATCGAGACGCTTCTTCGCGTCATCGTACTGCTTCTTCAGGCCTTCGATTTCGACCATGCCGGCTTCGTCTTCGATGCCGAACTGCCACCATTGGCCCCTCGAGAACGGCTCAAGGCCGTCGGCCGTGATCTCGCCCTTCTTGAAGCCCTTGGGGCCCGAGACGGCTTGCTTGCCGATCAGAATTTCCTCAAGGCGGCCGAAGATGTTGCGCTCGAGGATCGCGAGTTCGTCGTCGCGGTCCTTCGCCAAGCGTTCGATTTCTTCCTTCTCGATCTGGAGCGCGCGTTGGTCCTTATCGACGCCGTGGCGGTTGAACACGCGCACTTCGACAACAGTACCGCTGACGCCCGGCGGCAGACGCAATGACGTGTCGCGCACGTCGCTGGCCTTTTCACCGAAGATGGCGCGCAGAAGCTTTTCTTCCGGCGTCATCGGGCTTTCGCCCTTCGGCGTCACCTTGCCGACGAGAATATCGCCCGGCTCAAGTTCGGCGCCGATGGCGACGATGCCGGCTTCGTCAAGGTTGCGGAGCGCTTCTTCGCCGACGTTCGGAATGTCGCGGGTGATTTCTTCCGGACCGAGCTTCGTGTCGCGAGCGGCGACTTCGAATTCATCGATGTGGATCGAGGTGAACACATCGTCTTTCACGATGCGCTCGCTGATCAGGATCGAATCTTCGAAATTGTAACCGTTCCACGGCATGAACGCGACGAGCACGTTGCGGCCCAGCGCCAGTTCACCCAGCTCCGTCGACGGACCATCAGCGATGATGTCCTCGGCGCGCACAACGTCACCGACCCGAACGATCGGGCGTTGCGTGATGCAGGTGTTTTGGTTCGAACGCTGGAATTTGCGCAGACGATAGATATCAACGCCCGGCTTGGTAGCGTCGCGCTCTTCGGTGGCGCGCACAACGATACGTTGGCTGTCCACTTGCTCGACAATGCCGGTGCGACGCGCGGTGATGGTCGCGCCTGAATCGCGCGCGACGATGCCTTCCATGCCCGTGCCGACGATCGGCGCATCAGCGCGGAGCAGCGGCACAGCTTGCTTTTGCATGTTCGAGCCCATGAGCGCGCGGTTGGCGTCATCGTTCTCAAGGAACGGAATGAGCGCCGCGGCGACCGAAACAACCTGTTTCGGCGACACGTCCATGAGATCGATTTCTTCGCGAGGGATGAGTTGGGCTTCGCCGTTTTCACGAGCCTGCACGAACTCTTCCGTGAGATTGCCCTTCTCGTCGATGATGGCGTTGGCCTGCGCGATCTTGTGCTTGGCCTCTTCCGTCGCCGAGAGATAGACGATTTCCTTCGACGGCTTGCCGTTGGCGACCTTGCGGTACGGGCTTTCGATGAAGCCGTACTTGTTCACGCGGGCGTGCGTCGCCAGCGAGTTGATCAGACCAATGTTCGGGCCTTCCGGAGTTTCGATCGGGCAGATGCGGCCATAGTGCGTCGGGTGCACGTCGCGGACTTCGAAGCCCGCGCGTTCGCGCGTCAGACCACCCGGGCCGAGCGCCGAGAGACGACGCTTGTGCGTGATCTCAGAGAGCGGGTTGGTTTGGTCCATGAACTGCGACAGCTGCGACGAACCGAAGAACTCGCGCACGGCGGCGGCCGCCGGCTTGGCGTTGATCAAGTCGTGCGGCATCACGGTTTCGATATCGACGGACGACATACGTTCCTTGATTGCGCGCTCCATGCGCAACAGGCCGACGCGGTACTGATTTTCCATCAGTTCGCCGACCGAACGCACGCGGCGGTTGCCGAGGTTGTCAATGTCATCGACTTCGCCGCGGCCGTCACGGAGATCGGTCAGCGTGCGCAGCACTTCGAGGATGTCTTCCAGGCGCAGGACGCGGACGGTGTCGTCCGTATCGAGACCAAGGCGCATGTTCATCTTCACGCGGCCAACCGCGGAAAGATCGTAGCGCTCGCCGTCGGAGAACAGACCGTTGAACAGCGTCTCTGCCGTTTCCGGCGTCGGCGGTTCACCCGGACGCATGACGCGATAGATGTCGAACAGCGCTTGTTCGCGGTTCTCGTTCTTGTCGAGCTTCAGCGTGCTGCGGATGTACGGGCCGACGGTCGCCGGATCGATGTCGAGGATCGGCAGATCGTGGATGCCGGCTTCGATCAACGTCGCGAGCACGTTTTCGCTGAGCGCGTCACCGGCTTCGACGTAGATCTCGCCCGTTTCCGGGTTGACGATGTCTTCGGCGATGTAGCGGTCGAACAGATCTTCTGACGGAACTTGAATGTCAGCGACGCCGTCTTCGACCAGCTTGTTGGCGTTACGCGCTGAGATCTTCTTGCCGGCTTCCGCGACGACCTTGCCGGTCTTCGCATCGACGAGATCGTAGGTCGGCTTCACGCCGCGCCAGCGCTCGGCACGGTACTTCGTGGTCCAGCCCGCCTTAACGCGCTTGTAGATCGAGGTTTGGTAGAACGTCGAAAGGATTTGCTCGCTCGACATGCCGAGCGCGTACAGGAGCGTCGTCGCCGGCAGCTTACGCTTACGGTCGATGCGGACGAACATGATGTCCTTGGCGTCGAACTCGAAGTCGAGCCACGAGCCGCGGTACGGAATGACGCGCGCAGCGAAGAGCAGCTTGCCAGAAGCGTGCGTCTTGCCCTTGTCGTGATCGAAGAACACGCCTGGCGAACGGTGCATCTGAGACACGATCACGCGCTCGGTGCCGTTCACGACGAACGTGCCTTTGTCCGTCATCAGCGGGATGTCGCCGAGATAGACGTCTTGTTCTTTGATGTCCTTGACCGACTTCGCGCCGGTTTCTTCGTCCGTTTCGAAGACGATGAGGCGCAGCTTCACCTTCAATGGAGCTGCGTACGTCATGTCGCGCTGTTGGCACTCTTCAACGTCAAATTTCGGCTCTTCGAATTCGTACGAGACGTATTCGAGCACGGCGCGATCCGAGAAATCACGGATCGGGAAAACTGACTTGAAAACAGCCTGCAAACCTTCGTCGATGCGGTCAAATGACCGCCCGTCTTTTTGCAGGAATTGATCGTAGGAGCTTCTTTGCACCTCGATCAGGTTCGGCATCGAACCTGCTTCGGGGATCTTCCCGAACGACTTACGAATACGCTTCTTACCGGTGTACGACAGAGTCATCTGTTCTTCCCAATGCGCGCTGCGCTCATAAGCGGACCCCGGCCACTAGGCCCGCCAAGCGCGGCACATGAGCCGCCTCTTCCGCCCTGGCTCCGTGCCCCGCTTGGCGCACGAACCCGACCCTTAGTCAGAACATCCCGGGCGGGCGATGTTCCGGCGCGTCCCTGTCGAGACACGCAATGACGGAAGCCGAGACCGTTGCCGGTCTCCGCTTCCGTCTGCTGTTTGCGAGTTACTTCAATTCGACCTTCGCGCCGGCCTTTTCAAGTTGGGCTTTGAACTTTTCGGCATCAGCCTTGTTCACGCCTTCCTTCACCGGCTTCGGTGCGCCTTCAACGAGGTCCTTCGCTTCCTTCAGGCCGAGACCCGTGATCGCGCGGACTTCCTTGATGACTTCGATCTTCTTGTCGCCAGCGGCTGTGAGTTGGACCGTGAACTCGGTCTTCTCTTCAGCGGCAGCGGCCGGAGCGGCGCCAGCAGCGGCGACAGCAACCGGAGCGGCGGCGGAAACGCCCCACTTTTCTTCGAGCAGCTTCGACAGTTCAGCCGCCTCCAGAACGGTAAGGGCCGAAAGGTCTTCGACGATTTTATCGAGATTTGCCATGATCTTAGTTCCTGACGTTTGTCTTTGTTTCAGTATGAAATGCGGAAATGACGGTTAGGCGGCGTCCTTGGTCGCGTAAGCGTTGAGAACGCGCGCCAGCTGAGCACCAGGCGCTGCGAGCACGCCGGCGATCTTGGTCGCGGGCGCCTGCACCAGGCCGATGATCGTTCCACGCAACTCGTCGAGCGAAGGCAGCGTCGCAATTGCTTGCACGCCCTGCTTGTCGAGCAGCTGGTCGCCGAACAGGCCGCCGAGAATGACGAACTGTTCCTTTTCCTTCGCGTACGCGACGGCAACCTTGGCGGCGGCGATCGGGTCAGCGGAATAGGCGATTGCTGTGGGGCCGGTGAACAGGCCGGCGGCGGCGCCTTTTGGCGTACCGTCGATGGCCAATTTCACGAGGCGGTTCTTTACGACTTTGAGCGAGCCACCAGCTGCACGCAGCCGGGTGCGCAGCACCGTCAATTCCGCAACGGTCAGTCCAGAGTAATGGCCAACGACCATCACACCAGCGCCGGAGAAAACGCCTTTCAGCGATTCCACCGTTTCGGCCTTCTGAGCACGATCCATTGCGGTCTCCTCAGTTGGGCCACCGGACAATCCGATGCGCCCTCGAAGCGCACGCGGACCAACCGGCCGGCGGAAAAGACCCCCGAGCGGTGCGCGGTCCACGCGCAGCCTGTCCCAGGAGCCGGCCTGCGGGAGATGGCTTGACAGCCGCCCCCGAAAAACGTCAGCTTCTGCCTATTGCAGGCGATGAAAACTAAGGTTTTCAACGCATTAAGCCGCGCAAATAGAGCCCTTTCGGGCAGCCCATGTGCGTGGCGCCTGCAGTCTCGGACAGGATCGACGAGGGGTTAACCCCGTCGGATCGGGGCATATGCACGCTTTATTGCAGCGCCGCAAGAGGCGCAGGCACGCTTCCCTGCTTTTGGCAAGAGGCCGGCGCACGCTGCGGTCGCGAAGACACGGTGGCGGGACCTGCCACCACGTTTCGTGCTAGTATCGTCGCATGACCAAGATCGAACTGGCCATCCTCGCGGTCTTTCACCAAAGTCAGAGCCGCCCCTAGCTTTTCGCGTCCCCAACCAATTTCCCGATCGCCTCCAAATACGCCGCGAACGCACCGCGTCCCGCGTCTGTCATCCGCAGGCGCGTCAGCGGCTTGCGGTCGATGAAGCTCTTGTCGATCGAGACGTAGCCGGCCTCTTCAAGCTTGCGCAGATGCACCGAAAGATTGCCCTGCGTGACGTCGAGCAGGGTCTTCAGTTCGGTAAAATCCGCGACCTCAGCCTCAGCCAGGTACGCCATCACCCCCAGGCGCACGCGCCCGTGGATGACATCATCCAGCTTGCCGATGTCGAAGGAAGCCACGTTCTCAGCCGGCTTTCTTGGCGCCGCGCCAGATGATCCAGCCCGGTATCGCCATGCACACGATCAGCGCGACGCTGAGAATGAGCAGATAAAGCCCCCCATTGCCGACCACGACGCCCAATCCCACCGTCGTCGCAAACCACCCGAACGCCACGAGGCCAAGCCATGCGCGGCGCACGATCATCCAAGCGACGAACCAAGCGACACCTTGGAACGTGCACACCACCACGGGCTGATAGAGCCACAGCCCCGGCGTTTCGAATTTGTAGGCGCCGTAGGCGAACACGAACGCCATTACGAGATTGGCGATGCCCGCGCCCTGAAACACCGCCATCAGCGCGCGCGAGGCGACGCCGCCGGGCGGCGCCTTGCGATCCTTCCAGATAATGACGCCGAGAATGACGCAGAACACGAGCGTCGGTCCAAAGGCGATGGCGAGCGCGATCGGCCCTTCCCATGGAATGAGCCCAAATTCCTGCAGTCCATGCAAGGCGCACTGCCCGCCATAGAGCGCGCCCGCCCACGTAAACGCCTCACCCATCGTCGCTTGCATCGGCCCTGAGCCACCGACGAGCGCGCGCATGTAAGCGAGATCGTCGCGCGCGGTTTCAAGATCGGATGCCATCGCCCACTCCTACTCCGCCGCCGCGAGTTGCGGCGCTTCGCGCTTCGCCTTCGCGGGCTTCTGCTTCTTACCGCTGAGAATCGATCCAATGAAAGAATAGCGTACAAACAGCTGATAGCTCGCCAACATGATCGCGAAGGCGACAGCCAGGATCAGCGGATATTTCGCAAACCACGGCCATGGATATGGCGCGAGCAGCGTTTGCAGCGCGATCACAATCGGCAGGTGGACGATGTAGATCCAATACGATGCGTCAGCGAGATAACGCCGCGCCGAGCTGTGACCAGCCAAATGGCGCACCGCAAAGCCGATGATCGCAATGGTCCAAGCCCAACTCGCGAAGCCATAAAGCGCGGCAAAGCCCAGCGTTCTCAAGCTCTGCTCGGGCGTATCGATTACCGGAGCAACACCGCCACCGACGACGAGCGCCGTCGCCGTCGCGCCAATTGCTGGCCCAACGTAGATTGCCCACCGCTCGCCCCAACCTTGCAGGATTTGCGGTTGGCGATTGATCAGCCAGCCGAAGCTGAACGCGAGACCATAGACGACGAGCGCGGTCGTATTCGGGATCAGTCCGGTATCGGGCGTCGGGATGCCGAACCACATCATCCAATTCGGCTTGAAGAAAAGCGCCGCCGCCACCGGAATGGCCAGCAAAACCGGCGCTGCGGGGCCGCCAAGCAGACGCACGACAGGATCCACAATGCGCGCGCGCAATGCGCCGTTGCGGTCGATCAAATGGACGAAGGTGCGAACAACCAGCGCGACCGCGTAAAATGCCAGCAGCACATAGAGAAACCACAAGTGCAGCAGCGGGAACGTCTCCACGGTCAGCGGCGGCGGAGGAGGACCTTCCGGCGCGACCCCGCCATTTGCTTGCACAGCGGCCCAGATCAGAACGGCGATGAACGCCGTCAGCACGATCGGCCAGAACATCGCGAGCGGCATCGCGATGCGCTTGGCGCGGTTCATGACGAAGGCCCCGGCGCCGAGGCGCTCAAGCAGCAAGCGCCCGAAGAAGCCCGCAAGCACAAAGAACACCGTCATGCGGAAGATGTGCAGCGTAAAGAACAGCACTGAGAGTTCGGCGCTGCGCGATGCATCCATCACCAGCCACATCTGGTCGCCCGGCAGAAACGAGAGCGTCGCGTGAAAGAAGACGCCGAGCATCAGAACCCCGCCCCGCACCGCGTCCAGCGCGTGATATCGCTCGCCGCCGCCAACACCACTCATTGCCAACTCCCCTGACCCGGCGATCCCGGGTGAGGCGTGGCTGTATCTCAACTAGTTTGTTTTGTAAACTTGTTGATTGACAATCGAGCAGGTTGATGTATGCTATTCTTTACATTATGTCCGCCAAACCGGACAGAGAGGCACACAATGTCCTTCCGTGAAAAGAGTGCCTGGATCGCCTTCATCACCTACACCACTGTTTTCGGTGGCTATTTTTTCTATCTCGCACAAGCCTGGGATGACACCTACGCGCGCGGCCTGACAATCGGCATGACCATCGGCGCCGTCGTTGTGCTGGTGATCGTCGCCGTGGTGCTGAACGTCACCCTCGCCCTCTTCAGCCCGAAGGAGGCCAACGCCCCCGCCGACGAGCGCGAGACCCTCATCGACCTCAAGGCCGAGCGCATCTCCTCCTACGTCCAGTCGGCCGGCGTCGCCTGCTTAATCGGCGCACTGCTCATGGGTTGGAATGCGATCCTCGTCGCAGTGCTGCTGCAGGCCAGCTTAGTCATTGCCGAACTCGTCAAATCCGGCGCGCAAATCATCTATTTCCGCCGAGGCGCGTGATGGCGATCGAGAACGAGATCAGACGTCTCAGGTTCGAGAACGGCGAGATGACGCAACAAGCCCTCGCCGAACGCGTCGGCGTCACCCGTCAAACGATTATCGCCATCGAGCAAAACAAGTACGCACCCTCACTCGAAGCCGCGTTCAAAATCGCCGACGCGTTCAGCGTGCCGTTGGAGAGCGTGTTTCGCTGGAAGAAGAGCTAGCTTTCTCTGCGCTTCGCTTGAAGATCCTGGCCCAGGAAAATCCCGCGCGCGCTATATCCGATGGTGCACGCGGTGGGTTCAACCAAAGTTCACCAGCGATTTGCCGGGGCGCGCATACGTCTTCTTGCCAGCAGAAGATTGTTACAACTTGCGCAACAGTCTCATTCATTCAGGCAGCTCGGAAGTAGAACAAGGTAAGGCGGCAACTTAGTGAAAGCCGAGTTCTTCGATCAATCCGTTGGCTCGCATCTCAATCGCTTCGGAGACGTGCTGCAACTTAAGGCTGACGCTTTCAGCCAAACGCTGTTCGACGCTGCAGACGAGTGGGATGCGGCAATGACGAACGATACAGGCGTTCAAGACGAGAAAGCCAAGCTTCTGGTCATCCGTTCACAAGGAAGCGTCATCCTCGGTGGCGCAGTTCTTATTTCTGGATGACTTGCGATCGGAGTTAGGCCGCGACCGCCGTCAGCACCACAGCGCCGCGCTTTGTCGCGACAAGCGTGTGCTCGTACTGAACCGTGGGTCGGCCAGTATCGGCGCGAAGTGTCCACTCATCGCCGCCCTCTACGGCCCATTCCGAACCCATCGAGAGGAACGGCTCGATCGTGAACACCATGCCCTCGTGAATGCGACGGCGCTCGCCCGGCTCATGCCAAGTCGGGATGGAAGTCGGATCTTCGTGCAGGCCGCGGCCAACCCCATGGCTGGCAAGATTGCGGATCAACGAATAGCCGTTCTTGTCGGCAAATTTCTCGATGGCGCTGCCAATGTCGCCCAGCCTCGCGCCAGCGCGCACGCTGTTGATGCCTGACCACATAGCGCGCTTGCCGTCAGTCGTGAGTTTCTCGATGCGTTTCGCTACGGGTGTCATTGCAAAGCTCGCGCCCGTATCCGCAAAATATCCATGGAGTTCGGCGGACACATCGATGTTGACCAAATCACCCGCCTTCAACACGCGATCGCTGGGAATGCCGTGGGCAATGTCGGGAAACACTGAAATGCAGGTCGCGCCCGGAAAATTGTAGGTGAGCGCAGGCGCAGGTTGCGCGCCTTCCCGCTCCAGCAGCGCGCGCCCGATCTCATCGAGCTCGCGCGTGGTCATGCCAGGCTCAAGCGCCTTGCCCATCTTTTGCAGCGTTTGCGCAACGATAGCGCCGATGCGCTTCAGCGCTTCGAGATCATTGTCGTTATCGATCGTCATCAGTTCGCCGCGGGCTTGCGAACGACGTACACCTTCTCAGCGGCAAGGCGGTGACGCTCGTTCTCTTCGTTCGAGAACAAAATCTCTTCAGCCACAAAACCATGGGCGGCCAGCAGTTTCGGGAAATCGAGCCCGTACAGACGCACGTGTGTGCGGCCGCAAATCCGCTCGATCTCGTCCTGCGGCGTGCCTGGTGGAGGATTCCAGGTCTCTTCAGCGTTGACGTCCATGGGCACCGAGAACACGCCAACGCCGCCCGGCTTCATCACCCGAAAGCACTCAGCCATCCCCTTCGCATCTTCGGGCACGTGCTCGAGCACGTGGTTGCAAACGATCACGTCGAACTCGTTGTCCGGATAGGTCAGCGCCGTGATGTCGACGACTGCGTTCGCAACAGCGCTGCGTTTGATGTCGCCAGCAACGTATTTCGGATTGCGCTTCCATTGATGGAAGAACGGCCGCTCGGCCGAAAAGTGCAGCACGCGCTTATCTTTCGGGTCGAGATTATTGCGCTTCAGATAAAGCGCGATGATCCGGTCGCGCTCCTTCGAAGCGCAGTTCGGGCAGCGCGCTTCCTGGCGCGGGCCGGCGCTCAGGAAGTAGCCTGTGAAGCCGCAAAGCGGGCAATTGCGCTTCTGGCGGGCGCGGAAATGTTGCATCGGATCGCGCACGGTTCCGCGCGAGATTTCTTCGGCAAGCGTGGGCCAATTCAGCTGTGTCATGAGCGGGTCCTTAGCATGAGGGGCGCGGCAGAGGTAGCGGTCAAGCACGTCTCACTAGGTCTGGATCGCCATGCCGACCGACCGCAGTTCGAGCTTCGACATCGGGATCGCGGATTCCATATAGAGCCTCACCAGATCGGCGCGCTTCATCGGCACATCCGGCTGCAAATCCGCAATCTCCCCCGCCGCGAAGGCCGCATAGCTCTGCGCCACAGAACCGAACACGCGCATCAGCTTCGGCGGATCCAGATTGATTTCGAGAAAGCGCGCCAGCAGCCAGGGCCCGTGCGCACGAACCGCTGCAAGCGGCGGCTCCTGCAATTTGTAGCGCCCATCGACGCGTGGCTGACCAAATTGCGGCGTGCCGACCTCCTCGGTAGCGCGGCGGGCAATTTCGAGAAGATCGATCTTGTCGCCGATCTTCGGATCGCGCGCAGCGCCGGCGGCGAGATTCCAAAACGACGGCGCTTCGCGGCTGCCTTCGAGCAAGCAGGCGTTGATGGCGTCGCCAAAATAATAGCGCTCACCGGCGGTGGTGGTGACTTCAACTAGGCTTGTCTGCGTCGGCGCGATGGCGCCGGAGTGCAACATCGCGCGCGCCTGAATTTGCGCGAAAATCCCGGCCAAGGCGCCGAGCGCGCTCGCGGCGTCGGCGGCGCGCAGCATGCTGCGTTGGTCGCGATACTGCGCCAGCAAATAGCCACCCACTTCGCCGGTAGCCTGCCTCAGGATCGTGTCGTTGCTCATGCCCTCGCCTAGCATGCCGAAAACCAAAACGCCCCGGCTTTCACCAGGGCGTTGGCAGAGCTTACAGCGTGCTCATGTCGATGACAAAGCGGTAGCGAATGTCGCCCTTGGTCAGCCGCTCATAGGCAACATTGATTTCGGCCGGCGCGATGACCTCGATTTCCGGGTTCACGCTCTTTTCCGCGCAGAAATCCAGCATCTCCTGGGTCTCGCGAATGCCACCAATGGGCGAACCCGCAACGCTGCGGCGTCCCATCAGCAGCGTGAACACCGCTGGCCACGAATGGCTGTCCGTGATCGGCGGCGCCCCCAGCAAGCAGAGCGTGCCGTTGCGGCGAAGCAAACGGGTAAAGGCCTCCAGATCGTGCGCCGCAGAAACGGAGTTGATGATCAGGTGAAAGCTGTTCTTGTGCGCGCTCATTTGCGCGGCGTCCTTGGACAGCACGACCTCATCAGCGCCAAGCGCCTTTGCATCAGCGATTTTGCTTGCCGACGTCGTGAACACGACGACATGCGCACCCATTGCCTTGGCAAGCTTCACCGCCATGTGACCAAGGCCGCCCAAACCAACGACGCCGACCTTTTGGCCGGGGCCGACGTTCCAATGCCGCAGCGGTGAGTAAGTCGTGATGCCCGCGCATAGCAGCGGCGCAGCGTGCTCCGACGACAAGCCATCCGGAATGCGCAGCACGAAATCTTGCGTCACGGTGATCGACTTTGAGTACCCGCCGTACGTTGGTAGGCCGGTCTGCTTCTCGACGCCCATATAGGTGCCGATCTGCTTGGCGCAGAATTGCTCTTCGCCCTCTTGGCAGGCGTCACACTGGCGGCAGGAATCGACCATGCAGCCAACGCCGACGCGATCGCCGCCCTTGTGCTTCGTCACATTGGCGCCGACAGCGCGGACGATGCCAACGATCTCGTGACCCGGTACGGCTGGTGATGCCGTCTCGCCCCACTCTCCGCGCACGTAATGCAGATCGGAGTGGCAAATACCGCAATGCGTGATGTCGATCGCGACATCATCCGCGCCGAGTTCGCGGCGTTCGATTTTGACTGGCTGCAGCGGCGCATCAGCGCGCACCGCGCCAAAGGCGGAAACCTGGCTCATAAACATCCCTCGAAATCAGCAAAGCTCACACTCTGGACAGAGCGTAGCGAGCCCAATGTAGGTACGCCGCCGCGGATTTTCGACGGCGCCAAAAACAAAAGCGCCGCGGCGGATCGCCGAAGCGCCTCAGCTAGCGCGCGCTCGCGGTCGCGAACGATGTAGCGATCATCACGCCGCGGCCGGGATTGTGAGCCTGCACGGTAAAGTACCCGCCAGATTCCAGCGTGCTCATGATCGTCGTCGCCAGCGCCACATCTGGCCCGGAACCCGCATACACAAACGTATCGGCGCGATCGCTGGCGTGATCACCTGAGCGCGGGCGCAAATCGACGTTCATGCGCGCGCGAAGAACCAAGCGCATTGCCTGCGGTTCACGCGAATTCATCGTACGGTCGAGCCAGGCGCAGCTTCCCGGAACAAGACCAGTCGTCGCCGCGGCGCGCGTATATGAAATGACAAGTTCGGTGCCGCCGCCCGTCGCTTGACCCGCAATGTTGACTGACATGTTGCCGCCTGCGCGGCAGTGCAGCGGATATGTGGTTTGTGCGTTGGCGGTCCCGGCCATTGCCGCGCCACACAGCAAAACGAGAGCGAAAAACTGACTGATACGCATGGAAGCTATCCTCGCGATTGGTCCCTCGATCCGCAACGTACCGCGTTCACCCGAAGAAAGCTCGCGCTCGTTAGTGTTGGACAAACAAAAACGCCCCGGCTCTCACCGGGGCGTTCGGTTTTCAGCTAAGCTGAACCCTTAAGCAGAAGCCGCAAGCGCCGCCGCCGGGTCAAGGCGAACGCCCGGACCCATCGTCGTCGATAGAGCAAGCTTCTTCACGTACGTGCCCTTTGCGCCGGCAGGCTTTGCTTTCGCGACGGCATCCACGAACGCCTTCGCGTTCTGCAGGATTTGCTCTTCGCTGAAGCTCGCCTTGCCGATGCCGGCGTGAATGATGCCCGCCTTCTCGACGCGAAACTCAACCGCGCCGCCCTTAGCGTCGAACACGGCCTTCTTCACGTCCATGGTGACAGTGCCAACCTTCGGGTTCGGCATCAGGCCGCGCGGGCCAAGCACCTTACCGAGACGGCCGACGAGAGCCATCATGTCCGGCGTCGCGATCAGACGTTCGAAGTCGATCTTGCCGCCATTGATGGTTTCGAAGAGCTCTTCCGCACCAACGATGTCGGCGCCGGCGGCCTTGGCTTCTTCAGCCTTCGGACCACGTGCGAACACGGCAACGCGCGCAGTGCGACCCGTGCCATTCGGCAACGAGCAAACGCCGCGAACTTGCTGATCCGGATACTTCGGATCGACGCCGAGGTTCATCGCGATCTCGATCGTTTCATCGAACTTTGCGTTGGCGCGAGCTTTGACGAGTTTCACGGCTTCATCGAGCGTGTGAAGCTTGCGCGGGTCGATGCCAGCGTGGCTTACAGCCGTACGCTTGGTCGTGCCTGGGATTTTCTTAGGAGCGTTTGCCATCTGATCAGCCCACCACTTCCACGCCCATCGAACGGGCAGTGCCGGCGATCATTTTCGCGGCTTGGTCCAAATCAGCGGCGTTCAGATCTTTCTGCTTCGCCTGCGCAATTTCCTTGCACTGCGCCATTGTGATCTTGCCGACCACATCGACGCCCGGCTTCTTCGAGCCTGAACCCGGCTTCTTCTTGGTGTCCATCTTCGCGGCCTTCTTGATCAAGAACGACGCGGGCGGCGTCTTGATCTCAAAGGTGAAGCTCTTGTCTTGGTAGTAGGTGATGACCACCGGGCACGGATCGCCCTTGTTCATGTCCTGCGTGCGGGCGTTAAAGCCTTTGCAGAATTCCATGATGTTCAAACCGCGCTGACCGAGCGCGGGACCGATCGGGGGCGAAGGATTCGCTGCCCCGGCCGGCACTTGGAGCTTAATCTGCCCCAGTACCTTCTTAGCCATGATGTGCCTCGCTTTTCGCGGGACGATCCTTTCGAACCGGCCTGCCTGAGGGATGCGTGGTCCGGGCGGCTAAACCCCTCCCACGCGGGAAGCGGGGCGTATAACGGAGAGATTGGGGATTGTCGACAGCCTGCGCCGCCGTGCTAACGCTGACCCATGGAACCCGTCGATATCTGGGAGCTGGTGCTGCGGGGGTTCGCGGTTGGGGCGCTGGCGGCGACCACGGCCGGCCTCTGGCGAAGCAGGATCGTGGCCATCCGCATCGCTGGCCTGGCGCTCACCCTTAGCGCCGCCGCCTACGTATTCAACTCCTCCGCGCTCACTCGCGACGTCCTTGGGTTTGCCTCCCTTCCGGTCCACCTCTTGGCGCTTGGCGGCGCCGGCTGGTTCTGGCTCTTCATTGTCACGCTTTTTGAAGACCGCCCGATCTCGCCTCTAACGCTGACCCCCGGCGCCATCCTCACCGCCGTCGGCCTCGTCGGTTGGATCGGCCGCCAAGAAATGAGTAGCCCGGTCTGGATCGGGCACAACCTCATTGAAGCGGCCCTCGCCATCCACGCCCTTTTCGTGATCGTTAGCTCCTGGCGCGGCGACCTCGTCGAAGCGCGCCGCCGCCTGCGCGGCCCGGTACTCGGCGTAGTCACCCTGTACGTGTTAGCGCTCTCAGGCTTCGAGATTGGCGAAGGCGTCGGCCTTGGCCAGCCCTGGTTTTCACTGGCGGGTGCAGCGGCCCTTGCCTTCATGTGCGGCCTCAGCGCCGTGGCTTTCCTGCGCGCGGAGCCGGAGCTCTTTGGCTCATCAGCGCCAGCCGCGACCGCAAACGATGGCCTCGGCGCCGGCGATCGCCCGCTGCTTGCAAAGCTCGACGCGCTCATGGCTGAAGGCGAAGCTTGGCGGCGCGAGGGACTAACCATCGGCGCGCTCGCCGCCGACGTTGGCGCCCCCGAGCACAAGCTCCGGCGCCTCATCAACGACCATCTGGGCTTTCGCAATTTCGCGACCTTCGTGAACGCCCGCCGGATTGCAGCGGCGCAGCGTCCGCTCGCCGATCCAGCGCGGGCGCGCGATCCGGTTTCCGCCATCGCGTTCGATCTCGGGTTCGGTTCGCTCGGGCCCTTTAATCGCGCCTTCAAGGAAGCAACAGGTCAAACCCCGACCGAATGGCGACGCGCAAACCTCGCCGAATTTGGAAATCCCTAGCTGATTTCGAAATCGAGCGGCCTTTTCCGTTCGCGGCGAGACACGCGACGTCGTTTACAGCGACCACGCCTCCAGCACAGGAGGCCAACATGAACATCGCTGCTTTCGCCAATCAATGGCTGACGAACGTCGGCACAGATTTGACCCGCTACGTCATCTTCGCCGTCGCCGTCTGGTTCACGCTTTGGATCGTGCTGAAGCATCCGCTCGCCGGCCGGAAGATCAGACCTGACACGCCGAAGTCGAAACAATTGCTGCTCGAATTTGCGATCTCGATACGCTCAATCGCAATCTTCTCCACAATCGGGCTGCTAACCTTTGCGCTCGAACGCTTCGGCTTGCTGCCGGGACCGCAACTCGCGGCGACGTGGGGCTCAGGCTGGGCTTGGACGTCACTGGCGCTGATGATCCTGGCGCACGACGCCTATTTCTATTGGACCCATCGGGCGATCCACAACCCGCGCCTCTTCCGCGCGTTTCACCGCCGCCATCACAAGTCCAACAACCCTTCGCCCTTCACCGCCTACAGCTTCGACCTGGGCGAAGCAGCAATCAACGGCGCCTTCGTGCCGCTTTGGATGATCGTCGTGCCAACGCAATGGTGGGTGGTCGGCATTTTCATGCTGCACCAAATCGTGCGCAATACGCTGGGGCACTCGGGGTACGAGCTGTTTCCTGCGCGCCGCGATGGCCGGCCAATGTTCGATTTCCTGACAACGACCACGCATCACGATCTGCACCACTCAAGCGCCGGCGCGAACTACGGCCTCTACTTCACATGGTGGGATCGCCTGATGGGCACCGAGCATCCCGACTATTACGCGCGCTTTGCCGCCGCGACCCGCCAGGGCACGCAAGACCAAGCTCCCGCTACACTCCCATGATCCCGCCAAGCAATCCGGCGACGGCGCTCATCACGGTGATCCACAAATCCGCAACAAGGCGCGCGAGAATGGTTGCGAAACTTGGAACCAACAGCACCGCAACGGCGACAATGAGTACAACAATCAGCAGCGCACCCAGGCCGCGCAATGTTGCTTGCTTCGTACTCATGCCACGTCCCCGCTGCGCGCAGCGGAGGCCGAGCGCGAGGGACCATTGGTCAGCATCGCGACTTCCGCCAGCACAATCGGCAGCGTCCAGCCACCGACGGCGGCGATGTAGCGAGGCTCCCAGCGCGGATCGAACTTATCCTTGAAAGCGCGCAGGCCCTGGAAGCCGTAAAACTGCTCACCGCGCTCGTGCACCAGCTTGCCTACACGAGCGAACAGCGAGGCGTACTTCGCCTCCTCCGCCAGGCCCGCGAGAGGCGCCATGCCGAGATCGAAGCTCGTCAGCCCATGGGTCTGCGCCCAGAGCAAAATCTCCGTGAACAGGAAGTCCATCAGCCCGCCCGGCGTATCCGGCACATGGCGCATGAGATCAACGGCGCCGCGTTTGCGATCGGCGGTCAGCCAAATATTGGCGAAGGCGACGATCTGACCGTGTATGCGCGCCACCGCGATGGCATGGCGCGCGAGGTAGCCGGTTCGCCGCCATCGAGTCGCGCTGCTTCGTTCATGCGCGAAAGCTTAGTTCGCTCCACGCCCAAGCACAAAACGGCCGCGGGGCGAACCCGCGGCCGAGGCGAAAGCGTCCGACAGTGGAATGGAGGTCCGCTACGACCACCCTACCGTCACTACTCGCAAAAAAAGCGACCGTGGCGTTAGGCCACGGCCGCTCAGACTTTGGAGGGTAGCGGCTGGCCCAGTAGCGCCAACCGCAGCCCGAAATTAGTACCGCACGCGGAGCGACGCCCCGATCACGCGGCCTTCGTTGAGCGGTGAGAAAGTCGGCGGCGCGTTGCCACCTACCCCGTCGCCGCCAAACAATGGCGAGTCAGGCAGCACGGTGTCGCCGCCCCAGGTCGCTTCGTCGGTTAGGTTGTCGCCGTAGACTGCGAGCGACCAATTCGCGCCGTTGGGCGAATAGGTGAAGTTGGCGTCGACGATGTCCGCTTCAGCAAGGAAGCCAGTGTTCGTGTCGTTGTAAACCGACGCGTCGCGGTGGTTGTAGCTAAGGCGGCTGGACAGGATGCCGCCGAAGATTTCCAGATCGTAGATCGCGGTGGCGCCATAGGTCCATTCCGCGAGACGCGGGATGAGCTGATCCAGGTCGCCGCCATCGACGATGCCGTTATTGTCCAGGTCCGCGGTGACTTCGTTGTATTCGCCATCCGTGTACCCGACCTGCACCGAAACCAGGAAGTTGTCGGTGAACGCCCAACGCGCCTCGAGTTCGGCGCCCTGAATCGTGGCCTCCCCAGCATTGACGATCACCTGCTGAACGCCCGCCGGGTCAGGAATGTTGGTTTCGCGCTGCATGTTGTCGATGGTGTTGTGGAACAGAGCGATGTTCATGCGGGCGCGGCCGTCCATGAAATCTTGCTTCCAGCCGATCTCGAACGAGTCTTGCTCTTCCGGATCGAATGCGCGCGGCGCACCCGATAAAACACCGGCGCCCGAACCAAGCGTCGTCGTGCGGAAGTTGACGCCGCCCGCACGGAAACCCTGCGCAAAGAATGCATAGATATTGGTGTCCGGATTGGGCTCCCATTGAACGCCGATACGCGGCGAAAGGTCGGTCCAACTAAGGTCCAATGGCGTGTCTGAGAAGTTCAGCGTCTGCGTGTCAATATTGCCGCCGACCGTGAATTCGCCAGGCACCACAACGGCGCCGTCGAGATTGCTCGTCGATCCACGGATACGAGAGACTTGTGCTTCCTTCTCTTCCTGGGTGTAGCGCGCGCCAAGGCTCAATGTGAATTGATCGTTCAGGTGCCAGTCAAAATTGGCAAACGCCGCCTCGGTGGAGAAGGTGCCGTCGCCGCCACCGACTCGGAAGACTGCGCCGCCGGCGATCGAGCGCTCTTCGACGTAGAACAGTGTTTGCTCGAACCAATAGAGACCGGCCGTCACATCAACAGGGCCGAACGTGCCAGCATAGCGCAGCTCGTTGCTCCACTGCTCTTGCAGGTTCACAGCGCGGGAGTGGAAGCCGCTGCCCCCGGTTGCGTCAATGTCGCCTGACGAGTAGCCCTCATAGTCGCGCCAGCCGGCGATGTTGGTAATGGTCCCATCGCCAAACCCCACGTCGACGTTCACCTCGAAAATCGCCTGCTCCCAATCGCCGATCGCGTAGCCGCGGTTGTTGACGGAGAAGTCGAAGGTGCCCCGCGCATCTCGCCCGAAGCCGTGGTTCTGCGAGGCAGGACCATCACTTTCGCCATACCCCTGCTCGACACGCAGGATCATGTCGACGTTCTCGTTCGGTGTTAGGCGCAACGCCGCGCGATAGATGTCAAGTTGCGAGGCGCCGAATTGCGAGCCGTCGAAATTGTTCTCGAACCAGCCTGCGTCATCTTGGTGATAAACAGCGAACTTGCCGCTCAGCACGCCCGGGGCGAGCGGCCCCGAAATTGATAAGTCCGCCGTCCATTCCGGACCGGTTTCGTAACTGGCTCCTGCGCTCACCCCGAACTCATCGCCGGGGGTGCTCGTACGGATCAGCACCGCGCCGCCAGTGACGTTGCGCCCATAAAGCGTGCCCTGCGGGCCGCGCAGCACTTCGATCGCTTCAAGGTCGAAGGTATCGACGACGATGCCAGCGTTGATGCCGTAATACATCCCATCGACGAACACCCCGACGGTCGGATCGACCGATGGGATGGAACTGTTGATACCGAGGCCCCGGATACCGAAGTTAGCGACGCCCGGCGCCGTGCCGATGTCTTCCAGCTGCACGTTAGGGATTGTGTAAGTGAGGCTCGAAATGTCGTCGAAGTTCAGCGCTTCCAACGCTTCGGCGCTAAACGTCGTTAGCGCGCCCGGGACGTCTTGCGCCAACACGTCATCGCGCTTCGTGGCTGTGACAACGATTTCGTCGTCGGTAAGCACGTCAACTGCGCCTTGCGCCATTGCTGATGGCGTCAAAGCCAGCGCTCCGCCGATCAGGCCGAGTGCAAACACCGCGCTGGAGCGCAGATTGTTCCGATTGGTCATGTGTTCCCTCCCGCATCCCGGGGTCTTTTGCCCCGCCGTACACCAGTGTATGGATATGCGGCCAAGCCCATAAAGCTAGGGAAACCTGGGTGACTAGCTCTGTAACTACCGCTACGTGACCTAGACACCACGTTTTCGCCCTATTGTGGCGTCCGGAGCGCAAATGATGGAAGAGCCCTCACGCCAAGTGGCCACCACCCTCGACTCCGCCGCTTGGGTGGAAGCCGCTTTCGACGCGCTGGCTGAAGGCGGAATCGAAGCGGTTCGGATCGACCCGCTGGCTAAGCAACTAGGCGTAACGCGCGGCAGTTTCTACTGGCACTTCACCGACCGCGCCGCGCTTCACACGGCCATGCTCAAGGAATGGCGCAAGCGTCAAAGCTACCAAGTCGCGACCCGCATCGAGAGCCGCACGTCCGCGCCGGAAGAACGGCTGAAGCAGACCTTAGCGTTGCCCCACTCGGGACCGCGCGCCGAACGCGCCGCTGCAATCGAACTGTCGATCCGTCTTTGGGCGCAGCGTGATGCAAAGGCGGCCAAGGCCGTCCGGCACATCGACCGCGTTCGCCTCGACTATTATGCCAAGCTCTTCGGCGAGATGGGCATTGCGCCCGCTGCCGCGCGAAAACGCGCGTTCATGTTTTACGCCGCTCTCATGGCTCAGGCGTTCATCTTCACTGACACCGATACCGACGTGAGCGGCGAACTCGCTGAAATGCTGCTCGGCGACTAGCGCTTAGCGAAGCTTCTCGACCTGGGCGTATTCGAGATCGACCGGCGTTTCGCGGCCGAAGATCATGACCGCAACCTTGAGACGGCCGCGCTCTTCATCGACTTCCGAAACCATGCCTTCGAAGCTCTGGAACGGGCCGTCGGAGACCTTCACCTTCTCGCCAATCTCGAAATGGATCAGCTGACGTGGCTTCTGCGCGCCAACTTCAGCGACACGGCCCAAGATGCGCTCAACTTCGCGATCCGAAACCGGCTGCGGCTTGTTCTGCGTGCCTAGGAAGCCCGTCACCTTCGGTGTGTTTTTCACGAGGTGATAGGCTTGGTCGGTCATTTCCATCTTCACGAGCACGTAGCCCGGGAAGTGGCGATGCTGACGCACCTTCTTCGCACCGCGAACAATCTCGGTGACTTCCTCGGTCGGGACCTGGATGTCTTCGAATTGTTCTTCAAGACCTTGGCGGCCCGCTTGATCGCGAATGGCTTCAGCGACCTTCTGCTCGAAGTTCGAATAAGCGTGCACGATGTACCAGCGCGCTTTGCCGGCATGACGCGGCTGCGTCTTCGGCTCTTGCTGCTGCTGTTGTTCTTCGACCATCGGCTCAACCACCCAAACTGAAGCTCAAGACAAACTGCATGAACGTTCGAAGCAGCGTGTCGACGAGAAAAAAGAAGATCGCGGCGGTGACACCGAAGATAATCACCATGATGGTCGAGACCGTCACTTCCTGACGCGTCGCCCAGGTGACCTTGCGGCCCTCCGCGCGCACTTCGCCAAAGAACTTGAACGGACCGCCGCCTTTGCGCCGCGGTTCAGTTTCCGGTTCGGTTTGGTCCATCGACATTGCTGTTTCTATCTTCCCGTAACGCGCTTCAAATCGGACCGGACTGCCCCCGCCGCAAGGTGGGGATGGCAGGAGTTGAGGGACTCGAACCCACGACCCTCGGTTTTGGAGACCGATGCTCTACCAGCTGAGCTAAACTCCTAATCCGCCCGCCGCCTGCAGGCAGGCGTTGGGGCTTGCTAGCAGGCATGGAGCAGCGGCCGCGCATTCTCTCGCGGCCGGCAGGTCAAGGGCGGGCTTATGCCCCAAGGCGCCCTAAGCGGCAAGGGTGGGATATGACTTGCGGCCGCCTCCCAGATTGGTGTCGGTTAGCGCCGCGGGGGGCGAAATTTCATGAAACCTGCGCCAGCACGGCCAAGCCGCCAGCCACAATGCCAGTGCAACGCCAGATGTTCACCCACCCGATCCCCGAGGACGCCGCCGCCCTGGCCAATGGCGATCACCCGTCCGCTTATGCCCGCGAGCCCACGCCAGTGACCATCGAGGCGGCGCTGCGCCACTGCAATTGGTCAACGCCGCATAAGACAAAACGGCGGCGATTGCTCGCCGCCGCCTGCGTTGCCGTATTTGAAAGCGTGCCTATTCGCCGTCGAACAGCACTTCCCAGGTGTGGCCGTCCGGATCGGTGAAGTAGCCGGAATAGACACCATCTTCGTCCGAAGCTGCCACGATCTGCGCGCCTGCCCTTTGAGCTTGGCCCATCACTGTGTCGACTTCGCCTTTGCTGTCGGTGAAGTAGCTGATGATGGCCTCAATGGCGCCGCGCGGTGCGGGACGAGCGCCAACTTGTTCGGCGTATGACGCAAATTCCTCGCGCTGCAGCAGCACCAGATAAACGCCGTCGAGATCGAGCGCTGCGTGATCTTCGTCCTGTTCTTCAACAGCCAGACCCAGGCCGTCGCGGTAGAACGCAATCGACTTCTGCAGATCCTCGACTGGAATCGTTACGCATGAAATCGCTGCAGGCATCCTACCCTCCAAAATGTGACGCGAAGCGCATCTTCCGGGGTCAGAAATGAATCGATTTGCCGCCTGTTACAAGGTGCATCAGCGCCCGACGACGACCTCTCCACCGCCAAGCACACGGCGGTTGATTTCGCCTTCAACATGACGCACGCGCACGTCGCCGCCGCCTAAAATTACCGCGTCGAGATTTTCGGCAGTGCCGCCGTGTGAAACATCGCCACCGCCGGCAATCACGACACTGAGCGATGTCGCATGGCCATCGCGAATGATGACATCGCCCGAGCCTTGGATCGCGATCGACGTCGGCCCGTCTACGCTTGCGGCGGTAACGTCACCCGAACCCGCCACCGATAGCGTCAATCCGTTATGCACGGCGCCGAGAACCACATCGCCGCTGCCGGCGATCGAAACACTCGCCCGCCCAGCTTCATAAAGCCTGACATCCTGCGATCCCGAAATCGCAATCTCCGCCTCGCCCTCGACGCGAACGATATCAGCGTCGCCGCAGCCATCGAGTCGAATGTCCAGCGCCTGCGCTGGTGCAACGTGCATGCGCACCGCCCCGCTGGCCGCAATCACAGCATTTTGCGGCACGCGCAATTCAATCACCGGCAAAGCCGCGCCGCTGAGGCGGCCGAGGCGCGTGGTCTCCACCTCAAACTCATTGCCGCCAATCACCCGGCAGCCCCGGATTTGGCGGCGCATTTTTCCATCAACGATAAGCCTGCGGCGGGACACGCGATAATCCGGCGCTGGGGTCACGCCGGCGTTCACCCAGCCAATCGCGACATCCGTCCGGTTCTCAGGAATGACGCGCACGAACGCCGCGACATCGCGCAGCTGAACTTCGGTTGCGTTGCGAAAGCGGGTGAGCGTCCGCGCGTGCGCCGCCGGAGCATCCGCACCTGGAGCGGGGGGCGTTTGAGCCCATCCGGGCGTCGCCAACACGAGCGCGGCGAAAGCAGCGGCGCGGCAAGCTCCTACAAGACGCATATCGACAGGCCCTCCTCGGACCGTGATCCCTCTGCCTACCAAGATGCGCCCGGCAAAGCGTTTAGATGCGGCGGCTCCAGGTTTTCGCCAATGAGGCGAAAGTCTCCGTCAAATCAGACACTAAGCTGTGTCTTTCTCGCATCGTCGGCCGTTAATTATTAACAGCGGTGGCGTGAGCAATTGCAGGCCCAAACCCCGAGGCGCATTTGTCCCGCACCCAGAACGGGTGATCACTAAGGGGTTTATACCTATGCGTAACTGGATCATCGGCGCCGCGGCCATCTTGGCCGTTGCCGTGCCGAGCGTCGCCGCAGCCCAAACGGGCTACGCTGGCGTCAACTACGGCAACGTAGACGCCGGCGGCGGCAACGACGACGACTTCTACGGTCTCGAAGGCGCTGTGGCTTTCGCTGGCTCGGGCTCGATCGTTTTCGAAGTCGACGCTGCTGTCGTCGATGGCGATGACTCGGACACGGCCTACGGCCTCACCGGCCACGTCTACAGCCGCAATGACAGCCACCTCTTCGGCGGCTTCATCGGCGTTGCAGATTCCAACGACAGCACCACTTGGGTCGCTGGCCTGGAAGCCAACAAGTACTTCACGAACTGGACGCTCGCTGGCGCCGTCTTTTACGGCAACAACGACGATGCAGAGACCGACGGCTACGGCGTCAATGTCGAAGCTCGTGCGTTCATCAGCGACAACTTCCGCCTGAACGCCAACGTTGGCTACGCCAGCGTCGACGCCGGCGCGGGCGATGACGACGCAACGCTTTACGGCGTTGGCGGCGAATACCAATTCGCTTCTTACCCGATCTCGATCGTTGCTGGTTACAGCACGGCTGATTTCGACGGCGGCGATGTCGACACTCTGTCGGTCGGCGTTCGCTACAACTGGGGTGGCACGCTCCGCGATCGCGATCGCAGCGGCGCAAGCCAAGCCAGCCTCACCAGCGTCGGCTCGGTGTTCTAAACAATACCTACACCTTCGTAGGGCAACGCAAACTCAGCGCCCCGGCAGCAATGCCGGGGCGCTTTTCTCTGCCCGGCGCCACGGCCGTTGCGGGATCGCCACAGATCCACAGAAGCGCGAGGCGCAAAAGCTGGCGCAATAAAGTTTTAACCACGACCGCGGCAGGTGACGGCGGACGGTGGCGGCCTGCGGGGGTCGAGCCCACTGCACCAACGAAGGATACACTAAATGAAGAAGCTTCTTCTGGGCGCCGCTGCCGCTCTGGCCGTGGCCGCTCCGGGCATCGCCGCCGCTGAAACGTCAGGCAACATCGACTTCAGCCTCGGCACAACAGAATATGATGGCGGCGGCGAGTTCGACCAAACCAATCTCGGCGGCGCCGTGCAGTTCGACACCGGCTCGAGCTGGACCGTCCAACTTGACGGCCGCACCTCGAACGTCGAGTTCGACGGCAGCGGCGGCACGAACAGCAACAGCTACGCAGCAGCTCACGCCACCACCAATGGCGGCGCATGGGACTTCGGCGGCTGGGCTGGCCTTGTCAGCTATTACGGCACCGGCGGTTGGACCGTTGGCGGCGAAACCCGCACGAGCTTCGGCAACTTCTCAATCCAAGGCTCGCTGGGTTACTCGTCGGTCGACTCCTTCACCGACATCGAAACCATGAGCTACCAAGTTGGCGGCGCCTACTTCTTCAACCCCAACTTCGCGATCAACGCCAACGTTGCGCGCCATGACGTCGATGCAGGCTCCACCGATATCGAAATGACGGATCTCGGCGTCGGCGCAGCTTACGGCTTCGGCAACGGCTTCGAAGTGTACGGCGGCTATGTGAGCTCAGACATCGACTTCACTGGCTCAAGCGTTGAAGCGGACACATGGAATCTTGGTCTGCGCTATCACTTCAACGGTGGTTCGCTGCAAGACAACGCCAACGACGGTGCAAGCTGGTCTGGCGTGCGCGTGATCTCTGACGCGCTTGGCCGCCTCAGCTAATCGCCGCTAACAACGATAAAATGTTAAGGGCCGCTCTTTCGGGAGCGGCCCTTTTCATTAAGCCAAGCAACACAATCTGCCGCGATCTCGCCATCATGATTGCTGCCTTGTTCACTTGTCGTGACATGCGCGCCACAGCGCGAGCGACGTGCGCTGCGTTCACCGTGTTCAACGCTTGGGCGTAAGGAATGGCGCTCTTACCTTCGTCCCATGCCGGACTCGGCTAACCCAAGAGGGACATTACACATGAAGAAGTTTCTGCTCGGCGCCGCCGCGGCGCTCGCGATCGCTGCGCCTGGCGTTGCATCGGCACAATCGGGCTACGTTGATCTTGGCTACTCCACGACCGACGTCGGCTCGTCCGATGTTGATGCATGGACCGTTGGCGGCGCATACGCTTGGGGCGGCAACGGCTCGCTCGGCGTCCAACTCGATGGCCTCATCGGCAACCACGAGTATGACAGCGGCGGCGGCGACGTCGATACCTACAATTTCGGCGGCCACCTTTTTACCCGCAATGACAACTACCTGCTCGGCGGCTTCGCAAGCATTGGCAACGCAGACTTCAGCATCTTCGACTACGACTACTATACCGTCGGCCTCGAAGGCGCGTACTACCTGTCACGCACGACGCTTAACGGCGCTCTGAGCTACTCAGACTCAGACGATCTCAACGCGGACTCCACCGCGCTCGATCTCGGCGCCACGCATTTCGTCACCGACAACTTCTCGTTCGGCGGCACGGTCGGCTTCGGCGAACTCGCCGACCTCGACTTCGTCTCGTACGGCGTGGGTGCTGAATACCAATTCGCCGGCGCTCCGATCAGCCTCTTCGGCGGCTACAACAAGACCGACTACGACAGCTTCGACACCGACGCGTTGTCTGTTGGCGTGCGCTGGAACTTCGGCGGCTCGCTGTTCGATCGCGATCGTTCGGGCGCCAGCCTGACGCGCAACACCGGCTTCGGCCGTCTGGGCGCTATCCTCTAAGCGATACACACCCCGCGTAAACAGGAAGAGCCCTGGCTTCGGCCTGGGCTCTTTTTGTTTGCGGCTCTAGTCGTGCGAAATGCCCGCCTGCTCCAACACCCGCCGCGCCGGATCAAGCGCCGCGCCATACTTGGCAAAGCGCCCGACGGCCTGACTGTTCATGGCCTGGCGCACCTGGCGCGCGCTCGGCGTCGAAACGCCCGCCGCGTTTTCGTGGAACGATAGCGCCCGCTCATCCCAACTCAGGTCGCAGAACGCCAACAACTCACGCGTGCGCGCCTCCTGGTTGGCGACGAGATCCTCGTATTGCAGCACCAGGAAACGATCCGGCGGCAGTATCTCGCGCCAATGCGCAATCAGCCGATCGAACACAACAAACTTCTGCGCCGCCCATTTGAGATCATAGACGTAGTCAAAGTAGCGATCGTCGAACGGAAATATCTGCTTGTAGTTGCTGAGCACCGAATCCAGCGGGTGCCTCCGCATGCAAACGATCCGTGCGTTCGGCAGCGCACGAAGGATGACCGGCACCAGATAGAAATTGCTCGGCGCTTTATCGACAAAACGCGGCGTCGCGCCTGTGAGTGGCCGCGTGCTCTCGATGTAACTTGAGCCGAGGCGTGCAAAGTCCACGCCGCCAACGCGCGCGAGCATGTCGGTGTCCAAAGTCGCCGGCGTCGCCGAGCTCGAATAAAGCTTCAGCAACTGAAGGAAATTCCCAATCTCCCCGGCCGACATCACATCCGGATGGCTTGAGAGAATGCGGTCAGCGAGCGTCGTTCCCGAGCGCGGTAGGCCAGTGATAAAGATCGGATCGGCAGCCGCATGCCCCTCGCCCGCCGACAACTCCACGGCCTTCGCGGCAAGCGCCAGCGCCTCGTCATTTGCCTGTTTGTAGGGCGAGCGTTGACGCCGCGTCTGCTTGGCGCGCGTCAGCCAATGGAACGACTTCTGCGCATCTCCAAAATCTTCGTACGTCTTCGCCAGCGCATGTCCCAGATGCAACCAGCGCCAACCATCGCTGTCCGGCATTGCAATCTGGCGCTCGAGTTCGCCAATTTGGTTGGACGCGATGTCTTGTTTCGTCAGTTGTATCAGCGCATGACGCGCCCTGTAGTTCAGCGGCTCCGCTTTCAGCGCCGCCTCATACTGCGCCACCGCTTCATCGAAGCGGCCCATGTACTCAAGCGTCTGCCCAAGCTCGAACAGGTAATGCGTGTGGCCCCCGTTCACGCGCACCAGGTTCTGCAGCTGCGTCAGCGCTGAGACGTAGTCACCGCCGATGCGATACGCCATCGCCGCGCCATAGAGCGCTCGCTCGTCATTTGGGTTTTCGCGCACTGCCCGCCCAGCAACGTCGCGCATGGCGCCGAACCGGCGGACCAGCTTCTCGATCTCGGCCTCGTTCGGCATCAGACGTATCTGCGCCGCGCCTAGTTGCGTTTGCTTGCTGGCTTCGGACCAACCGTCGCCCGGCGCATCTCTCGCGGATCATACATCGCGACATGGCCACAACCGCGGCACTTCAAGCTCTGCGGCGCTTGGATGTTGAGCGCTTCGCCCTCTTCGACCGGACGGTCGAGCACGCGAAAGCCTTTGTCGCAGCTCTTGCAGAACACGATGAGGTATTTCTTTCCCTTCTCGGGCAGCGGCATTGTCAAACTCCTGTGCGCGCGAACTTAGCGGACGGCTCGCCGCGATGCACGCAGCTCTTGCCGCAGGCGAGTGCGCGCCCTTTCTCACACGCGGGCTTGACGAACGTCGACGGCTTCCATATTTAACATAGACGTTAAATACAAATGCAAACCGAAGATCATCTTTCCGCGACCCTGTTCGCCCTCGCCGACCCGACGCGCCGCGCGATCCTTGAGCGCCTTTCGCGCGGCGAAGCGACGGTCAACGAGATCGCCGCGCCGTTCGAGATTTCGCTGCCGGCGGTGTCGCGCCATCTGAAGGTGCTTGAGGGCGCCGGCCTCATCTCGCGCGGCCGCGACGCCCAGTGGCGCCCCTGCCGCTTGGAAATCGCTTCGCTCAAGGGCGTTGACGACTGGCTCGCCTACTACCGCCGCTTCTGGACCGGAAGCTTCGACAAGATGGACGCCTACATCGCCACGCTGAAAGACAAGAAGGACAAAAAATGAGCGCCCAACTCGCGGACGACGAGCTACTGATCACGCGCGATTTCGACGCGCCCGCCTCGTTGCTCTTCACGCTCTGGAGCGACCCCGTTCACTTCAGGACCTGGATGGGGCCCGAAGGCTACGACTGTCCAAACGCCGAAATCGATTTCCGTATCGGCGGCAGATATCGCGGCATGATCCGCTCCAAGGATCACGGCGACAGCTGGTTTGGCGGCGAGTACCGCGAGATCGAGCGCCCCACGCGCCTCGTCTTCACCTGGAAATGGGACACCGGCCCATCCGGCGAAGTCGAAACGCTCGTCACCATCACCTTCCGCGAACACGGCGATGGCAAAACTACAATGACCTTCCACCAAACGCCGTTCATCAGCGTCGCCCGTCGCGACAGCCACATCGGCGGCTGGAATTCGCTCTTCAACAAACTCGCGGCCTACGCGGCCGAACAACAAGCAAAATAATCTAAGGAGGAAGACAATGCCCAAATTCATGGCGCTCTATGTCGGCTCGCCGGACGCATTCACGCGCTCAGGCTGGGCCAAGCTCGACGACTCGGCGCGCAAACAGCGCGAAATCGCCGGCATGACGGCCTGGGGCGAGTGGCAAGAGAAGAACAAGAACTCGATGGCCGATGCGGGCAGCCCACTCGGCAAGACGAAGCGCGTCGATAGCAAAGGCGTGAGCGACACTTCCAATAATGTCGCTGGCTACATCGTCATCGAGGCAAACTCGCACGATGCGGCGGCGCAGCTCTTCCTGAATCACCCGCACTTCACAATCTTCCCCGGCGATGCCGTCGAGATCATGCCGTGCAATCCAATGCCACGCCTGGAGGACATCCAATGATCACCATCTCAGCCTTTGAATGGGTGCCTGACTTTGCGCAGGGCCAAGTGCGCGATCTGCGCGCGCGTTGGGCGCTCGAAGAAGCGGGCCTGCCCTATCGCTCGCGCCTGCTGGCGCAAGGCGATCAGAATAAGCCTGAGTACCGCGCGATGCAGCCCTTCGGCCAAGTCCCGATCTTCGAAGAGAACGGCTTCGTGTTGTTCGAGAGTGGCGCGATCGTGTTGCATATCGCCGAGCGTAGCGAAGCGTTGCTACCGAAGGACGCCGCGGCCCGCGCACGCGCCGCCCAATGGGTGATCGCGGCGCTGAACTCGATCGAGCCTTTCCTGATGCAAGTCGCCGCGATCGATCTCTTCTACAGGGACGAAGAGTGGGCGAAGCTCCGCCGTCCCGGCGCTGTCGAGTTCGCGCAACGCCGTCTTGGCGGCCTCTCCAATGCGCTTGGCGACAAGCCCTATCTCGACGGGGACCGCTTCACCGCCGGCGATCTCCTCATGACGACAGTGCTGCGCATCTTGCCAGAACTCACCAACGAGCATTCAAACCTCGCCGCACTCGTCGAACGCTGCACCGCGCGCCCCGCGTTCCAGCGCGCGCTGGCCGCTCAACTCGGGGATTTCAAGCAGCAGGCGGCATAACAACCGAAACACCCATTCTTCATCAACCACACAACGGCCGCGCACCTACGCGGACCGAACGGAGACTCACATGCCAGACATCCTTCACCGCGTCGGAATCAAAGCCGCGCCGAACACCGTCTACGACGCGCTCACCACGCTCAAAGGCCTCTCCGGCTGGTGGACGTCAGACACGAGCGGCGACGCAAATGTCGATAGCGTCATTCAGTTCCGTTTCGGCGCGAACGCGCGCGTCGACACGAAAGTGCTTGAGCTAAGGCGCGGCGAACTCGTGCTTTGGGAAGTGATCGACGCCCACGCAGATTGGATCGGCACCAAAATCCGTTTCGAGCTCAAACAAGATGGCGACATCACGTACGTCCTGTTCAAGCACGAAGGTTGGAAGGCCCCGACTGAGTTCATGCACCACTGCAGCACCAAGTGGGCGACGTTCCTGGTCAGTCTCAAAGCGCTGCTCGAAGAAGGCGCCGGCGCGCCCTATCCAAACGACCTGCAAATCTCCAGCAAGGCGGCCTAGCCCCGAGCGAACAGCACACAGCAAAAAGGGCCGCCCCGCAAGGAGCGGCCCTTTCCAATGTCTTGTTGCGTCCGTGCAGGTCAACGTCGGGTAGCTCAACGAGCACACAAAAAGAGCCGCCTCGGAATTTCCGAAGCGGCTCTTCTCATTCAGCGTGCTGTTCAGCGCGTGTTATTCAAAATCACGGCCGTGATCAGACCGCCTGCGATAGCGGCAAGCAATAGATCGCCTCCATCACTGCGCACCCAATGATAGCCTGCAGGCGGGCGCCGCAAGCTACGATTGCTGCGGTAGTCCACCTCTTCGTAGCGACCCTGATAATAGCCTAGCCGCTGACCGCTTTGCCAAGGCTGATAGCCATAGACAATTTCACCTTGGCCGTAGCGGCCTTCAGGGGGTGGACCGTAATTCCACTGGCTATTGCGATAATAGCCGTTGTGACGACGCTCATCCCAACGCGCATCGTTTCGCGCGTCGCGCCATGATTGGCGACGATCACGTGGTTCATTGCCGCTGACGACAACCTGTATGATGCGTCCCGATCGATTGACGAGCAGATAGTCGCCGCGATCATCCCGTACCCAGCGCAAGCCGCGCGGCGGGCGACGCAATTGTTCGCGCCGATAATCTACAGGTTGAAAGCGCGTGCCGTAGTAGCCGAGAATTTGTCCGACGCTCCACGGCCGATAGCCGAGTGAGAATCCGGGGCGCCCGTACGCGTTCGCGGCAGGCTCACCGTAAGTCCAGCGGCTGTTCATGTAATAGCCGTTGTGCTGGCGCTCATCCCAGCGCGCCTGGCCACGGTCATCGCGCCAATTTTCGCGCCGATCGCGATGGTCGCCGCGATCGTCGTCATTGCGGGCGTCTGGATTTTGAGGACGCGCGCGTTCGCCTTGTTGTTGCTGATCTTGCGACGGGCGTTCGCGTTGTCCTTGTTGCGCGGATGCCGCGCCGACCACGAGCGGACCAGCAAGCGCCAGCGCCGCAACCGCGGAGAAGAGAGTGCTCTTTTTCATTGTGGGTATTCTTCCTAACGTGCGCCAACGCGTGGGGCACAATTAGGGGGCCGTGATTTTTGCAGCCTGCGAGTCGTTCGCTTATCGCACCGGCGCGCGGATCGTAAAGCGCGCCCCACTGACGCTTTCGATGCTCAATGCGCCGCCGATTTTCGCCGCCATCATCCGCACCAGCTTCATTCCAAAGCCGGGCGCAGAATCGTAGTCAACCGGCAACCCGACGCCATCGTCGGCGACGGAAATCCACCACTCGCCATCGGTGCATTTCAGCGTCACGAAAATCGTGCCACTCGTTTCATTTGGAAATGCGTGCCGCAATGCGTTGACGACCAATTCGTTGACCGCGAGCACAATTGGCTGCGCCGTCGCGATCCGGCTTTCGATTTGTTCGGCCTCGACCAGAACTGTCACCCGCAAAGGATCGCCGGCCATCGCGTGCAATGACGCGCACATCGTCTCGATCAGTCCACCAAGATTCACGGCGTCGGCGCCGCCGTTGAGCTGCAACGCGTCGTGCATCCGGGCGACGGCCTGAATGCGCGCGGTAGCCGTGCGCAACGCAGCGCGTGCGCTTGGACTTGTTTCTCGGCGTTCTTGCATGCCCATCAGACTGGCCACGATCTGAAGACTGTTTTTGATCCGGTGGTCGCCTTCACGGAGCGCCAATTCATGACGCGCGGCCAATTCCTTGGCCTCCGCGCAAAGCCTACGAAGTCGCGCGTTTTCAGCCAGGACCGCCCTCAACACGGGAGGCGCGCCCAGCGCTGGCGCTTCGGGCTCGAAGCAATTTTGCTGCACAACAGTCTCCAGTCCCAAGGAACAAGCGGCCCTCATTGCTCAATCGCGCTAGATTCGGGGCGCCGGCCCACCTTCCGAGGCGCTTTCGAACGGGTGCTCACCAAATAGCGCGCGATATTCGGTCGCGACCGACTCGTAACACTCGCAGGCGGCGTCCTCCAGGCCGACGCGGTCGAGGATGGTAATTCGCCCGTGCTGATAGCGGATGACCCCAGCCTTCTGCAGCGTCCCTGCGGCAATGCTTACGGTCGAGCGCCGCACACCCAGCATGACAGCGATGAGATCTTGCGTGAGAGAAAGCTGCGCGATGCCGCTACGATCGTGCGCGGCGAGCAGCCAGCGGGCAAGGCGTTGCCCAAGGTCATGGTGCGCATTGCACGCGGCCGTTTGCGCCACCTGGACGTGAAAGACGTGGGTGTACCGCAACAGCAAATCCCGCAGGCGCGGCGCGTGCAAGATAACATCCTTCAGCGCCGTCACGGCTATTCGATAAGCGCCACCACCGGTCTGGCACATGGTCTCGCTGTAGGAATTCGTCGCCCCGAGTATGACAGAAGCGCCAGCGGCGCCCTCCGCGCCAATCAGCCCGATCTCAAGCGGGGCGCCATCGGAAAGCATCGTGAGCACCGAGATGAAGCCGCTCTCGACAAAGAACACACTCTCGATTGGCTCGCCGGCGCGATGCAATGACTCCCCAAGCGAGAGCTCAACGCGGTGCAATTTGCCGTCAATCAACGCGAACTCTTCTGCGGGCAAAGCCGCGAGAATTCGATTTCGGACGCTCTTTTGTAGTCGGTGAGGCATGTGTGGCTCCGCAGGCGGGAGCATGAGCATCTCTCAGTCGGCCCTACGCCGAGGCAGGGAAGCCGATAGCGGGACAATGCACGAACCGGCATTATGGGGCCAGGAATTGCATCCACAACGGGGGCTAAAATGCGCCAGGGCGTCAGTCAATGTGTGCGATGTCGTACACATTAACGCGCTCACGCAACAAAACGGCCCCTTCGATAGTCGAAGAGGCCGCTCTCGTGAATAGAGCCCCCCGGCTCCAGCAACGTGACTAAATCTGCCGCGCAACCGCGTCGGTACGACGCCGCACACGCATCGCGCCCTATCCACCGGAATAACGACCGCGCTCCGGCAAACAAAAGGGCCGCCCTTTCGAGCGGCCCTTTAACTGGGATCGCGGGTCTTCAGGTCCGCATGCGGGTCTGAAGACCCGCGGTCCTTAAGCGCGGAGCTTCGCCAACACTTCGGCGCTGACCGCCTTCGGCACTTCTTCGTAGTGGTCGAATTCCATTACGTAGGAAGCGCGGCCCTGCGAGAATGAGCGCAGCGTGTTCACGTAGCCGAACATGTTCGCCAGCGGGACCATCGCATTGATGATCGTCGCGTTGCCGCGCATGTCTTGGCCCAGGATCATGCCACGACGTGAGTTCAGATCGCCGATGACCGAGCCGACGTAATCTTCAGGGCTCGTGACTTCGACCTTCATGATCGGCTCAAGCAGACGCGCATCGCCCTTTTCCTTCAGTTCGCGGAACGCAGCTTGAGCCGCGATCTGGAACGTCAGGACGTTGGAGTCGACGTCGTGGTACTTGCCGTCGACCAAGCGCGCCGTCACGTCGATCACCGGAAAGCCGGCCAGCAGGCCGTTTTCCTTGGCCATGTTGAGGCCCTTTTCGACGCCCGGAATGTATTCGCGCGGGACGTTGCCGCCGATGATCTTGTTTTCGAACTTGAAGCCCGAACCCGGCTCGCCCGGCTCGAACTCGATCTTCACTTCGGCGAACTGGCCTGAACCACCGGTTTGCTTCTTGTGTGTGTAGGTGATGGTCGCGGCGCGGCCGAGCTTCTCGCGGTACGCAACCTGCGGCGCGCCCACGCTGGCTTCGACTTTATAGGTGCGGCGCAAGATATCGATTTTGATGTCCAAGTGGAGTTCGCCCATCCCTTTGAGGATGGTCTGACCCGACTCTGGATCGGTCGACACGCGGAAGGACGGATCTTCAGCCGCAAGCTTCGCCAGCGCGACACCGAGCTTCTCCTGGTCGGCCTTCGACTTCGGCTCAACGGCCACTTCGATGACCGGCTCCGGGAAGATCATGCGCTCAAGGATGACCGGCTTCTGCGGGTCGCAGAGCGTATCACCGGTGCGCACTTCTTTGAGGCCCGCGAGCGCGACGATGTCGCCAGCGTAGGCTTCCTTGATGTCTTCGCGGTTGTTCGCGTGCATCAGCAGCATGCGGCCGGCGCGCTCCTTCTTGTCGCGCGTCGAGTTCAGCAGCGCGTCACCCGCGTTCAGCACGCCCGAATAGATGCGGCAGAACGTGATCGTGCCCACGAAGGGATCGTCCATGATCTTGAACGCCAGCAGCGCGAGCGGCTCGGTATCGCTCGACGGACGCGTCAGTTCTTTTTCCGGATCGTCCATGTCGACGCCCTTGATCGCCGGGCGATCGAGCGGGTTCGGCAGATAGTCGACGACGGCGTCGAGCAGCGGCTGCACGCCTTTGTTCTTGAACGCCGAGCCCAGAAGCATCGGATACCAAGCGGCCTTCAGCACCGCGAGGCGGATCAGACGCTTCAGCGTCGCAATGTCCGGCTCGTTTCCGTCGAGGTATTCGGCCATGACGTCGTCGTCCATTTCGACGGCGGCTTCCACGAGCGCAGCGCGATACTCGATCGCCTTCTCCTTCAGGTCATCCGGAATTTCGACGATGTCGAACTTCGCGCCGAGCGCCTCATCCTTCCAGATAACCGCGTTCATCTCGACCAGATCGACCAGGCCTTTGAAGCCAGACTCGACGCCAATCGGCAGTTGCAGCGGCACCGGACGCGCGCCGAGGCGCTTCTTGATGTCTTCGACGCACATGTAAAAGTCGGCGCCGGTCTTATCCATCTTGTTGGCGAAGATGATGCGCGGAACCTTGTACTTGTCGCCTTGGCGCCAAACGGTTTCGGTCTGCGGCTCAACGCCTTGGTTGCCGTCGAGCACGACGACGGCGCCATCGAGCACGCGCAGCGAGCGTTCAACTTCAATGGTAAAGTCGACGTGGCCGGGCGTGTCGATGATGTTCAGGCGCTTACCGCTCCAGAACGTCGTTGTGGCAGCCGACGTAATGGTGATGCCGCGCTCTTGCTCTTGCTCCATCCAGTCCATGGTGGCTGCGCCATCGTGGACTTCGCCGATCTTGTGGCTCTTGCCGCTGTAAAACAGAATCCGCTCGGTCGTCGTCGTCTTGCCGGCGTCGATGTGCGCCATGATGCCAAAGTTACGATAGTCTTCGATTTTGTACTGACGAGGCATGACAATTCTGTCCGTGTGCTTGGACCCTACCGGCCTCTCGCGAAGCCGGTATGAAAGCCGGCTTCAAGAGCGCCGGCGGTCCGTTTGGATTACCAGCGGTAGTGTGAGAACGCGCGGTTGGCTTCGGCCATCCGGTGGGTGTCTTCGCGCTTCTTCACGGCGTTGCCGCGATTGTTCGACGCGTCGATGAGTTCGCCCGCGAGGCGCTCTTCCATCGTGTTTTCGTTGCGCGCGCGGGCGGCGCCCACGAGCCAACGAATCGCCAGCGCTTGACGGCGCTCAGGACGAACTTCAACCGGCACCTGATAGGTGGCGCCGCCGACGCGGCGCGAACGCACTTCGATCGACGGAGCGACATTGGCCAGAGCGTCGTGAAACGCTTCGATCGACGGGCGCTTCACTTTCTGCTCGACCGTATCGAGCGCGCCGTACACGATTTGCTCGGCTGCGGACTTTTTGCCTTCGTACATGACGTAGTTCATGAACTTCGTCAGAACGAGATCGCCATGGACGGGATCGGGCAGAACTTGGCGCGGCTCGGCGCGGTGACGGCGGGACATTTACATCATTCCTTCTTGAACCAGATCCCGGATCGGCTCCGCCGTCCGGGATGATCTTCACTCCGTTCAGATCACTTCGGTCGTTTCGTGCCATAGAGCGAGCGGCGCTTCTTGCGGTCCTTAACGCCTTGCGTGTCGAGCACGCCGCGCAGGATGTGATAGCGAACGCCCGGCAAATCCTTCACGCGGCCGCCGCGGATGAGCACAACCGAGTGCTCTTGCAGATTGTGGCCTTCGCCCGGGATGTAGCACACCGCTTCAATGCCGGTGGTCAGACGGACCTTCGCAACCTTACGAAGCGCCGAGTTCGGCTTCTTCGGCGTCGTCGTATAGACGCGGGTGCAGACGCCGCGGCGTTGCGGTGATGCTTTCAGCGCCGGGGACTTATTCCGCGTCGGCTTCGGGGACCGCGGCTTGCGGATCAGCTGGTTGATCGTCGGCATTCCGTTCCGTTCTTTTAAACTCAAACAGCGCGCCTAGGCGGCCCTTCCGGAACCGCCATATGGCGCGCCAAAATCAAAGCCAATCGGCGGGGCGACGCGTCAAGTGGAGCCGCAGCCGTTCCGAATGAGGGCGGACAAATACGAGCGCGAACCCCTAAGGTCAAGCCGTCGCAGGTGCGGCGGGGCGCCCGATTTCTACCCTCTCGCAGCCTCAGCGGTCGGATTCCGGGGGTCCAGCGGCAAACCCTGGGCTTGGCGGCGCTTTAGAAGCCGAAGCCAGCCATGCAAAGCCTCGCAATCGAGGCCGTGCATCATCAGCCGAAAGCCCGCCTGCATCGTTGAAAGCGCCACCAAGGGGTGGCCGTTCTTGATGAAGGACAGGTGGTAATCTGTGCCCAGGATCTTGCCAATATAGATGGCGACGGGCTCGTCCAGCTGCAACGAGTTGGAGGCCCGGATGAAATCCGCCCGCGGCAGCAGCAGCGCATAGAGCGGGGTATAGACCTCCACCGCCGTCTGGACGTCGGCAAAATTGAGCCAGCCTTTCTTGGTCGGCTCGATATCGAACGGTGCGTCCGAGATCATCGAGAAGTCCGGCTTCTCGATCGGCACCAGGTCCCGCCCCTGCGTACGCAGGCTCTGATTGAGCTGGATGATGAAATTGAAGACGTTGAGATCGTGCTGAAGGAAGACGTTGTCTTCCAGATCCTTCAGCGTGCGCGGCCGCAGCGGCACGGTGTTAACCGTGACGTCCCCCGCATTGGCTTTGATGAACGCCAAGAGCTCCGTGCCCACATGGAAGTGGCGCATGATGAGCAGGTTCGCATCAGGCGAGCCAAACGTGCGCAAACCCCAGTGAATGGTTTTGTGCAGCAGACCATTGAGATTGGGATGATGCGGCGAAATTCCCCGCAACAATTTCACGACGAGGAAGAATGCAAACACGAACGGCCGAATGATGTTGAACATCCAACGCCGCGACCACGAAGCCGAACCGCGCAGCAACGCGCCCTTCGCTTCCGGATCGATCGGCAAACTCTGATCCAGCGCCAGCGCCAGCCAGGGATCAGGATCGCGCGGATCGTAATCACTCATGTTGAGATCGGCGAGCGTCATAGCAGCGCCAGCCCCAAGACGAGCGTGGAGTTGTCCGCTTGCACACAAGCTGGGGCCTTCCATAATCCCGTCACTGCAAAATTTCCTCAATCTGCAACGCATAAAGCCGCGCCGTCACCTCGGCCGTGCGCACGATGCGGCGCGAGATCGCCTCGTCCGGCAGCACCATCGCCAGCATCGCTTTGAATTCCTCGATGTGCTCGACGTCGTTTTCACCGTGATACAACAGAAAACGCACCGCCTCATCCGGCAGCGACAACGTCTCCTTGACGCGCCGCCCCCACTCCTGCGCCTTGATCGAGCCCAGGCCTTCGATGATCCACATCGCGCCCAACAACCCAAACGGGTTGGCCTGCGACGCTTGGTGGTACATCCAGGCCGAAAGCGCCTCAGAGCCGATATTCTTCTCGCCGCTCTGGATTGCCGCAAGCTCACCGCCGCTCGCTACATAATCCGCTTCCAGCAAACGAAAATCCCGGTGCTCGGTCACGGCGTGACGCATCAGCAGCGACCGCAATTCCAAATGCTGATCGTCAACGTTCGACGCCGCGCGCGACATCCAAAGCGCGCCCTCTTTCACCTGCTGGCGCAACTGCACCAAGAACGCCTGATAGTCCGGCAACTCGAAACGCCCGCGCGTCAGCTTGCGAATAAGCGGCGTCTGCTCCAGCCGGCCCTCGAACGCCGTGAACACAATCGTCAACCGCCGCAGCGTATCAGCAACGTCGCTCATCTTTCACCCATTCCCGGGGCGACGCGAAGCGGCGAGCCCGGGACCCATAAACAACGTTGCACGAAGGCAGAGTTCAACTGTTGAACCCGATTGTGTATGGGTCCCGGACTTGGCGCTGCGCACCAATCCGGGTATGGGTGGGGCGTCATCACACAGCCTCCAACAGCATAAAGCCCACCAACGCACGCCCGCTTTCGGGCACCACGCACAAAATCTTCTGGCCCTTCTCAACGCGCCCGCTTTTCATCAACCCGTCCAGCATCAGCCAGATCGACGCCGACCCGACATTGCCCTGCTCGCGCAGCACCGAGAACCATTTCTCCTGCGGGATCATGCCCGCCGTATCCTCGAGTAACGACACGATCTCCGCGCGCAGCGATTTCGCCGAATAGTGCACGAGGCAGTGATCCACCACCGCCGGCACAATGCGTCCGGCCTCCACCTTCTCCAGATAAACGCCAACCCAAGCGCGGATCACGCGTTTCAGAAGCTCGAAATCCTGCAACAGCGCAATCGCGCCCGCTTCATGCGCCGCGCGCGGACCGCTGCGCGACCAGAACGCGTGCGGATCGGTGCGATCGTCCACGGTCGCGCCGGCCCACATGCATGGATCGAAGCGATCAGCGAGTGAGACAATGTCGATGAACTCAACCTTCAGCGCACCCGGCCGCGGCTTCGGCTCCATCACCACTGCGCCGGCGCCATCCGAAAGCGTGAAGCGCAGGAAATCCGCCTCCGCGCGCAAACGGCCCTTCGCGTCGACCAGCGCCGTGCCTTCATAAAAGCTCGGCCGGAACCAACGCGACGAAAACTCACCCGCGCACGCCGCCGCCACATCGTGCTCGCCCGCGCGCACCGAAAGCCACGCCGCCTTCGCCGCCATCAGCGACGACCCGCACACCGATTGGAAGCTCGCAATCTCCATCGCGCGCCCGCCAATCTCCGCATGCACCTGTGCTGCGTGACCAGGCGCCAGCAAATCGCCTTGCGTCGTTGCAGCGGCAAGCATTGCAAGATCGCGCGGATCTAGCCGCGCCGCCTCGAGCGCCTTGCGCACCGCTTCAGCACACATCTGCGCGTTCGAGTGAGACACCGCGCCATCGGCAGACAGCGCGTAGTGCCGGCTCTCAACCCCGTTCCACCGCAGCGCCTTCTTGCCGAACAAGCTGTCGCGCCCGGCGATGCGTCCGAGGTGGTTCTCCATCGCGTCATTGCTGACCGGCGCTCCCGGCAAGAACGCGCCCGTACCTGTAATGTAGCCGTCTCTGAGTTCGCCCATGCGCCGGACACTAGCCCTACCGCAAGCCCGCGACGAGGCGCGAGCGAGGCGCCACGGCGCCCGATTTTCCCGAACCGGCCGCGCTCGCTAGCGTGCTTCCGCACCAGCGTTTATGCGTATGCCTATGAAAGTGCACGGCGATTACGAGGCGCAGGGCTACGCACACATTGAGGGCCTGATCCCGCCGGAGGTGGCGGCGGCGTTCCTGCGCCAGCTCAAGGCCGATCTCCCCGAAGTCACCACGCAGTTTCTGACGCACGCGCCGATCATAAAGAAAACTTCGATCGACGTGTACGCCCGGGACTATCCGCCGATGCTCCAATTCCTTTGGGGACTGACGCCGGCCTTGCGCGTGCTCACCGGCCGCGATCTCTTGCCAACCTACAATTACTTCCGGCTCTACCGGAAAGACGACATCTGCCGCGTCCACTCAGATCGCGACGCCTGCGAGCACAGCCTCTCACTCACCCTCGCCTACAGTGACGGCCAAATCTGGCCGTTCGAAATTGGCGCCGATCCGATCAGCGAACCGCAGAGCATCGAGAATGACTTTGGCGATCACCGCTCGCGCTCGATCGCCATGCAACCCGGCGACGCTGTGCTTTATCGAGGCGTCACGCATCGCCACGGCCGCGTCTCGCCAAATCCAAATCGCTGGTCGGCGCATATGTTCTTGCACTGGGTCGACCGCAACGGTCCGCACGCCACTCAGGCATTTGATGTCATGGCGGGTCCAGCCACGGCCAACAACCCGATCGACTTCGACATCTAAGCTGGGGCGCTCCTCAGCCCAAATCTTCTTGAAGCGCCGTGGCGTAGTTCGCACGCGCGCCCTCGCAACCGCGACCAAAAGCCAATAGCCCAAAAAGAAAGTGGCGGGTCCCGAAGGACCCGCCACCTGTAGTCTTAGGACTGTCGTCCTTCAGATCAGAACCGATAACGGCCTGAAACGGTGAAGGAGCGGCCGAGCACGCGATAGACCTGCGGGTCGGTGTTCGCTTGGCTGAACAAACCACCGAAGGTCTGCGGCGGGTACTCGTCGAACACGTTGTCGACAACCGCGGTCAGCGAGAAGTTATCCGTGACGTTCCAGCGCGTCGACACGTCGACATAGCTGGCTTCCGGAGTTTCGCTGACCACGCCGAAGACGGCGGTTTCGTCGAGCGGCGGCACGTAGCTCCAGCGACCGAAGAAGGTCCAATCGCCGACGTTGTACGAGATCGACAGGACCGACTTGTAGTCCGGGATGGCGCCGCCGATTGCACCAGTCGAAGTACCGGCGAAGTCAGTTCCGTTGAACGAGAACTCTTCCGCGATCGAGTACAGCTCGTTGATCGTGAGCTGGCCCGGTCCGAGCGGCAGCGACCATTCGAATTGAATGTCGTAACCGTTCGTTGCGAACACGCCTTGGTTTCCACGGCTCGTGTTGACGAAGTCGATCTGGCCCGAAAGCGGGTCACGGACAACGCGAGCGCAGCTCACGAGGTTACCAGTGACGTAGCAATCGTTGATGAAGAACTGCGCACCGAACGCCGCGATCACGTCCGTGATCTCGATGTCGTAGTAATCGACCGTCATGCGGAAGTCGCCAATCGGGAACCAATCCGGCTGGAACACGAAGCCGTAGGTGAGCGATTCAGCTTGTTCCGGTCCGAGGTTCGGGTTGCCGAACGCGAAGGCTTCAACCTGCGAGTTGTTGGCTGTGAAGCCCGGGTAGCTCCCGATCAGAACGCCTTGGCCAACGCAGAATGCCTGCGTAACGCCCGCGACGTCCGGCACGCCGTTGCCGCCACCGGCGGAGTCACGGCACGGATCGGTGTAGGCTGGGAAGCCTTGGTCGCCCGATTGGAACAGTTCGAACACGTTCGGAGCGCGGGTGGCTGCGTTGAAGACAGCGCGGAAACGCAGCCATTCAACCGGAGCCCACTCGCCGCCGATCTTGTACGTGTCGACGTTGCCGATCGACGAGTAGTTCGAACGACGGAAGCCAGCTTCGAGGCCCAAATAGTGGGCGAACGGCGCTTCGCTGATCAAGGGGACCGCGATTTCTGTGTACAATTCGTACACGTCGACTTGGCCTTCTTGGTCTTGAACTGCGTTGAAGCCGTAGATGTTGCCGGTGCGCTGTTCGTTGTCGTTGTACTGACCAGCGAACGAGTCGCGGTATTCGAAGCCGAACACCGAAGCGACCGGGCCAGCCGGCAGTTCGAACAGATCGCCGCGCACGTAACCAGCGATCCGGTTTTCTTCAACCTTCACGTCGGTGAACGTGTTCACGCGAATGAACGACGCCATGGTGGGTGTAAGCGTGCCCGGTCCGAAGATGTCGAGCGGGACGCAGCCCGGCAGAGCAGTCACGCCCAGCGGGTTGCCGGCCGAGTCTTGGCAGCCAGCGAGACCTTGGCGCAACGCCGTGGCGTTGACCGAGTTGATCGCGCGGGTGTTGAAATTGCTTTGACCATAAGAAGCGGTCAACGCCCAATCCCAATTGTCGCCCAGCGCGCCTTCGAGGGTCGCGAGGAACATGAACGAGTTGTTCTCGAAGTAGGCGTTACGTGTGCCGACTTCCGTCATACGACGATCCATCGTGAACGGCGCCAGCTTGTTCGCACGGGTTTGGAGAGCCGTCCAGAGGTCCGGGGCGTTCGCTTGGATCAGCGCCTGCATGGCAGGCGTCAGCGTGACGCTCAGGCCAGTCGCAGGCGTCGGTGCAAGCTGCACTTCCGATTGCGAGTTGCTGTAGTTCATCAGGATGTTGAGCGTCGTCGTGTCGGTGATGTCGTAGTGACCGTTCGTCGACAGCGAAATGCGCTCGCCCGGGATGACCAGGAAGTTGTCCGGAGCGAAGTTGTAGCGTGACGAGCCGTTTGCACGATCCGGAACGCCGCACGCGAGGCTGACGAAGCGCGGCGTGAGAGCGCCGGCATCGTTGAAGGACAAGTTGCCCGAGTTAACGGCCACGTTGGCAGTGTTCGGATTGCAGTCGGTGTTTGCAGCGGCGAACTGGCCCGGAAGCGCACCAGCCAAGCCCGCGAACGGGTTGGCGGCGTTATTCGCGACCCAGCCCCACGGCGGGGTGCCCGAACCGCCCGGGAAAGCAGTGCCCGGAAAGGACGAGTTGTAAGCTTCTGCACCGCTATCGCAGACGAAATAGCCCTGAACGGCGTCATAGCAAAGAGCGGCCGACACGCGTGAGTAATCGTACTCAGACTGCAGGATGCCTTCGCGATTGTAGTACGAAGCGTAGGCCGTGATGTTACCGCGGCCGTTGGCGAAGTTGCCGCCCACGAGGCCGTTGATTTCGAATTCGGCGACGTTGCCGGTTTCGAGTTCTGAGCCGTACGTGACGTTGATTTCGCCGCCTTCGTAGTCGTCCTTCAGCACGAAGTTCACGACGCCTGCGAGAGCGTCAGAACCGTACACGGCCGATGCGCCGCCGGTCACAACTTCAATACGTGAAATCAGCGAGGCCGGGATCGTGTTGATGTCGACCGTGCCCGAGGTCGAAGAACCCGGGACGCGTTCGCCGTTCACGAGGATCAGCGTGCGGCTGACGCCGAGGCCGCGCAGGTCGATGGTGGCGAAGTCTTCGCCGCCGGAATTGTTCGACGTACGGGTGTTGCCCGGAATGATCTGCGGGAGCTCGTTCAGCAATGACTCGGTCGTCAGCGTGGCGGTCAGTTCGAGTTGCTCGGCGCCGACCGTCGTGATCGGGCTGATGGATTCGAAATCTTGACGCACCAGGCGCGTGCCGGTGACGACGATTGCATCTTCTTCTTCAGCGTCTTGGGCCATCGCCGGCGTGCCGGCGAGTGCTGCTGCTGCTGCCGCGAGCACTGAAGCGCCCGTCAGCAGGGACTTGCGTCCATTCTGCGTCTTCTTTGACATGTTTTCGAACCCCCTAGAGCGCCGAGCGCCACCAACACGGCGGCTCCCAAGATCTCTTTCGAGCGACCATCGCCCGAACTGCTGCGTAAAAGCGTTCATCGATTGCGTCCCCCCAGGGACGTCCGGACACCGTCCGGCAGTCGACTCCCGCCATATGCTGGGGAGACGCTAACGACACATTTTAACCTAGGTCAATTTGAGAACGCCCGATTTCCGCCATGAAAGTGAAGGGCTCGGGCTTGTGTGACCTTTTGGCGGCAGTAGAGAAAAGTGCGGTCAGCAAGCGCCTTTTAGCGCCTCTCCGCACGCCTCGCACAGCGCCTAAATTGGCGGCGCAGCCATGCAAAAATATTCCAGCAAATTCATACCACTGTCATAGAATACGGGCAGCGGTCGGGGTCGCGTTTTCGTTCGCTCAACGCAACGTTTTGAGGCCACTAAGAGTCACCTATTTACGGCATCCGAACGCGCCCTTCCCGGGGACAATTGTGCCAACCAGTCACAGGCCCAAATGGGTCCGGGGCGCCTCTTTCGAAGGCGCCCGCCACAATTGGCCCCTTCGCAAAAGCCCACCCAGAACCGCTTCATTCTGCCCCCGGTGGCGCCGCGCCTGAGGGCGTCCTATCTTGCCCGTTCATGCCACGTTCCCGCACCCCTTCGCCCGGCGTGTCCGAGGCGCCCGCCACGTTCGAGTCCGACGCCGCCATGTGGATGCCGCACCGGCCGAAGCGTGAGTGGGAAAAGCTCGAGGGCGGCCAGCGCTTCAAGCTCGTTTCGGACTACCAACCGGCCGGCGATCAGCCGACAGCGATCAACGAGCTCGTCAACGGCATCAAGAAGCACGAACAGGACCAAGTCCTTCTCGGCGTCACCGGCTCGGGCAAGACCTTCACGATGGCGCAGGTGATCGACCAAGTGCAGCGCCCGGCGCTGATCCTCGCGCCGAACAAGACTCTCGCCGCGCAGCTCTATGGCGAGTTCAGGCAATTCTTCCCGGAGAACGCGGTCGAGTATTTCGTCTCGTATTACGATTACTATCAGCCGGAAGCGTACGTACCGCGCACCGACACCTACATTGAAAAAGAATCCAACATTAACGAGCAGATCGACCGCATGCGCCACGCCGCAACGCGCGCGATCCTCGAACGCGATGACGTCATCATCGTCGCCAGCGTCAGCTGCATTTACGGCATCGGCTCAGTCGAGACCTACACCTCGATGACCTTCACAGTGAAAGTCGGCGACGAGTACGGCTCACAAGATCTCATCCGCCAGCTCGTCGCCACGCAGTACAAGCGCAACGAAGCAGCCTTCGCGCGCGGCATGTTTCGTGTGCGCGGCGACACAATCGAGCTTTTCCCCGCGCACTTGGAAGACCGCGCCTGGCGCTTCTCGTTCTTCGGCGATCAAGTCGAGAGCATCGATGAGTTCGATCCGCTGACCGGCCGCAAAGTCGCGACCATGAGCGCGGTGAAGGTCTATGCGAATTCGCACTACGTCACGCCGAAGATGACGCTCGAACAGGCCGTCAGCTCGATCAAAGACGAACTCGCGCACCGCCTCGCCTACTTCCGCGAGACCGGCAAACTGCTGGAAGCGCAGCGCCTCGAACAGCGCGTGAACTTCGACATGGAGATGATGCTGGCCACCGGCTCGTGCGCCGGCATCGAGAATTACAGCCGCTATCTCACCGGCCGCAAACCCGGCGAACCGCCGCCGACCATGTTCGAATATCTCCCCGATAACGCCCTCGTCTTCACCGACGAAAGCCACGTCACCGTCCCGCAAATTGGCGCGATGTACAAAGGCGACTTCAGCCGCAAGACCACGCTCAGCGAATACGGCTTCCGCCTGCCCTCCTGCATGGACAACCGTCCGCTCAAATTCGAGGAGTGGGATCGCATGCGTCCCGAAACCATCCACGTTTCCGCCACGCCCGGCCCGTGGGAGCTTGATCGCACCGGCGGCGTCTTCGCCGAGCAAGTCATCCGCCCCACCGGCCTCATCGATCCGCCGGTCGAGATCCGTCCTGTGCAAGCGCATGGCGCAAGCCAAGTCGACGACTGCATCGCCGAAGTGAAGGACGCGGCGAAGAAGAACCTGCGCTCCCTCGTCACCGTGCTCACCAAGCGCATGGCCGAGGACCTGACCGAATACATGCACGAGCAAGGCGTGCGCGTGCGCTACATGCACTCCGACATCGACACCCTCGAACGCATCGAAATCATCCGCGACCTCCGCCTCGGCGCCTTCGACGCGCTGATCGGCATCAACCTGCTCCGCGAGGGCCTCGACATTCCCGAATGCGGCCTGGTCGCTATTCTCGACGCCGACAAGGAAGGCTTCCTGCGCTCGGAAACCTCGCTGGTGCAAACCATCGGCCGCGCCGCCCGCAACATCGACGGCAAAGTCATTCTCTACGCTGACAAGGAAACCGGCTCGATCAAGCGCGCCATGGCCGAAACCTCGCGCCGCCGCGAGAAGCAGCACGCCTACAATCTCGAACACAACATTACGCCGCAATCGATCAAGAGCCAGATCAAAGACATCCTCGACAGCGTCTACGAAAAAGACAGCCTCACCATCGATCCGCGCGATCCGATGGCGTGGAAACGCGGCGCCGGCGGCGACAAACGTAACAAGGGCGTCGGCGAAACCGGCACAGCCTTCATCGGCCACAACATCAAAGGCTACATCGCCGATCTCGAAAAGCAGATGAAAGACGCCGCCGCCGATCTCGAATTCGAAACGGCGGCGAGACTGCGGGATGAGATCAAACGCCTACAGGAAACGGAGCTGCTGATCGCGGACGATCCTCTAGCGCGGCAAGAATCCATCCGCGCCGCCGCCAACGACGCTGTCCGCGCCGATCGCGCATCGCTCACAGGCGCGACATTGAAAGCAAAGAAGCCGCCGTATCGCGGTCGGCGACGGAAGGGACCTTGACGCCCGGAAAACCACGATGAAGGATCGCGCGGGGAGTGAGGTATGTCGGGGCACGCGATCTTCATCAACCACCGTCGCGACGACGCGCCCGATGCAACCGAGCGCATTTATGACCGCCTCGTCCAAGAATTCACAGCACGGGCCGTCTTCAAGGACACAGCAGCTCTTCAGGCTGGACAGAATTGGGAGCACGCGATCTCGGCAACTTTAGCCGAATGCCGCGTCGTTCTAGCGATTGTCGGTCCGAATTGGCTTAGCCACCTCGCGGCGCGCGACCCTTCGCACCCAGACTATGTGCGTCTGGAACTTGAGTGGGCGCACAAGGCCGGTGTTCAGATCGTCCCCGTACTCGCCAACTTCGGTGACAACGACGCCGTGCCCACCGTCGCAGATCTACCCGACACATTGTCTTTCCTACCTTCACTACAAGTCGCTCGCGTTCGTCGTCAGGATTTTCACGCTGACATGACGCGCCTTATCTCTGCGCTCAAGGAAGGTGCTTTGACAGGCGTAGTCGAGGTAGAAGTCCCGACAAGCGGCCCGGGCGCCGCTACCGCGAACTGGGTGCTCCTAAAGGATTCGTTCGACGTCGATGACTTAAGGCGGTTCGCCGAAAGCTTTCCAGGAACGACCGAAGCGTTCGACGCGCGCCGCAGAGCTGACCAAATCGAAAATGAGCGCCGTGGGCGAGAGGAATCGGAGAGAACTGCGCGTGAACGCGCAAAACATGAAATTGCTAAACGCGCTTCTCAGGAATTGCTGGAAAAGCAGTCACGCGATGCAGCCGAGAAGAGGCGAAGATCTGCCGAGCTACGGGAGGACGAAGCCGAACGAGTTCATCGTTCTAGGAAAGCTGCGCAATCCGCGAACGCCTTGACGTGGACTCTCGGCCTCATTTTCTATCTTGCGCCTATCGCGGTTAGCTTGTTAGCGCCTAAACTCCCAAGATTACACGATTTCATAGAGGGCAGATTTCTCTTCTCGCTGCTGTTATCTTGGCCGTGGATGGGTTTCCTACTTCTCGTGGGAATCATTCGAGACACCAAGGCCTTCACGGTCGTGATACTTCTTTATTGGATTGGCGTCATCGCAACATTTGTGGCGGCTTTTGCCTGAACGCTCAGACTTTACCTTAACTCTCTGGTACCGCGACGCATGAGAACAACCGAATTGGTGGGGCTTCTTGCGTAACGAGGAAGTCATGGCTGAACTGGACATGTCCGAGGCGATCTCCGCGTTTCACGCGCAAAGACCGCGCCTCCTCCAAGAACACGGTCCAAGCTGGGTCGTATTCGTCGGCGCCGATTTTAAGGGCGCGTTCAAAGAGTTTGACGACGCCGCAACCTTCGCCCTCGACAAACTCAGCGACGCACAATTCCTGATCCGCCACACCGAAGAACACATTCCGCGCGTGCCGCTCGTGGTGGTCGAAGCGGCGTGAATATGGACCGCCGGCGCCCTCGCCGGCATACCGGTGAGCGCCAACTCACCGCCGCTAGAACTTGATTTTATCCGTCGTTGCCGGCGAGGGCGCCGGCGGTCCATATTGGACCATGCACCTCCCCACCCCACGCATCACCGCCCTGACCGACGCCGCGCTCACCCCGGAGCAGCGCGAAGCGCTTGAGCCGGTCACCGCGCCAAACCGGCCGACGCTCAACATTTTCCGCACGCTCGCGCACGCGCCCGATGCGATGACACGTTTCCTCGCCTGGGCGAGCTACATTCTGCGCAACAATTCGCTGCCGCCGCGCGAGCGCGAGATTGTCATTCTGCGCATCGGCTATCTCTGCCGCTCTGGCTATGAGTGGACGCAACACGTCGAGATCGTGCGCCGCGGCGGCATGAGCGACGCTGAAATTGCCGCGATCAAAACCGGCGCCGAAGTGTCCAATTGGAGCGCCGCCGATGCAGCGCTCATCCGCGCCTGCGACGATCTCCACGCGCGCCAATTCATCTCAGAGCCAGCGTGGTCGGCGCTCAAGGCGCACTTCAGCGAACGCCAGTGCATGGACGTCGTGTTCACGGCGGGTCAGTACACGCAAGTGTCGATGATGCTGAACACGTTCGGCGTTCAACTCGATGAAGGTCAGACGCTCGATCCAGACCTGGATATGCGCCCCTGACCTCTCCCCCTTATGCGGGCGAGGTGGGCGCCGGCGGCGGCAATGCTACACTTCTGGTGCTGCGAATGAACGTCTCGATCCGCGACGCGTCATGCACCGCGTCGGCTTCGCGATCGAGCACAGTCGCAGCCTGATCGATCAGTACGTCTTGCAGATTGTCCGGCAATTCATCCCACTGCAGCACAACAGCCTGGCCAAGCCGGCGCAGCAGATGCTCGTCGGCATCCTTGTACTTCAGCGTCACCGCCATGGCTTTCGCAGGACGCGGCTCGGCGCCGTTAGTCATACGACACCGCTTCGAGACGCCCTTCTTCGATCACGCGTTCGAAGGTCTCGCCATCGGCGCGCACGCGATATTGCTGCGGGCCTGCCTCTTTCGGCAGCGCCTGCACGACGCTGACATCACCGGCTGGCGATCCGACGCCGCCCCGGGTCAAGCGCGCGCGAGCGCCCACGCTAAACTTGGTCTGCGACATAAAACTTCCTTCTCTTGGGTGCGGCGCGGGGGCAAAGGCGCCAGAGCGTCTCCCCTTTAAATGGGGCGCGGGGGTAGCTGAGGCAAGCCAAAGTTCCAGTGAGAATACGCGGATAGACCCCAATCTATCCGACCGAGGTCGCATTCGATGCACAATGCCTTCGCATGAACGCAGCAATCGCCACCACAGACACGCAAAACGTCGGAGCGCCACTCGCGCTCTGGCGTGTCGCGGAGGCGTTCATCCACATCCTGCACGCGCTGTTCGGCGCGCCAGAGACGATTGCGGCCAACGATGCCCTCAGCGTTTCAACGCACAAGCTGCTCGCCTCATGGCTGCGCGCCGGCGAAGCGATGATGCGGCGCCTGCTGCTCATCGAAGCCGCCGCCTACCCCAAATCCAGCGCAACCCCGCTACTGCGCGCGCTGCGCACACGCGTGCGAAAGCTGATGAGCTTCACCGCCGAAAACCCCGCCGCCTGGCGCGTCAGCTTCCGCTGTTTCATGTCTTCCCCCGCGCGCGGGGGAAGTGTCAGCGCGCGACTTGCCCGCCGAAGCCCGCAGGGCGAAGGCGGACGCGCGATGACGAAGGGGGCCAGGTTCCGCTCCGCCTGGCCGCTCGCCGAGCGCTACGAGGCCCTGCTCCGCGCCTTCAACGCCCCGGCCGCATACGCGCGCCGGATCGCCCGCCGCCTCCACGCCGAGCCCCAACGCTTGCGCGAAGCGCTCCGTGAAGCACCCGAAGCCGAACATCGCGTCGACAGGTTCCGCGATTTCACCGAAGCAGTCTGGGAACGCTGGCCAAGCGGCTAGCCCAGCAAATCGCAGCCATCGCCCACGAGAGGCTTTGCAAGACGCGCCAGCAGCTGCTCTGCGCGCGCCATCGCCCATGCCCGCCCCGCTTCCAGCTCCGGCGCCAAGTCTTCCTTCAGCTTCGCCCGCCGCGCCACGCGCTGCGCATTGTCAAATTTATGTCGCGGGTCTTTCGAATAGCGCGTGAACAAATCGCTCGCGACAATCGCGTCAATCGCCGCCTCAGACTGCCGCTGTCCAAACAAAGCAAACGCCGCTTCGAGCACAGCCTTAGGTGTTTCAAACAAATCTTCCGCACTCAAACTTTTGCTGTTCGGAAATTCCGTCAGCGCCCGGTCAAACTGAAGAATTTGCGCCAACCACAAGCGCGCCGCCGAAACTGCGACACTTTCATCCGCCGCCCGCGCGCCGGTGAGCGTCTCAATCCCAGGTTTCAATTCATTGGAAACGTGCACAACCCAGTCGCGATGCATCTGTGAGCGCAAGATCGCGAGCAAATAATCGTCCAGCGCATAGTGCAAAAAGATCGCCGGCTGCTCCATCTGCGGCCGCATCAAACTGGGGATCATAAAATTGACCGGCACATTGGCTTTCACGATCACCGGCCCGCTCGAATTGTAGCGCCGCCCCAACAGCACCCGCATCATGCGAACCGTGTCTTCGTCCTCAACGCCCGCAGCCGCCTCCACGCCAAGCTGCCGCAAAGTATAAGGCTCGCGCAAAACCAGATTTTGCCTCGGCAAATCCAGCGCCCGCGCCAGCAGCGTCGAACCACAATGAGCGATGTGGAAAATGTAGTTCATCGGCCTAGCCGTGGCGTCCTTTGTTGCAGCCAGAACATCCGAGCGCCGGACCCGCTTGTGCTCCATAGTCTTCGCGGCAATACGCCGGTCGAGGAAAATCGAGCGCTGATACGCGTCCCGATCCATCTCAAAAACGATAGCCTCGTCCCTATCGAAAGACTGGACGTAAAGATCAGGGCTATTGAGGATTGACTGCAAGTTCATGCTGCTACCTTAGGTCACCAGCGACGAAAGATGGTAGCTGTAGTAAGAGCAAAATTCGCATGGCCGCTCTCATCCCACCAAATCCGGCGACGCCCTACGCCACTTTCACCGCCAACGGCGGATCGCTCGATGCGATCCCGGAAAGCGAATTGATCGACGCCTATAAACGCTTCGGCGCGATCCTGCTGCGCGGGTTCGAGGTCGACCTCAACAGCTTTCGCGATCTCACCAAGCGCTTGTGTACGGGCTCTGTCTTCAACGAAAGCCCCGGCCGCGAAGTGATCGATCGCGAGCAGAACATCCAAACCGTCAATCTCGGCTCCGAGCCTTTTCCCCTGCATCCCGAACTTTCGCGCGAACCGTGGAAGCCGGACATTTGCTTCTTCTGGTGCATGCAAGCGCCAACCAACGGCGGCGAGACGACTGTCTGCGATGGCGTCGAAATTGCGCGCAGGTTGCCTCCGCCAGTGAAAGACGCCCTCGCCGGGCGGCAACTCCGCTACCGGCAGATAGCGACGCCAACAGAGTGCGCATTCTGGCTCGGATCGGAAAACCCCGGTGACGCGGCGCTCGCAAATCCGCCAGCGCATTGTCCGTACACATTCGAACGCGCCAACGGAAAAATTCACCGCGCTTTCCTGGTGCCAGCGCTTCACAAGCCGATGTTCACTGACGAGTTGGCATTTGGAAACTTTCTGCTTTTCGCGCGCTACCTTCAGCGCCTGCGCATTTTTCCAACATTTGAAAACGGCGAACTTGTTCCGGATGATCTACTCGCTCAAGTGAAGGCGGTTAGCGACCAGCTCGAAACGCCAGTGCCGTGGCGCGCTGGCGACGTGGTAATTTTAGACAACACACGCTTCATGCATGGCCGCCGTGCGATTACTGACGTCAGCGAACGGCGCATCGCAACCTTTTTCGGCTATGTACGCTTCGCTGAAGTTAGCGCACGCGAGGGTCAATTTCCTTGGCGCGCCGCGTCATTCAAGCCGCCTGCTTTGGCGTAACCGAGCCGCTCCGCCCATTGCGTTAGCAACGGCAATACCGGTTCAAGTTGCGTCTCGTAGCGCTTCCAGCGCGCCAGCGAACGCGTATAAACCGGCTGAACGACTTGCCGCGCCGAGGGCGTGTTGATGTTTCGCTTCAACGCCGCCTCGCGGAACGCCAGCATTGACGGCTCGAAACTGAGACCGAGAAACGCTGTCACGCCTTGCGCCGCGCCTTCGAGATCGGCAACGACGCTCTCATATCGGACCTCGTGAATTTGCAGACCAACACGCTCACAACACAATAGTCCGAGCGACATGACATTGTCGTAGTAGGCAGCGGCGGAACGCAGATCGAGAAATTGCACCATCGCGGCGTTCATACCGAAGCGCTGCTGAAAACAGGACAGCACGACGTCACGCGGATCGCGCAATGCCAGAAGCACTTTGGCCTCCGGGAAGACCCGCCGGATAAGCGGGAGGAAAATTATATTGAGCGGCAGCTTATCGACCACCATACGCTTGCCGGCTTGAACCTCTGCCCTGACCCGCCGCCAATAGTCTGCGCGGATGGCATTTACGCCTTCGTCGCTGAGCGCTGCGAGCTTAGAGGCGTCAGATGCATATTCGGCGGCGGCGTGCGCGAGATGTTCGCGTTCTTCAATGCAGACGATTTGCGAATGCGCCGACAACACCTGCTCTAGAAGAGTTGTCCCCGATCGAGGAAAGCCGACCAGAAAAATCGGCGCCCGCGACGTGAACGCGCCACCTTCATTCCAGACTGAGAAACCCCCGCCTTCAACGAACGCCCGCATCCGCGCCACGCCCTCTGGGTGATACGGCAGATGCGTGGCGTTCAGGTGCGCCTGGTTCAAGCTCAACAAAATGCGATTGGCTTCACCAAAAGCCGCAAACGCCGCTGCCGCGTCACCACGGCGATCACGTGCATCGCCGACGATGCCCCACGCCAAAGCCTGGTTTGTTGGCGAGCGCGTACGGCGCGCGACGCCGGCAGCGAGGTTTTCAGCTTCGACACCGTCGCCATCGCGCATCGCGAGGTTGGCGAGCGTCAACGCGGCGATTTCATTCGCCGGATCAAGTGCGAGCGCCCTTGAGGCGTGCTCTCGCGCCTTATCCACCCTGTGCAACAGCTCCAGCGCCTGAGCCAATCCGGCATGAGAGGCGGCGTCATCGGCTTTCAGCTTCAGCGCCTTTTCGTAGGCGCGCGAGGTCGCCACCGCATCGCCGGCAGTGCTTTCGAGATTGCCCAGATTGCGCCAACCATCGATCAACTGCCGCTCGCCGGCGCGGGTAAACAAGCGACGCGCTTCAGCAATTTCGCCTGATCGGCGGCAGGCGACACCGAGCGCGTTCAGGATGTGCGGCTGACCTGGCGCTGCGGCGTCTGCCCGGCGTAGGTGTTGCTTGGCAAACTCCACATCGCCGAGTTCAAGCGCGGCAATTCCGGCGATTTGGTTTGCTTGCGCATCGCTTGGCCTGTCTCGCAGGACAGCGTCAGCAGCTCGTAGTGCGCTTGCAAAATCACGCCGCGCTAAGAACGCCTGCGCTGCTTGCAAGCTCATCTCGGCGCATCCGGATAAGCGTCAAGCACCGGGCCGAGCGCGTCTTTGAGCGCGCCGAGATACGGCTCATACGGCTTCCAACTCTCGAGCCCTCGCGCGCTGATCGGTTGGCGCACTTGCTCAGAACTCGCCGTCTTCACCGCGCGCTCATTTTCGTGCGGCCGCAGGCACTGCTCTTCGAACGGAAGCCGGCAATAATCGAGCAATGCGCGGATGTGCGTTTCCGGATCGGTCACAAGCTGCTCGTGAATGACGCGGTGAACGCGACCCGGAAGCACATCGTCATAATGCGCCATCAACTGAACGTAGCTGGCGTAGTAGCGGCCGATTTCGCCCAGATCATAGGTGAACAGCTGGCCGCGTGCGAAATGCTGCTTGAAGCACGACCAACCGCACGCCATCGGATGACGGCGGGCATCGATGATCTTCGCATTGGGCAGCGCCAAGTGAATGAGCCCGATATGCATGAAGTCATTGGGCATCTTGTTTATGAAGAGCGGCCGCCCGAGGCCGCGATGTAGTTTTGTCGTTCGAAGATAATCTTCGCCCAACGCGCGGAAGCGCGGCGAATCAAGCTCGGCAACTGCATCCACGAAAGTCCTTCCGCCGCGCGCCTCAGCGGGCGACAGCAAACTCTGAGCGACGAGATGCATATCCGCTAATTCCGAGGTGCCCTCGATCATGGAGTGCGATGCGAGAATTTGTTCGAGCAGTGTCGATCCCGCACGCGGCAGACCGACGATGAAGATTGGATCTTCGGCTTTCGAACCCTGGCCTTCGCGCGCGGCGAAAAATTCGGGCGTAAACACCTCCCGGCTCCGCTGCACAATCGGTGTGAACCGGCCGGGCTCGTAGTTCGACGCTCTTAGATGAAGCGCGGCGCCTTCACTGTAGTGGCTGAAGGCTTCCGCAGCCTCGCGGCGATCTTCCGCGGCTTTGCCTAGCGCGAACAAAAATCCGGCTTTGTCCTCGGCGCCGATATCGCTACGCGCTGCTTGCGCGCGCATGTGCGCGGCATCATTTTCACTGAACGCAAACGTCTTAAGGTTGGCGAGACTCCAATAGACTTCGCCGAGATGCGGAGCGATTTCTGCGGCGCGCCGGTAGGCGGCAATGCCGTCCTGCGTGCGATTGAGAGTCTTCAGCGCGTGCGCATAGCTGAGCCACGAGGCTGCGCGATTGGGATCCGATTTGACCAGAGGTTCGTAGATTTGCACAGCGCGGTCATAATCGCCCATCGCCATATAAACCGCAGCGTGCAGACGCTTAGATCCCGCGCCGTTTGGGTCCAACAGCAAGAGCTGCTGCACTTGGAGCAGCGCCTCTTCCAATTGCGACAGACCGAGCAAAAGCTGAGTCAGCGCATGACGTGCGCGCCTATAAGTTGGCGCCAGTGCGATGCATCGCCGAAGCGTCGCTTCCGCTTCGTCCGGACGATCGGCGCGCGCTTCTGCTTCGGCAAGAAGATTAAGCGCCGCTACATCTTCCGGATGCTCCGCAAGATAGGCGCGCACAGCGACCTCGGCGCCTGCAAGGTCGCCGGTGCGGAGCAAGGCCGACACACCCGTCAACGCCGGTTCAGCAATTGGCAAATCCGCGTGGCGCGCACGCGCTTCCTTGGCGCCGCCTTCGTCGCCGGCGAGTGCCAGCTGCAACGCAAGATCGCGCCAAATCGTTGGATGCACAGGCGTGCTCGCCGCCGCCGCGCGGAATGCGATCGACGCCGCCAAAGGCTCTCGCAAGTCTGCGTAGATAACGCCAAGCTGGCGTTGGGCGCCGAACCAAGTTGGGTTTGCGGCGGCGAGCGGCGCTACGATGGCGCGGGCGCCGGCGAGATCACCGCTTAGGCGCAACGCTTCGCTGAGCAGCATTTGCGCGTCGTTATTGCGCGGCTCCGCCTGAAGCACGGTCCGGCATAGCGCCGCCGCGCGCGCCGGATCGGCGCGCATCGACTGCATCGCCTCTTTCAATAGAACCGGAGCTGCGGTCATTGTCAGCGCGCCGCAGCGCGCTCGGCGCGATCTGCGATCGCGGCGATGGACGGCCACACCGCTTCGATTTCACCGGCGCGCGCACGCCACTTATTCGCCTCAGGTGTCGACACCGTGTGACGCGCAATCGGCAACTCGCCCTCGATCCGCCGATCCCATTCTAGGCCAACGGCCTCGCAGATCTTTGCCACCTCAGCGTTCGGGTCTGCAAGCAGCGCATCGTAGCTGGCCGTGATCCAACGATCGGGCGGCAATTGATCGAGTGCGTCCAACATCACCGTCGTCGCGGACGCCCACTGCCCTGCAACGACGCGCTCAATCGGCTGCCCGATCAGATCGCGCCAACCCGGCGTCAACAAGAACGACCACTCACGCTCACCGGTCCAACCGGGAAGATTGCGGTACATCGTGAAGCGACCGGACTCCCAACCCTCCATCATGGATGAGAGCACTTGGTGTGGATCACGGTGCAGATAGATAAAGCGGGCCTCCGGGAAGACCTTGGCCAAGAACGGAATACGGAGCGCGTTCTTTGGCGTCTTCTCAAGCATGCGGATCCGGCCGGGCGGCGGCGGCGCGCCGTCGCGATTGCGCAAGGTTTGATCGAAGCGCTCGCGCAGGATCGTAATGATCTCGGGGCGCGCGTGACTTGCATCGAGGCAATTTGAATCGAAATTCGCGGCCGGAATACCGAGCCCGCGCACGCCTTCGATAATGCCGTGGCTCTCGCCGCCGACGGTGTAGACGTTTGGCGCCTGCGCCAGTGTTTCAAACAGGAGTGATGAACCTGAGCGCGGCGGATTGACGATGAAAATCGGTTGATCGAAGCGCGGATCGGCGGCGCCGGTGTTGATGCTTGGCGCCGCTGGCGCGGGCTTTGAGGCGCCGATGTCAGGGCGAGTTTCGCCCGCGACGTCATCGCGTTTGTCGCTTAGGGCCGGAGCCACAACCAACGCGGTCAAGGTCGCGTAGAGATCCGAGCCGTTGCGCAGCTTCACTTCATGCGCTTGCGCCATGCGGATCTGCGCGCTGAACTCCTCCAGCGCGCGGCGATAGCGCGGCCAGCCGGCCTTCGATTCACCGAATGTCGACCAAAGCGCCCGCCACACATGGGTGAAGTGCGAAGCGGCGTGGGCGACATGCTGGAACTGCGGATGATTTTGCGTCGCTTCGCGAAAGAGAAAGTCGACGTGACCCTGAATTTCCCATGGCGTCATGACCACGGGCATGTTCTGGCTCTCGTATTCGAGCTGATCGAGCGTGGCGCCGTTGCGCTCGAAGCTGCGAGCGACCCAATTCGGCGCTTCGCGTTCGGGCAGACGGCCTGCGGCGGCGAGATTCCAGAAGCCCTCCCCGCCCACGGTATCAGCGACGAGGTGGATACGTTTGCGTTCAGCGTCGTTGAGAACGCGGTGGCGCGAAAACGTGTCGAAGATCCAGCACTCGCCCTCTGCCATGTTCACGGTGAGGCCGCCGCAGTGGAAGCTGACTGTCGGCTGCGTCACGATCGGCACGTGGATGCGCATGCGGTCGCGCCAATAATAGTGGATGTCGACGTGCGGGGTAACTTCAGCGCCGCCGGAGAGTCGCATCAAGCGCGTGCGGCCCAGAGATGCGCCAAAGCTTGCGAGCACCTCAATGAGATACGGGCATTCCTTGAGATACTTCGTCGGCGCCATCTGGCCGGCGAAAGACTCGTTTTCTGGTTCGCCATTGATCGAGATCAACGGGAGGAAGTCGTTTCCTTCGAAGCGCTGCGGATGTGGCAGCCAGCAGCTTTCGTCGAAGGCGAGGACTTCCTTGGCGAGGAGCTCAGCATCGTACTGAAGCGGCAACTGGATAAATCTGGCCTGCAGTCTCATCGATGCGTCCGGCGCGGGCTCCCTGCGGGTTCGAGGGTTCGTTTATCGCCCGGCCGAAGGGCGCGGCAAGGACAAAAGCCCGTTGAGCCGCGCCGCAGACAGCCGGCGCTCGCGTTTAGTGCGAACGGCGGCTCGCGAAGCATGCCTCAAAGCGTCTTGGCGAGCGCTTCGAGTTGGCGGGCGGTTTGGCCCCAGCCTTCGTGGAAGCCCATTTGCTCGTGCTGCTTTTTGGTTTCTTCAGTCCAGTGACGCGCGACCGCGCGGTATTTGGTTTTACCGTTGCCGAGATCCTCGAAGGTGATTTCCGCGACCATGAACGGACCCGCCGGCTCGAACGCGTCCGGCGTGATCGCGTCGGTGGTGACGATCTTCTTGTTTGGCACGATCTCGAGATAGATGCCGGAATTGGGATATTCCTGGCCTTCGGGCGACGCCATCACAAACGCCATGCGACCGCCGGGGCGAAAATCGATGTCGGTGCTTTTAATCGTCCACGGCTTGGGCGCGAACCATTGCTGCAGCAGCTTGGGATCAGAATAGCAGTGGAAGAGCTTTTCAGCCGGCGCATCGAGGGTGAGATCGAGAACAAGTTCGTGTTGGGACATTGCAGCGTTCCTTCGCGTTGTCTGATCCTAGGACGAACCGGCTCGCATAGAGCCGACACGGACTCGATCATTTTTCCTTGGCCGCTTTTGCGAGCGTATCGAGATGTTGGCGGATGTGAGCGGCTTCGGTGGGTGTATTGGCGAGCGCGATGGCCTGGTTGAAGGCCTCGCGCGCTTCGGTATTGCGGCCGAGCTGCATCAGGAATGAACCGCGGGCGCCGTGAAAATAGAAATAGCCGCCGAGGCGATCCGCAAGCGGCGCGATAAGATCAAGCGCGGCTTGAGGTCCGCTGAGTTTTGCGACAGCGACAGCGCGATTAAGGGTCACAACCGGCGACGGCGTGCGGCGCTCCAAGGCGGCGTAAAGCGCATCGATCTCGGCCCAGTCGGTTTCGGCGGCGGTGTCGGCGCGCGCATGCAGGCCGGCGATGGCAGCTTGAATTTGGTACGGGCCAGGACTGCGCAGGCGCATGGCTTTATCGATGAGCGCTAGCCCCTCTTGGATCGGTGAGCGCTTCCATTTCGTGCGATCTTGATCCTCGAGCAGAATACCGTTGCCAGCAGCGTCAAAGCGCGCGGCAATGCGCGAATGTTGCAACAACATCAGCGCGAGCAAGCCAATGATTTCAGGCTCGCTGGAATACATACGCAACAAGAGCCGCGCGAGGCGGATGGCTTCATCGCAGAGCGAAGCGCGATCACTGGCGGGATCGGCGGCGGAATAACCTTCGTTGAAGACGAGATAGACCATCGCCGCAACCGAGGCCAAACGCTCAGCGCGTTCGACGGCATTGGGCGCCTCGAACGGCACGCCGGCGCCGGTGACTTTGGCCTTGGCGCGCGTGATGCGTTGCTCCATCGCGCTGTCACCAACCAAAAACGCGCGCGCGATTTGAGGCACGGTGAGACCGGAGACAATGCGCAGCGCGAGCGCGACTTGCTGCGTCGCGGGCAGGTCTGGATGGCAGCAGATGAACAGCAGGCGAAGAACGTCGTCGCGGTAGTCGGCTTCGTCGAGGCGTTGGACGACGTCGGCTTCGACATCGCTCAGATCAGAGATCTGGTCTTCGTCCGGCAGTTCGGTCTGCTTGGCGCGGCGGCGGGTGACATCGATGGCGGCGTTGCGGCCAACCATGATGAGCCACGCGGCAGGATCACGCGGCGGGCCGTTTTGGGGCCAGTTCTTCAGCGCCCGCAAGCAGGCGTCCTGGTAGGCTTCCTCGGCCAGATCGAGATCACGGAAGTATCGCAGCAAAGCCGCCACCGCCTGGGGCCGCGCGGAGATGAGCGCCGCGTCGATCCAGCCGAGGTCCGGCATGTTACCGGGCCTCTACCGGGGCGCCTGGATTGTAGATCATGATCGGGCGCAACTCGTAGGCTCCGCCAGGGTTCGCGGCGGTGAGTTCACGGGCGAACTCCAGGCCCTCTTCGAGATTGTCGACCTCGATGACATAAAAACCGAGCAGCTGTTCCTTGGTTTCGGCGTAGGGCCCATCGAGGACTTCGTTGTCCTTCTTGCGGAGCGTAGTGGCGGCGGAGGTCGGCAAAAGCCGAATCGAGGGCTTCAGCTTGCCCTTGGCTTCCCATTTTTCGTGAACGACGTTGAGGCGGCCCATGACCGCGTCGTCCTCTTCTTTGGTCCAAGCGAAGACGGCCGCTTCGTCGTTGTAGCAAAGCACGGTGTAGAGCATCGGATAGAGCCTCATATCTGGAGGACGAACGGCCTACCCCCCTTCCCGACAGCCCGTCGAGCCTTTCTTCATCGGAAAGGCGCTGCCTCGGCAACCGCCAGATACGGCGGCCCCAACTTAAGTCGCAGCAATGTTCCACCTCTTCGCTTGACGCTTACGCGTCCGCTTCGGTTCAACATCTCCCGAGGTGGGATGAATGGCGGACGTTTTCATTGCTGCAGCGCCAGACGCCGACGCACAGGCGGGCGGACTCGCGCAAGCATTGAAAACTTTGGGGTTCGACGCCGCCGCAGGCGCGCCGGCCGAAGCCGACATTGCAAAGATCGTGGATGACGCAAAGTGCGTCATTGGCCTGTGGTCGCGGGGGGCGCCGACAGCTGAGTTGGCGATGCTGGCGGCGCTGGCGCATGAGCGAAAAAAATTGGTCAGCGCCGAACTGGTGACGGACGCGACGCCGGCGCCTTTCCGCGGGGCGCCGCGGGTGGATTTGGCGCTGCGAGATCGGACAGCGTTCAAGACGCGATTTCAGGCGCTGGTGGCTGAGATCGACAAGCTCTCACCGACGAAGGCCAATGTGGCGGCCCTGCCGAGCGTGCTGGCGGTTGTGCGCTCGGCGTTGCTGAAACGGCGCGAGACCGGCGGCGACAAGCAAATGAAGACGTTGGGCGTATTCGCCGTGGCAGTCGGCACACTATTTGTGGTCGGCTTCGGCGCCGGACGCGTCATCAACATGGTGCGCTCGGGCGAGCTTTCGTTCGCGACGGTGCAAGCGCAAGCGGCCGCGACGCCAACATCCACACCGCCGCCGGCAGTAACGTCAGCGGCGCTGGAACGCACGCCATGGCGCGAGGTGGCGGCGCGTATAGATGAGAGTTTGGCTGAGCAGATCAAAACGCGCGCAGCCGCGGGCGATGCCGATGCGCAGGCGCTTTCGTGCTTAGGGCACATGGCTGGGATCGCGGGATTCCTGCCAAGCCCAACGGCAGCGCGTGAACAATGCGATGCGGCGTCAGCGCAGAACAACGCGGCGGCGCTTTATCTCTCGTGGCAATTGCGGCGCAGTGCGCCGCACGCCGGCATTGATGAAGCCACGGCGACAGCACGGCTGCGGCAAGCCGCCGATGCTGGGTTCACGGCAGCGCAAATCGACTACGCGGCGACGCTGCCGGGCGACCGGGAGTCGCAGGCGGAGGCTGGACGGCTCTGGTTGGCGGCGGCCGAACGCGGCGATCCGCGTGCGCAATTTTTCTACGCGCGCTGGCTGCGCGATAGTGCGGCGGGGCCGCGCGATCCGGTAGCGGCGATCCCCTTCCTGCGACGCGCCGCGGATGCCAATCAACCTGAAGCGCTGCACATGCTGGCGACGCTTTATCGGGACGGCATCGGCGCACCGCGCAATACGGCGGAAGCAAAGGCGCTCTATGGCCGCGCAGCGCAGCAGAACCATGCACCATCGATGTCGAACCTCGCCGACATGCTGCGCGACGGTTCGCCCGAGGAGCGAACGCGCTCGATCGAGCTTTATCGGCAATTGGCGTGCATGACCGATGAGCATCAGATCCAGCCCCGCGCGGTTGGGCGGCTACGCGCATTGCAGGAAACCTATTCCTGCGGCTAACAAGCGCTGATGGCGTGGCGCAAAACCTATGAGGGCGCGGAACCGCAGCGGGTCAACAAATGGCTCGCTGGCGAAGGCGTGTGCTCGCGGCGCGAGGCCGAGGAGATGATTGCCAGCGGTTTGGTCAGCATCGATGGGGCGATCGTCGAAGAGCCGGGGCGCAAAATTGAGCGCGGGCAGACGATCGAACTCGCGGACGGGCGCGTGGCGCCGAGGATCAGCATTGCGATCAACAAGCCTATTGGTTTCGTGTCGGCGCAGCCGATGGGCGGTCAGATACCGGCGGCACGGCTGGTGACGCCGACCAATCTGATCGGTCGCGCCGACCCGATGCCGACGTCGCGCACGAGCTTGGCGCCGCTAGGGCGGCTCGATCAGGACTCGCGCGGACTTTTGCTGCTCAGCGAAGACGGCGTGCTGGCGAAGGCGGTGATTGGGGCGGAGTCGAAGATCGACAAGGAATATCTCGTCGGCGTCAACGGGCAGATCACGGATCGCAAGCTGGCGTTATTGCGGCACGGACTGACGCTCGACGATCACACGCTGAAGCCGGCGAAGGTCAGCGTGACGGAGCCTTACAGGATGCGTTTCATTTTGAACGAAGGCCGCAAGCGCCAAATCCGGCGTATGTGCGAATTGGTGGAGCTGGAAGTCGTGGACCTCGTGCGCATCCGCATCGGGCCGCTGCATTTGGGCGACCTGCCCGAGGGCCGCTGGCGGGCGCTGACGGCGGCTGAACGCGAGGCCCTGGTTAAGGCCTCACGCTAGGCGGCGCAAAGGGGGCGTCGTTTCTCCGCCGCAGCTCTTCTAGGAGCTCGCGATCGAATGCCTCATGAGGCGCTTGGTTTAGCGCTTGGATGAACTCGGTCATGTCGGAACGCGCGTGAGCTTCGTCAAAGCTTGGACCCGGAAGAATGCCGCGCCGATAGAGGTATTCGTCGGAGCGGCCGGTGAGGACGTAGGCCGGGGCCCAGCGGAAGCCCGCCGCTTTGGCAAGCTCGTTGGTGCAGTTCGAGACGATGGTGTTGTAGTAGCGCGGTGTGTGCGAGAGCGATTGCGAGCGTTCGAGCAAGTGCCGCAGCAAAGTGGAGTTCTGCTCGTCGCTGATGTCGACAGGATAGACGAAGACCTCGTGGTCCAGCATCACGGCGCGGCGGATGAGCAGATCGCGGGCGGTCGCCCAGATGTATATGAGCTCGAACGCATTGAATTGGCCGTGGAAGGCTGAATATTCCTCGCCCTGCTCGCGGCGCGCCTCGATGGTAAGGCCGAGCAAACGATCGTCATCGAACTCGAACAAAAGCAACGTGTGTGCGGCGAGCTGCGAGCCCGGTTGCGGTTCGAGCATAAACCAGACACGGCGCAGCTGATCGAAATTGTAGGACGCGGAGTCCTGATACGCCGTGTCAGTCTCGACGCCGTAATCATAGCTCCAATCGCTGACCGGCGAGACGCTGAACCCGGTTTCGGTGATCTCCACTTGCGGCGTGTGCGATAGGTACGGGTACCAGTCGCGCTCCATTTGTGGCGGGCTCAGCATGTTCGCGGCGGAACCGAGCGCCAGGATGGAGATGATGCACGCGATCGCGGGGCGCATCGGGTTTGCGCCGAACCAGTCCAGAATACGCTTCACGCCCCGCCTCCGCTTTGCGCGCCGAGTCCTAGTAGGATGCGCGTCTTACGTTAAGTGCCGCTTGCGAAAGCCCCCGCCCGCCCCAATGTCCGTTTCGACCCCGGACCGCTTTCCCTGGCGGCGCCGAGAGCCGGCGTGCTATCGCGCGGCGGATCGCAGATTTCTAGGAGGCTCTCCCATGGCTCTACGCATCAACGACAAGGCGCCCGATTTCGAAGCCGAGACCACGCAAGGCCGGATCAAGTTTCATGAGTGGATCGGCGATAGCTACGCGATCCTTTTCTCCCACCCGAAAGATTTCACGCCGGTCTGCACCACCGAGTTGGGCTACCTCGCGAAGCTCGAGCCAGAATTCAAGAAGCGGAACGTAAAGGTCATCGGGCTTTCGGTTGATCCGGTCGCCGATCACGAGCGCTGGCGCGGCGACATCAAGGAAGTCACTGGCGGCGACGTGCAATATCCAATGATCGGCGACAGCGATCTCAATGTTGCGAAGCTCTATGACATGCTGCCGGGCGATGCCGGCGACACGAGCCAGGGCCGCACGGCGGCAACCAACGCCACTGTGCGCACGGTGTTCATCATCGGGCCAGACAAGCTGATCAAAGCGACGATGCAATATCCGATGTCGTCGGGCCGCAACTTCGATGAGGTGCTGCGCCTGGTGGACTCGATCCAGCTCACGGCTCAGCACAAGGTGGCGACGCCGGTGAACTGGAAGAATGGCGAAGACGTCATCATCGTGCCGGCGGTCTCGGACGAGGAAGCCAAGACCCGCTTCCCGGGCGGCTGGAAGACGGTGAAATCCTACCTGCGGATCGTGCCGCAACCGAAGACGCCGCCCCGCGAGGGCTAGGCGGAGACGGGGGGTGGCGTCGTGCTTCGACAAGCTCAGCATGACGCCATTTTGGCGGCGGCGCCATTTTACCAGCGTCAGCCTGAGCCTGTCGAAGGCGGGGTGATGATGCTCAGCCCGCACCCTCCCCTTGCCGGGAGGGACAAGCTGTAGGACTCTCCGCGTGAGGAGACGTCCATGATTTTCGAGCAAGTCGCTACGGGCGGCTGCCAATCTTATCTGATTGGCTGCGGCGAGACCTGCACGGCGGCGGTGATCGATCCGGAAGTCCGCCAGATCAATCGCTATCAGGCATTGGCGACGCAACATGGCGTTCGCATCCGCTACGTGATCGACACGCACACCCATGCCGACCATTTCAGCGGCAGCAAGCAATTGAGCCAGATCCTAGGCGTGCCCGTCGTGGCGCATCAGCTCTCGCCCTCCCCGTATGTGACGATGCGCGTCGATGAGGGCGACGTCATCAAGGTTGGCAACATCCGGCTTTCGGTGCTGCACACACCTGGTCACACGCGCGACTCTATGTGCCTGGTATCGAGCGACCGCGTGTTTACCGGCGACGCACTGCTCATTGGCGCAACGGGCCGCACGGATTTGCCGACCGGCGATCCTGAGCAGCTCTATGACAGCCTCTTCAACAAGCTGCTGAAGCTAGACCAAACGCTGCGTATCTATCCCGCGCACGATTACAAGGGCCACACCTGCTCGACGCTTGAAGAAGAAAAGCGTTCGAACCCACGGCTGCAGAAATCCAACCGCGAAGAATTTGTGTCGATGATGCGCGCGCATTCGCCGTCGATGCCGGAGCACCTCACGGAAGCGCTGCGCGTGAATATGAGCGGCGGCACCAGCGTGGCGCAGCTTCTGAGCGAAGCGGCCGCGGAAGTCCCGTTCATCTCAATGGACGAGGTGAAGAACCGGATCGCAACAGGCGCGAACGATCTCATCGTGCTCGACGTGCGCGAGAAAGAGCAGTTCGAGGCCGGCCACATTCCGACCGCCACGCATCTGTCGCGCGGCCAGCTTGAACTTCGCGTCAACGAGGCGTTTCCCGATCCGACGGTGCGGATCGTCACCTATTGCGAGGTTGGCAAAATTTCAACGCTGGCGGCGGCGACGCTGCGGCGCATGGGCTTCACCCGCGTTCTGGCGCTCGATGGCGGCATGAAGGCGTGGCGCGAAAAGGGCTTCCCGATCGCGACCGGGACAACGCCTCAGGCCTGAATGTCCGCCGTGTCAGGGTGACGCCGGAAGTAAGCGACGGCGAAGGCGCAGCTGGCGCGTAGTTTGCGATTGCCACCGCGCGCCTCATCGACGACGTGCTTCATCAGCTTTGAAGCATAACCGCGCCCTCGCGCTTCACTTGGCGTCTCGACGTGCAAGATCACGCGGACGCCGTCGACATCGCGGTATTCGGCGAATGATTGTCCCTCGGACGCGTCGAGTTCGTAGCGGCGCGCATCGATGTTATCGCGGAAATCACTCATGACTTTGATTGCTCAGGCAGGGGCTTTGGTTCCCATAGTTCGATCTTGCGGCCTTCTAAATCCATGATGTGAGCGAAGCGGCCGTAATCTTCATCCTGCGTTTTCACCGGCTCGACACCTTCGGCCTTGGCGCGCGCAAGCATGCCGTCCATGTCGTCAACGATGAGATTGAACATAAATTCTTTGTCCGACGGCGCGAAATAGTCGGTTTCGGCTTTGAATGGGCTAAACACGACACCCGAGCCTGGCTTGTCCTTGACCATGTCGGGGGTAAAGAAACAGCCCCAGTCGGGGATTTCCAGCCCAAGGACGCGCAAGTACCAAGCCTTAAGCGCGGTGGCGTCTTTGGTTTTAAAGAACACGCCGCCGACGCCAAGCACCTTTGCCATCTCACCATCTCCCGCTAAGCCGCTCGCGTGAACTATCGCCACGCCTTCCATGCCGGCAATCATGCCGACGTATTAAAGCACGCCATCCTGCTTTACTGCCTCGACGCCCTAAAGCGCAAAGACACGCCGTTTGCGGTTCTGGATACGCATGCCGGGCGCGGGCTTTATGATTTTGCCGGTTCGGAAGCCGAGCGCAGCCCGGAATGGCGCGATGGGATCGCCCGACTTTGGGATTGGCCCGAGCCGCCAGCTCTGATCGCACGCTATCTGGAGGCGGTGCGGAGCTTCAATACCGATGGGAGCTTGCGCACCTACCCCGGATCGCCGGCCTTGGTGACCACCAACATGCGCGACCAGGACGTGCTGATGGCGTGCGAGTTGCACCCGGAAGATGCAGGCGCGCTGCGCCGGGCGTTACCGCGTACGCCGAACGTGCATGTGCATGAGCGTGACGGCTGGGAGGCGCTAGGCGCGCTGTTGCCGCCGGCTCAGAAGCGCGGCTTGGTGTTGATCGATCCTCCGTATGAAGCGCCCGACGAGATGGATGTTTCTGTTTCGGCTTTGCGTTCATCGCTGAAGCGCTTCGCGCACGGCACATATTTGTGGTGGCGTCCGCTGAAGAGCAGCGCCGTTCTCGATTCAACCGACGCAGAGGTACGGAGCTTTACCGATCGCGAAACGCTGCGCGCGGATTTGTGGGTGGCGACACCGCAGCGCGAAGGCAGACTTGTTGGATCCAGCGTGTTTCTGGTCAATCCGCCGTTTGGCTTGAAAGAAGCTCTGCGCGTGACGCTGCCGTTTCTCGCGGATGCGCTGACAAAAGGCCAAAGCGGTTGGCGCTTATCGTGACTCATTAAAAGGGCGCGGATCGCTCCGCGCCCTTCCCCCTAACCACGCGCGTCGCGACCTCAGGCGACGATCATCGCGGCTTGGTTCAATGTCGCCATCACCATCGGCACGAACATCGCGGCCGCGGCGATCAGGCAATAAAACTTGGTCATTTGGTGCTCCCGGTCTCTCAACTGGTCAATCGCGTCATCGCGTTGATCCCAAGGTATGAGCGGGTGAGCTTGGACGCGGTCGTGTCCCTGAACGTGGTGTACGAGCCGGCGCTCGTCGCGGTCTCACCGGCGGGTTGGGCCGGTCGTCATGCCGGCACGGCCGGTAGACTGACGAGAGGGTTATCGCTCAATGGCGCGATAGTT
>Ga0163150_10000201_pt1 | contig 109248 bp, 115 predicted proteins | sample OliLakLV19P2IB_FD_148628 | JGI IMG/M metagenome (GOLD analysis project Ga0163150, IMG submission 148628) | Freshwater microbial mat bacterial communities from Lake Vanda, McMurdo Dry Valleys, Antarctica - Oligotrophic Lake LV.19.P2.IB | ecosystem: Environmental > Aquatic > Freshwater > Lake >...
CCTGCCCCCTCCCCATTAGGGGAGGGGGTGAACGGCTTTGCTTGACGGGGCAGGGTGTTGGCTGGCTGTTGTGCACATGACTGATCACGCCCCTGCGCCGCGCGCGATGACTGCAGCTGACATCGCGGAGTGGCGTGATGGGTGGCGGGTTGTGGCTGGCAGCGGCGTCGGCATGGGGACCGGCGTTGCGCTTTATCTTTATGTGGCGAGCATTTTTATCGCGCCGATCTCGGCGGAGTTCGGATGGTCACGCGGGGATCTCGCCATTGGCGGCATGATCTCGTTCATAGCCGGCGCGGTGACGCTGCCGCTGTTTGGACGCTTCACCGATCGCATTGGATTTCGCCGCGTCGCTATTGTTGGCGCGCTCGGGCTTGGCTCTGTGTATGCGCTGACGGCGCTGCAGCCTGGATCATATCCCGCATATCTGGCGCTGATGATTGCGGGCGGCATTTTCGGCGGCGGCACCTCCTCGGTGATTTATACGCGGCCGGTGATCGCGACGTTCGCGCGCCAGCGCGGGCTGGCGCTGGGCTTAGCGACCGCGGGCACATCGATCGCGGCGATGATCGCGCCGCCGCTGCTGGCGCACATGATCGGCGACTATGGCTGGCGCGCCGGATTCTTCACGCTCGCTGGATTGACTGCGCTTGTTGGGATGCCGCTGGCTCTGCTGCTGATCGGACGCGCGCGCGAGGCGCATGTGTCTGCGTCCGACGAGATCGACGCCGATACGCCGCGCGTCCCGGACGTGACGTTTCGCGACGCCATCCGCACCAGCCGCTTCTGGCTGCTCATTCTGGCGATTGCCTGCATCAACATTCCAGGCTCAGGCGTGCTTGGCCAACTTGCGCCTTTGGTAAGCGATACCGGACTCGACGACGGCGCGGTTGCGATCGTGATGTCGATCTACGCGGCGGGGCTGCTGATTGGACGGCTGCTCACCGGCTTTGCGCTCGATCGCTTTCCGGCGGCGTGGGTTGGCGGCGTGACGACAGCGGTGCCGGCGATCGGCATTGTGTTGCTGCTGATACCTGAGCCCTCTTTCGCAGTGGCGGCGGTCGCGGTCGCGATGATCGGCGCGCAGCAAGGGGCCGAAACCGATCTCTTCGCGTACTTCATCAGCCGCAGCTTCGGCATCAAGCACTACAGCTCGATCTATAGCGTGATCGCCATGGCCGGCGCGCTTTCAACCGCGATTGCGCTGGTCTCGTTCGGACAAATCCACGACGCGACGGGGTCGTACGATATCGGGTTGGTGATTGGGGCGGTGTTGTTTTGTTTGGGCGCGGTGGCGTTTGCGGTGCTTGGACGTAAGCCGGCTGTCGGGGCTTTGGCCTAGGTTTCGAGCAGTGTGAAAAATCGCACGTTGCATTGCGTGCGATAAGTAACGCCTTCGCCGACGCGTCCCACAAGGAGGGGACGCGCATGAATGAACCCAGCAAAGCTGAAATTCTGGCCTATGTGGCCGAGATGGCCATGCAACTCGCGGCGATGTGCGAAATCCACGATCGCGTCGTGGCGGCGCTGCTGCGCGTGGCGGCGCGCGCTGCACTTGCGCCGGAGACGTTGTAAATTTCGGGCTTAGTCGCAGAACGCGACGAGGTCTGGCCGTCAGGGCAGGACGTTGCGGTAAGGCTCAGCCGAGAATTCGGGTCGTATCCGGCCCCAACCACAGTCTACTTTCAAACGGTCACTTTGCGTCGACTTCGAAATGAACTTGCGCAAACACCAACTGGACAGCGTGCAATACGGCGCGCGAACAGCGAGCCTTGGATTCCGCCAGAACGCGGGTAAGTTGGCTACATGCAGGGTGGCGGGTTCAACGCAGCGTTTTTTGTTGGCACGGGCCTAGCCCTTCTGCTGTTCGCTGCGAGACCGGGGGTCTGGACCAAGTATGCAGCCAACGCTGGCGTGGCGCTATGCGCGCTGCTGGCCTTGTACAGCCTTTTACCCGCACAAACGTGGCCTTGGCTGACGCGCATTACGACCAGCATCGCCACATTCCCGGGGTCATGGGCGTGTTTAGTGCTACTGTTGGTCGTGCTTGCCGCTGTGCGTCCGCCGCAGAGCTCGAAGGTTTCCCCAATATCTATTGCAGCGCGCCCCAACAAACCGCGTGGCGCGCACTACGATGCAAGGGATCGCCAACTCGTTCGCGATGCACTTCGCGAGCTGGACTCGATCATATGGGATCGCGTTTCTCCCGCGCAGCTCACCCTTCATAAGTTAGTACATCGGGCATACCAAAGCGTGCAAACGGGAAGCGCTGACAGACTTTATGGCGCAATTGATGAAATCGTCGCAGCCACCGAAGTACTAAAGGCGGTGCACAAAGACCTTGTCGCCAAATTCACACACGGGCGGGATACCGGGGAAGAAGCGTGGGCGATCATCGATATCAACTATCCGCTGACGAAAGTAACGGTTGCAGCAGACGAGTACGTCAGCATGCTAAAAAGCATTCGTATCGAATCTGGTGCGCCCGCCTACGACTTCGCGAACCAGGGACGCAATCGATTGGATGAGGCCCTCGTTAGGCAATTGGGTCAGCGTTAGCCTGAAAGCTATCCGAGCGCGATTGGGCGGAAACTAGACCAACTGGTTGACCTAACCCCCCTCCATCCCCTCTTCCACCTCGCGCTCCACCCGCAACGCCGTCAGCTGATTGCGTTGTCTGCGCAAAACTTGAAACCGATAGCCGTGGAACGCGAACCTCTGCCCTGGCTCCGGGATGGCTTGGGCTTCGTGGATGACGAGGCCGGCGATGGTGACGGCTTCTTCGTCGGGCAGATCCCAATTCATCGCGCGGTTCAGATCGCGGATCGGCACTGAGCCGTCGACATTGACGCTGCCATCGGGTTGCTGCCGCACGCCCTGCACGGCGATGTCGTGCTCGTCTTTGATGTCGCCGACGATCTCTTCGAGAATATCTTCGAGCGTGACGAGGCCCATGAGCGCGCCGTACTCGTCGACGACGATGGCGAAATGCTCGCGGCGGCGGAGGAATTCGGCGAGCTGATCTTCGGCGCTGGTTTGCATCGGCGTGAACCAGGGCGTGCGCTTGACGTCGTTGACATCGAAGCCGTCGCGGCCGTGTTCGGAAATGGCGCGCAGCAGATCGCGCGCGTGCAGGATGCCGACGATGTTGTCCGGCTCGTCCTTGTAAAGCGGCATGCGCGTGTGCGGCGAGCTCATGGCTTGGGCGATGATTTCACGCGGCGGCAGATCGATATCGAGCGAGCGGATGGCTTTCCTGTGGATCATCACGTCGGCGATGGTGAGCTCGGAGAGATCGAGCGCGCCGAGCAGGCGATGGCGGGTCTCGGCCTCGACGCCGCCCTCCTCCGCGTGAAGTTCAACCGCGCCGGCGATCTCGGCGCGGGCGGCGCGCAGCACATCGACGCTTTCGTCAACGCGGACGCCGAAGAGCTTCAGCGTGTTGTTGACCAGCCATTGCACGGCAATGACGATCGGCGAGAAGATGCGCACCATCCATTGCACCGGGCCGGCCACGAAACGCGCGATGTTGTCTGCGTAGGTGATCGCGACCGTTTTCGGGCCAACCTCGCCGAAGACCAGCAGGATTGGGGTCAGCACGCCGGTGGTGATGATGGTGCCCCAGGTGGGGCCGTAGAGTTCGAGAAAGATGCCCGCCGCGATGGCGGACGCGGCGATCTGCACGACGTTGGCGCCGAGCAGCACCGCGCCGATCATGCGCTCGCGATCTTCGTTCAAGGCATTGACGCGCTTGGCGGCGTGATCGCCTTCGCGCTCAAGCGTCGCCATGCGCGAGCGGGAGGCGCCAGTGAGTGCGGTTTCGGCGGCAGAGAAGAAGGCGTTAAGCGCGATGAGCGCGGCGATAACGAGCGCCGCGATCAGAAGTGAGGTGGTCATGATTTTGTTTCTTGTTGCAGCAGTTCGAGGACGACGTCGGCTGGCGCGTCGCGGTCGATGAAGGCGCGGCCGATGCCGCGGGCGAGAATGAGCGTGAGAAGGCCGGCTTCGTTCTTTTTGTCGGCGGCCATGAGCGCGGTGAGCTTGCGCGCATCGTAAGGGCCGCCGGGGAGCAAGCGGAGATCGGCGATGAAGCCGGCGCGTTCAAGATGGAGCTTGACGCGCGCGGCGTCGATGGTGGTGCAGTGGCCGAGCTGGGCGCTGAGCTGGAAGGCGAGGTTCGTGCCGGCGGCGACGGCTTCGCCGTGCAGCAATGTGCCGTCGTAGGCGGAATGCGCTTCGAGCGCGTGGGCGAAGGTGTGGCCGAGATTGAGCAGCGCGCGCTCGCCCTGCTCGGTCTCGTCGACCTCAACGACGCGGGCTTTGAAGGCGACGGCGGTGGAGATGGCGTAGTGCAGCGCTTCGGGTTTGCCGGCGAGGAGATCGGCGGCGTGGGCATCGCACCACTCGAAGAAGGACGCGTCGCCGATGAGCGCGGCTTTGACGATTTCGGCGTAGCCGGCGCGCATTTGGCGATCATCGAGCGTGGCGAGCACGTCGAGGTCAGCAAGCACAAGCTTGGGCTGATGGATGAGGCCGATGAGGTTTTTGCCTTCCGGCGTATCGATCGCGGTTTTGCCGCCGACGCTGGAATCGACTTGCGCCAGCAGTGTCGTCGGGATCTGCACGAAGTCGACGCCGCGTTTGACGATGCCGGCTGCGAGGCCGGAGAGATCGCCGATGACGCCGCCGCCGAAGGCGATGACGATGTCCTTGCGGCTAACGCCGGCTTGCAGGAGGTGGCGCGTGACCATCTCAAGGCCGGTGAAGCTCTTGGCGCTTTCGCCGGGCGGCAGCGTGATGGTCCAGTTCGTCAGGCCCGCCGCATCGAGCGACGCCGCCAGCGCCGGGCGATACAGCCGCGCGACGGTTTCGTCAGCGATGATGAAGACGCGGTTCGACGGCGCGTAAGGCGCGATGAGTTCGCCGGCGCGTGCGAGGAGGTTCGCGCCAGTGTACACATCGTAACTGCGTGCGCCGAGTTTGACGTGGATTGTGTTCATGAGTGGACGTCCAAAGGGGCCAGCGGCATGACCGCCCGTGCTCCCCCGCAAGGGGGAGCTGTCGTCCGCGCAAGCGGACGACTGAGGGGGCGGCGCGTGTCTTTGCAGAACGCGGCGCCCGCCCCTCCGTCATGTGCGGCGCACATGACACCTCCCCCTGGCGGGGGAGCACGAGGCGTTAGGTATTGCGTTCCGCAATCCGGCGTTTCGCAATTTCGATAATCTGATCGAGGATCAGATCGGTATGTTTCAGAACGTCGTGATTGGTGAAGCGGAGCACTTCGTAGCCTTGCGTCTTCAGCCAAGTCGTTCGCTCGGAATCGTATGCCATTGCTAATGTGCTGGCATGCTGAGCGCCGTCCACCTCGATGCAAAGTTGCGCGCGGCGGCACTCGAAATCGATGATGTAGTTGCCGATCGGCGATTGGCGGCGGAACGCCATGCCGTGATTGCGCATCGGACGCAGCCTGAACCATAGACGCATTTCGGCGTCGGTCATCCGCCGGCGATTTGCTCGGGCGAGTGGGTTGGGCATCGGAAAAATCTACACCAACAGCACACCACTTCAACGCCCGTGCGCCCCCGCAAGGGGGAGCTGTCGGCCGCGCGAGCGGGCGACTGAGGGGGCGGCGCCGAGGTTTGCAAGCAGTGGCGCTCGCCCCTCCGTCATGTGCGACGCACATGACACCTCCCCCTGGCGGGGGAGGACGGACGGTTGAAAGCTCGCTCATTGGTTCCGGGCCAGATGTGCGCGCAGTGCGGTGAGGATGGCGGTGACGGCGCTGTTGTGGGGGCCGGCGCCGGTTTCGATGACGAGATCGGCTTCGGCGTAGAGCGGGTAACGTTCGTCCATGAGGCGTTGCATGACGGCGCGTGGATCATCCTCTTTCAAGAGCGGGCGATGATCGCGTTTGCTCACGCGCTTCATCAGCACCTCTAGCGGCGCCTTCAGCCAAATCGATATAGCGCGCTCTTTCATAAGAGCGCGCGTGCGCGGATCGATAAAGGCGCCGCCGCCGGTTGCGAGCACGTGAACGTCGCCGTCGAGCAAGCGGCCGATGACTTGGCGCTCGCCGCGGCGGAACTCACACTCGCCGCGTTCGGCGAAGATGTCCTCGATCGATCGACCCGCCGCCGTAACGATCGCCTCGTCGGCATCCACGAACGGCAAAGCGAGCGCTTGCGCCAAGCGGCGGCCGATTGTGGTCTTGCCCGCGCCCATGAGGCCGACGAGCGCTACCGTGCGCGTTGGCGCTATGCCCTCAGCTTGCCGGCGCAGCTCGGCAGCGGCGTCCGCACGCTCACCGACATCACTGCTTTCCGGACGGGTCACGAATCACCTCAAAAGGTCCGAACAGAGTTAAGGCCGGACAAGACTAGAAACTCGCCACATTTTGGGGGCAATCTCGTCCGCTCGCAACGGCAGGGGCCAAACGAGGCGATGTATAGACGCAGACGCAGGCAATCTTCGTTCGGCCGGCGAGCGCCGCCATGGATCGGCTATGCCGCCATGGGCGTATGCGCGGCCGCCTTTATCGGGCTGTTCGTGTTCTTGATCGGACAATCGGACAGCCTCGCCCCCGCTTCCCAAGAAATTCGTGTCGAAGTGCAGGACGCCTTCAAGGAATGACGAACATGGTTACTCGCTCTCTCGCGCTCAGCCTCGCCGCTGGCGTGTTGCTTCCGGTGTGCGCCTACGCACAGGGTCAGGAACCTGCCCCGATGGAGGTGCAGCAGATCAGCGAGTTGAACGCCTGGACCGTTGGCGCCCTCTCGCGCGCGAACGGCGCACTGCCGAGCGACATCTGGAGCCGCTCCGATCCGGCGTTCCTGGCGCAAGCGTTCAACCGTTTGCCGGCCGTGTATGACTCGCCGGCGACGTTGGCGTTGGCGCGGCGCGTGCTGCTCTCGGGCGCCGATGCGCCGCGCGGCGGCGATGCAGATGCCGCCGCGCGTAGACGCTTCGAAGCGCTGGGTAAAATGGGCGCGGCGGATGAGCTAGCGACGATGGCGTCAGGCGCTGGCAGCGCCTCAACTGATGTGGCGATCGCGCAATATGCGGCGCAAGCAGAATTGGCGCGCAATCAACGCGCGCAAGCGTGCAATCGCGGACGCGCTGCGGTTGCTGGCGAACAAGTGCCGCCATTCTTGTTGCGGCTGCGCGCCTATTGCGCGGCGGTGGCGGGCGATCGCGCGGCTTCGGATTTGGCGCTTGAGTTAGCGCGCGCGCAGAATGCAGCCGATGCTTGGTACACGGGCGCTGTTGCGGCGGCGGGCGGTGCGCCTAGCGCGCGGCCTCCGGCGGCGCGCTACGACAACTCGCTGGCGGTGCAGCTTTCGATCGCGGGCGGATTGCGTCCCGGTCCGAATCCACTCGCAAGCTCTTCGACGCTTGCGCTGGTGGCGCTCGCGCGCAACGAACAAGCGCCGCAGCCACAGCGTGCGCAAGCAGCGGCCCTCGCCTTCCGGCGCGGCGTGATCAGCGCCGCAGAAGCGCGGACGATTTTGACGGCGACGCCAGCCGAAATCACGTCGGCGCTGCCGCCGATCGCAACGGCGCTGCGGCAAGTGACGGCTGCGCCTGGATCAATCGAAGCGGCGGCGGCGATTGCCGGCGTTCTACGTTCGGCGACGGCCTATGCTGATTTCGCGGCGGCATCGCGCTTCTTCAAGACGGATATCGCGGCGCTACAGAGCGCACCGGATGGGGCCTCGGCGGTGCTTTTCGCACGCGCGGCGCTGGCCGCGGGCGATGCGCAATTGGGCCAGCGTCTAGTCGCGAGTGCGCGGCAGGCGGGCGGCGATGAAGCGGCGCTGGCGCCGCTGGATGCCGCACTCGTGGCGCTGACGGGCGCGGGCAACGCGCAAGGCTCAATGGCGATGCAACGCCGCATCGATCAGGCGCCGTCGGCGCAAGCACGCGGCGCGGCGCGCGATGTTGCGATTCTTGCTGCACTCGGTGCGCCGCTAGAGGGCAGCGCGCAGGCGTTTCTATTTGCCAACGCACCGCAAGGCGGCACGCGTGCGGATACCGGCGCGATGTTGGCGCTTGCGTCAGCGGTGGAGCGCGGCGCAGTGGGCGAAGGCGCACTGCTTGCGGTGGTTGCCGCGGGCGAAGCCGGACCGGCGCGTCTCGATGCGGAATCGGTCGAGCGTATTGTTCGAGCGCTGCGAGGTCTGCGCTTGGAAGACGATGCACGACGCGTTGCGGCGGAAGCGATTTTGGCCGGCGCGCCGAGCTAAGCAATGAGCGAACCGCAAACGATCAACTTCAAGCGTTTAGCTGAAGCGCACAAGCGATTACGGGGGATGCCGACGCCTTTTGAAGGCGGCTGCATGTGTGGCGCGTTTAGATACCGCTGCGCGAAGCCCCCGTTTTGGAGTTCGAACTGCCATTGCAACGCTTGCCAAAAGTTGACCGGCAGCTCGTTTTCGACTGCCTTCACAGTGAAAACCGAGGGCTTTGAAGTTTTGAGCGGCGAAGCTCTCAAGTTCGAGCGGAATGCAGAGTCAGGCGACACTGTTACTGTCACACGCTGCGCCACCTGCGGCGTGTGGGTTTATGCCGAACGCGCAAGCAAGCCAGAATTTCGAAGCATACTGGCTTCGACGCTCGACGACATTTCGAAGTTCGTTCTTATCTCCAATGTGTTTGTCACTGAAGCTGCGCCTTGGACCGTTTTCGACCCCTCTCTGACGCAGTTTCAGAAGATGCCGGAGGCTGAGCTGCCGGCGAGAGATGCAGGCTAGGAACAACGGCGGAGGGTTTGCCATGACAAGCGAAGCGGGCGACGCCCCATATCATGCTCACATCTACTACTCCGCAGACGAACGCTCAGTAGCCGCGAGCCTACGGGAGAAGCTGCGCGCGGCGCGGCCTGGTGAGCCGCTGTCCGAATTGCGGTTTGTCGGAGAGTTACGGGATCACAAGGCCGGACCGCACATCACCTGTCAGTTCGAAATTCACTTCGACGAACGATTGCTGCCGACCGTGGAAGCTGAATTAACCCGCTCTGGACTGCGCGTACTGATTCATCCGCTCACGCTCGATGACCTGGGCGATCACACTCATTTGGGGCGATGGATTGGTCATCCGGTCGAGCTTGATCTTACTGTTCTCGACCCTCCGGGTTTGAACCAAGGAATTGCCCGTTTCGGCAAAACCGATTTCTGAGGGCGATGTCCATGAAAGTTGAGAGCGCGGGCCTCCGGCCCGCTTAGCGCATTTGCTTGACGCACTTGGGAAATGCGGGCCGGAGGCCCGCGCTCCAACTTGGTTCGTGTCCGACTCAGCTCTGTATGCAGGCGATTTGGAAGATGCGCGCGGTGCTGCGAACTTGAAATTTAACCGGCGTTATGCGATATTCAGTTTGAATATTGGAGCGCACAATGGCTTCGACATCTCTCACGCTCGGCGATCACTGGGAAACGTTCATAAAGAACGAAGTGGCGAGCGGACGCTACGGTTCGGCGAGCGAAGTCGTGCGCGCCGCGTTGCGTGAACTCGAAACGCGTAGCGAGAAGCTCGAAGCGTTGCGCCGGCATCTGGCCGAAGGCGCCGAACAGGCAAAACGCGGCGAGAGCGTAGACTTCGACATCGATGACATCATGGAGCGCGCCAAAGGGCGGGTCGCCAAGTGACGACATTCACGCTGACGCCTCGTGCGCTGCGTGACATCGACGCCATTGCCGAATTTTCGCTCGAGAAGTGGGGCGCAACGCAAACTGAAAAGTATCTCGAGGAGATCAAGGCCCGCTGCGCGTGGCTGGCGGAAAATCCCCTACTCGGCCGGGCGCGAGACGATGTCGCGCCGGGCTATCGGAGCTTTCGCCAAGGCGCCCACATCATCTTCTACGTGTTCGAACGCGAATCACTGTTCATCGTCGGCGTTCCGCATGCCGTGCGAGATATCGCCACGTACTTTGGCGAGTAATATCTAGTCGTGTCCGACTCAGCACTGATCGAGGCGTTTTTGGAAATGCTCTCCGCTGAGCGCGGGGCGCGGGCGAACACGCTCGATGCGTATGCTCGCGATTTAGACGATGCGCGAGCGGAGATGCGCGGCGGTGTGGCGATCGCGAGCGCTGAGACGGTTGAAGTGTATGTCGCGGGGCTGGGCAAAAGAGGCCTCGCACCGGCAACGGCGCGGCGGCGAATTTCAGCGCTGCGGCAATTCTACCGCTTCTTGTTGCAGGACAATGTGCGCGGCGATGATCCGACCTCGCGGCTGGATGCGCCGAAGCGGGTGCGGTCTTTGCCGAAGACGTTGTCGGTGCAAGAGATCGAAGCGCTGATTGCTGTTGCGGAAAATGCGCGCGACCGGGCGCTGATTGAATTGCTGTACGGTGCAGGGTTGCGGGTGAGCGAATTGGTGTCGCTGCCGATGCGGGCTGCGCCGCGGCCAGGCCAAGATCACATGATCATCGAAGGCAAGGGCGGGAAGGAGCGGCTGGTGGCGCTGGGCGGCGCAGCGATGGAGGCGTTGGCGGCGCATGTCGCGGTGCGCGAAGCGGCGTTGCCGAAAGCGGAGGCGCAGCGGGAGAAGGCGCAGCGTTGGTTGTTCCCGTCGATGAGCGCGGCTGATGGCAAGCTCACGCGGCGGCGTGTGGCGCAGATATTGGAAGCGGCGGCGGTTAAGGCCGGCATCAGTCCTTCGCGGGTTTCGCCGCACGTTCTGCGGCACGCGTTCGCGACGCATCTGGTCGAGGGCGGCGCGGATTTGCGGACGGTGCAAACGCTATTGGGTCACGCCGACATTGCCACGACCCAGATTTACACCCATGTGGCCGAGGGCCGGCTAAAGACGCTGGTCGAGACCAAACACCCGTTGGCGAAGAAGCCGAAAGCTTGAGCAGAGTGAGCACGAGATGAGCACAGGACCCTCCTCCCACCTCGAACCGGGGCGCTCGTCTGCGTTCGTGGTTTACGTGCTCTTCCTGCTCAGCATACCGAGCTTTGCGATCTTCGCGTTGTTCGGCATCATTTTGGCGTTGGCGGCGCGGGATGGCGCGGGGCCGCTGGCCCGGTCGCACTTGGACGATCAGATCCGGATTTGGTTCGTCGCCTTCTGGTGGACAATCGGATTGGCCGTCCTTGCGCTTATCGGCTGGCTGACCTTGGTCATCCTGATCGGGGCCGTGCTGCTTTGGATCGCGGCCCTGGGGAGCTTGATTTTATTCCTCTGGTTCACGGTGAAGAGCCTTTTGGGCCTTCTGGCGTTGATGGATAACCGGCCGCGCTGATGTTCACAGGCGTGTTACAGGCTTGAAAGTCTGGGCGGCGTAGTGTGTTTTACAGTTGAGGGATCAGCGGGAAGTTCCCGCCGAGCAGGCGAGTAAGAAGCATATGAAGAGACTTGTTTTGGCGGCCGTGCTGTTCGCGGCGGCGGCAACACCAGCGGCAGCATACACCTCGTATGTCAAGCCCGAGGAATTCTGGGTGACGGACGCGACCGTTGAGGTCGAAGGCTCCTACGCCACGCAGTTTTTCACACCGTCGATTGCACTTGGCGACAACCTGACGGTGTTGAACCCTGAAGGTCAGCGCGTCTCGGCCGACCGTATCGCGGTTACGCCGAATGGCACGACCGAGCTGCAAGCCGAACTCGCCCGCGGCGGCACCTATCGCATCAGCACTGGCGAAGTGACCGGACAGGTCGCCAACCTCGTCGGCGTGAACGGCCAATGGCGCGTGCTCGGCGCTGACGAGACGCCGCCAGAAGGTTCGCAAACGACGACGCTGCAAACGATCACGGTCGCGGACACCTACGTCACGCGCGGCACAGCCAGCCGCGCCGCTGTCGATGAAACGATCGGACGCCTGGCGATCCATCCGGTGACGCACCCGAACCAAGTGCTCGTCAGCGACGGCCTGCAAGTGCAGCTGCTGTTCAATGGCCAGCCGATGGCGAACAGCGCTGTCGTGATCTACGCAGCGGGCGATGCGGAAACCAAGCTTGACCGTTACGTCGTCACTGACGCTGCCGGCAACGCGACGTTCACGTTCGATGCGCCGGGCCAATACATCATCGCTGCACGCCATCGCGCCGACATGCCGGCGGGTTCGGCCGCTGCTGTGGGCAGTTACACGACGACGCTGACATTTGAGGCGCTGTCGCAGCTCTACGCGGAAACGGAAATCCAAGTTCAGCAAGCCGAGCCGGAGGCCCCGTCGCGGTCGCGGGCGCCGGCACGCCGCCGCGTTGGCCGCCAAGATCGATAAAACGCGCTAAGTCCGAAAATGAAGCGGCCCCGGTGCGAACCGGGGCCGCTTTGTTTTTAGGAGTGCAGATCGACTTTGCGCTGCTCGCCAAGCACGGGCGGCCCGGCAGTGGCGGCGGCGATGACCATCGCGAATGTCGCGGCGATACCGTGCGGGCCCTCCCAGAATTGAGCATCTTCCGGCGTGACCTCAATCGCGCGGACAGCGGGATCATCCGCACCGCTCCACCGGGCTTCGGCGCCAGTGTCCCAAAGTTCGCGGATGAGCGTGCGATCGTTCAGCACGCGCGCGCGTCCGCTGATGGTGAGAAACTTGCCGTCACTGGGCTGCGCGAAGCTGAGGCAGACGTGGGAGTCCCGCGCGACTTGTTCGTCCTTGTGGCCGCGCTCGTCGGTCAGAAAATAGATGGCGTTCGAGGACTGGCGTGGCTTTGCGCCCATCGGGCGCGAGCGAATTTTCTCACCTTCTCGCGATGCGAACATGCACACGCCAATCTTTTCGATGAGCTTCCAGACGCGATCGATGTCGCCAGTGTCGGACGTTGTCATTTGAGTGTCTCCATCAGGCGTAGCCGAGCAGCGAAATCGCGCTCAGGCACGCATGGCGACACAACGCGTGCGCGCGGCCCTTGTTTCAGCTGGCTGCGACGCGTTCTGCTTGGCGCAGCGCGCGGAGCAGATTGCCGCCAGCCAGCTTTGCCATATCGGCATCGCTCCAGCCGCGGCGCGCGAGTTCAACGAATAACGCCGGGTAATCTTCAACGCCGTCGAGGCGCTGCGGCAGGTACGGGACGCCATCAAAGTCAGAACCGATGCCGACATTGCCGTGACCGGCGACCTCGGCAATGTGGTCGATATGGTCGGCGATGACGCTGAGATCGATTTCCGGTCGCGGATTGGCGCCCACCCAAGCGACAAGACCCGCGCTCACTGCCGCCGGATCTCCGGGATTGCGCGCTTTGAGACGCGCCTCCTCTGCGGCGCGGTTCGAACTCCACTGCCAAACCTCGTTCGAGGTGAAGCCCGGATAGAAGTTCACCATCACCACTCCGCCATTTTCGTGCACGAGGCGGAGCACGTCATCAGGGACGTTACGCGGATGCGGTGTGATGGCGAATGCGGACGAGTGCGAGAAAATCACCGGAGCGGTTGAGACGCGTAGTGCATCGCGCATGGCGTCGGCGGAGACGTGACTGAGATCGACCAGCATGCCGATGCGGTTCATCTCGCGGATGACGTCTTCGCCGAAGGGTGAAAGCCCGCCGTGGCGGGGCGCGTCAGTGGCGCTATCGACCCAGTCGTTCGTGGTTGAGTGGGTGAGCGTCATGTAGAGGACGCCAGCGGCGCGGAATTCGCGCAGCAAAGCCAGATTGTTGTTGATCGCCTCCCCGCCTTCCATGCCGAACATCGAGGCGATGCGGCGAGCGCGATGGATGCGCATTATGTCGTCTGCGGAATCTGCGAACTCGAACGCGCGCGGGTATCGCGCGATCATGCGGCGGGTAAGATCGATTTGCTCGAAGGTCGCGCGGGTAGCGTCGAGCCCTCTGAGCGCCGCAGGCACGTAGACCGACCAAAATTGCGCACCGAGGCGCCCTTGGCGAAGACGCGGGATATCGGTGTGAAGCGCCGGTGTGAGCTGGCGCGTGTCGCTGTTGAGATCGACGGCAGCCAGATCATTGTTGTGAGCGCTTTTGATTTCCCAGGGCAGATCGTTGTGGCCGTCGATCAGCGGCGTATCGCGCAGGATGCGATCGACGCGAGCGAGTTCGGCGCGGGTGGGCGCTTGCGCGAAGGCCAGTGTGGGCGCGGTGAACGCCATCCCAAGTGCAAAAAGCGCCAGAAGTCTTTGCATCAAATCCTCCCACCCATTCCCGGATGCGCGAAGCGCAGTGCGGGATCCATAACCACCAATAGTGGAGTTAATGGGCCCCGGGCTCGCCGCTTTCGCAGCGCCCCGGGGATGGGTGCTTGGTTTGATCGTTTGGATCAACTCTCAAACGATAACTTTTTACGGAACGACCCAAGTGTATGTGCCGGTGTTGTTGCCTTCGTTGGTTTCGGCGACCGTTGTGCCCGCATCAACGACGAATTCGAAGACGTAGGAGCCGCTTGGCCAATCGCCGCTGTCCCAGAACGTCAGGTGGTGACTGTGGACGTGCCCCGCTGAGATCGCTGGAATGTTGACGACGAGGCGGTTGGGATATGCGGGGTTAGTGTAAGCCGGGAGGGCCGCCGCCGGGATTTCAGGGCAACCGCCCTCTTGGTCAGGCAGGTGGCAATTCACCGTAGCGATGGACGCGGGCGATGCGGCCGATCCAGTATTGCGTACCGAAACAGTGCCGGTGCGGATGCGCGATGCGATCGGTTGCAGATCGGGAGCGCGGAGCGTGAGATTGCCTGGGCGCTGGATTTGCGGAATCGCGTTCGGCGTTTGAATTTGGCGCGGCGGCTGCGGCGTGGGCGTTTGTGCGATTGCAGCCGCGCTGAACGCAAGTGCGCCAGCGCCCGCAAGCGCGGCTAACAGAGTGCGTGCTTTCATGGAGAGTCCTCCCGTGTGCGTTGTCCCTGCACATGCTGGACGTAGGCGCGCGATTGAGACCACGCCGTGACGGCTGTCACGCTAGGCATGTGTTCCCGCGAACGCTTGCGTTGCGGGCGAGAGCAGCATCGAGACGGCGAAGTAAATCACCGCGACGAGCACGAGGCTGAAGAGATATTTTGGAGTTTTCATGCGTCGCATGTAGCGACGAGCGCTAAGGCGCAGAGTTACGCGGGTCACGCACCCCTACCTGTCCCCGGATGCGAACGCAGTGAGCAGTCCGGGGCCCATAAACGCCATGCTCGCGTCTAAGGCTCACACAGTTGGGTTTATGGGTCCCGGGCTCGATGCTTCCGCCTTCGCTCTGCGAGCTTCGGCGGACAAGCCGCATCGCCCCGGGAATGGGTGTGGAGCTAGAGTCCGTACGCCGCCTTCATCTCGGGCTCTTTGCTCGCAACGAGGCGCGCGAGGTCGACGATGACCTTCGCCTGTTTCCAAGTGGCGTCGTCGAGCATCTTGCCGTCGACGAGCGCGACGCCTGTGCCGTCGGGCATCTCATCGAGCATGCGCTTGGCGAGCTTCACCTCTTCGACTTCTGGCGTGAACACGCGTTTGGCGATGGCGACTTGTGATGGGTGCAGCGTCCAGGCGCCGACGCAGCCCATGAGATAGGCGTTGCGGAATTGCTGTTCGCAAGCGGCTTCGTCGGCGAAATCGCCGAACGGGCCGTACATCGGCTTGATGCCGTGCATGACGCAGGCATCGACCATGCGCGCGAAGGTGTAGTGCCAGAGATCTTGTTGCGCGGAGGCGCGCTGGGTTTCGCCTTCGACAGGATCGCTGATGACTTTGTAGCCGGGGTGGCCGCCGCCGACGCGGGTGGTTTTCATTTTGCGCGAGGCGGCGAGATCGGCGGGACCGAGGCAGATGCCGTGCATGCGCGGTGATGCGCCGGCGATGGCTTCGACGTTGGCGACACCCTGCGCGGTTTCGAGAATGGCGTGCAGCAGGATCGGACGCTTCACGTTGTGCTTGGCTTCAAGCAGCGCGAGCAGCTGATCCATGTAATGGATGTCCCACGGGCCGTCGACCTTGGGCACCATGATGACGTCGAGCTGATTGCCGATGTTGGCGACGAGTTCGGTCACGTCGTCCAAATGCCAGGGCGAGTTCAGCGCGTTGATGCGCGCCCAATAGCCAACGCCAGCGCTGGCGAAATCGAAGCTCTTGCCCATCGCAATGGCGCCAGCGCGCGCGGCTTCTTTGGCGTCGGCGGGGATGGCGTCTTCGAGGTTGGCGAGGATGACGTCGACCTGCTCGGCCATGTCGCCAACGCGGCTGCGTAGCTTCTCATTATGGGCCGGAACGAAGTGAACCATGCGCTCGAGCTTCACCGGCAGCTCGCGGACGGGCTCGGGGGCGCCACTCGCCAGGGGCGCGAAGAATTGGCGGGGCGGCTTGGTCATCGCGCCCCCTCCTCTTGAGAGAAGGGGGTTGGGGGGTGGGGTGATCCTCGACGCCCGACGGCCATGCTCAAAATCCTGCTGCGCAAACCTACGAAGCCGGCGCTTCACCCCACCCCCTGCCCCTCCTCTTGAGAGGAGGGGGTGAAGTATTCGCGCTATGTTCGCGTCTGCAGCATGAAGCGAGCCGCTATCGGGCGCAATCCTGGTATCCGGGGTGGGGCTTTACCTTGATGGAAGGCTCCGGGCGGGTATTGTCCGCCCTCTTTTGGGTCCGGGCCTACTTTTTTGCGCACCTATCTCGATTTCGAAAAATCAGTGGCCGAGGTTGAGGCCAAGATCGAAGAGCTCGTGGCTCTCTCGGAGGCTTCGGGCTCTGAGGCCATGGCCATGGGCTCGGAGCTGTCGCGCCTCAAGGTGAAGGCCGAAAAGCAGCTCGCCGACATCTATTCCAAGCTCGATCCCTGGCAGAAGACCCAAGTGGCGCGGCATGCGGACCGTCCGCGCTTCAACGATTATGTGGCGTCGCTGGTGACGGATTTCGTTGAGCTCTCGGGCGACCGGAATTTCGGCGAGGACGCGGCCATCCTTGGTGGGACGGGCAAGTTCTTGGGACGGCCGGTGTTGGTGCTCGGTCACGAGAAAGGCCGCACGACCGCCGATCGCTTGAAGCACAATTTCGGCATGGCGCGGCCTGAGGGCTATCGCAAAGCCGTGCGCCTGATGGACCTGGCCGACAAGTTCGAACTGCCGGTGGTGAGCTTTGTTGATACGGCAGGCGCCTATCCGGGCATCGGCGCCGAAGAGCGCGGTCAGGCAGAGGCGATCGCACGCTCGACCGAGCGCTGCATCACGCTTGGCGTGCCCATGGTGGCGCTGATTGCCGGCGAAGGCGGCTCGGGCGGCGCGATCGCGATTGCGGCGGCGAACAAGGTGCTGATGCTAGAGCACTCGATCTATTCGGTGATTAGCCCGGAAGGCGCAGCGTCGATCCTCTGGAAGGATTCATCGCGCGCGAAGGATGCAGCAACGGCGATGAAGATCACAGCGCAGGATTTGATCGAACTGCGCGTGGTGGATGCCATCATCCAGGAGCCGACCGGCGGCGCCCATCGCGAACCGGCGGCGGCGATTGCTTCGGTTGGCGCAGCGATTGCCGAAGCGCTGGACGAACTGACGCCGCTCTCAGGCAACGATCTGCGCAAGCAGCGGCGCGAGCGCTTCCTGGCGATCGGGCGCTTTGAGGACGGCGCCGGGCTGAGCGTTTAAACGCAGAGACCAACACAAGTTGTTTGGATGGACGGGTTTGGTCGATCCAGACGTTCGTTAGGTTACGCCGCGAGGGCAGAATTATCCCACATGCGGACGCTGAACGGATGTCGCTGGGCAGATAGCTGCTGTTGAGTCACTCTCCTGCCCACTAGGCGGCGCGGATCGATCATTCAGCGCTTTCGTGTCTGGCGAGAGCCGTGGGGGTGATGCGATGGCAAATCTGAGCACGCAATCGTGGGCGGCGTTGCGGCTCTTAGTTCTTGTCGCGGCAGCTTGGTTCGCAGCAGCGCCGCTCGCGAACGCCGACACATGCACGGAAGCCTACGCGTCCACAGCGCCCGCGGGCGGCGCCGCCGCGTTGGCGTGCACGCGTCGGCATGACGAAACGGTCACGACAAGCCGCGGGCCGGTGCGTTTCATCGTCTGGGCGCGAGCGCCGCTAACCGCGAGCCGGGACGCCGACGTCGCGACTGTGACGGACGTCGTGCGTCGGAGCATCGTCGCGTATGACAGGATTGCACCGCTGCCGCAGACGGTGACAGCGATCGTAGGTGAGGTAAGCGCGCCGTGGAGGAGCGGCGAGACGCGCGAGGCTTATGGCAGTACCGATTTTCAGGCTGACTCCCACACCTGCGTCATGGATTTCGCGTTAGGCATCGCGCATGACGACGTGCCTCGCTCGCGTGGCGCAGCTCTACGGCGCCAGATTGGCTGGACCGCCGCGCACGAGACGTTCCATTGCGTCCAGGCAGAGAATTTTGGCGCACATCTTCGGGCGCCGCACAGCGATTGGTGGATCGAAGCCCAAGCAGATTATTTTCCGTCCTACGTCTTCCCTGATTATCTCAGCGACGAGTTCTACAGTTTTGACTCTGAGAGCGTATCTCGAAGTCTATTTGACGTCAGCCGAGGCGATGATTCCGATTCGAGATCGGGTTACGCCAATGCGGTCCTGATGCTCTATTTGGAACGGCGCTCGGGCACACCCTACGTCCTCGACGCCTTTCGCCGCACGCCGGCGGACGCCGGTTATCGCGAGCAAGCGGCGCGTCTCGCGGTGTTCGGAGAAGGTCGCTTCGCTGAGGCGCTGCATCGCTTTTCGCAGAACTTTTTCTCCGGGTCTGTCAACTCGGCTCTGCCTGGTCACCCCATCATCGACACGCGTCCTTCATTCGGGCCGGCGATCGCGGTTACGAACAGTGTGAGTCTCGGATTTTCGCCGACGCGTGCGGAACTCGTTCCCGTCACGGATGATGCGGCGGCGCGGCGTGACTACATGCGTCTCTATCGCGGACGCCTCGTGCTGCAGCCGCGCCATCGCTACACTATCGATGCGCCCGGCCCTGGCCGAATAACGCTGCTGCTTGAGGGCTATGACTACATCGACAATCCGGCCGAGACGGTGATCGATACTTGCGACGAACCCGTCGCGGGTCTGGCGGTGGCCGATATCGTCGATCCCAACCAGACCTTTGCACCACGTTTGAATATTCGCGCCGAGCCGATGGCGTCGGGCGTATGCGGTGCGCATGATCAGTGCCTGGTCGGCCGCTGGAGCGTCGATGACGCCGTTATGGCGCAGATCACCGAGAGCCTTGGCGCGGACTCGAACGCGCGCACCGAGCGCGGGCCGATGGAGCTAGCGTTCACAGCCGCCGGCGCTTGGCGTCTGGCATTCAACAATTTGGTCGTGCGCTGGCAGCCGGCAGAGGGGCAGGCGCGGATGCATTTCCACGGCACGGAGCAGGGACGCTGGGCGACGCATGATGGAGTGCTCCAAACCAGCGTCACAGCGGACACCTCGTACCAGCTGTTCGGTGTTGTGCGGGGCGGCCGAGCCGCGCCGCTCATTAGGCTTCCCGGCGTCGCCTCCAGTTTCGGCGCTCCGACTGGCCAGGCGCCTTATCGCTGTACTGCGACGACGCTGACTTTTTCCCCGCCTGGCGCGACCATTGTCTACAATCGCGTGTCGCGCGACCCGGGCTTTCCTGCGCGTTCTGATTACAGTTGGGCGCACTGAGCGTCGCGACGTTCTTTAGTTCGCAACGCAAGGGCAAAATTTGGCCCGTAGTGGTCATTGATCGGCGGAGACGCTTGATAGCCCGTCGGGATCGGGCGATGACCTAGCTCGCGACGAGCTTGGCTCGGCCTTTGGCTTTGGGCGTGTTGCGAATGGAGGGCGCACTATGCGGATTGCATTGATCATTGGTGCAGTGCTGGCGTTTACGGCGTGTTCGCCGCAGCCGGCGCGTGAAACGCCGGAGCCAACGCCTGGTGCAGAGGTTGAGTTGGCCACGGTCAGCACGCCAGTGAGCGGCGCGCGAGTAACCAGCCCGCTGCGAGTGAGCGGCGTCGCGCCGGCGAATTGGTTCTTCGAAAATCAGTTTCCCGTGCGTTTGATCGACGCGAACGGCGCAGAGATAGCATTCGCACCAGCGCATCCGCGCGTCAGCTGGACCGATCCAGGGCCAAAGGAGTTCGACGCCGAACTTTCGTTCAGCGTGACAGGCCCGGCGACGTTGGTGCTGGAGGAAGACATGCCGGGTGAAGGGAACGAGCCGCGGCAGGTGCGCATCCCGGTCGTGCTGGAGTAATCCTTCCGGTCGGCTTCCGGCTTGGGGCAAACGTTGGCTACCTCGCCTATTCGCGGCGCCGGCGGCTCAATCCTTTCTAATCGCGCAGGCGTGATTGCCGGGCCACGTTTGTATCCAATCTGCGCCACAATCGTGTAGCGTCCTCGAAGGTGGAGGGTGGTTACATGAAATGGCGATTGCTGGCGGCCGCGGCTGCCTTGGTGTTCATCGGCGCGGCCGGAGAGCCAGCGACGACTGTGCGTTCGACTAAGGCGGAAAATCCGCAGCCCCCAGTCTGGCGTCAACTCGAACGCTTTGAGAACGACGCCGACTTCATGCGCTACGTGCGCCAAGTGCAGAGCTTGAACGGCTCCAGCTCGCGGTGGGAGTATGACGACGACGCCGTGTCTGACAGTGTGGGCGCGCCGCCTCCCCCGTCGCCGCCGCCACCTCCGCCGCCGCCGCCCTCGGTAGCACCGAGCACAATGCAGGGCGGAGCTGAAAGCTCCATCGTCGTCACCGGCCAAGCGCGCAGTGATTCCGGCTCATCGAGCGAGCCATCCTCGATCACCAACGTGCAGACGCAAGGCGTCGACGAAGGCGGCATCGTCAAGCAGATCGGCCGGTATTTGGTCGTACTGCAGGATGGGCGGCTGTTCGTTGTAAACACACGGCCCGGTGATGATGCAGGACTGACGCTCGCGAGCCGCACCAACGTATATCGCAGTCCGGGCCAGGACACTTGGTATGACGAGCTGCTGACCAGCGGCAACCGCATTCTCGTCGCCGGCTATTCGTACGCGGAGCAAGCGTCTGAGATCACGGTGCTGACGATCAATGATGCGGGCCAATTGCAGCGCGAGGCGACCTACTACATTTCGTCGAACGACTATTACGACATCGAGAATTACGCGACGCGCTTGGTGAACGGCAATCTCGTGATTTACACGCCGCTTGATGTGTCGAACGTCAATCCGCGCAGAGCGATGCGTTGGCCGGTGGTTCGCCGCTGGCTGCGTGATGGCGATCGGCGCGCGGTGACGACCGAAGGCCGCTCGCTGTTCGATGGCAACGACATTTATCGGCCGGTGCAGCGGACGCTGGACCCCATGGTGCACTCGGTTTCGGTGTGCCCGCTCGGCGATCTCAGCGCTGGCGATGAATTGGATTGCCGGACGACGGCTTTCGTTGGCGGTGAGGACCGCGAGTTTTTCGTTTCAACCACCGACATCTTCTTATGGGTTACGCCCAACCAATACGATCCAGTGTTGGCGCGCGATTGCGCCGTGCCAGGCGCCACCTCCGCGTCGATCGATGCGATGATCTATCAGGCGCCACTGAACGGCGAGGCGCCGCGAGCACTGGCGGCGCGGGGCCGGCCGCAGAACCAGTTGGCGCTCGACGCCACGGCGGATGAGTTTCGCGCTTTGGTGACGTGGAATGTTGGTCCGTGCGTGAGCGGGCAAAACGCGCAAGTGCGTTACTTCCGTGCGCCGCTCAGCACGTTCCGCACCGCGCCAATAGCGGCGCCGCCAAGCCGCTACGTGGAAGCGCCGAGCCCGGGCACTCAGACTTATGAGATCCGCTACACGAACACGCATGTCGTTTACGGCGGTCGCACGGGCTGGAATTCGTCTCCGCCGGAGCCGAACAATACGCTCCAGGGCTCGCCGGTAATTGCGCTGCCGCTGGCCAATCCTTCGGCTGCAACGATCGTGACGGCGCCGCATAACATCATCCGGCTTGAGCGTGCGGGAAACAACGCGATCCTCAGCGGCTATCGCACCGATCGGGGCTTGAGCATTTCCGTGCTCGATCTCGAAGGCACGCCGCGGATCGTCAACACGACGATCCTTGATGGACGCTACGAGTCCGAAGGACGCTCACACGCGTTCAACGCGCTTGTCGGGGCCGACGATACGGGTGTCATGGGTCTGCCAACGGTCACGCGCACCTGGGAGGGCGGGCGCTGGTGGTTCAGAAGCCAAGCTTCCGACATTAGTTATCTCACCCTCGCGGCCAACGGCCGATTGGGTTGGGCCGGACAGTTGATGGCGCGCCAGAACGCGCAAGACCCAAGCTATTCGTGCGAAGTGAGTTGCGTGGATTGGTACGGCAACACGCGGGCGCTATTTATCGGCAGCCGCGTGTTCGGGCTTTCCGGCACGGAGCTGATCGAAGGCGCGCTTACGAATGGACGCATTCGCGAAACGCGGCGGCTCAATCTGTCTTCGCCGCCGCCGGGATAAGGCTTCCGCTTTCGACAGGCTCAAGCCAATGCTCGCGGGTCCGGCAAGGCCGTTCAGGCGGGCGTTGAAAGCTTAAGGCCGACAATCCCAACGACGATCAGCGCGACGCAGCCAATTCGCACGAGGTTGGCGCTTTCTTGGAACAACATGATGCCGAGCAAAGCCGCGCCCACCGCGCCAATGCCGGTCCATATGGCGTAGGCGGTCCCAATCGGGAGATCGCGCGCCGCTTGCGCCAGCAGCCACATGCTGATCACCATGGCGGTGATGGTGATGGCGCTGGGGACCGGCTTGGTGAAACCGTCAGCGTATTTTAGGCCGATGGCCCAGACGATTTCGAACAGGCCCGCGGCCCCAAGCATGATCCACGCTTGCATGACGACTCCTTCGCGCGTTGGCGCTTCGTATAGGGGCCGTCCCCGATCGTGGAAAGCGCGAGGCCGTCCTCGCGTCGCTTGGATGTGGGACAGCGGGCACGTTGTTCAAGGCCGGTCACCCATCCCCGGATGCGAGCACAGCGAGCAGTCCGGGGCCCATAAACACGGATGGCAATGGCCTGCGCGCAAACGTGAGACAATCATGTTTATGGGTCCCGGGTCCTTCGCTTCGCGAAGTCCCGGGAATAGGTGTGAGCGACTTTGCTTGCCAACACGGCGTTTGCGTGCGGAGACTGGTTCAATGCGAAGTCTTATTTTCGTTCTTTCGCTGTTTGTCAGCGCGTGCGCCACATCGCCGGCGGCGCCGATCAATGCGCCTCTGGGTGGCTTGCGCGCCGATGTTGAGGGGCGCGCGCCGGTGGGCGAGGATCTCATTGTGCTTGCGCTTTCGGGCGGCGGCGCGCGGGCGGCTTCGTTTCATCTTGGCGTGCTGCAAGCATTGCGTGAAACGCCTGGACGCGATGGGCGGCCGCTCAGCGAACACATCGCACTGATCACGTCTGTTTCTGGCGGCTCAGTGCTCGCAGCCTATTACGGGCTGCACGGCGATGCGGGGCTCGACACGTTCGACGCGGCGTATCTTGCGCGCTCATGGGATGTGCGCGGACCGAGCTCACCGCTTGGCGTTGCGGGCGCGTTGCGCGGCGGCATGAATGGACCGCAGCAGCTCTCGCAGTGGCTAAGCGCGAACGTTTATGGCGACGCGGTGATGGGCGATGTGCGGCAAGGACCGCGGGTGATCCTCAACGCCACTGACCTTTACAACTCGACGCCTTTTGCCTTCACGCAATTTTTCTTCGATGGCGTCTGCAGCGATGTGCGGCAAGTACGGGTGGCGGATGCGGTGGCGGCTTCGATGGCTGTGCCCGTGGCATTCCGGCCGGTGGTGATGGAGAGCTTTGCGTCACGCTGCGCAGGACCGCCAGCCTGGACGTCGCGGGTTCTGGCCGATCGCGGCGCCGGCGAGAATGTGCATCAGACAGCGCGGGCGTTTCAGAATTATCGCGGCGATACGCCAGCGGCGCAGCGTTACGTGCATTTGGTTGACGGCGGCGTGGCGGACAATCTTGGCATGCTGAGTTTGCAGGTAATGCGCGCTGGCGATGAAGCGCCCTCGCCGCTCACGGCGCGCGAGGTGTTGCAGGCGCGGCGGGTTTTGTTTCTGGTTGTGAACGCCGAATACATCCGGCCGCGGACGTTTCAGCAGAACGGGACGGATGCGATTGGTGCGTACGAGATGATGTATTCGCCCGTTGATGTGGCGACGGAGGTGGCGAAGCGCGCTTCGGTCGATGTGTGGCGCGCGCAACTGCCGGAGTACCAGCGGGCGCTGCGCGAGTGGCGGTGCGGCCAGCCGGTGAACGGGCGCGGCGTGCGCTGCGATGACATCACGCTGAGCATGGACGTGATCACGTTCCGCGACATGACGGCGGAGCAGTATGAGGCGCTCTACGACACGGCGACGGATGTATCGCTGCCGCGTGAGACGGTGGATGCGCTTACGGCGGCTGGGCGCGGAGTTGTCGCGCGGAATGCGGCGTTGCGGGATTTTCGCCGCTGATCTCGCAATGATCAATCGGTATGAACAACGCAGATATCAGCCAGTCCGCTTGGGATGTGTAGCGTGATCGGATTCGGCAGCGGGCATTGGCGCACCGCGCGAACTGGCGGCGATGTCGATAGCGTGCAACGACAGTTGTGAATATCCAACGCGGTGCAACTGAAAAACAGGCGATATTCGTCCTGCCACGCAAATTGAGGCGCTTTCGAAGCAACGACTAATTCAGGCAGCGCCCAGCGTTCTTGGGGCAATTCCCGCGGGTCGTTATACGTAATCCTTCGAGAAAACAGCCGAGGCGCGTTCTGAGGTCGGGCGTTCGCAACACGCCGCGAGAACTCGTCGACGTTGGTGACGTCCACTCGAATAGAAGCGAACGCCTTTGCTTTTTGCTCACTTGGCGCGTCAGAAAGGCACAGGACGAATATCTCGTCCTCTTTTACCTCACCGACAAGATACTTGAATCCGCCAACGCGGGTTCCATCAGATTTTGTGATTTCAAGTCCACCTTCTGGGGCGAAGCGGAATCGCCCCTCATGCTCATCCCCACGAATCTGTCCGTCTTCAATGTCTTTGAAGAAGGACAAAGATCGGAAAAGCAACGAGCCGCTCAGAAACTGGTGAGCGTGCTCATCTCGCGAGAAATAGCGACACAACGCGCGAGGAACATCGTTCGGAATCACGCTCTGACTATAGCAGAACGTCAGCCCCGCAACGTTCCGCCGGTCGCTTTCATCACAGCGCTGACAATCTTCGCGCTCGCGGCTTCGATGTCTGCGTCGGTGAGCGTCTTCTCTTTCGGCTGCAGCGTCACCTCGATCGCGAGGCTCTTCTTGCCGGCCTGCATGCGTTCGCCGCGATAGACGTCGAACAAGTTGACATCGGTGATGAGCGTCTTGTCAGCGCCGAGCGCTGCGTGAACGACGTCAGCCGCAGGCGTGTCGACATCGACAATGAAGGCGAAGTCCCGCGTGAGCGGCTGCAAGTCGAGCTTTTCAAGCGGAGGCTTCGTCCGGCCTTTGGCGCGCGGCGCCGGCAGCGCGTCGAGGAAGATTTCGAACGCGAGCGCAGGCGCTTCGACATCGATCGCCTTCAACGTGCGCGGATGGATCTCACCGTAATACGCAATCACCTTCGGACCGAGCTTGAGCACGCCGGTGCGACCGGGGCGCCAATGGCTAGGTGCGTCAGTAAACGTTTGCAGCGATGCAACCGGCGCGCCGACGGCTTCAAGGATGATCAGCACATCGCGCTTCATCTCGAAGATGTCAGGCTGCGGTGCGGCGCGCCAGTGGCGAGGCGGGCGCGCGCGCCAGACGGCTGCGAGCGTCCGCTGTTGGCCTACATCGTTGGTGCTGGCGTAGGCAGGACCGGCCTCAAATAGGCGCGCATCGTCGAAGCCGCGATCAGCGTTGCGTTGAGCGGCGGCGAGCAGTTGCGGCAGCGCGGTCGGGCGCATGCAATCGAGATCAGAGGCGATCGGATTCGCGACGAGCATTTCATCGCCGCCGCCGCCGAAGGCTTGCGCTTGGGCGCGTGAGCAGAAGCTCCAAGTGATGGCTTCATTATAACCGAGCGAAGCAGCAGCGCGGCGCGCGAGACGCGTGCGGCTTTCGCCGAGGCTTGCCGGCGGCGGACGAAAGCCGGCGGCGCGCGGCGGCTCGTTCGTCGGCAGCTTATCGAAGCCCTCGATGCGGGCGACCTCTTCCACGAGATCGGCGGGCCCATCAACGTCGCGGCGCCAAGTCGGCGGCTCAACGATGATGCGCTTCGAGCCTTGCGCCTCAGCGCTGGACTCGAAGCCAAGATCCTTCAGCACAGCGCGCACGCGCGTCGGCTTCACATCGATGCCGGCGAGTTGGCGGACGCGATCGGGATCGAAGAAGATTGCCTTCGGCCGCGCTGGCAAATCGCCAGCGACCATGATCTCGCTGGGCTCGCCGCCGCAGAGATCGAGGATCATGCGGGTTGCGAGTTCGAGTCCGGGAACGACAAAGCCTGAATCGACGCCGCGCGCGAAGCGATATTGCGCGTCGGTGGTGAGCGTCAGCGCGCGGCCGGTTTGGTGGGTGATGGTAGTGTCGAAATATGCGCACTCGACAAGGATGTCGGTGGTGGTTTCAGAGACACCGCTGTGCTCGCCGCCGATGATTCCGCCGAGGCCGAGGACGCGCTCGTCGTCGGCGATGACGCACATGGCGGGCGTGACGTTGTAAACGTTGCCGTTGAGGGCTTTGAAGCTCTCGCCTTCGCGGCCCATGCGGGCGCGGACGACGCCGTTCAGTTTCGCCGCGTCGTACACGTGGAGCGGACGGGCGCGGTCGTGGGTGATGAGGTTGGTGATATCGACCAACGCACTGATCGGCTTTTGGCCGATGGCGCGCAGGCGTTGCTGCAGCCACGCGGGCGATGGGCCGTTCTTGACGCCGCGAATAAAGCGGCCGGCGAACATCGGGCACGCGTGCGTATCTTCGGTCGCGACTTTTTGCGGTGACGGATAGCGGCCCGGCACTGGCAAAATTGGTTTTGTGGTTTGCTTGCCGATGCCGGCGGCGGCGAGATCGCGCGCGATGCCGGCGACGCCCAGCCAATCGGGGCGGTTCGGGGTGACTTCGATATCGATCACCGGATCGTTGAGGCCGAGCGCATCAGCGAGCGGCGCGCCGACTTTGAGGTCCGACGGCAGTTCGAGAATGCCGTCAGCGTCGGTATCGAGTTCAAGCTCGGCGCCGGAGCAGAGCATGCCGTTGGAGACGACGCCGCGGACGGGCCGCGCTTCGAGCGTAATGCCGGAGCCTGGAATGGTCGTGCCGATCGGCGCGAAGGCGGTGACGAGGCCGGCGCGCGCGTTCGGGGCGCCGCAAACGATTTCGAGTTGGCCTTGCGCGGTTTCGACTTGGCAGACTTGCAGCTTGTCGGCGTTCGGGTGCTTCGCCGCACTGATGATGCGCGCAACCGTGAACGGTGCGAGCTTCTCGCCGGCGTTCTCGACGGATTCGACTTCGAGACCAGTCATGGTCATGCGCTCGACGATATCGTCGATGCTGGCATCGGTTTGCAGATGCTCTTTGAGCCAGGAGAGCGTGAATTTCATTCCACTTCACCGCTGTCGCAGAAGTACGGTTGGGCGCCGAAGTCGAGGGTGCGCGGACCTGGACCGTCGAACGCTTCGGGGACGAATTCAGCGTAGCTGATGAAGCCGTCGAGGCTGGCGCCGGGCGCGATGCGGCGCACGCACGCTTCGCCGCATTGCTCGCCAGAATCGCGCATGGCGTAGCCCTGCCCGTTCGCGTGCAACGCCACAAAATCCGCCGCGCCTTCAAGTCGGCCCCGCGCGTCCGGCCATTCCGCGGCGCCGACGCATAGTTCGCGGTCGGTGTTGAGCGAGGTCAAAGTCAGCTTGAAGCTGCGCGCATTCGCGTCGTCCACAATCGTGATGCGGAAGTCCTGCTCGGGCATCGCACGGTCCACGGCGCGCGGGCCGGACGGCAAACCGTCTTGCTCAGCGCGGATATCGGCTGTTTCAGGCGTCGGCGCTTCCGCAGGTGAGCAGGCCGCGAGCATGCAGACGGCGACGATGGCGCGAAGGAGAAATTTCATGCTCTTGCTCCTTGAACATCACTATCACCCATTCCCGGGGCGTCGCGCAGCGACGAACCCGGGACCCATGAACACGGGGCGTTGTGAGTTCGCAGTGACGCGCGCGGCGCTTTGATTTGCACCGCCTGCGTTAGTGGGTCCCGGAATTGCGCTGCGCGCAATCCGGGAATGGGTGCGTGGTGATAGCACAACAACATCAGCCCACTCCCTGCGCGAGGCCAGGCAACAGGAATGGGCTGAAGCCATAGTGCTTCAGCCAGCGCTCATCGCCAGTGAAGAAGTCGCGGAGATCGGGCATGCCGTATTTGAGCATGGCGAGACGATCGATGCCCATGCCGAAGGCGTAGCCTTGGTATTTGTCGGGATCGATACCGCAATTTTTGAGCACGTTGGGGTGCACCATGCCGCTGCCCAAAATTTCCAGCCAATCGTTGCCTGCGCCGATTTTGATTTGGCCGCCACCCTTAGCGTCTTTTGGGCGATCGCAGCCGACATCGACTTCCGCGCTAGGTTCAGTGAACGGAAAATGGTGCGGACGGAAACGCAGGCGCACGTCGTCGACTTCGAAATAGGCTTTGATCGCGGCGATCAGCACGCTCTTCAAATCCGCCATGGTTGAGGTCTCGTCGATGACGAGGCCTTCGATCTGGTGGAACATCGGCGTGTGCGTGGTGTCGGAATCTTTGCGAAACGTACGCCCCATGCAGATCATGCGGATCGGCGGCTTCTGCTTCAGCATCGTACGCACTTGAACCGGAGACGTGTGCGTGCGCAGCACTTTGCGCGCGCCGTCTTCGCCCTTCGCATCGAGGAAGAACGTGTCGTGGGTTTCACGCGCCGGATGGTTCGGAGGGAAGTTCAAGGCGGTGAAGTTGTTGAAGTCGGTCTCGATGTCTGGACCTTCTTCGACGGTGAAGCCCATCTCGCCGAAGATGGCGGCGAGTTCTTCCATCACTTGTGAGACAGGATGGATCGTGCCTACGCGCGGCTTCACTGGCGGCAGCGTGACGTCCACGGCTTCGGCCTGCAGCTGACGATCAAGCGCGGCTTCGGCCATCGTCGCCTTCTTGGTGACGATCGCTTCGGTGACTTTGTCCTTCAGGACGTTGAGGCCGGCGCCGAAACTCTTGCGCTCGTCCGGGCTCATAGCGCCGAGGTTCTTCATCAGCCCGGAGATGGAGCCCTGCTTGCCGAGCGCCTCGACGCGCAGAGCTTCAAGCGAGGCTTCATCGTTGGCCGCGATAACGCGCGCCAGCAGGTCGGCTTCGAGAGCCGCAAGATCAGTGGTTTGGCCGTTCATCGCCGGTGTTTAGCGGAGAGCACTAGGCGGAGGCAATTTGCCAAGCGCCCCATAGCCTTGCCTATCTGCAACCTTGCCGGTCGTTTCGCTGCCGTGTTACCGCTAGCGGGGGGGCTTCAGGATGCGGAAGACTATTTGCGCGCTAGCAGCGCTCGTTGCCACGGCGTTCGGCCAAGCTCAGGCGCAATCGATCGAGCAGGCGCCAACAGCCGAGTCCATCGCGCCAGCCACGCCACAGACGATCCGCATTCCGGCGGGTACGGTCGTTCAAGTAGAGTTCGTCGAAGCCATCAGTTCGGATGGAAGCCATCAGGGTGATCATTTCGCCATCAGGCTCGCAGAACCAATCATCATCGGCGATCGGGTCGCGGTCAGGGCGGGTGCAACGGGCGCCGGCGAAGTGATCGACGCCGAACGCGCGGGCGGTGGGGGTCGAGAAGGCACGCTCGTCGCTTCCGGCCGATATCTCGAAATCAATGGCGAACAGGTGCGCATTCGGGGAATGCAGGTGTTGCGGGCAGGCGGCAACAGAACGAACTCCGCGATCGGAATGTCGTTCATCCCTGTCTACGGCTTCGTGGGGCCGTGGTTGCGGCGCGGTGGAAATATTGAAGTGCCAGCTGGCACACGCACTACCGCAACGCTCGCGGTCGATATCAACGTTCCAGCTTTAACTGAGGGGGAGTGAAATGAGGACTTTCGCCATGTGCGCCGCAATGATGATTGCGGTCGCGACAAGCGCATTTGCGCAAACAGAACCTGCAACAACGCCGACGGCCACTGAAACCGCGCCCGCACCTCCCGCGGAAGCCAGCCCGGAAACTACACCGAGCGAAGCTGCGGCTCCTGCGGCCGCCCTACCCGCCGGCATCAGCGCACCGCCCGAAGGTCAAGGTCAGATCGTGTTCTTTCGCCCGAGCCGCTTTGTCGGCGGTGCATTGACGTTCACGGTACGTGAAAGCGAGCAAGAACTCGGCCGCCTGCCGAATGCACGTTATTTCGTGCACAGCGCTGAACCTGGGATCCACGAGTACGAAATCGGCCGGAACGACACTCTGCGCTTGGACGTCGAGGCGGGCACAACCTACTTCGTGATCCAGACCACGCAGATCGGCGTTGTCGCCGGACGTGCGGTGATCTCACCGTCGGACCAAGTAGCATTTGAAGAAGCCGCCCCGCGCATGCGCCTCTGGGAGCCACGCAACTAAGCGCGGCTCTACACACAAACAAAAAAGAGCGGCGATGAACTCGCCGCCCTTTTCATATTCGTGCTTCGCTGAAGCTTACTTCAGCGCGCCTTGCGCTTGGGCGATGAGGCCCTTGAAGACTTCTGGCTCGTGCATGGCGATGTCGGCCATGACCTTGCGGTCAAGCGTGATGCCAGCCTTCGTCAGACCCGCGATGAAGCGCGAGTACGTGAGGCCTTCTTCACGCACGGCCGCGTTGATGCGCACGATCCAGAGAGCGCGGAAAGTGCGCTTCTTGGCCTTGCGGTCGCGGTAAGCGTAGAGACCGGCCTTCTCGACTGCGGCGTTCGCCGTGCGGAAGGTGTTCGAGCGACGGCCATAATAGCCCTTCGCCTTCTTCAAAACTTTTTTGTGACGGGCGTGCGCGGTGACGCCCCCTTTTACGCGTGCCATATCAACTCTCCATCAGATGTTCGAACGGGTCCGCTGCGGCTATTTCAAGCCGTACGGAATCCACAATTTCACGCGGTCGGCGTCGGGCTTTGCGAGCTCTGACGTGCCGCGGTTCTGACGGATGTACTTGGCATTATGGCTGATCAGGCGGTGACGCTTGCCAGCGGCGCCGGCCATCACCTTGCCAGTCGCCGTGAGCTTGAAGCGCTTCTTCACGCCGCTCTTGGTCTTCATCTTCGGCATTTCATCCTCATTTGGATCTGGGCGTGGGCCGAAACCCACGCAAAAAGGATCGCCACGGCATGCCGTACAGGCCGGGCCATCCAAGAAGGCGGGGCTGATAGCATGGGGGTTCCGGCCCGGCAAGGCGCGGACTCGCAGGCCTGGCGGTATTTTGATATGGCGGGCTCGTGCGGGAGGCCACCATGGTCCAGCGTGAGTTTTTCTGCCCCAAGTGTCGCAGTTCTCTACAGAAGAGCGACGCGATGATGATGCTATCAGAAATCCACCAAAGCGGCGACAGCTACATGGCGAACGTAACCGTGGAGCACGTTACCTGCCCCGCCTGTGGGGCCGCCATCTCCGTTAACGACATCGTCGCCGGCAAATTCGACGGTCGGAGTGGCCCGATCGGCAATCTGCTAGGGCTAGCCGTGCTTGCTGGCATCATCTTCTTCGTATTTCAGGCTTGCTCCAGCTGACGATACTGGAGCGGCGGCGCTGACACGTCTAAGCTGGCGTTTGGCGGGAGACATCCGATGGTGCGGCAACCGACGAACTTGGCCGAGGCCAAGGAGATTTTCCGGGAAGAGAAAGCCAAGGTCACCGGCTCACTCGCTGCGATCGCGGGCTCGCGCTGGCTGATGGCGATCTTGGCGACGTTGGTGATCGCGTTCGGGACTCACCTCGCCTACGCGCCAGCGCGGCTGCCTTCGGTTGGCGGGGTGAGCCTCGCGGCGGTTGGATTGCCGCCGACGGTGGATTTTGGTTTTGCCGGCGATCAGGCCAAGCAAGCGGCGGAAGCTGCGGCCAATTCTGAAGCGCGCACGCGCGCGGCTGAATTCGTCGCCGCGAACGCAGAGCGGATTCCGATCTTCAATGCGGTGGCGTTCGGCATCGCGCTGCTGCTGCTGCTCGGCAATATGTGGATCATGACCAAGCGGCGGCCCTACGGCCGGGGCTGATTTATGATGCGCGTCGATGAGAACCGGCTCACGGCGACGTACATCATGGCAAGCCAACGACATGGCACGATCTATCTGGGCTCAGCCTTGGATCTGATATCGCGTGTGACTGAGCATCTTGAAGGCAGCGGCTCTCGGTTTGTCGCCAAGTATGGCGTGACGCGACTGGTTTGGTTTCAACCGTTCATGCTCGTGGCAGACGCAAGAGCGCGCGAATACGAACTCAAGAAGTGGCGGCGAGATTGGAAGATTGAGCTGATCTAGAAAGACAATCGCGATTGGCACGATCTGTTTCCGGCGCTGTCTGGCTCGGGTCCGATCAAGCCTTACAAGCAATAGCGCCACCCCTTCCCGGATTGGCGTGTAACGCCAACTCCGGGACCCATTGACTCAGACGCGGCGAGATTGCGCACGAGACGTGTCCGGCGCTTTGCTTTCAACATTCCGAGTTAATGGGTCCCGGGTTCGATGCTGCGCATCGCCCCGGGAAAGGGTGTAGTGTTAAGCGCGGCGAAAGCCGAAGCGGTACGGCGGTTTTGCGCCTTCGGGCCAATCCGTCCATGGGCCGGGAGAAACCGCGACTAACGCGAACGCGCCGCGCGGCGTTTGCGTTGCGGCATCACCCAAGGTCATCTCGCGCTCGCCGTCGCCTTCAATGGCGACGCGCAAGCGCAAGCGCCCGGCCCATATGCAGCGTGCGTTTTGCGGGCATCGGCTGTCTTCCAGGACTTCGAGCGGGCGCACGCGGAGACCGCCGCCGAGATCAGCAGTTTCGCCAATGCCAGCCGCGACAACGCCTTCAGCTCGCAGCGCTTCGGCGCGCTGAGCGAGATCTTCTTGAATGTGTTGCGGCAGCGGCGCTGGCGTTGGGCCGGCGCCGCCTGCCGGTGAAGCACAAGCAGCCAAGGCAAACGCCGCAAACAAAATCGCGCGCATGAAACGACACTCCTTCGGTTGCGGCGATCTAAGACGCCTCTGGCTGAACCGCAGCTGATTAAGCGCGGGGCGCCATCACCATAACGACCTGACGGCCTTCGAAACGCGGCTCGTGCTCAACCTTGGCAATACCGTCGAGCTCTTGGCGCATGCGCTCCAAGAGATCCATGCCGAGATTGGTGTGCTGCATTTCGCGGCCACGGAAGCGCAGGGTGACCTTCACCTTGTCGCCTTCTTCGAAGAAGCGATGAATGGCCTTCATCTTCACTTCGTAGTCGTGGTCATCAATGTTCGGGCGAACCTTGATTTCCTTCAACTCGACGCGCTTGGCTTTCTTGCGCGTTTCAGCCTTCTTCTTCTGCTCCTCGAACCGGAACTTGCCGTAGTCGAGAATTTTGCAGACGGGCGGCACGGATTGCGGAGCAACCTCGACGAGATCGAGGCCGGCTTCGCGGGCTGCATCGAGCGCCGCTGAGATCGGCATCTCGCCCTGCTTCTCTCCTTCTGCATCGATGAGGAGCACACGCGGCGTTCCGCGAATATCCTCATTTACCCGCGGCCCGTCCTTTGAGGGGGGCGGCGCGGCATACGGACGTCTGGCTATCGGGCATTCTCCTGTAGCTGTTGATAAAACGCATGAGCGCCGCGCCCTCTCGGGCGCGGACTCACGCTCTCAATATTGCTTGTCATTGGCTCCGCATCAAGCGGTAGCGGCCCGGCGATAGACGCCGCAATTCTTCAATTGACGGTCAACCTGGTCGACCGGGAGGTCCGAGATCACCGCGGCGGTGAATTCCACGACCCCGCTCCGGCCCCGAGGCGCCGACGGAGCGCCCTTGAGCGTGGAGGACAGGAAGACCAGGCACGGGGCGCCAGCGGCGGCGACCACGTGCATCAGATCGACATCGTCGCCGACCGCGAACGAGGCTCGTTCGGCCAAACCGATGCTCTGGAAGAGATCTGGCCGGGTAACGAGGTTCTTGGCGCGCGGCTCAGCCTTGGCGATGGCGGCGCCGATCGGGCGCTCTTCCGTGCCGCCAAGAATGACGGGCGTCACGCCGTTGGACGCGATCCGCTTGGCGAGGTCGATGTACTTGGCTTCCGGCCAGCGGCGGTTGGACTCAGCGTCCGCGCCGCGCGGCAGCAGCAAAACGTAGGGCCCACGGATGCCGAAAAATTCCGGCTGCAGACTCGGGGCGTCGCGCATGGTCGAGCGCAGCCAGCCCAATTCGGGCATCAGCGGCTCCGGCCCCAGGCCAGCGCCAGCGAGCTGAGCGCCGAAACGATCGAGTGGATGCAAGTGCACGCGCTCGGGATCGAGGTAGGCATGACTCGCGCCAGCAATAGGCCCTGACCACTTTGGCGGCCAAGGACGCAGACCTTGGAAGTAGTTGCTAGTGCGGCTCGATCCTTCGAGATCGTAGACCATGTCGTATTTGGCGCCGCGCAGACGTTTGATCAGCGCCGTGATCGCTTGTGGTTCGGTTGGTTTGCCATCGGGCTCCACCGCATCGAAATACGGGGCCTTCTGAGCGATATCTTTGGTGGCTTCGGTGGTCAGCAGCGTGATGCGCGCGCCGACATGCTCTTCGCGGATGCGCTTCGCGGCCGCGAGCGCTTGGACGAACGTGGAGATGCCGCCGAGCTGGATGACCAGCACGCGCTTGGCGCTTGTATCGCCATCGGCTTCTGCAGCTGGCTTGCGCCAGATCATTCAAATTCTCCTAGAGCACCGGTTGCGCGGGCGTTTTCGCCATCTTGCGGGATTCGGCATTGCTTATAACCCGTTGGTAAACAGCTAATGTGGCCGATTGCAGGGCAAGCTTGGAATAAAGCGCTTTCACGCGTTCCTGGCCTTTTCGTCCCATTTCAGCGCGTTTTTCCGCTCCCGCATCGACCATTCGTTCTATTGCGCCGCAGAGCGGAACTGCCGCCCCTGCCGGTACGAGGAAGCCGGTTTGGCCTTCGACGACCGTTTCGGTGTAGCCACCAAGATTGGAGGCGACCACCGGCACGCCCATCGCTTCGGCCTCAACAGCGCCACGTCCGAACGCTTCCGGTTCGATGACGGGAAACACCGCCATGTCGGACGCCGCGAACGCCAAAGGCATCTGCCTCAGGTGTCCGACCATCGCCACCACGTCTTGCAGTCCGCCAGCTGTAATCGCGGAAAGCATTTCCTGGCTGTAAGCACGACGGCCCTGATCATCGCCGGCAATGATGATTTTCAAGGCGTTTGGACGGCGCTGGTTCAACAAGCGCGCGGCTTCGATCAAAATCATCTGACCTTTCCAACGCGTCAAACGCGCGGGAACCAGCACCACGCACTGGCCTGGTTTCACACGCCATTCGGCACGCAAAGCAGCGATGGCCTGCGGTGCTATTTTCGCGGGATCGAACACGTCCAAATCGACGCCACGCGGAATTGCTGTGATGCGCTCAGGCATAACGTCGTGATGCGTGAGGATGTGCTCGCGCGTGAATTCGGAATTGGCGATGATCGCATCGCCGCGCGCCATCACCGAATTGTAGAACGCCTTGAGCGGCGACTTCGCATTGTAGATGCCGTGATACGTGGTCACGAACGGCACCTTCGCCATGCGCGCCGCCAAAAGTGCGCTCCATGCCGGCGCGCGCGAGCGTGCGTGGATGATCTGCACTTTGCGGTCGCGCGCGATCTTCGCGAGCTTGAACGCGTTGGCGATGAGGGTGATCGGATTTTTGGAATGCGCGGGGATGCGGATCAATTCGCCGCCGACCGTCTTGAGATCCGGCTCAAGACGGCCGCCGGCGGTAGCGATCAAAGCGAGCCCCCCGGCGCGGCTGATCGCCTCCGCTATTTCAAGCGTAGTCCTCTCGACCCCGCCAGCGTTGAGCTCAGGGGTAACTTGCAGAACTGTCAGGTTGTAACCTTCTTGCAATGCTTGGCCGTTGCCCGATTTCGCGCCCTTTGGGCTAAACCGATGTTTGATAACGGTTTTGCCTAATAAGGCGCTTAGATTCATTAAACGCGCGTTATTGAGCGAGTTTCGCTCACCCGTGCACCTCGGAGTAGACGATGGCGTTCGGCGAAATCGAGGCCCTTGAGCATCAGGGCGAGCAGATCGCTTTCGAGCGCTTGGAAGGCGCGGCGCCGACGTTCGTTTGGCTCGGCGGCTTCAAGTCCGACATGGCAGGGACGAAAGCGCAGACGTTGGCGGAATGGGCCAGCGAGCGCAGCCAAGCCTTTGTACGGTTTGACTATTCCGGCCACGGCGTATCCGGCGGCAAATTCGAGGACGGCACAATTTCGCGCTGGCTCAGCGACACGCTGGCGGTGCTCGATCAGCTCACGGATGGCCCGTTGGTGCTGGTCGGATCGTCGATGGGCGGTTGGCTGGCGCTTCTGGCCGCCCGCGCCCGGCCCGAGCGCGTGAAGGGTCTCCTGCTGATCGCGCCGGCTGCCGACTTCACCGAACGGCTGATGTGGGCGGGCTTCACGCCCAAGGAGCGGCGTCAAATCCTCGCTTACGGACGTCTGGAGCAGCCTTCGGAATACTCAACAGAGCCCAACATCATCACCCGCGATCTCATCGAGGATGGGCGCAAACATCTGATCATGGGTGCGCCCATACCGTTCGATGGGCCCTGCTATATCCTGCAGGGTCAGGCCGACCCGGACGTGCCGCCCAGCCATGTGCTCGAACTTCACGACCTTATCCGGACCGACAACAAGATGATCGACCTGATTAAGGACGGCGACCACCGGCTGTCACGGCCGGAGGACTTGGATCGGCTGATCCAGCGCGCTTCAATGATCGCCAAGCAGCTCGCGTGCTGAGCGAACGTCTTGGAATTGGCCGCCCTTTGGGGCATCGGTGAAATGTCCTGAGGGGGACGACACGGGGAGTCCTAGAATTCATGTCCATGTTCGCCGCCCTAATCGTGCCGCTGGTATTGGCGCAGTCCGCCGCCGCGCCCACTGGCGCGCTCGGTGAGCGCTTCGCGCAATGCTTGGCGCTGGTCGAAGAAAATCCGGTGCGCGCCTACGAAGAAGGCATGGCCTGGGCGGCCGAAGCGCAGTCGCTGCACGCCTACCGCTGCGCGGCAATGGCGCTGATCGCGCAGAACCGCTTCGAGGAAGGGGCCCGCCGTCTGCAGTCACTGGCGAGCGCGGTGAACCCGGAAAACACAGCGTTACGCGCAGAGCTTTGGTCGCAAGCTGGCAACGCGTGGCTGCTGGACCGCGAGCCCGGCCAGGCGCGCAGCAATTTTACGCGCGCGATCACAGCGGTCGAGAGCGATCGCGACCAACTGCCGGACCTGTTGATCGATCGCGCCCGCGCCTATGCAATGGAGCGCGATTGGCGTCCAGCCGAAGAAGATCTCTCGCGCGCGCTCGACATTCGCCCGAACGATGCCTTGGCGCTGCGCCTGCGCGCGGCTTCCCGGATGAGCCAACGCTCGTATGAATTGGCGGAAGCCGATGCGCGCGCCGCGATCCGGATCGAGCCGGGCAACGAAGAAAATACGCTGGTGCTGGGCGACATCCGCGAAAGCATCCGCACCGGGACGCCGTTCGAACGTAATTGACGTTTCGCACTTTCAGCGACGGAAAGTGACCACACAGCCGTTAGACTGGTTGTGAGGGTCCCTATCGCTGGGAGGCGAACGTGAATTTCAAAGCTCTTCTTGCAGGCGCATTAATTATGGTTGCGGCGTGCGCGACGCCGGCTTCGGCGTGGACGCAAATCGGCGCACGTGACGTGCGAGACCGAACCGATCGCGACGTGATCGTCGTTGAAGGTCCACGTCAGTTCGAACGCATCAAGCTCTGCGTTTATCGTAACCCCGTGCACTTCTACGATCTCGACGTGTTCTATCGGAACGGCGGCCACCAGGATGTATCCGTCCGCTCGCGGATAAATCCGGGCGAATGCACGCGCGCGATCGATCTCAACGGCGATGACCGAAACATCACGCGCGTGGCGATGGTGTACGAAGAAACCAGCTTCCGCCGCCGCACGGCGACGGTGCGGGTGTTCGCCGAATAATAGGCTAAGCAATTATGGAGCGACAGCATCCGCGTTCGGGGCGGCCACGATCTGGCGCATGTCCCAGCCATCGCCGCGGATGTTGTCGACCTTCCAGCGATCCTCTTCCCAGATGAGATCGTAGATGATCTCGGTATGGGTCGCGGCGTTGTTGAAGGTGGCGCGCACCACGGCGTGGCTGCCTTCGACAACGGACTCGTTGGCGACGTTGAGATCGCTCAGCTGATAATCCTGCGCGCCAATAATCGGATCGAAGTCGAGGATTGGCTCGTTCAGCGCTTCAGAGCGCGCCGTCATGGCCGAGATTTCGACCGACATCGCATTCGACCACGGGGCCTGCTCGCGGAATTCCGGAAACTGCGCATCAGGCGTGAGGTAGCGATCGTAGAGCGGGCGGATGACGGCGGCAGGATCGGTGCCGGCGGCGGTTTCGGTATTTTCTGCCTGCGGCGGGGTGCATGCAGCCACGGCCGCGGCCGACAAAGTACCGGCGAGCAGAGCGCGGCGATGCAGTTGCATGGATCTTCCTCCGATTGACCGGACACTAAGCGAACGGACCGTCGCGCAAGCGTAATCGGAATTTTTTGCTTGCGAAATGCCGAAACCAACATCCTATTCCCGCCAGGGTTGAGTAAAGAAGGGTTGGATCATGCGGAAACTACTGCTCGCGTGGACACTTACGGCGGCTCTAACTGGATGCGCCACAGTTCATAGCCTCGACGCCACACCGGACGAGGTCGCTGACCGGATCGCTGGTGATGCCGTTGCCTACAATGAAGCTTACGGGCGCGCGATTGCAGACCAAGTCCTTCTCAACGTCTTACGCGCGCGCGATCGCTTGCCGCTTTATCACCTGTCCATGAGCGGCATCACGGAGGGCTCGCAACTACAATCCACGACAACAGCAGGACTTGGCTCAGTTGGTTTAGGCGCTGGCGGCGGCACGCCTTGGGCGGTCGGTAGCCTCCAGCAACAACAACAAGACACAACGAAACCAACCTACTCGCTTAATCCGTTCGGCTCCTCGGGGAACGACATTCGCGCCCGGCAATTCCAGCAGGCGTCGGCGGAGATTTTTCGGAGTTACTGGGAGAACGGATGGCCGATTGAGATCCTGTTTTCTGTCATGGTCGAAGGCTTAGACGAGACGGCGATTCCGCCAACTTCAACTGGTCGACGGACTCGTCGCGCACCGCAGCCACAGGCACGCGCAATCTTTAACGGCGGCGGGGCGTATCGCGGTGATTGTGGTCAACGCGTGCTTCCGCTTCTGCCAAGCGACGCAGGCGCGGCGGCGCGCGCATCCATGATCCGGCGATGTGAATTTCTTTGGCTTACACGCGAATTGGCAGATGCCGCGGGACCGCGGCCGCCCCTGCGAGCGCTTACCGACACCTGCGCCCAGCCGCCAACGCCGCAGCCTCAACGGATATGCGCTGTTCAGTTCGACCACGGCGGCAAGCGCTACACGCTCCAATTACGGGCGATGGACGACATGATCTATTTTGTCGGCTCTCTGTTGCGCGAGATAGACGACGGACGGCCTAGCACCGTGCCGACACTAACGGCGCGAGTGAACATTCGCCCTACGGACGTCGTCCCCGCCGACGGCGAGTCCTTTGAGGATATCGAGCGCACGGCAACGCTGTTCAGGGTAAGACAACTTGAACGCGGACAAACAAGAGAAGTGTTCGCAGCACGCGTGCGCTATCATGGCGTCCATTACGCTGCAGGACCGCCCAGCGGCGTAGTGTGCATTGGTATCGTTCACTGCGCAAACCGCGCAGGGCCTCACAATGACGCGACAGCGCGCGTGCTCTCGCTCCTGACGCAATTGGTCATTCTAAGCCAAAGTGAAGCGGCACAGTTGGCGCCGCGCAACCTAGTACAATAACAACTAACTCTGCACCCAGCCCACTGCCGGATCGTTGAAGTCGACCACGTCGCCGAGTTCGTAGACGTTGCGATAGCCGTAGCCGTAGAGGTTGATGAAGGTCTGGATATTGAGCGCGAGTTCGACGCGCTTCAGCATCACGGGCTGAGCGTTGTTCGAGAAATTGTTGTTGCAATAGAGAATGCGCACGTTCGGATTGCGCAGCGCTTCAAGCAGGCTTTGATCGGTGAAGTCAGTGAACGGCAGATTGATCGCGCCGTCGATGTGGCCCGCTGTGTAAGCATCGGCGGAGCGCGCATCGAGGACGATAGTGTTGGGCTCGCGCGCCATGCGCTGAAAATCCGCGAGCGTCACTAAACGATCGTCGCGATAACTTTCAACTTCGCCCGCCAGATTGCGAAAGCCGGAATAGTTGATCTGCGCCGAGGTGTTGGTTTGCGGCTTTTCTTGCGCGAGCGCGCTGGCGGACATCAAACCTATGGCAAACGCCAGCAACACAGCACGCATGACAACCTCCTCCCGCGGGAGGCTACAAGCGTTTGCGAACGAGACGCCTCCCCCGTTCATGGGAGCAAGCGCCGGGTTTTGGTTCTTATTGCGGCGTACTGTTGATCATCGCGAGGAGATACGGCGCGCCGACGGTGAGGAGGCCGCCGATCAATAGGCCCACCGGCATGCCCATGAGCGCGCCGACATAGCCGTTGCCGAGCCGCTCACCCCAATCGAGGCCGCGCCCGCCAAGGCGAATGAGAAAGCCCACGCCGCCGCCTATAAGGCCGCCCATGCCGCCGTAATTCCAGCCAAGCACACAGAGCACGATCATGCCCGCGAACGCCGCGAGGGCGAGCAATAGCCTCAGTCCGTTCAAGCAGGATCACTCCCTCGCAGACGCCGAAAGCCGGGCGGCTAGCATCCCCTCCGACTCTCTTGGCTTGTGTCCTGGCCTGGACGCAAGCGTCAGAGGCGCCGCAGCCGCCCTAGATGCGCTGTTCTGGGTGGTGGGCGCCGCCATTTGGGACCGGACCAGGCGCCGGCGCCACACGACGCGCCAGCGCGTCACGCTGGGCGGCGGCGCCAACCAGACCAAGCTCTTGGGGCGTCAGCACCAAAAGCTGGCCGGAGGCGGCGAGCGCTTCGGCGATGTTCTGGCGGGTCTGCATGTCCATGACCGCGAGCAGCGCGGCGAGCGCGGCGGGGTCACGGTTTTTGAATACATCCGCCAGCTGATCGATCTGCTGCGGGCGCAGCGTGAGAACGCCGGCGGCGCGCGCAAGCGCGCGTGCGGCTGCATGTTGTTCTGGTGTAGCCGTTGCGGGAAGCGCCGCGCCCGCGAACGTCGCCGGCAGTGCGCCGGTCGCGAACTCGTCGGGCTGCGTGTAGGTGAAGTTGGCAGTGTGGAAGCGCACGCCGAGCGCCATGCCGGGCTCGCCCGCTTCGTCACCCTCGGTTTCATCGCGGCGCAGACGCTCAATGGCGCTGCGCTCGACGTCGTTCAAAGATGCGCGCAATTCTTCGTCGTTGCGTTTGCCGATTTCAGCACGAAAAGCGCTCTGAATGCGGCTTTCCACAGCGAGCGAGAATTCTTGGATCTCATAGACGTGCTTCAGCAGCGCACGGTTCAAGCTGAACTGCACGCGCGCGTCGACGATGACTTTGTGTGAGTCCGCCGTCACCGCTTCGAACGGGAGCGGCGCGCAATAATGTGGGCGCAGATTGATGGAGCCAGTGCGCGGGTCCATCAGTTTGACCATGCGCCTGCCGCCGGTTGCAGGATCGAGGGCGACGAATTCAATGTGCGGGGCGGTTGGCCCACGGACTACGGTCTCTTCGTAATCCCACAACACGGTTTTGCCTTCGAGCGCGCGGCGGAAACCGCGGTCGTCCTGGGTCATGTAGGTGCGATCGTAACGGGCCTCGTAATAACGGGTCCACACGTAGAAAATCACCGCGAGTAGGATCACGCCTACCAGTGCAGCGATAGAAATCATGAGCGCCAACGGCATGGCGTCCCCCGTTAATTGCGACAACAGAACGAGCCTAGCGCAACCCGCTGCCGCTTACAGCCCCCATGCGCGCCTAGCGCGAATTATCGGCTAGAGTCAGTACGATCCAGCTGCAGAACACACGACGCAGCGCCCGAAGTACGGACTTCACGTGCGCGGGCGACGATAGTCGAGGCGCGGCCGCGCACATAGGGGCCGGGATTGTCGGCGCGCCAACGATTTGGGCTCGGTAGCACAGCCGCAAGGCGCGCGGCTTGCAGCGGCGTGAGATCGCCGGCGGAGACGCCAAAGCGGGCGCGCGCGGCGGCTTCGATGCCGAAATTGCCGTCGCCCCACTCGATGTTGTTTAGATACGCTTCCATCACGCGCCGCTTGGGCCACATGAATTCGATCAGCGCCGTGAAGTAAGTTTCGAAGCCTTTGCGCACCCAGCCGCGATCTGGCCAGAGAAAGAGATTCTTTGCAGTTTGCTGACTGATCGTAGAGCCGCCGCGCAGGTCGCGGCCGCGGCGATTGGATTCAAGCGCGTCCTGAATAGCCTCGATATCAAAGCCATCATGAGCGCAGAAGTTTGCGTCCTCGGCAGCGATCACCGAACGCACGATGTGCGGCGACATACGATTGAGCGGCACAGGATAGTGGCGGATCGTCTGCCCTTCCGCGGCGCGCTGCACCATCAGCACAGTCGATGGCGGATCGAAGAATAAGTAAGCGAGCGCCCATGTCACCGGCGCAAGCACAAAGGCGATGAACAGCACGCTGACGCTGGTGATGAATAAGCCATAGCGCTTGCGGCGCTTGATGCGGCCAAGATCGAGATCGAGATTGCGCTTGGCGTCGCGGCGGCGCTGACGATCGCTCGCACGCGGCGCCGGCTCCGGCATCGGGATTTCAGGTTCGCCGAACGGATATTCTTCTTGATCGAACACCGACTGCGTTTGCGGCGCGTCATAGGTCCGGTCGATCTCGGCCAATGGTTCTTCGTGCAGGATTTCAGCGGCGGCTTCGTGAATGCGCGGCGGCGGTCCTGCGGCAGGTGGTTGCAGCGCTTCGTAAACCAGCAGGGGCGGCTCAGGCTCGACGTATGCGGGCTCGGGCGGCTCGTACGCCTCGATAGGTTCAGGTTCCGGCTCCGCAAGCGGCTCTGACGCTGGCGCTTCGTATGCTTGCACCGGCTCTGGCTCGGGCTCTGCGCTGGCTTCGAGCTCCTCAAGTTGCGGTTCGGTGTCTTCGAGCGGCGCGTCGGGCGCAGCGGCTTGTTCAGCGCGCGCGTCCTCGGGCGTGGCTTCGCCTTCGTTCTTCGGCTCTTCCTCGTCCGGGTTCATTCGTCCCATTCCTCAGCCACGCTGCAATCCCCTTCGCGCGGCGCCTGGGCTGATTTGAGGCGCTCGAACGCCCCCACGTCAAGCAATCGCCGCGCCGTCCATACCGCCATGCCGCGCACAAGTGGGGATGAATCGCCGATTAGGCGTTCTACAACCGGCGCTAAAGATGCATCGCCGCTATTGCCAGCGGCGCAAACAACGTTGCGCACGAAGCGGTCGCGGCCGGTTCGCTTAACGGGCGTGCCGGCAAAGCGCGCGCGAAAAGCTGCATCATCGAGGACGGCAAGCTCCGATAGCGGCGCAAGCCGCAGATCATCGCGCATCTCCAAACGCGCTTCGCGCGAAGTTTGCGCGAACTTGTTCCACGGACAAACGGCGAGGCAATCATCGCATCCGAACACGCGATTGCCGACGGCCTCGCGGAACTCGCGCGGGATTTGGCCTTTGTGCTCGATGGTGAGGTACGCAAGGCAACGGCGCGCATCGAGTTGATAGGGCGCGGGGAACGCGTTGGTCGGGCAAACATCGAGACACGCGCGGCATGAGCCGCAATGATCTTGCTCGGGCGCATCGGGTTCAATTTCTGCGGCGCTAAGGATTGCGCCGAGAAAGAGCCACGAGCCATGCTCGCGCGAGACGAGGTTCGTGTGCTTCCCTTGCCAGCCAAGGCCTGCGCGCTGCGCAAGCGGCTTTTCCATCAACGGTGCGGTATCGACAAAAACTTTGACGTCTGCATTGGTTTCGCGCGCAAGCCATTGTGCGAACCGCTTCAGCTTGCCCTTGACGACGTCGTGATAGTCGCGCCGGGCGGCATACGCAGAAACGAGACCATTCTGCTTTTGCTGCAGAAGCGCGATCGCGTCATCGGCGCTGGCGTAGCTTTGGCCGATGAGGATCGCGCTTTTTGCGTCGGCCCAAAGCGCTTGCGGATGCTCGCGCGGATTGGCGCCTTCGCGCTGCTTGCCGAGCCATTCCATGTCGCCATGGCGACCCTCCTCCAGGAACGCCTGCAAATGCGCGCCAGCGGGCCAGGGCTCACGCACAGACGCAACGCCGGCGGCGTCAAAGCCGAGCGATTGTGCTTGGGACTTGAGGGCGTGAGCTGAAATCACGCCTCCGTATGTCGCGCGCGCCGTTTTAGCGCAATGCGGCAGCGATGGCGTCGAGCGCAGGGTCACGCCCGGCGCGATAAGCTTCAATCGTCCAGGGCGCGCTGATATCGGGCGCGAGGCTGTCCACGGCTATCGGATGCCGCACAACAGAGCTGTGGCAGTTTTCGATGTTGCGGCAGCCGGTGCGATAATCGTGACGTTCGGTGGCCGGAAGCACCGCGCCGCCAGAATTCGGCAAATTGAATACGCCGCCTTCGGCGAAGAAATCGAGGCGGTCGCCGACCATTTCACCAACGATCGTGACGCGGTCCGGCGCCGATTGCTTAAGATAGCCAATGGTGGAGATCGCGGCCGAAAATGTCCACGGACTTGTCAGCACGAAAACGCGGCCAGAAGCGACGCGCGGTAAGCGGCGCACCCAGGCGCGCGTGGTGTTGAGATCGCCGCCGCCGTTCATGCGCATGTCGAGAACGATGTTGTGGCGGCCTGACGTGCGTGCGGCTTCAAGCGAGTCCAGCATGAACTCCGCAATGTCCGTGTCGTCGCTGCTGTTGTTCTGACGGAGTTCAATCCAGTACGCGTCGATCTCGGGCGCGTCGCGCATGCGGAAAGCGCGTTCAGGTTCTTGCAGCGACCATGGCGCTTGCTCTTGCGAGAGCAGCGCGCGCCAATTGTCACCCTCGCCCTCTTCGGGTGCTGGATAAAACCAGCGATCCGGATTGCCTCGTACGCGATCTGGATTTGCCGGCTCCGGCGTAAAGCGACGGATTACGCTGCGGCCATTGGTAAGCTGGAAGCGATAGGTCGCGCGATTTGCGTTCGCGATGACGTCAAGCGCTTCCATTTGCTCCGGGCTCTCAAAGAAGTAGGCTGCGCTGCGGTCGCGCCACGGATTGGCGCCGCCTGCAAGTGTTCGGGCGGCGGCGCGGACTTGCGTGATGGGATGACCATCGATCGCGATGAGGCGAGCGCCAAGAAGATCAGCGTGCGCAGGATTGGCGCGCAGCACGTAGAAACCCTCGCCGAGTGGGGAGAACCGCACTTCGTCTATGCGGTTAAAACGGCGCGAGCGCGGGCCTGGAAAATAAGCGCTGTGGCCATTGTCGGCGAGCGCAACGATGCGCGAAAGTTCGAGCTCGAAATAGACTTGAGTGACGCCGGCCGCATTTGACTCTAGCGCCGCCAGCCGTCGCTCGGCCTCGGCGCGCGCATCGCCGGAGAGCGCGATGTCGTGATCCATGAAGTGTTCGCGGAACGCGGCGATATCAGCGCGTCGCGCTTCAGCGCTCGCGGGATTGGCCTGGGTGCTCTCTGTTGGCTGGGCGTGCTGCGCCGATGCAGGGGCCGTGGTGAGCATCAAAACGACGAGCACAGCGCTCGCGGTGCGGAAGATACGCATGAGTTTCCCTCCCTTATCGGGTCACGTGCTGGGCGGCGGTTTGTTGCGCGGTGACGCTCGCCAACAGCGTGGGTCGCAGAGCGCCAATCGTTACCCCCGCGCCTAACAGCGCGACGCCGACGAGCAGCGCTAAGCGTGCCAATCCCTTTCCAGACATGTCTCAGGGATGCGCTGGAGCTTAGCTTTGGATGCCGGCTTCGCGACGAAAGCTCAGGCGGCCGCGACGGATGACGGCACGGCGGTGTCGCTCAGCGCATGCTTCAGGCGTGGGACCATTTCGATCGGGCAAATTTGCCAGAACTTGGCGCGTGCGGCGTCCCAATTGGCGAGGAACTCCGCCGCGCGCGGCGAGCCGGTGCGTTTGCCGTGATCTGCGATCAGCGTCTTCAGCACATTTTCCCAGTGCGCCGAGGCAATGCGTTGCCAGACCACCGTGTCCGGATTGATGCGTTGAGCGAAGCGGCCGTCCTCGTCGTAAACGAACGCCATGCCGCCCGACATGCCGGCGCCGAAATTGTCACCCACGGCGCCAAGGATCGCGGTCGTGCCGCCTGTCATATATTCGCAGGCATTGGCGCCAGCGCCTTCGACAACGGCGGTCGCGCCCGAATTGCGCACGGCGAAGCGTTCGCCTGCAAGGCCGGCGGCGAAGAGTTTGCCGTTGGTCGCGCCGTAGAGGCAGGTATTGCCAATGATGGCGCCCGGCTCTTCGCCTTGCGGCGGACGCAGCGCGATGACGCCGCCGCTAAGGCCTTTGCCGACATAGTCATTCGCATCGCCAGTAACGTCGAGCGCGATGCCTTGCACCAGCCACGCGCCGAGACTTTGGCCGCAGGAGCCGTGCAACTTCACTGTGAGCTGACCTTCCGGCAGCGTATCTTGGCCGACGCGGCGAACGACGTGCGCGGACGCACGTGCGCCGATGGCGCGCTGTGTGTTGCGGACAGTGAAGACGAGCTGCTTCTTCTCGCCGCGCTCGAAGAAGCCAGGGGCTTGATCGAGGAATTCGTGATCGAGCGCTTGCGGCGGCTCGTTACGGCCAAGCTGCGTGCAATAGCTCGGGTACGGGCTATCGACGCGCACCAGCAGCGGATTGAGATCGAGATCGTCGAGATGCTCGGAGCCACGGCTGATCTGCTCGATGAGATCGGTGCGGCCGATAATGTCCTCGAGCCGGCGGAATCCGATCAATGCGAGGATTTCGCGCACTTCCTCGGCGATGAAGCTCATCAGGTTGACGACTTTATCCGGCGTGCCGGTGAAGCGCTTGCGCAACTCGTCGTCCTGCGTGCAGACGCCAACGGGACAGGTGTTGGAGTGACACTGGCGCACCATGAGACAACCCATGGCGACGAGCGAAGCTGTACCGATGCCGAATTCTTCGGCGCCGAGGATAGCGGCGACAATGATGTCGCGGCCGGTACGCAGGCCGCCATCGGTGCGCAGACGCACGCGATGGCGGAGATTGTTGAGCATCAAGGTTTGATGCGCTTCAGCGAGCCCCATCTCCCACGGAATTCCCGCGTATTTGATCGACGTTTGCGGGCTCGCGCCGGTGCCGCCGACGTGTCCGGAGATCAGGATGGTATCGGCGCCGGCTTTGGCGACTCCAGCGGCGACGGCGCCGATGCCGGATTGCGCAACCAGCTTCACGCAGACGCGCGCGATCGGATTGATCTGCTTCAGATCGTAGATGAGCTGCGCGAGATCTTCGATCGAGTAGATGTCGTGATGCGGCGGCGGGCTGATGAGCATGACGCCGGGCGTTGCGTGCCGAAGCCGGGCGATGAGTTCCGTGACCTTGAAGCCAGGCAACTGGCCGCCCTCGCCAGGCTTAGCGCCCTGCGCGACTTTGATTTCAATTTCGCGGCACTGATTGAGATATTCGGCGGTGACGCCAAAGCGGCCGGACGCGATCTGTTTCACGGCTGAGTTTGCATCGTCGCCATTCGGGAGCGGCTTGTAGCGCTCCGGATCCTCGCCGCCTTCGCCGCTGACACTGCGCGCACCAATGCGATTCATGGCGATGTTGAGTGCGCCGTGCGCTTCCGGGCTGAGCGCGCCCATGCTCATGCCAGGCGTCAGGAAGCGTCTGCGGATGTCATTGACGCTTTCGACGTCGCCAAGCGGCGCCGGATTGATCTTCTCTTCGCGCACTTCGAGCAGATCGCGTAGCTGGATCGGCTGCTTGAGGCGCCGCTCGCGGATGAACTCGGAATATTTGCGATAGGCTTTGTAATCACCGGTGTCGCAGGCGCGCTGAAGCTGGTGAATCGAGTCTGCTTCAAGCGCGTGGCGTTCGCCTCGCGCGCGATATCGATATTGCCCGCCGACCGGCAGCGCGCTCAGCGTTTCGTCGAAGGCGCGCGCGTGTTGGTCAGCGGCTTCGAGCGCGATGCCGGAGAGGCCGATGCCTGAAATGCGGCTGGTGAGGCCTGGGAAAAATTCATCGACCAGTGCGCGTGAGAGGCCGATGGCTTCGAAGTTCAAGCCGCCGCGATAAGACGAGATCACCGAGATGCCCATCTTCGACATGATCTTGAGCAAGCCCGCTTCGAGCGCGGCGCGGTAATTTCCAGCGGCTTGTTCGCGCGTGAGCTTGCCCGCGAGGCCACGTGAGGCGCGATCCGCAATCGAATCGAGCGCGAGATACGGATTCACCGTGGTGGCGCCGCAGCCGATCAGAACGGCGGCATAGTGCGGATCGAGGCACTCGGCGGCGCGGATCGTGAGCGAGCAATAGGTGCGCTGGCCTTTGGCGACGAGATGCGAGTGCACGGCGCTGACGGCAAGGATCATCGGACACGCGATGCGGTCCGGACCTTGCGCTTCGTCGCTGAGCACGACGTGTGAGCGCTTGTAGAATTGAACCGCCTGCTCGGCTTCGGCGCAGATACGCGTCAGCGCTTTGCGCAACGCTGCGCCTGCATCTTCGCCGGGATCAGGCACAGGGAATGTGCAATCGATACGCGCGACGTCATCGCGCATTTCGCGCATCATGCGCGTAAACATGCCGTTGGTGAGGATCGGGCTTGAGAGCACATAAACGCGCGATTGCGTTTCGTCTTGCGCCAGGATGTTGCCGAGGTTTTTGAAGCGCGTGGTCAGCGTCATCACCCGGCCTTCGCGGAGCGGGTCGATCGGCGGATTGGTGACTTGGCTGAAGTTTTGGCGAAAATAGTGCGAGAGTGAGCGATTTTGCTCCGACAGCACGGCAAGCGGCGCGTCGTCACCCATCGAGCCGATGGCTTCCTTGCCGTCTTCCATCATTGGCTGGAGCAAGAGTTCGACGTCTTCCATGGTGAAGCCGGCAGCGGTCTGGCGCTGCAACAACTCAGCACGATCAGCGAAGAGCTGTGGTTCTGAACCTTCAAGCTTCTTGTCGAGATCGATGACGTTATCGAGCCAATCACGATACGGGTGTTGCGCTGCAAGCGCATCAACCAGCTCTTCGTGGTGATAGAGCCTCCCTTCGAGCGTATCGACGCCAATCATCTGCCCGGCGCCGATACGGCCACGCTCGATGATTTTGCGATCGTCGAGCGGGCACATGCCGGTTTCGGAACCAACGGCGAGCAGGCCATCCTCAGTGCGCGCATAACGGAGCGGACGCAGGCCGTTGCGATCGAGGCCAGCGACTGCCCAGCGGCCGTCAAACATCGCCAGCGCGGCAGGGCCATCCCACGGCTCCATGACGGCATTGCAATAAGCATAGAGCGCACGGTGTTCTGGCTTCATCGTGCGCGACTTCGCCCACGCTTCTGGAACGAGCAGAGACTTTGCCATAGGCGCCGCGCGGCCTGCGCGCACCAACACTTCGAACACGTTATCAAGCGCGGCGGAATCAGAGCCGCCGGGCTGGATGATGGGTTTCACATCGGCGTCGGCGTCGCCGAATGCGTCGGAGGCCATGGGAATCTCATGGCTCTTCATCCAATTGAAATTGCCCTTCAGCGTGTTGATCTCACCATTATGGGCGAGCATGCGGAAAGGCTGCGCGAGGCGCCATTGCGGGAACGTGTTGGTCGAGTAGCGCTGGTGATAGATCGCAACTGAGGAGACGAAACGCTCATCGCGAAGATCGGGATAAAACGTATCGATCTGCGCGGCGAGGAACATGCCCTTGTAAACGAGCCGCTTCGCGGAGAGCGAGGACACATAAAGCTCGGTGATGTTGTCCACGAGCGCACGCCGTTCGATGCGGCGGCGGCAAATGTAGAGATCGCGATCGACGATTTCGGCGGGACGGCCCTGCGGATCGTGCAGCAGCACTTGTTCGATCTCGGGGCGCGTTGCGTTCGCCTTTTCACCGATCTGGCTGATGTTCACGGGGACTTGGCGCCAACCATAGAGCACGAAGCCAGCGCGGATGATTTCACTCTCGACAATGACGCGCGCGCGTTCTTGGGCGCCGAGATCGAGACGCGGCAGGAAGATTTGACCGACAAAGATGCGCCCTTCTTTCGGCGTGTGACCGGTGCGGGTTACGGCTTCGCGCAGAAAATCCTGCGGCGCTTCGATGAGAATACCAGCGCCGTCGCCGGTTTTGCCGTCGGCGTCGACAGCGCCGCGGTGCCAGACAGCTTTCAGCGCAGCGATCGCGAGCGTAACGACATCGCGGCGCTGCTTGCCGTCGATCGAGACAACGAGACCAACGCCGCACGCGTCGCGTTCCTGGTCGGCGCGGTAGAGGCCGTCGCGCTCAAGCTTCGCCCGTTCGCGCTCGTAGCGCGCAATATCTTCTGCTCCGCTCATTGCGCGGCGACCTTGGCTTGCATTTGAATCCAGGCGTGCATCGCGTCCGCTGCATCGAGGCCTTCACGGATCGCCCACACCACTAGAGACGCGCCACGGACAATGTCGCCAGCGGCGTAGACGCCGGGCTCGTTGGTGGCGAAGTTCAGCGGGTCGGCTTTCACGGTGCCCCAGCGCGTGAGATCAACATTCCAATCGCTCAGATCCTCAGCGTCGAAACCGAGCGCGGCGATGATGAGATCGCCTGGCACTTCGTAGGCGCTGTCGGGCTGCTCTTGCGGCGTTTGGCGGCCGCTTTCGTCGGGCGGGCCGAGCTGCATGCGGACGGCTTTCACCGCCGGTGATTTGCCAGCGCGCACCGATTTCGGCGCGGCGAGCCAATCGAAATCGACGCCCTCTTCTTCGGCGTGTCCGACTTCGCGTTGTGAGCCCGGCATGTTGGGGCGGTCGCGGCGATAAAGACAGGTGACGTTGGTTGCGCCTTGGCGGCGCGCGGTGCGCACACAATCCATGGCCGTGTCACCCCCGCCGATGACGACGACACGGCGATCTTTTGCGTTGAGTGCGCCGCTGCTGAACTCAGCAACCTCGTCACCGAGACCGACACGATTTGCGGCGATGAGGAAATCGAGCGCTTTCACAACGGCGCGATCGTTTGGGGCGTTGAGCGGCTTGGGCTTGTAGACGCCGGTGGCGATCAGCACCGCGTCGTGCTTGGCGCGCAGATCGACGAAGCTGATGGTTTCGCCGACATTGCAATTGAGCTCGAACTTCACGCCGCCCTCTATGAGGCGTTGCGCGCGGCGCTCGACGACTTCTTTTTCCAGCTTAAAGTTCGGGATGCCGTAGACGAGCAGCCCGCCGATGCGGTCGTGGCGATCGTAAACGGTGACGCGATAGCCACGCTGGCGCATTTGTTCAGCTGCAGCGAGGCCGGCCGGCCCTGCGCCAATAATGCCGACGCTTTCGCTGCGCTCGGCGCGTGGCCTGATCGGGGCGACCCAGCCTTCGCGCCAGGCGGTGTCGGTCAGGTATTTTTCGACCGCGCCGATGGTCACCGCGCCGTGCTCGCTCTGCTCGATCACGCACGCGCCTTCGCACAAGCGGTCCTGAGGACAGATGCGGCCGCAGACCTCCGGCATCGGGTTGGTCGCGGCTGAGGTTTCGTAGGCTTCGCGGAGGCGGCCCTCGGCGGTGAGCTTCAACCAATCCGGGATGTTGTTCTGGAGCGGGCAGTGCGTTTGGCAGAACGGGACGCCACACTGAGCGCAGCGCGAGGCCTGTTGGGCGGCCTTTTCGGCAATGAATTCCGCATAGATCTCGTGGAAGTCGCCCGCGCGCTGCTCGGCGGGGCGTTTTTCGGGCATAGTTTGCCCGACAGACACGAATTTCTGCATGCGTTCGGCCACGAACGCCCTCCAATTGGCGCGCTACAGGGAGATTATTTCACTATCGGTCGATTCATTGCGCCTTCAAGCAAAAAACTGCCTTCCGTGTGAGCAGATGCACAAATTACCTCTCACCCGCACACTCCCGCCACACCCGAGCACCTGCCCGCCGCGTTTCGAGGCGCTTGTCACGCCTGTGCAGGCCAGGCTTTTGCATGGTGCGCGGGAATGCTTGGGATGGGACAAAGCTCGTGTCGCGACTCGGTGAACTAACCACGATGAATGATCTACCGGCTCAGGCCGAAACTAGCTCAGCCGCTGCCCCAAACCCGATGTTGATGCTGGCCGGCGGCATCGCTGTGCTGATCAGCGTCTCGGTTGCGGTCATGCAGTTCGGCGGCGACCTTAGCCATTACGGGAAGGCCGCCTTGCTCGGCGTCCTGCAAGGGCTGACGGAATTTCTGCCGGTCTCTTCCACCGGTCACTTGCTAATTGGCGGCCAACTCATCGGCTACGATGACCCGGGCGGCGCGTTCACCGTGATGATCCAACTCGGTTCGATCTTCGCGGTCGTTTGGCTTTACCGCCAGCGCCTTATCGATGTGATCGTGGGCTTGCCGACTAAGCCCGAAGCGCGGCGTTTCGCGCTCATGCTGTTTTTGGCGTTCTTACCGGCGGTGCTCGTTGGCCTATTCGCCGCCGACTACATCGAGACCGTTCTGTACCAGAGCATCAACGTCATCGCTTGGTCGCTACTTATCGGCGGCGGGGCGATGCTGGTGTTGGAGCGCTTCGCGCCGAAGGCAGTCGTAACCGATGCAGCGCAAACACCAATCTGGCGCGCCGTTTCTGTTGGCTTCATGCAATGCCTCGCAATGATCCCAGGCGTCTCGCGCTCGGGGGCGACAATCTATGGCGGATTGCTGCTGGGTCTTGACCGGCGCGCCGCGGCGGAATTCTCATTCTTTCTCGCCATGCCGACAATGGCGGCGGCGTTCATCTATAAACTAATGAAGATGCAGGGTGACGTCGGAACGGATCGCATCGGCGAAATCGCGGTTGGTTTCATTTTCGCGTTCATCTCCGCCGTCATCGTCGTCAAACCGTTCCTTGATTACGTGACGCGCGTCGGCTTTGCGCCATTCGCATGGTATCGTATCGTTGTCGGCGCCATCTTGCTTGGCGCGCTGACGATGGGATGGTTGTGACGAAGGTCAGGCTCTACACGATTGGATACGAAAACGTCGGCCAGGCCGATTTCGTGGCTGCGCTGAAAGCGGCGAAGGTCAAAACGCTGGTTGATGTACGCGAAGTCGCGAACTCGCGGCGCGCTGGATTCTCGAAGAAGTCGCTGGCCGCCGCGCTCGATGAAGCCGGCATCGCCTACATTCACATGAAGCCATTGGGCACACCGAAGGCCGGACGTGAGGCCGCGCGCAAAGGCGACACCAAAACGATGACACGGATTTTCGAGGCGAAGCTGGTTGAGCCGGAAAGCCAGCTCGCGCTCGCGGAGACAGCGGATTTAGCCAAGGCCGGACGCACCTGCATCATGTGCTTGGAGCACGATTGGCGCGGCTGCCATCGCACGATCGTCGCCGCACATATCGAGGACGCGTTCGGCCTTAGGCCTGAGCACCTTTCGCCCGCACCACGCTGACGATTGCCATCACCAGAAGCGACAGCCACGCCAGCCCGAGCGTAGCGTTCATGACGTTCAGCAATCCCGCTTGATCATAGGCGACGGCGGCAACGCCGAACGGCGGTAACATCAACATTGTACCGAGGATGAGGCGCTGCTTGTCGTTGGTGTAGCAAATGCCGGCGCAGAACACCGCGTGCGCGGCAATCAACGCAAACTTCGACCAGGCGCCGAGTTGCGAATATTGCAGCAACTGGCCAGGCGTATCGATGGCCTGCGTGATCGCAAGCAGTGTCGTGGTTTCAAGATAGTCAGCAGCAGCAGCGACGAGCGCGGCGCCAATAGCGACAATTACCAGCGGCCGGCGCCAGCTGCCGCCGGCGAGGAAAAGCGCCGCCGCGATACAGAAGAGCGTATAGACCGGGATGAAGACAGCCATGTCCAAGCGGTTGACTGCATCCATCGCGTTGATGGCGAGCGGGCGGCAGGCGCTATCTGGTTCGCCAAAGATGGCGATGAGATCGGAGACGTGTCGCGCCAGTTCAAACTGAACCACTGCGCCGCGGCCTATGCACACCCCGGCCGCCTGCACTTCCGGCAGCAGCGAAAACACAACGAAAAGGCCCAACGTCGCTACGCCGGTGACGACCGTCGCGATGGACCAGACGCGCGAGTTCAAGCGGGGTTCTGCTTGGTTTGGAATTGGCCATATGGGCGGAAGCGCCAGAGGTAGCTCGGCACGATGGCCTCGACGCTTTCCAGCGGCGTCACGCCAAGATCCTGAATCGTGCGCGCGCTCGCATCGGCGCCGACGACATTGTCACGCTTGAGCAGCGTGACTTGATCGCCTGTCAGCGGCGGGTTCGCGAAAGGAATGAGCTTGAAGACCCAGTTGAGCAGCAGCCCAAGCGGGTGCGCGAAAAAGAATGGCAGCGGCACCAGCGTGCGCGGCCGGTCGATCTCTGTCGTGATGAATTCGAGCAGCTGCTTGAACGTGTAAATGCGCGGGCCGCCGAGTTCATAGATGCGGCCCTGGGCTTCGTGCTGCGACAGAGCGGCGACAACGGCATCAGCGACATCGCCAACAAAGATCGGTTGGAACTTGGACTTGCCGCCGCCGATCGACGGCAGAAACGGCATCGTCGTCGCCATCCCTGCAAAGCGATTAAAGAACGCGTCCTCTGGGCCGAACACGACTGAAGGACGCAGGATGGTCGCGGTCGGGGCCGCTTCGAGCACAGCGCGTTCACCGCGATACTTGGTGCGGGCGTAGTGAGCGCCTTTTGGGGCAGCGCCAAGTGCTGACATGTGAACGATGCGCTTGATGCCGCGCTTGGCTGCGGCTTCGGCGACGGCCTGTGCTGCATCGACGTGCAGCGTGTCAAAGTTCTGCTGACCGTTTTCGTACATGACAGCGACGAGGTTCACGACAGCGTCAGCGTCTTCGAGTGCAGCATCGATTGATTGCGGAAAACGCACGTTCGCTTGCACGAGCTGAATTTGGCCAACATCGCCCATCACGCGGAGTTCAGCGCCAAGGTGTGGACGGCGCATCGCAACGCGCACGCGGTAACCGCGCTTCGCGAGCGCGCGCACAACTTGCTTACCAATGAAGCCGGAGCCGCCGAACACAACGACAAGATCACCAGCATTCATGAGGCACTCCATCAGCAAGGGTTCAGAGCGCACGCGCGATAGTCGCGGACTGAGGCTCGGAACTTTGTCGAGATGTGTCGCTATGGATGCTTCGACACAAATTGGCAACAGGCCGGGAACCAGAGCGGCGCGACAGCTTGGCTCATGTTCCAGTGGAACGATGCTGACGCGGCGGATTTGAACAGACGAAGGCCCCATGAGAGGCCCCAACGACTGAGGAAGGTCACTATGAAAAAGTTTCTTGCAATGGCCGTTGCGGCGAGTGCGCTCGCGGTAGCTGCCCCCGCTTCTGCGCAAACCTGGCAGAGCATCAATCAACGCCAAGCCAATATCGATTCACGCATCGACGCTGGTGTGCGCTCGGGCGATCTCACACGCCATGAGGCAGTCCGTCTCCGCGGCGAGTTCAGCGACCTCGCGCGGCTCGAAGCGCGATATCGCTCAAGCAACGGCCTCTCGATGTCTGAAAGGCGCGATCTTGATGGACGCTTCGATCATTTAAGCGCGCAAGTTCGCTTCGAACGCAATGATCGCCAAGATCGCAATTGGCAGCCGATCAACCAGCGTCAGCGTCAGCTCGACAACCGCATTGATCGCGGCATTCGCAGCGGCGCGCTGGATCGCCGTGAAGCTTTCAGGCTTCGCAACGAGTTCAACGAGATTGCCAGCATGGAGCGGCGCTATCGTCGCAACGGCCTCTCGAACCAGGAACGTCGCGATCTCGACCGCCGCTTCGACCGTCTGGATGCGCGCCTTGAAGCGTCGCTGACAGATTGGGGCCGCCGCCGTCGCGGCTAAGCGATAAGTAACTGAAGGTGGAGCCGCCGGTGTGAAAGCGCCGGCGGTTTTGCCATATCATGGCCGCGTTGTTTGCTTTGATGAGCGCCTATGAGCCGCCAGCAGAGCACACGCTTGCGAGAAAGCCGCGCCCCTATTTCTCAGGGCGCGAAGATCATCGACGTTCAGTATGAGGTGATCGGACGGCGCACCGTGTGGTCGCGGATCGCAACGGCGCTGACCGCCGTTCTCTGGGCAGCTGCGATGGGATTTGCCACGCCGCAGATATGGAATTTCGCGACGCAGGTGGGCGTGTTCTTCGCGGAGCGGTGAGCGGTGCTGGCCTTCGACAAGCTCAGGCTGACGCTGAACGTGTCACGCTGACCGCCAAAACTCCGTCACGCTGAGCCTGTCGAAGTGCGACGTCTCAGCGCTATTGCGATAGCCGCGCCAGCTCTTCGTCGCTGATGTCTTCGTTCGAATAGACATCCTGCACGTCATCGAGATCGTCCAAGAGATCGATGAGCTTCAGCAGCGTTTCGGCGTTGTCGCCCTCGATCGGGATCGCGATGTCGGTGCGCCAGACGAATTTGGCGCTCGCTGGATCACCAAACTTCTTGGCGAGCTCCAGCGATACGGGCGCGAGCGCATTCATCTCGCAAGTGATGACGTGCTGCTCGGCCTCGACGGTGCAATCGTCAGCGCCAGCTTCGATGGCAGCCTCTAACATTGCGTCTTCAGTGGCGGCGGCGATCGCATAGCGAACCTCGCCTACCCGCCGCCACGAATTCGAGACCGAATTGGATTCACCCAAATTGCCGCCGTTCTTGGCGAACGCAGCGCGGACTTCTCCGGCGGTGCGGTTCTTGTTGTCGGTCAGGCACTCGACGATGACGCCGATGCCGCCCGGACCGAAGCCCTCGTAACGGATCTCGTCCAGGCTTTCAGCGCCCGCGCCGCCGCCCTTATCGATGGCGCGCTGGATGTTGTCTTTGGGCATGTTGACCGCGCGGCCCGAAGCCATGGCGCGGAACAGGCGCGGATTGGCGTTCGGATCGGTGCCGCCCAGCCTCACCGCCGCCTGAATTTCGCGGGCGATCTTGGTAAACTGCTGGGCGCGTTTCTTATCCTGACCGCCCTTGCGGTGCTGGATGTTCGCGTATTTGGAATGGCCTGCCATGGGCGGGGTGTCTAGCGGGGCCGCCCCAAAGGCTCAAGCCGCCACGGACACCGGAAAAGTTTTGCGGATGGGGTTTCGCTTGGCCGCGTGATCGTAGAAGCAAGGCCCCATGAGCAAAGCGCGGCGCAGGACCGGGCGCGGAGAAACCGCGCGCTGGACCACTCTCCCAGAAGACGAACTTCTGGAGATCCCTCTGAAGGACTTGAAGGTCCGTCTAGACCGCACCTGGCTGGCCGATTGCCTCAAAAACCTCAACGCGGAGCTGCGCAAACGCGGGATTTTGGTCAAAGTTCACGGTTGGGTGTCCGATGAGTGGTTCAGCGCGCCTGAAACGCCGGGCATCGCGTTCCCGTTCTACCTTGCGCATCCGCGGCTAAAACGGCTCGAGCGCAAGATGATGTTCGAGGTTGAGGGCGGCACGCGGCGCGAGTGCATGCAATTGCTGAGGCACGAGGCCGGCCACGTGGTCGAGTACGCATTCGCTCTCCACAAGCGCAAACGCTTCCAGCGCCTCTTCGGCCGCGCCGGCGATCCCTACCCCAACCATTACCGACCCGATCCAAGCAGCAAGAAGCATGTGCAGCATTTGCGGCGCTGGTACGCACAATGCCACCCGGACGAAGACTTTGCGGAGACGTTTGCCGTCTGGATAACGCCGCGATCGGGGTGGAAGAAGCGCTATGCCGAATGGCCGAAAGCGCGGGAAAAGCTTGAATACATCGACGAACTGATGGCTGAAATCGCTGGCGCCAAGCCGCTTTCGCAAAAACGTTTTGAAGTCGATCCAGTGTCGAAGCTTAAGGGCACGCTCGGCGATCACTACGCTGCCAAGCGAGAACGCTACGCCATCGAAACGCCCACAGTTTTCGATCGCGAACTCCGAAAGATGTTTCCGGAAAACGCGCGAAAGATGAACGCGCCGCAAGCAAGTTCAATCATTCGTAAGAATCGAGCGAGGATTATCCGGGCGGTGGCGAAAGGGACGGGCGAGTTTCCACTCGCGCTCAATGCGGCGATCGATGACATGATCACTCGCAGCAAAGCGCTGAAACTACGTTCGCCTCGCGCGGAACAAACAGTGCGGGCAGACATAACGGCGATGCTGAGTTCAAAAGCGATCCATTCGCACTACCTGACAACACGGCGCCATTGGTTTGCCGTATGAAAAACTTGCGCGTCCTCGTTATTTGCCGGCCGGATCAGCTGCCGCCGGACTCATTAGAGGGCCTGAGCGAGAAAGAAATCTACGCCTGCAAAACTGAGTGGGACGTCTTCACCACACTGCGCGCCAGCGGCCACGAAGTGCAGGGCCTCGGCATGCAGTTCGACCTCACGCCGCTGCGTGATGCGGCCGATGAATTCAAGCCGGACATCGTCTTCAACCTACTCGATCAGTTCCACGGCGACACGCTCTACTGCCAGCACGTCGCGAGCTTCTTGGAGCTCCTGAAGATCCCCTACACTGGCTGTGGCCCGCGTGGGCAAATGCTGTCGCAGGGCAAAGATCTCTCCAAGAAGATCATGAAGTATCACAACATCCCGACGCCGGCGTTCGTCGTGGTGCCGATCGGGCGCAAGGCCAAGCGGCCAAAGCGGCTCAAGTTTCCGCTGATCGTAAAGAGCGCGACGGAGGACGCCTCGGCGGGCATTTCGCAAAACTCAGTCGTCGATACCGATGAGAAGCTCGAGGAGCGCGTGGCGTTCATTCACGATCGCATCGGCACGGCGGCGATCGTCGAACAATATATCGATGGGCGCGAAATTTATGTCGGCGTGCTCGGCAATGATCGCCTGACGGCGCTGCCAATCTGGGAGCTGAAATTTACGGCGCTCGCGGCCGGCGCACTGCCGATCGCAACAGAGCACGTGAAGCACAACGTCGAATATCAAAAGAAACGCGGCGTCGTGGATGGTCCGGCCGAAGATTTGAGCCCCGCACTGACCAACAAAATCCGCGACATGGTCAAACGCTGCTGCCGCGTGCTCGAGATCGACGGTTACGCGCGCATCGACTTCAGGCTCGATGCGAAAGGCACGCCCTATTTCATCGAAGCGAACCCGAACCCGGAAATCGCATCGAGTGAAGAGCTTGCACAATCGGCGCTGCACGACGGCATTAGCTACGCTGATCTGCTAAACCGCATCCTGCAGCTTGGACTGCAACGCGCCGGCAAAGAGGTGGTCTACGTGGAGCGCCCTAGCCTGCGCCCCCAGCGCCGCGCGGTGATGATGGCTGAAGCCACGATCGCGCGAGAATAACGAGCGCGGTCAATATGGAACGCCGGCGTCCCGCCGGCATTTTTGCGCTGTTGTTTGTGGTTGAGACGCCGTTCGCACTTCAATCGGCATTGTTTCGTGCAGGCCGGCGGGACGCCGGCGCTCCATATTGACTGCGCTACGCGCCGCTGCGCCCGCGCAAGCCTTCGCCACGGCCGCAGCGGATCGCTTCTTTGGGCGTGACGATCCAATCCAGGTGCGCGTCGTGGGGGCCGGTTGGCACCGTGCCCATCTCTTGTTCAGCGTAAGCAACGCCAACTGCGATCGCGCCGTGCGCGCGGTAAAGCGAGATGATGCGATCGTAGTGACCGCCGCCCTGCCCGAGACGCCGGCCAGCGCGATCAAACGCAAGCAACGGCACGATAAAAAGACGCGGCGAAAGGTCAGCGCTGGTCGCGGGCGGCGATGGCACACCGAACGCGTCTGCAGAGAGTATCTCATTGCCACGCCACGCAAGGAAGCGCGCCGGGCCGTTGCGGCTCTCCATGCGCGGCAGTGCGACGGTACGACCAGCTCTGGCGAGCGCTGCGAGCAGCGGGCGGCAATCAATCTCACCGCCCACCGGCCAGTAGCCTGCGACAGGCGAGAGCGTCGCCAACTCTAGTGGAAAGTTCTCGATCAGCTTCAGCGGCGCGTCGCGTGGTTCGACGGCTTTGCGCTCAGCGCGCATCAGCATGCGCGCATCGGCTTTTTCAGCTTCGAGATCGATCGAGGTCATCTCTACACCCATCCCCGGATGCGAGCACAGCGAGCAGTCCGGGGCCCATAAACACTACTGGCGCCGCGTACTCTCAAACAGTCGTGTTTATGGGTCCCGGGCTCTCGGCTAACGCCGAGCCCCGGGAATGGGTGGGGTTTCATTCGCAAACAAAGTGGTTGGGCGGCACCACATACGCCGTAAGGATTGCTCATCCTCTCGAACCCTAACAAGTTAGGTGGGCGCCAGGTGCTGCAGACCACGGTCCGCGACAGAGCCAGCTCCCTAGAGAGATGATACGGTCCCTGGGATGAAAGCGCCTCTCGAACGCCGCAGAAACCGCCCGACGTGAACCTAGTGCGTGGGAGCGTTGTTCTCAAGCTCTGCCTTGCGCAACACGAAGCGCGCTGACCCGCCCGCGATCCGGCGTATCCGGCGGCTCAGGCGTTTGCGCTTCAAGTTGGGCCTCGACCAGCATGTCCGTCAGCCGCTCGATCTCGCAGCGGGCGCGGGCTAACGCCGCGCTGGTTGCTTGCGCTTCATCGATCAGACCGAGCGATGTCAACACAAGCCGCCGCATAGCGCTGGTATCACCGCTGAAGGCCTGCAAACGCGCGTCGAGCGCCTTGGCGAGGTCCTCCAGGCGGCGCTCATCGCAGTCCGCGCATTCAATGGCGTAGTCCTGACCGAGGATTTTGATCGTGGCTTGCATCAGCGAAGCGCCTCCTTGGCGGCTGCGTTCAAAGCTTTGACGGGCGCGACAAGCGCTGCCGCCGACGCATCAGCATCGGCGCTTTCGGTGGCGTCGAGCGCGGCTTCCACCGCATCCAGCGCCTCGGAGAGGGAATCGCTCGCCATTGCGACGAATTGTTACGTCCGTGATCGATTCGATGGAAGGCTGAGTTGCTGTTCCAGGCGTGGACGCAAGCGCGCTTTGCAGTTAATCGAAAGCCACCAAATTCTAGTGTTTTTCCGGGAGCGATATCCATGAGCGTGAAGGTTGCCATCAACGGGTTCGGACGCATTGGCCGGAACGTTCTGCGCGCGATCTATGAATCTGGCCGCACGGACATCGAGGTGGTGGCGATCAACGATCTGGGCCCGGTGGCGACCAACGCTCACCTGCTCCGCTTCGACAGCGTCCACGGCCGTTTCCCAGGCGAAGTGAAGTCGGGCGAAGATTGGATCGATATCGGTCGCGGCAAGATCAAGGTCACGGCGGTGAAGAACCCGGCCGAGCTGCCGCACAAGGATTTGGGCGTGGCGATCGCGCTTGAGTGCACGGGCATCTTCACGGCGCGCGATAAGGCAGCTCTCCACCTTGAAGGCGGCGCCAAGCGCGTTATCGTTTCGGCGCCGGCGGATGGCGCGGACTACACGGTTGTGTATGGCGTGAACCACCAAGGGCTGACGAAGGATCACGTCGTGATCTCGAACGCTTCGTGCACGACGAACTGCTTGGCTCCGGTGGCGAAGGTTCTGCATGACGCGATCGGCATCGATCACGGCATGATGACGACGATCCACAGCTACACCGGCGACCAGCCGACTTTAGATACGCTGCACAAGGATTTGTACCGAGGCCGCGCTGCGGCTTTGAACATGATTCCGACGAGCACCGGCGCTGCGAAAGCCATCGGCCTGGTGATCCCTGATTTGAAGGGCAAGCTCGACGGCATCTCGATCCGCGTGCCGACGCCGAACGTCTCGGTTGTGGACTTCAAGTTCGTGGCGAAGAAGGCCACGACCAAGGAAGAGATCAATGCAGCGATCAAATCGGCCGCCGATGGCGCGCTGAAGGGCATTCTCGGCTACACCGATGCGCCGAATGTCTCCATGGACTTCAACCACGATGCGCGCTCGTCAATCTTCCACAACGACCAAACCAAGGTGATGGAAGGCAAGTTCTGCTCGGTGCTCAGCTGGTACGACAACGAGTGGGGCTTCTCGAACCGCATGGCCGACACGGCCGTGGCGCTGGCGAAGACGATTTAGGCTATGCAGTCCCCTCTCCCTTCGGGGAGAGGGCTAGGGTGAGGGGGCGACCGTGAGCGCGGCGTTTGCACTACTCGTGGCGGCCCTCGGCGTGTTTTGGCTGAGCACGAGGCAATTTAAGCAACCCTGGCGGTTCTTGATTTGGCTTTTTGGCGCGATCTTACTCGCGCTCTCAATTTGGCAGCTAACAAGTGCTCATGATCACTTTGGACTGTTTCGCGCGCTAACAGACGCGTGGGAACATCGCGACGATCCTGCGGATAGCGTCTTGATCCAAGCACTTTCGCGCAATGCTTCATCGGTCGCCGGGTTCATACCTCAACTACTAGACATCTTCGTCATTGTCGCGGCGGTGATTGGCGCTGCCGCCCTGCTCGCGTTCACCCGAGGCGAACAGCTGGAGCGCGCTCTTCGTCCGTCGATCTTCGTGCTTTGGGGATTCATGGGTGGAGCAGTCACCGCACTGGCGGTCGTCGCAATTGGCTTTGGCGGTCAAGTCCGCCAGCGCGGCTATTTCGGGCAACTAACGGATCGCGACGTCCATGACGGCGACACGTTTTGGATCGGCGAAATGCCTCTTCGTCTTTGGGGCGTCGATGCACCCGAACTGACGCAAGTTTGCGTTGGTGTGGACGATTGTGGTGAAGCAGCGCGACAGCGGCTTTTAGATATCGTGGGTGACGGGCTGCTCCAGTGCGTTCAAAAACAAAGAGACAGCGGATCATATGTCGAATCGTTTGGTCGACCGCTTGTTCAATGTTGGGTTCGTAGGCAGGGCGGGCCTAAATTCGATCTGGGACGCGCTCTCATCGAACAAGGCTACGCAATCCAATACGAACGCGATCCTTCGTTTGGTTACTCGGGCGCCGAGGCAAGGGGTCAGGGGCTCGGCGTAATGTCGGGCTGTTCCTTGGCGCCTGAAGTCTGGCGAAGAAATCGATCCGCGAGAAATGAGTTCATCCAAACGCAGGTCGTACCGCAAGGCGCGGCGGCGATGGGGCGTTGTGCAACTTGACCAGATCAACAGTTATGCAGGCGCCTGTTTGTTGGAACGCCCCTCACCCCCTGCCCCCCCTCCGCAAGGGAGAAGCCGCTCAATGAAGCTCCGCCTCCCTCACCTCACGCCTGTCGCCAAAGGCCAGCTCTGGGGCATGGGCGTTGGCCTTGGCACGGCGCTGCTTGCGGTTGAGCACACGCAGGTCGGCTATCGCATCTTTTTCGTCGGCGCGGCGGCGGCTTGGGTGGCGAGCGAATATTTTCTCGCGCGCCGTCTCGTCGGCGCCGACGCCAAGACGCTGACGTTCGCGGTGCTGAGCGGCATCGCGATCCCGTGGACGGGGTTCCTGATCGCGTACGGTCTCAACGCCATCGCGCCATGAGTGCGTCGCGCCGCCCTTCGACAGGCTCAGGGTGACGCGAATGATGGAGCGGCGATGCTCCCCTCGGCGTCTGCCTGAGCTTGTCGAAGGCGACGCCCGCTCCGCTGCTACGCCAACAGGTTGAGAACTACAGCGTTAACGCAGCGCCTATGCGCCAATCGCGCTCATGCGCGCACTGCGTCACTATCACAGCTTCAAAAATGCGGTGTCGGAGCTCTCCTTCGCGCTCGCAGCATTCGCCTGCGGCCTTTTCGACGCGCCGGTCTGGCTGACGGCACTAGCCGCAGTCAGCATGCTGGCCTATTGGACCGTCACGCGGAATTCGGTGCTCAACCGATTGCGCGGCGCGACGTGGGCGACGGTTATGACCCTCGGCTTCGTCACGATCATTTCCATACAGGTCGGCGCCTATTGGCTCGGCCTAGTCGCCGGGGAAATTATCTAACTCATGACCAAGCTTTCGATGCACGCCGTGAGCGCGCCTATTTTCGTGCGCATGCTCAACAATCTGTCGTCCATTCTGACGAGCGCGGAAAAGCAGGCGAAGGTGAAGGGCTATGATCCGGGCGTATTGCTGAACTCGCGCCTGGCGCCGGATATGTTTCCGCTGACGCGCCAAGTGCAGATCGCAACCGATCACGCCAAGGGCTGCGTTGCGCGTTTGGCCGGCAAGCAAATCGAGCCGATCGAGGACACCGAAACATCGTTCGCGGATCTGCAAGCACGGATCAGGAAAGTGCTAGCTATCGTTGAAGGCTACACGCCTGAGCAATTCGACGGCGCTGAAGCCCGCGAGATCACGATCAAGATTCCGAACATGGACCTAAAGTTCTCGGGCCTCGACTACGTGACCCAGTGGGCGATGCCGAATTTCTATTTCCATTGCGTGACGGCCTACGACATCTTGCGCGCTAACGGCATCGAGTTGGGCAAAAAGGACTTCCTGATCGGTTGAGCCGTGCAGAGACGTCCCAATATTGGCTCCGCCGCATCTGACCTCGCGTTCGCGCTGCTGGCGTTGATCGCGGGTTGGGTCGGGCTATCTTTGGTTTTCCCAACCCTGGTGCTCGTTTGTGCGCTGGTTTCATGGGGCTGGACACGGCGGCAGCCTTTGGCGGCGTTGCCACTAAAGCGGCGGTTAATCCAGGGCGCGATTTCGGTAACGATGATTGCCGTGGTGGTGGCGCTCGCCTATTGGATCGGCCTCGGACTTGGAGGACACACTTGAGCTTTCGCCGGATTGAAGATGCACCGTCAGGCAAAACCGCTTTAGTGCGCGTCGATTTCAACGTGCCCATGCAAGACGGCGCAGTGAGCGATGACACGCGCCTGCGCGCGGCGTTGCCGACGATCAAGGCGTTGCAGGCCAAAGGTTGCAAGGTGGCGCTGCTGGCGCACTTCGATCGGCCGAAGGGCGAGCGCGTGCCGGAGATGTCGCTGAAACCTGTGGCCGCGCCGCTCGCAAGCCTGCTCGGCGCAGACGTGGCGTTTGCTGATGATTGCGTTGGCGCGGCGCCGAAAGCTGCGATCGATGCGTTGCCGGCAGGCGGCGTGATCTTGTTGGAAAACACGCGCTATCACGCTGGCGAAGAAACGAACGATCCAGAACTCGCGAAGCAAATTGCGGCGCTAGGCGATTTCTACGTCAACGATGCGTTCTCTGCCGCGCACCGCGCGCATGCATCGACCGAAGGTTTGGCGCACCTGCTGCCGGCCTATGCTGGCAAGCAGATGGAGCGCGAACTCGATGCGCTAGAGGCGGCACTCGGGTCACCGAAGCGGCCGGTGCTGGGGATTGTCGGCGGCTCGAAGGTTTCGACCAAGATCGATTTGCTGAAGAACCTTGTAGCCAAGCTCGATTGCTTGGCGATCGGCGGCGGCATGGCGAATACGTTCCTATATGCGCAGGGCTACGAAGTCGGCGCCTCGTATTGCGAGAAGGATCAAGCAGAAACAGCGCGGGCGATCATAGAAGCCGCCAAAGCGGCGGGTTGCGAATTGCTCCTGCCGGTCGACACGATCGTTTCCATCCGCATGGAGCATGGTGCGCCGGTATTTACACGCCCGCTTGGTGAGCTCGACGCGGACGAGCGAATTCTCGATGCGGGGCCAGAGACAGTGAAACGCCTGCTCGCGGCGATGGATCAGAGCGCGACGCTGATATGGAACGGACCGCTCGGGGTGTTCGAAGTACCGCCGTTCGATGCGGCGACGGTGGCGGCGGCCAAGCATGCTGCGGCGCTTGCAAAAAGTGGCAAGCTGGTCGCGGTCGCTGGCGGCGGCGATACGGTCGCGGCGCTGAACCATGCCGGCGTCTCTGACGATTTTACATTCGTGAGCACCGCCGGTGGCGCGTTTCTCGAATGGATGGAAGGCAAGCCACTGCCAGGTGTGGAAGCGCTGAAGCGCTAGGAGAAAAATCATGACGTCACTGCAAGACATTCAGCTGAAGCGCATCGATGGCGGCGTCGATACGTTGGCGGCGCATCGCGGAAAGGTGCTGCTCATCGTCAATGTCGCGTCAAAGTGCGGATTGACGCCGCAATATGCTGGCCTCGAAAAGCTTTACGAAGACAAGCGTGCGTCAGGCCTCGACGTGATGGGCTTTCCGGCGAACAACTTTCTCGGCCAAGAGCCAGGCAGCGACGCCGAGATCGCGGACTTTTGCAAATCGACGTTCGATGTGAATTTTCCGATGTTCTCGAAGATCTCGGTCGCTGGCGCCGATCAGCATCCGCTCTATGCGGCGCTCATCGCTGCGCAACCTGCCGCGACCGGCGAGGGCCCATTTCGTGAGCGGCTCGCGAGCAAGAACCTCGCCGGCGCCGCACCGGATGTGCTCTGGAACTTCGAGAAGTTTGTCGTCGGCCGGAACGGTGACGTCGTCGCTCGCTTCTCGCCGGACGTGGCGGCGGACGATCCGCGTTTGGTTTCGGTGCTGGACGCTGAGTTGGCCAAAGCCGCTTGAGACGTCGGATAGTTAAAAGTAAATCGCGGTGAATCCGGCCCTTCGCGGGCCGGATAACTGCCTTGCTGCGATACTTTTTCCCCATGTCCCTGCCCGCCGTGGCGTTTTTGCGAAGGCTGGGTTAGACACCGGCCATCCAATCAATCACAGGGCGGAAGACGTGAATCTTGAGGCATTGAACAAAGTCGCGGACGCCATGGTGCAGCCGGGCAAAGGCATCCTAGCGGCCGACGAATCCACCGGCACGATGGGCAAGCGGATGGAAGCGATCGGCGTGGAGAACTCCGCCGACAACCGCCGCGACTACCGCGAGATGATGTTCAGCGCCAAGGAAGCGATGGGCTACGTCTCTGGCGTCATTCTCTATGACGAGACGATCTGGCAGGACGCCAAGGATGGCACGCCACTGGTGAAGAAGATCACGGATGCGGGCTCGCTTCCGGGTATCAAGGTTGATGAAGGCACGCGGCCCTTGCATGGCGCAAAGCCCGGCGAGCTGATTACGACGGGTCTCGACGGACTCTCGAAGCGCCTGCCGAAATATCACGAGCGCGGCGCCCGCTTTGCGAAATGGCGCGCGGTGATCGATCCGACGAACATCTCCTATGCTGGCCTCCTCGCCAATGCACACGCGCTGGCGCGCTATGCGAACCTCTGCCAAGAGTTCGACATTGTGCCGATCGTTGAGCCGGAAGTGCTGATGGACGGCGATAACGACATCGACACCACGTACGCGGTGACGGAGTGGGTGCTGAAGGAAACCTTCCAACAGCTCTACTTCATGAACGTGAAGCTCGAAGGCATCGTGCTGAAGCCGAACATGATCTTGCCGGGCAAGAAGGCGGCAAAGCAGGCCTCGGTCGATGAAGTCGCGCAGAAGACGATCAAATGCCTGATGGCTTGTGTGCCGGCAGCGGTGCCAGGCATCGCCTATCTCTCAGGCGGCCAATCGGATGAGCTTGCGACGGCGCACCTCTCACGCATGAACGAGATTGGCGGCTTCCCGTGGCAGATGACGTTTAGCTACGGACGCGCACTGCAAGCTGCGCCACAAAAAGCCTGGAGCGGCAAAGCAGAAAACATCGCCGCTGGTCAGGCCGCTTTCCTGCACCGCGCGCGCATGAACGGCCTCGCGAGCCAAGGTAAGTGGAACGAAATTCTTGAGCGCCAGCACGCAGCGTAAACAAGAACGCGCTCGCGCTTAACTACGAATACTTCGAAAATAGCCGGGATATTAATCCATCCCGGCTATTTTGTTGCCCAAGTACGCGGGAGTGGCGGCTCGTGAATTTGGTTTCTTTCCTGTTCGGATTTAGCGGGCGTATCAATCGCCTGCAGTATTGGCTCGGCTGCATGGGCGCTGGCTTCGGCGGCGCTGTGCTGCTCTTGATGCTTGGCGTTCTGACGATGCCCGCTGGCGGCGCACCGAAGACCGGCGCGGACGCAATGCTGCTGCTACCATCCATGGGCGTAACGTTCGGCGTTCCCCTCATCTTCATGGGATGGATCGGGTCGGCGCTGCAAACCAAGCGCTTCCATGATCGCGGTCGCAGCGGACTTTGGGCACTGCTGCCATTCGTCCCGCTGACGATGATCGTCATCACGGTGGTCAGCGGCGCCGCCACCAACGCCAGCATTGAGCATGTGCTCTCCTCGGCCGGCATGTGGTTTGGGCTATTGCAGCTGGTGAACCTTTTCATGTTCGTCGATCTTGGCTGCATGCCCAGCAAGGCGGAGCCAAACAAGTACGGCAATCCGCCGGGCGGCGGGTTCAGCGGCGGCGCTCCCATGGGCGGGGCGCCTGCTCCCGGATATTCGGCGCCAGCAAAGACGCAATCGATCCCGGGAATGGGCTCCTCCAAACCGGCTCCTGCAATAGGCTCGTCGCTGAGCAACGCCGAAAGCGCGATTGAGCGCGCGATCGCAGCGCAGAGCAAACAAGCGCAGGCGGCGGCGCAGCGTCCGGCCGCAGCAGCGCGCGTTGGTGCTCAACCGGCTGTGGGCTTGCGTCCCGCCACCCCAGGCACGTTTGGCCGCAAGGTGACGCAGTAGCGCTGACGCGCTAGGACGCTGCCATGCGTTGCCGTCTCTATCTGATCACGCCGCCGAAGCTTGAGCTTGAGCATTTCTCACGCGCGCTGGGGGATGCGTTGAGCGGCGGCGACGTCGCGAGCGTGCAATTGCGCCTGAAGGACATCACAGATGACGAGGTGCTGCGCATCGGTGCGGCGCTGAAGCCAATCGTGCAAGCCGCCGGCGCGGCTTTCATCGTCAACGATCGGCCAGACCTTGCGGCGCACCTCGATGCGGACGGCGTGCATGTCGGCCAAGGCGATGCATCGTACGCGGAAGCACGGCGGCTGATGGGCAACGAGCGCATCGTCGGCGTGACCTGTCACGACTCGCGCGATCTGGCTTACGACGCGGCGGCAGCCGGCGCGGACTATGTCGCGTTCGGCGCCTTCTATCCGACGGACACCAAAGAGACGTCGCATTGGGCCGAGGCTGAGCTTCTGAGCATCTGGCAGGAAAGCATGGAGACGCCGTGCGTCGCCATTGGCGGCATCACGGCTGAGAACGCCGAGCCGCTGGTGCGCGCGGGCGCGGACTTTCTGGCGGTGTCAGCCGGGGTTTGGGCGCACCCGGAAGGACCGCGCGCGGCGGTGGCGGCATTCAACGTTCTGTTTGGTCGCTTGGAGGCGTAAGCTCGCGGCTCAATTAGGAGCTCCCGATGTCGAACACCGAAGATGTGCTGAACGCTCTGCGCGCTGAGGCGCGCAAACGTGCCGAGCCGGAAGCTGCAATTGCGCCCCGCTCTTGGGGCGAACGCGCAGCGGATACCATCGCGAGCGTCGTTGGCTCGTGGAAGTTCATCGTCATCCAAAGCGCCTTGCTGGCGGCGTGGATAGTGTTCAACGCCGTGAGCGCCGAGCGCGTCGATCCCTACCCATTCATTCTGCTAAATCTTCTGCTCTCGTTCCAGGCGGCCTACACAGCGCCCATCATCATGATGAGCCAGAACCGGCAGTCGGACATCGACCGCCGTCGCAACGTTGAAGACTTCAACATCAATTGCAAAGCCGAGCTGGAGATCGAGACGTTGCACGAAAAGATCGATCTCCTGCGCGAGCGCGAGATTGCCAACCTTACCGCCGCAGTCGATCGATTGACGAAGCTCTTGGAGGAAAAGCGCGGCTGACGTGCGCGTGAACTTGCGGGCTGACCACGAGAGGCGCAGGCTTGGTAGATGGCGGACGACAACCCACCCCCACCGATCCTGCAGCTGACGCCGCTCAACCCGGATTTCCGCGACGATCCGCACGCGATCTACAGGCGCTTGCGCGAGTCTCATGGCGTCTATCGCGATGACATGGCTGGCTCGAACATCATCACGCGCTATAAGATTGTACGTGAGACACTGAACGACCGCACGATGCTGCGCGGGCCGGACAAAGTTGATCCGCCGGGGCCGTTCACGCAGCGCTTGGTCGAAAGTTTCGAGCGCGACCCTGAGACTGGCAAACCCTACACCAATTCCATTTTGCTCATGGATGAGCCGCACCATTCGCGCGTGCGTCCGCCAATCGCAAAAGTGCTCTATGCGCGCGCGGCCAAATGCAAGCCGCTGGTCGATGAGATCATCGATGAAAAGTTCGATGCCGTTGAACCGAAAGGCGGCTTCGATCTGTTAAATGAGTTCGCCATTCCGCTGCCGATTGATGTGATCGGCGCAATTCTCGGTGTCGACACCGAACGCCGCGCGGAATTCCGAGAATGGTCCGAAGGCGTGATCCAAGTACTGAATCCTTTTCGCACGCCAGAGCAAACAGAGTACCTGCAGCGATCGGGCGAAGCGATCCGTGGGTATTTCGAAAGCCAGATCGCGACGCGGCGAGCGAAGCCGCAAGATGATTTGATCACCGACGTTGTGCAGTTGCAGGCTGCGGGCGCTGAGCTGACGGACGCTGAGATTATCTCCAACCTGATCGGCCTTTTGGTCGGCGGCAATCTCACCACCAGCGATCTCATCGGCAACGGCGTCTATGCGCTGCTGACTCACCCGGCAGAATTAGCGAAGTTGAAGGCCGATCCTTCCATCGTGCCGCAGGTGGTCGAAGAGGTGCTGCGCTATGATGGACCGGTGGACATCACCGCACGCGTGACCCCGCGCGAGATGGAGATTGGCGGCTGCCCAATGGCGGCGCGGCAATCGGTGATCACGCTGCTGCGCTCAGCGAACCACGATCCTGAGACGTTTGAAAATCCAGACGCATTCGATGTGTCGCGCAAACCCGGCCCGCACGTCGCGTTCGGCGGCGGCTCACACATTTGCATCGGCGCACCTTTGGCGCGGATCGAAGCGCAGGCCGCGCTCTCGAAACTGTTTCAACGCTTTCCCAATTTGCGTTTGGCGCGGCCAGACGAGAAGCCGGAAAAACGCACGCTGCCATTCTTCAACGGCATCCAGCGACTGGACGTGCTGATCTAAACGTCCTGACTCCAATTGGAGGCGCGGACGGCGGCAAGATGGCGCTCGAACACGAGCTTCTCCAGGTCATCGCCGTCACCCGGGAGAAAGGCATGCTTTTGCCAATAGCCGCGCCCGGGACGGCCAGTATCTTTGCTCACCACCAAAACGTCCAACGGCGGCTCACGGCGGCGGCGGCACTGTTCGGCGATGGCGTCGAGCGCCCCCCAAAGTGAGTGCTGATCGAACTCACCAATGTGCAGCTCCTCCTCCTTTGCGGCGGCACGCAGCGCATCCTCCGTTTCCTTGTAGGTAAACGGCGCACCGCCGGAGAGTGCGCGATCTACAAGCAACGCGCGGATCAGATCGACCATCGCCTCTTTCTGACCGCCGGCGCGCAAGCGCGCGTTGCGCGCGAGGTTCTTCTTGCCGGTCAGGAGACCAAGGCGCAGCAGCACCTTCTGAACTTCAGGATGATCGGGCGTACCGTCCCATTGCGTGAGATCAGCAGATTGCAGCGCGTCGAACGGCGGGATCAATGCGCACGGATGGATGGTCACCGGCACGAGGATGCCGCGCTCCATGCCGATCGTGGCTTCGCGGATGACCCAGTGCGAGGAGACCGCAGCGAAGCTCCAGCAGACAATAACGGCTCTCGCCTTCTCGACCTGTTCGAGAATGCGCGCCTCCCACTCCATGCCGACTTCGATACCAGCGTCGAACCAGACCGGCACGTCGAGATCGAGCAACAGAGTGTAAAGCGCCTCGACGCGAGCTTTGTCCTCGCGCTTGTAAGATATGAAAACGTCGCTCATGGGTTCCTCCACCGCCCATCCCCGGATGCGAGCGCAGCGAGCAGTCCGGGGCCCATAAACACAACTACCGAAACCTACTCGCGAAGAATCGCGTTTATGGGTCCCGGGCTCTTCGCTACGCGAAGCCCCGAGAATAGGTGATAGGCGGATTCGCTTTACTTCGGCGTTCGAGATTGCCGAGCGACCCATGCGTAGCTGAGGAAGAGCAACACGCCGAATAGCGCAGCCCCGATCCAGCGTGACGTCGCCGCGAAATCCTCACCGACAACCGCGATGGGCGATGCGTTGCCAGTCGCTACAATCAAACCGGCATTGAGAATGCCGAGTAGGCTCTCGCCAACGATCAGCCCCGATGCGAGCAGAATGCCGAAGCGTTTCGCCATCTCGGCGTTCTCGCGCTTCGAGACGGCGCGATCATAGAGCCAACCGATAATGGCGCCGAAGATGACCGGCTGCGTCGTGTCCATGGGCAGATACATGCCGATGCCGACGGCTAGCGGCGGAATGCGCATGGCTTTGAAGAAGCCAAGGATTTCATCAAAGAAGCACAGCGCGACGCCGATGGAGGCGCCGATGCCGATCAAGTCCCAGCGGAGTTCAGCGTTGAGAACGCCGCGCGCGAGCGTGGAGATGAGCGTCGCTTGCGGCGCGCCCAGCGGTTCGGCGGCGATGGCGTCGCGGTTGGGGTCGCCGGGGAAGCCGTAGGCGTGGTTCAGAAGATCAAGCACCGGGCCGATGATCAGCGCGCCGGCGATAACGCCGACGATGAGCGCGATTTGCTGGCGCCACGGCGAGGCGCCGACGAGTTGGCCTGTCTTCAAGTCCTGCAAATTGTCATTGGAGATGGTGGCGATCGAAAACACCATCGCCACTGCAAAGAGCGCAAAGGCGATGAGCGCATCCGTCGCCCCTTCCCCCAGCACAGGCTGCGCGAAGGCGGCGAGCAGCAGCGAGCCGATGACGATCGCGAGAATGCCGATGCCAGACACGGGGCTATTCGAAGCGCCGATGAGGCCGGCCATGTAGCCAGCAACGGTCGCGATGAAGGCGCCGACGATGACGGTGAACGCAACGCCGCCGAACACGAGCGGCCACGTGTACGGCTGCAGCGTGGGCGCCGCTTGAATGAAGAGGAACAGCAGCACGCCAATCGCGGTTAGGCAGACGAGGCTCAACAGCACGATTGTGCCCATACCCAGATCGCGATCGTCGTGCGCGCCGGTTTTGGCGGCTTTTCCAGCGGCCATGGTGTCAGCGATGCCCTTCGCAACCGGGCCGACGAGCTTCACCAAACTCCAAATCGCGGCGACGCCAATCGTGCCAGCGCCAATGAAGCGCACTTCGCTGCGGAAAATGGTTTCGGCGATTTCAGTGATATCGCCTGGCATGCCGGCCGTCAGATACGGCATCAACACGGCCCACGAGATCAGCAGACCCACCAACATGGCGATGCCGACCGAGATGCCCACAAGGTGACCCGCGCCAACGAGCGCGAGCGAAAAGCCGACCGTGATGCCACTAACGCCGGAGCCGACGCGGAAGAAGCTCGCGACGGTTGCGGCGGCGAGTCCCATGAAGCTCACGATCTGCGCACCGGCGGCAATGAGCGCGCCATAGAGAATAATGAGCGGACCCTTCGTGCGTTCGAGCACGTTCGCCGGCGCTTCATCGCCCCTCGCGCCGACTTTCAAAACTTCAGCGGCGGCGACGCCTTCGGGAAACGGCAGCGTTGAATTCACGACAAGCGCACGGCGCAGCGGAATCGAGAACAGCACGCCGAGTGTGCCGCCGAGCGCGCAAATGAAGAATGTCGTCACGAAGTCGAAGCCGCGCCAATAGCCGATCATGACAAGGCCAGGCAGCACGAAGATGATGGCCGAGAGCGTGCCGCCAGCGGAGCCGACGGTCTGGACGATGTTGTTTTCGCGGATGGTGCCAGTGTTGAAGAGCCGGAAGATGCCCATCGAAATCACAGCGGCGGGGATCGACGAGGCAATGGTGATGCCGACACGAAGGCCGAGATAGACATTGGCCGCCGTAAAGACGATGGCGATCGCCGCGCCAAGGATTAACGCGCGAAGGCTCAGTTCTTTGTCCAGCATTGGGTCGTCCCCTTTTGGGGTCGTTATAGCCTGCGTCGCGGCTCGATCGAGGATTTGCGACCAACAACGTTTTCCGGACGTCGCGCACGCAGCGGACCGGGACCTAGGGGCCACAAGTTACGGAAACAGCGTCATTTTTCACCTCCCGGATCCCGTCTCGGCGCACGCTGCGCGTGCTTGGCCGGGAAGCGTGTCTCGGGCCTAGGAAAACGGGGCGAACTTGCCTACCTGTTCGGGCAATGACAGGAGCCCATTCCATGATCGGTTCGATCACCCGTCTCGATGAAGACGACGACACCAAAAACCCGGCGGACGGCCGCAATGCCCCAGACGTGATCGAAAAGGCGCTGTTCGAAGCGCGCGTCGTGATGCTGACGGGCGAAGTGAATGACATTCAAGCGCGCCGCGTCACGGAGCGCTTGTTCGCGCTTTCGGCGCAAAACGCCAATCCGATTACGTTCGTGATTTCCTCGCCCGGCGGCCACGTCGAGAGCGGCGACATGATCCATGACGTCATCAAGTTCATCAACGCGCCGGTGCGCATGCTCGGCACTGGCTGGGTCGCCAGCGCGGGCGCGCTGATCTACGCGGCGGCTGAGCGCGAAAACCGCTTCTGCCTGCCGAACACGCGCTTCCTGCTGCACGAACCGCGCGGCGGCGTTGGCGGCATGGCTTCGGACGTTGAAATCCAAGCGCGCGAGATTTTGCGGATGCGTGAGCGTCTGAACCAAATCTTTGCCACCGCAACCGGCCAGCCCGTCGAGAAGATCAAGCGCGACGTCGATCGCGATTACTGGATGCTGGCCGAAGAAGCGAAAGCCTACGGCCTCGTCGGCAAGATCGTGAATAGCCAGAGCGAAATTCGCTAGGCGGTTCGATGCACGAAAAATCGAGGCTCCAGCGAAAGCTGGAGCCCTTTTCCTTTGAGCTAGTGGCGCGGCTTCGTGAGCGCCACGCCCTTCAATCCGAACAACGCCTGCAGGGCGGAGTTGAGGGCGGCAGTGTAGGCTTCGACGCTGAGACGCTTGGTCGTAAGCACGCACCAGGCGCCCTGGTAAACGTAAGCGGCAAGCGGCCACCGTTTGGAATCCAGTTCCGGCATAGCTGGCACAATGCGCGCGAACAGAGCTGTTGATGCCTCCCGATCAAGCTCGGGGCTGGCGAGAAAGATTGTCTGTAGGCGGCCGCCGGCTTGGGTGATGAGATCGAGTTCCCATTGCACCCCCTCACCGTGATTGGGACACATAACAATAGCGCGTGACGCTCCTGCCAGGGCTCCCACCACATCCTGCCACTGCTCGCCAGCACCTTCGACAAAAACACGCGCCGCGCCGAGTGGCGGCGTAGGATCGCGCGGGTCGCCAATCGCTATGACGGGTCCATACGGCGAACCGTGTTCGAGCAAAATCTCATCGAGCGTGCGCGAGCGCCCGACACCGGCGGGCCAGCGGGCGAAGAAGTCGCCGCCCCGCGCGCGCAGCCGTGCTGCATCTTGATCGAAGGCACGAAGAAACACGATGGGCGCGCGCTCGTCCCAGTCGCGAACGTTTTGGTAAAGCTTGGTGGCGCGCTTGTCGGCCAAACGTGCGAGCAACGCGCCGGCGCCAACCAAGTTGAGCAACAGTAAAACCCCCATAGCGCCATAGGCGACGAGAGGGTTGAACGTCTCGGTCTGGTCCGGCTGCGAACCGATCATCGTCGGGAGCATCAACAACAAGACGAGACCGAGGTTGAGCACGGCGACGCCAAAATAGAGCACCGACGCCACACGTCGATTCTTCCCGACATAAGAGAGAAAGCTCGGCAAACCGAGATAGCGCCTGAATGAAGAGAGCGGACGCCAAGCTGACGGGCGCCAACCGCGAGTGGCGCGAAAGTCCTCGGCGCTAGTTGTGAACTGCCACCATCCGGCCCGCATCACTTCAAACGCCATGATCGCCGCGAACAAGCCGAACAGGCCGAACCAGAGTGCGTCGTTCAAGGGCATGGCCTGCGGATCGCTCGCAGTGCGCATGTCCAAGCCTGCCAGCCAACCAGCGGAATAGATCGCGCCCGTAGTAAAAAACAGCACGGCCACAACGCTGGCGACAAACAAGGCAAAGCCAACCACGCGCCGGTGCAGCACGTCGATGATCCCGCCCACGAGGGCGACAAAGATCACAACCGGCAGGACGAACAGCAGAAAAATTAGAGCAATGCCGAGCGGTGCGACGAGGACAGAGGCCCATCCGCCCTGCGCGACGGCGTAAAACGACGCTCCAACGGTGACGGTCAGAATGCCGAACACAGCGGCTACGACAAACGACGCGCTTAAGGCGCGCACGAAACGGAGTGGCACGTAGCCGGAGGCAGCTTTGTCCACACAACGTGCAATTGTCTGCATGACGCCTTCCTCACGCCAGCATACCCGCACGCGCCGTTGAGGACTAGCGCACCATCTCCGCGTGGTTCGTGCTGGAGATGCGCTCGGTCGCATTGAGCGAGGCACACAGGAAAACGCCGGCCCAGAGCGCGATAGAGAGAGCGCCAGCGAAGCGGCCGCGCACCGAAGGCGTGTCGGCGGCGTCGAGATTTACGAACGTGTGGAACGCCAACGCGTTGATCAGCCCAAGCAGGATGAGGCCCATCTTCGGCAAAAAGTACGTGTGAACACCCACGGCGATTGGATCGAACAACAGTAGCACGATGCCGCTGGCAAGCGCGACGAGCGCGCCGCCGATCGACCAGGGCAGCGCCAAGGTTGCGAGTTTGCGCAGGTTGATCTCGCGCATGACGCCGATGATGCGCAGATCAACGATCAATATCGAGCCGAGCAACACCGCCGCCGAGCACACGTGCGCAAACACGAACAGCCAGTCGAAATCCTCAAAGCGATAAAAGAAGACGCGTAGGTCTGTCGCGCTCAGCCACAGCAAGAACGCATCAAACGCCGGGACGCTGAAATCGCTGTATGGGTTCATTGCGCCGCCGGCTGGGCGTCCACAAGCGCGCGAAGCGCCGCCGCCTTTTCCTCGAACTGAACGTCGGTCGCGCGTGGCGGGTTCGGTGGGTTCAGAGGCTCAACGAAGGCGTGGAGTTCGGCGACGATGGAGGCAGCCTGCGCCAAACGCGGATCGCTCCCTTGATGGCCGGCGAGCACCGTCGACAGATAGAAGATGAAACCGCGCGCATCGTGATACTCGATCAAGCTGTCGATGCGGCCGCCGACGAGCGCGTTGCGATATTCCTGCGACGCGACGGTGCTGGTGTCGGCGGCGAGCCCGAGGATGAACGCGTCGGACGACCACTTTTCGGCAGGCACCAGATCGCGCGCGGCGCGGACCTTCGCGAGCGCGGCGTCGAACGCAGCGCGGAAGATCTCGGAATTGCCTCCGCTGACGGCGAGACCTTCAAGCGCAATGAGGTCGCGATCAAATTGCTGGCCGCCGCGATGGACGATCACGGGGATCATATCGCTGTAAAGCTCGCGCACCGGATGACCGAAGTGTGGGAGCGCGTTTTGCGTCTGCCCCGCTTCGATAAGTTCACGGCCAACTTGCATGTGCCCTTCGATAAGCGCGAGGCGCATGGCGAAATCAGCATCTTCGCGCGCGGCGTCAGCGGGCGCGGCGGGCGTCATGTCGTGCTCCGCTTCACGCGGGCCGCAGGCGGCGAGAAAGAGCGAGAGAGCGAGCGCAAGCGGGATGAGGATTTTCATGTGCGCCGCTCTACGCTTGTTGCGAATGATACGCAATTGACAGCACTTTGCGCAAGGTAGCGCGAGAGCCGGAGGCTTGAAGCGCTGCGTTTCGATATCGAATAGGCAAAGCACTCAGTCGGTGAAATTCGCCAAGCGCAGGTCATCGTGAACGCATCGTAATGGAACGACGCTTGTCAGACTATGTCGAAGGTCTGGTTCTGACAGAATAGCAAGGAAAGACGGGTGTTTTCGACTGTATTCATCGTTTGCGCGCCCCATTCTCGCCTTGTGGACAAGTAGAACACGCCTTGTGTCCGCACGTTGCTGCGAGCGGTTCACACCAACCTGATTTCATTCACCACGGCGCGTTCCAGCGCGCCGCGCGATGTAGAGAGACCAAATATGGCCGCTCGTTGGATCGGACTTACACGTTCGAGCAAAAATACTTCCCGCGTACGCGCTAAGGCGCACACGATGAAACAATCTCTGCACGCCCTCGGCGCTGGCGGCGTCCTGGTTCTCGCGGCAGCGATGAACTTCGCGCTTTATCCAGACGCGCTAGCTGCTGTTGTCAGTGGCGAACGGGCGATCATCGGATTCGTTCCGGGGGAACCTGCAGGGAACTCAATCTCCGAATCTCAGCCGGTTGTCGTCAATGAAAACGAAGTGCGTTTGCTCGCCGCGACCGTGTGGGGTGAGGCCCGCAGTGAGGGCGAAGACGGCATGCGCGCCGTGGCGCACGTCATGGTCAACCGCATCGGCGACCGCTTCGGCGAAGACCTCGCGACGGTGATCCTTTCGCCGAAGCAGTTCTCAGTTTGGAATCGCGGTGATCCGAACCGTCGCACCGTCGTGAATCTTGCCCGCGATGCTTCGGGCATCGCAACCGATCCAGAATGGGCGATGGCGGATCGCGTGGCGCGTGAAGTGCTGAGCGGCCAATCGCTTGATCCTACCGATGGCGCTCTCTTCTATCACACGCGTGCTGTGCGTCCGCGCTGGGCGCACGTTGGCCAGGGCCGGCAGGTGATTGGCCAGCACATCTTTTATGCTGACGTCCCCGATCCGGGCACGCGCGCAACGCCGCGCATGATCGACGTCGCTCAGTATCTAGGTCAGGCAATCTCTGGCGGCGAGCCGCGCACCGTCCGGACAGCCTCGCGCCGCGGTCCGCGCGCGGGGCGCGTCAACGGTGTGATCCAATATGCGTCGGCGACCGCTGCGGGCCAGCCGCTCCCGAGCGAAACCGCGCAAACCGTCGATGTGAATGCGGCGGCATCTCCGACCATCAATGGCGGGCCGGTCGTGACGCCCCCACCGGTCGACACGATCGCACCTTCGAGTGCAAGCGCACCGTAGGCCGACAGAGAAACTGTTCTCGATTGAAAGGCGCGGCGAAAGTCGCGCCTTTCTTTTTACGCCTAGAGCGGCTCGTCTTTCTTTTCGCCGTCGTAGTAGTCGAGGCGTTCGCCGATGCGCTGGATGAAGCGCTCGCCATCATGAAGCGCACGCACATTGATCTTGTTCGAGTCCGGATAGACACAAACTTCATTCGGCTCGTTGTCGCCGATCATGATGAAGCGAAAAGGCGTGTCGCCTTCGTTGATGAGGCAATGTCCTGCGCGCTGGCCCGCTGGAAACGCAACATAGTCACCGGCTTTGATCGTGTAGCGCTCGTCGCCCAGGCGCAGCGTCGCTTCGCCTTCGAGGCCGAGGATGTGCTCCTCTTCCGCTGCGTGATAGTGAAACGGGCAACTCTGCTTGCCTGGCGCAAGCTCTTCGACACTGATGCCGATCTTGCGCTTGTCAGCGCCGCGCGTGTCCGAAAGCACGCGGACACGCGATCCGTAGCGAACGCCGTCGCTCCATACGTCCCACGGCACGGAGTCGATCGCGATCGGGCCGCGCGGTTTTTCTTCACTCATCTCACGTCCACGTCTCTACAAAGTCGGCCAGGTTCGGCAGCCAGTCGACAAGACCGTGCAGCAGAATGACCAAGAGCAGAGACTTAGTGCGCGCGTAGATCAAGCCAAAGGTGAGCCCAATCGGCGAAAGCACGGCGATGGCGCCGTGTTCGGCTCGGGCAGAAGATGCGAAAACGGCGCGCGCTGGATGCGCACCCCGTTTTGTTGGTTCGATTGCGGCTGAGCCCTTAGTGGCTCTCGTTGCGCCAAACTTGCTTGTAGGCGAGGTAGAGAAGACCCGCGAGCACCGCCAAGAACGCGAGCACGACGACGCCTAGGCGTTTGCGTTGCTCCATGTGCGGATCGGCTGACCATTGCAGGAAAGTCGCGACGTCGGTTGCGTATTGGTCGACCGTCTGGGGCGTTTCCGGATCGCTGTACGGGACGACGCCGTCCACAAGCGGCGGCGCCATAGCGAGCCAGCCGCCCGGAAAGTACGGGTTGTGGTGGAGCGTGCCGTTGACCTGGCCGTCATAGCCCATGAGCAGCGAACGCACGTAGCGCGCGCCGCCGTGCCGGGCTGACGTCATCACCGAAAGATCTGGCGGCGCCGCGCCACCGTTCGAGGCAGCAGCCGCGATCGCGTTCGGGAACGGACGGCGGAAGTGATCAGAAATGCGGCCCGGACGATCAGCTGGCTGGCCAGAGTTCGGATCGATGTCGACGATCGTAACGCCCGCAGCGATGGCGCGAACGTACGGGTTTTCGGTCACTTCGACGAACGTGCCGCCGTGCTCAGGACGGCCAACATGCGGTTCCGGTTCGCCAGTCTCATGGTTGCGGACGATGTAGAGCGAGAACGGACCGCCCTCTTCGCCAAGGTGGCGATAGGCCAGATGGTCCATCGAGTGACAGCTCGAGCAGACCTGTTGGTAGACTTGGAAGCCACGCTGAACGGCGGCCATGTCGTACGAACCAACCGGGCTCTCAAACGAGAACGGATATTCTTCCGGATGCTCACCGTGGACAGCGGCTAGGGCAACGCCACAGCCAACCACGATAAGCGCCGCAGCGGCGGAAATTGCGCGCAACATTACGATGCCCCCTGCGCTTTGCCGCCAGTGACGGGTTTTGCGATTGTGTCCGGCACGCGCTCGGGCCGCTCACGCAGGCCAAGGATCGGCAGGATCACGAGGAAGAAGAGGAAGTAGTAGAGCGTCAGAACCTGCGAGAAATTCGTGACCGTGAACGCTGGCGGAACGCGGCGTTCAACGTTGTAGAACGGCGCGGCCTGACCAACTTCTTCCTTCACTTCGGTGATGTGAGTTTCGAGATAGTCGGTGGTTTCGCCTTCGACCGTACGCGTTTGAGCCGATCCGCCCGTCACGCTGCGCAGGATGCCAGTGGCGGCGCCAGTGCGCGTCACCGCCGTCATCGAGGCGCCGTCCGCGCGGGCCTGAGCTTCAGCGGCATTTGCCGCATCTTGCCAGTTGGCCGCGCCATCAGCTTGGATCGGACGCTCAGCAACCTGGCCGCCTTCAACCCACGTGAGCGTGGCCGAGAACGGGCCAGCCTTCAGCAGGATGTTGCCGGGGTTCTGACCACCGCACCAACCGAGCGCGAAGCAGACGACCGCGAAGATCACGAAGAACTGGCGTGCGATCGGGCGATAGCGCATCGAACGAACGCGCGACGTATCGAGCCAAGGCAGTACGAAGAGAACGCCGATGGCGGCGAACATCGCCAGCACGCCCGCAAGCTTGGAGTCGATCGGGCCGATGTTGAAGTCGAATGCACGAAGGATCGCGTAGAACGGCAACAGATACCATTCCGGCACGATTTCCGGCGGCGTCTTCAGCGGATCAGCCGGAATGAAGTTGTCGGCATGGCCGAGCGCATCGGGCATGTAGAACACGAACACCGCGAACAAGATCACGAACAACGTCGTCGCGAAGAGGTCCTTGATCGTGGCGTGCGGCGTGAACGGCACCGTATCGGCTTTCGACTTTACATCGACGCCAACCGGGTTGTTCTGCCCTGCTTCATGGAGCGCCCAGACGTGCAAGCCGACAACGCCGGCGATCACAAACGGCAGCAGATAGTGCAGCGAGAAGAAGCGGTTGATCGTCGGCTGGTCGACCGAGAAGCCACCCATCAGCCAATTCTTGATGCTCTCGCCGATCAGCGGCAGCGCGCCAAGCAAGTTGGTGATGACCGTCGCGCCCCAGAACGACATCTGACCCCAAGGCAGCGTGTAGCCAAGGAAGCCGGTCGCGACCATCAGCAGATAGATCACGCAGCCCAGGATCCAGAGCAGCTCACGCGGCGCTTTGTATGAGCCGTAATAGAGGCCGCGGAACATGTGGATGTAGACGGCGAGGAAGAACATTGAAGCGCCAACGGCGTGGATGTTCTGAATGAGCCAGCCAAACGGCACGTCGCGCTCAAGGCGCTGCACCGAAGCGAACGCCATAGTGACGTGCGGCGTGTAGTGCATCGCCAGCACGATGCCGGTGACGATCTGCACGATAAGGCAGAACGACAGCATCGCGCCGAACGTCCACCAATAGTTCAGATTTCGCGGCGTCGGGTAAGCGACGAAGCTGTCGTGCGCGAGCCGGATGATCGGCAGGCGTCTATCGAGCCAGCGCGTAATGCCGGATTTCGGCTCGTATGTGGAAGGTCCGCTCACTTAGCGCTCCAAACTTTAGCCGATGCGAATGGCGGTCGGGCCGGTGAAGAGATACGGCGCGACGAGAAGATTTTTCGGTGCAGGGCCGCGGCGGATACGGCCGGACGTGTCGTAGTCCGAGCCGTGGCACGGGCAGAACCAGCCGCCGAACTGCGAGCCTTCGACGAACGTCGGCACGCAACCCAAGTGCGTGCAGCTCGCTTGCAGCACCAACCACTCAGGGCGGCCAGCCTCGCCGTCCTCCTGCTTGAGGCGATCAGCGTCGGACTGCGGGTCCTTCAAACTGGCGAAGTCATCGCGCTGCGCGGCGGCAATTTCCACCGCCGTGCGGTGACGCACAAAAACCGGCTTGCCCTGCCACAGCACTTTGACCTGCTGGCCTTCCGGCACAGCAGAAAGATCGACTTCCGTCGTCGACAACGCACGCGTGTCAGCGGCCGGATTCATTTGGTCGATGAAGGGCCAGATGGTCGCGGCGATACCAACGGTCGCAACCGCGGCGCCGGCAATATATATAAAGTCGCGACGCGTGGTTTCGCCATCGTGCGCGCTTGTTGCTGCTGCTTCAGCCACTGACCTTGATCTCCCGGCCTTGGTTCGCCGGCGAAGCTAGGCTAGTCCGGGTTCGTTAGCGCGCGGCGGCTCGCCGCAGGCGCACGACAGATTCCCCGATTCAACCCCGACTCTCCGGCGTGGAGGCCATAACGTGAGGCTCGCTCTCTATCAACCGGACATCCCGCAGAATCTCGGCGCGGCACTTCGCCTCTCTGCCTGCCTCGGGGTGGCGCTCGACGTGATCGAGCCGTGTGGCTTTCCGCTGACGGACGCCTCGATGAAACGGGCGGCTCTGGACTATGGGGATAAGGCAACCGTGATGCGGCACGCGGGCTTGGCGGCGTTCTGTTCAATGCCGCAACGAAACGACGGGCGTCTGGTACTGATTGAGACCGACGGCGCGGTAAACTTCCAAGACTTTGCGTTTTCCACAGGAGACACTCTGGTTGTAGGCCGCGAGAGCGCCGGGTCCTCGGGGGAACTCTACGCGGCGGCACAGGCGAGCGTGCGGATACCGATGGTGCGCGATTTGAGATCGCTCAATGTGATCAACGCTGCGGCGATAGTATTGACTGAGGCCATGCGGCAAACCGGGGCTTGGGAGAAACTGACGTGATCGAAGAGCGGAAGGCGCGCGCGAGAGCCTGGTTCGAAGAGCTGCGCGACCAAATCTGCGCGGCCTTTGAGACGCTCGAGGACGACGCGCCAGACGATCTCTATCCCGGTGCGCCGGGCCGGTTCGTGAGAACACCATGGCGGCGGGGCGACGGTAGCGTAGATCACGGCGGCGGCGTCGCGGGCATGATGCGGGGGCGATTCTTCGAAAAGGTCGGCGTGCATGTGAGCACGGTCAAAGGCGAGTTCTCGCCTGAGTTTGCAAAAAACGTGAAAGGCGCGGCGGACGATCCGCGCTTTTGGGCCAGCGGCATTTCGCTGATCGCGCACCTACGCAACCCGCATTGCCCGGCCGCGCACATGAACACGCGGCACATCACGACGACGCAATGGTGGTTCGGCGGGGGCGGCGATCTCAATCCAACGCAAGCGAAGGATCGCAGCGAGGCGACGCCAGACGCGGTGGCGTTTCATGCGGCTTATCAAGCTGCTTGTGATAAACACGGCGACGATCTTTATCCGACCTATAAAAAGTGGGCGGACGAATATTTCTGGCTGCCGCACCGCAACGAGCCGCGCGGCGTCGGCGGCATCTTTTACGACCACCACAATAGCGGCGGCGTGAGCGGCGATACCTGGGAAGAGGATTTCGCATTCACGCAGGATGTCGGGCGCGCATTTCTTGTTGGGTATTTGCCTATCTTGCGCGAACGGATGCATCAGGCTTGGAGCGAAGCCGATCGCGAAGAGCAATTGATCCAGCGTGGACGCTACGTCGAATACAATTTGCTCTACGACCGCGGCACAACGTTTGGGCTGAAGACGGGCGGAAATGTCGAGAGCATTTTGAGTTCGATGCCGCCGGTGGTGAAGTGGCCTTGATACGCGGGCCTAGCCGTCGGCAGTGGCTTGTGTGGGGCTACTCAATACTTGGCACGCTTGCAGCCTTGTTGTGCGGTGCAGCGGCAGCGACGATTGTGTATTGGCTACACCTCGAACGATCGCTCATGCTCATCTTGCCGATGCTCGCGTGCCTCATCGGTTGGTTTGCTTTTTATTTTTGGGCGAAGCGGCGGGTATCCTGCCCGCACTGCGGGAAATCTTTGTACGATACCTACTTCATGATCTCTGACTCTGCGTTGCAGGGTTCGTGGCGACTCAGAGAGTGTCCATGGTGCAAAGGGCCCCTCGATGACGGCTAAAATAGCACGCCGCTAGCATGGCCGCACGTTGTCGCGCAGCCACGCTGCGAACTCGGTGTCGTCGATTTCGTCGGCGGCGAGCGACAAGCACTGGACGATGACCTCCGCTTCGTCAGCGACGATCTCCACACCGTTCACATAGAGGAACGCGTACGCCGCCAGAAATCCCGTTCGCTTGTTGCCGTCGACGAACGGATGGTTGCGCATAACGCCAGCCGCATAGAGCGCGGCCAGCGCGACGAGGTCACCCTGGCCATAGCTCCATGCGTTTCGCGGGCGGGCGAGCGCCGAGTCCAGCAAGCCAAGCTCACGAATGCCGCCGGCGCCGCCGTGTTCGGCAAGCTGCTCTTCGTGCATGACCAATACCGACTCGATGCCAAGCCACTTGGGCTCGGTTGTCATTTCGCGAGTTCACGAAGCGCGTTGCGATAGCGCTTCATGGCGTGGCGCGCGGCTTCGATCTGCTCTTGCAACGCGGCGTCGTGGTGTTGAAGCGCAACGCCGTTTGGCGTGTCGCTCACCGTGAGTTCGTCGCCTTCGCTTACTTTGAGTTTCGCCAGCACGTCCTTGGGAAGAACGACGCCGAGGGAGTTGCCGATTTTGCGGACTTTCAGGGTGCGGCCGGACGGCTTCGTGGCGGGTTTGGCCGCTTCGAAGGGAGCGCGTTCGGTATCGCTGACGCCGGGCTTTTTGGTTTCATCGGTCATGGCCCGATCAAACTAAGTTATAACGCGCGTTATAACAAGCTGGCTAACGGCCTTTTTCTTGCGTGGGGCGAGTGGTCATGACCTCACTCGCCTATCCCCAAGAGCTTAAATCACTGACTTCGCTACGATTTATCGCGGCGTTTTGGGTGCTTTTGTACCATTTCAAGAACCATCTTGGCCTCGGGATGGGCCAGTTCGGGCTGGTGGCGGATGGTTACCTTGGGGTCGACCTCTTCTTCACGCTCTCGGGCTTCATCCTTGCGCACGTCTATCTGAGCCAATTCGAGGGCGGCCGGTTTGGCTATGGCGGCTTCCTGAAGAACCGGATCGCGCGGGTTTACCCGATGCACCTCGCCGCGCTCGGCGCGATGCTGGTCCTCTTCGCCGGTGCGACCGCGATGGGCGCTGGCGTCGGCTCGCCGGAGGCATTCAAGTGGAGCGATCTGCCGGCGCACCTCTTCATGGTTCATGCGTGGGGCACGACGGCCGCTGTTGGCTGGAATTTCCCGAGCTGGTCGATCAGCGCTGAATGGCTGGCGTATCTCCTCTTCCCGTTAGTGGCTGGCGTTGTGCTGAAGGCGAAGCGCTGGTCCGGGCTGTTTGCGGCTGGCGCGCTGGCGCTGTGTCTCGTTTCCTTTTTGGTGCTCGACAATCTTAGCACCGTGCTGCCGGGTGTAGGACAGAATTTCTCGCAGATGACGGCGCAGATCGGCGCGCTGCGGATTTTGCCCTCGTTCGTATTGGGTGTTGCGCTCTTCGCGTTCGGCCGCGAGCACGCAGCGCCGAAAAGCTGGGCTTGGCCGATCGTTGCTGTGAGCGCGGGCTGGGTCGTCGCGGTGACGACGCTTGGCTGGTGGGAAGGGTTGGCGTGGATTGGCCTTGCTGGCTTGCTTTATGGTTTGGCGGAAACGTCGCGCCACGGCGTCGATGCACCGATGTCTGGGCGCGTGTTCGTATTCCTCGGCGCGGCGAGTTACGCGCTTTATATGATCCATCTGCCGATCGACATCGTTTGGTTTCATGCGTTGGAAAAGTTTGGCGTGACTGAGGCGTCTGATTTGACCGTGCGTGTTGGCGCGATGGTTGGTGTGTTTGCGGTTTCGATAGCGGCTTCGATGGTGGCGTATCTCGTAATCGAGGAGCCGGCGCGGAAGTGGGTGCGGAAACTCGAATTCAAACTTCCGTCATTCCGGGGCGCGCGCAGCGCGAACCCGGAACCCCGGGGAACGTAGTGCTGAGCTTGTGGCCCCTGGGTCCCGGATCACGCTTCGCGTGTCCGGAATGACGAACTAACTGAGGCCCTGCGCCACCGCCTTCAAGCGTTCGATGATCGAAAGTTTATCTTCGGGAAAATCGGCGTCGATCCACCAGTCTTCGACTTCGCGCATGATTATGCCGACCTTGGGGCCAGCGGGCACGCCGGCGGCCATCACGTCATCGCCGGTGAGCGGCATTTTCGGCGGCGTCCACATCGTCGCGTGCGCGACGAGTGCGCGCCAGGCTTGGGCTTTGTCGTTGCCGGCGGCGGCCCAGGCGAGCATCACGCGATCGCGGAAGGCTTCGTTGCCGAGTTTGTAGATCGCGCGGCGCATTTCGCGGAGCGACATGTAATTGGTGATTTTCACGTCATCGCCGAGCGCAGCGACGAGGCGATCGCGTTCTTCGTTTGAAAGTTTTAAGCGCCGCGCGAGTGCTTTGGCGCTTTCCTGATCTTCGAGCGCCGCGGCGATGCGCGTCATCGCGTCGACCGGCAGCATGAGGTCGGCTTCGAGGCCCATCAGCGTGCGCAGGCGCGGCGCGTTGTTGAGTTCAGGGAGCGCGCGGGCGCGGACTTCGATGGCGCTCATGCCTTCCCAGGCGGCGCGCGGATCGTAAGCGCCGAGCAGTTTCTTCGCCTCTTTCCAGACGCGCTCGACCGAGAGCGTGTCGAGGCCGGCGGCCAGATCGGCGCACGCGTGCAAGCCGGTGGGGTCGACAGGCCCGCGTCCGTACCAGGCGTTGAAGCGGAAAAACCGGAGTATGCGGAGATAGTCTTCTTTGATGCGCGTATGCGCGTCGCCGATGAAGATGACGCGGCCAGCGCGCGCGTCGTCGAGGCCGCCGCCGGTGGGATCGTGGATGGCGCCGCTGGCGTCGGCGTAGAGCGCGTTCATGCGGAAGTCGCGGCGCTGGGCGTCCTCCTCCCAGCTTTCGGTGAAGGCGACGGTGGCGCGGCGGCCATCGGTGGTGACGTCGCGGCGGAGCGTGGTGACCTCGAACGGCTGGTGATTGACGACGACGGTGATGGTGCCGTGTTCGATGCCGGTCGGGTGCGCGGCGAAGCCGGCTTTGGTGGCGACGGCGATGGTCTCGGGCGGCGTGAGTTGGGTGGCGATGTCGAGATCATCGACCGGGGCGCCGATAAGCGTGTTGCGCACGCAGCCGCCGACGAAACGCGAACCGCCGGGGCGCGCGGCTTCAAAAGCTGCGAGCAGCTTTTGGGTCTCTGGCGCTTTCAGCCAGGCGGCGTGGGTGATGGTGGTCGTCATGATACTCCGCAAGCGGCGCGCGCGCTTGATACGTCAGCGACCTCAACACCAGTTAGCCCAGTAATGGCGCGTTGAAAGTCTCGCTTCAGCTGAACCTTATCGCGCTGCGGCAAAAAGAAAGTCCAGTCGTCCTTGTTTCGAAAGAAGACCGAGAATCCGCAATGCGGCGCTCCGTTGACGATGACGACTGAGGTTAGATCGCTCAGTTCAATGGTGCGATACGCAACCGGCGAGAAGTCTCCACTATCAATACGAAGGCCCTGATCCCGTGCGTATCTCCTTACGGTTTCGAGGAACGCGCTTTCGGCCGCGACGGTGACGCTCAGGCCAAGCCGCTCTTCAGCCATTTGACATGCGGACAGGATTGGCGCGAGAGCAAGAGTAGCGAACGCGCGGCGCGTCAATCTACCCATAAAGCCGCTCCCACAGCGCGCGCACCATCCCCGCTGTTGCGCCCCAGATGTTATGGCCTTCCCAGGGCATCACATAATAGTAGCGCGTGCGGCCTTGCCATTGGGCTTCGCGGACTTCGGGGTTGGCGGGGTTCATCAATGCCTGCTCGCGGCCCAGTGTGCCTCGCAGCGCGGCGATGCGTCGATGACGCCGAGGCAATCCAGGTTTCCGTGATCGCGCACCCAGCCACGCTCGCCGTTGGCGCGCACGAGTTCGAGCCACCAGCCGCCGCCAGCGGCTTCGTCCGCGGCGCGTTGCTCTGCCGTCGACCACGTCCAGCGAATGCCGTCGCTGACTTCGCCGCCATCCATGTCCCACCACGACATGAGCTCACCACGGCGCCATAGGGTGGTCATGCCCTCGCCCTGAACATCGATCGCATAAACGACATCGCCAATTTCGAGAACGGGTACGCCATTTCCGCTGTCGTAGAGATTGCGCACTTCACCGACGACGACGCCGCGGGCTGGGCGCAAGCGATAGATGTTGCCCTCGGTGCTCACCCATTCACCAGCAGGCGCTGTCGCGACAACGCGCGCGTCGAGCGCTGGACGCTCAAGCAGCGCAACGGGACCCGTCGTGTACAAATCGCCTGCCGCGCATCCCTCGAAGGGGCAAGATCCTTGGGTCTCATAGAAGCCGTTCACAACGGGCGGGCCGCCGTCGGGCAAGAATTCCTGTTGCGCGTCGCTGCTCTCGTCTGGTCCGATCGCACTGATCTGCGCGCAGGCGCTGACGAGAATGAGAAGCGCCGCGGCTAAAGCCAAACGAACTTGCATGCGCTTCTCCCCCGTACGATTCTCGCAGCAAGCTAGGCACGCGCTGAAGCGCCGTCACCCGTGTAACCGTTCGTACAACGCCCGCACCATACCCGCAGTCGCGCCCCAGATGTTATGGCCTTGCCAGGGGATCACGTAATAATAGCGCGTGCGGCCTTGCCATTGGGCTTCTCGGACTTCGTGGTTGGCGGGGTTCATGAGGAAATCGAGCGGGGCTTCGAACACGCTCGCCACTTCGCGCGGATCGAGCTTGAGTTCAAAGCCAGGTTCGACGAGGCCAACGATGGGCGTGACGCGAAAGCCGGTGATGGTGTCGTAGCGATCCCAGGCGCCGAGCGGTTCAATGAAGCGGCGCTCCAGACCTACCTCTTCGAAGGTTTCGCGCAGCGCGGTGTCGACGGCGTCCACATCGCTCGCCTGCACGCGGCCGCCGGGGAACGAGATTTGACCCGGATGCGCGGGCGTTTCGACCGAGCGCTCGGTGAAGAGCATGGTCCAACCGCCGGCGCGCTTGATGATCGGCGCGAGCACAGCGGCGGGGCGCTGTTCGGGATGATTATCAAAGCCGGGGTTCAGATCGTTGTCGCTGCGCGTGCGCTCGCCCTCACGCGCGACGGCGTCGAGCGGATCGAGGCGGGTGCGGAGGCGTTGTTCTAGTTCGGCGGACACGCCGATGACGTAGGCGGGGATTAGCGCCGGTGCAATTGGCGCACGCCGCGGCGCCCGCGCCTTCGAGGGGCACGGCGGCGATTTTAGTTCGGTTTGTTTGGGGATAGTTTGCGCTCAGCTTGAGTTGAACGCCGGTACGGCGTGCTGGGCCGCGTATTCGGCGCGCTCGTGCAAGATCGGATCGAGCTGACGCTGCGGCGGCTTGAGCACGGCAATGCGCTTGGCCGCTGCGAAGGCGCTGCGTTTCAGCGCCCAGAGTTTTTGTTTCAGGCGGCGGGCGCGGGGCAATGGATCGGCGAACACGCGGCGCAGCGCTTCGAAACGGCGCGCGAGCTTCGCGGCGTTCGCATGCTCGCGCGCTTCGGTAGTGCTTTTGGCGCGCATCGCCGCCATGTGCGCGAACGTCTTCGCCAGCGCCTTGGCGTCAACAACGACAGCGCGAATGAAACGCGGCGGCGCGAGACTGCGAAAGCGCGGCCCAGTGTTTTTCGGCTCGGGCGGCTCTGGCGGAATGTGAAGCTGGAAACAAACGCGCCATGTTTCTGGCCGGTTGAGATCGGCGCCTTGTGCGGCGCGTCCCTGCCCGCGCCGCGCAGCTGACGCGCGTTGGGTTGTGACCGCGAGCGGGCGGAGCTTGGCGGCTTCGATGAGCAGGAGCTTCATCACCAGCGCCTCCAACGCTTTCAGCTGACGCTTGATGGCGCGGCGCGCGATGCGGTCGAGCGTGTGTTGGATTTTCTGCGGGCCGCCGAATGAGTCGAGCACATCGGCGAACCAGGCGCGCGCGGTTTGCCAGAGCGTGGCGATGGGTGTGGGGGCGGAGAAATTGTGCAAGGCGCGGAAGTATCGCGCTGGATTGGAAGTGTAGGATAGATTTTCGCGGGGGCGTTGGAAATCAGGGGGTTAGCGGGGAAATTTGGAGGATAGATTGGTGCATCTCGGATCCGCAGTCATTCCAGACACGCGGAGCGTGATCTGGAATCCAGAGGATGCAGCGCAGGATCTTGCCGAAGGAGCTTGGTCACAAAGGACTGGATTCCAGATCGGCCTTCGGCCGTCTGGAATGACTTTGAGGGGCCCTACTCACCCCAGAGGTCGGGTCGGCGAAGTTCTTTCGGTAGTATAAAATCCTCGTAGAGGTCGCGCCAGTCCGGATTTTCCTTCTCGATCAGGGCCAGCTTCCAATTGCGTTCCCAGGCCTTGAGTTGCTTTTCGCGTTTGATAGCTGCGCCGATCTCTCCGTGCTGCTCCCAGTAAACCAGCGTCTTGCAACCGTACCTTTTGGCAAACCCGTCGAAGCGTCCATTTCGGTGATCGTTGATGCGCGACAGCAAATCACTGGTGACGCCGATATAGAGCGTGCCGTTGCGTTTGTTGGCGAGGATGTAGACGGCTATGCAATCGTAACGCGCCATTCGCGTACGTGAACATGGCAGCGGCACAAACTCAACATTGCCTGCAAACATTCTGGATTCCAGATCGGCCTGCGGCCGTCTGGAATGACTTAGTTGGGCTGGCCGAGTTCGAACCACACGCCACCACTCCAAACGCCAAGCTTCCCCTCTTTCGACTCCGCCCATTCGACCAGTTCGTAGAACGGGGCGCGGAGGATGCGGGCTTCGAGGCGGCCGCGGACGTGCAGGTACGGGCGCGGTTCTTCTCCGCGCTGTTCGACACGCAGCTTGTGATCGGGGCCGGCGGTGATGATGTCGCCGACATTGGTGGTGAAGACGATGGTTTGATCGCGGCCTTGGCCGGCGCGATCGGCGCGGATGGCGACGAACGGCGCATCTTCGACTTTGACGATGATCTTCTCGACCGGGGTGACGAGATAGGTCACGCCGTCTTCGTCCTTGCGGAGAATTGTGGCGAAGAGTTTGACTAAGGACTCGCGCGTGATGCGCGTTCCCTCGTGCTTCCACGTTCCGTCGGCCAGGATTTCCATCCCGATCTCGCCGCAGTGCGCGGGGTTCCATTTGTCGACTGGAGGCAAGGCTTTGTCGGAAGTCACCGCTTCGCGCTTGAGCGCGGCGATCAATTGCTCCAGGGACGAGGTGTTTGCGGCTGATGTCATATTTCCGCCCCCAACTAAGCGAGCTTCGCCTCCATGAGCAATTCCGACAGTCCTGAAGCATTGGTCGCAGAGGCGGAAGCCGCTGGGGAAGCCCTGGAACGCGTGCGCGCCGAGATCGGCAAAGCGGTATTCGGCCAGGAGCGGGTGATCGAGCTGACGCTGGCGGCGGTGCTGGCCGGCGGCCACGTGCTGCTAGTGGGCGCGCCGGGTTTGGCCAAGACGCGGCTGGTGGAAGCGACGGCGCGGGTGCTCGGCTTGGATTGGGGCCGCGTGCAGTTCACGCCGGACCTGATGCCGGCGGACATTCTGGGCTCGGAAGTTCTGGATCAGGATGAAGCTGGGCGGCGCCACTTCCGGTTCGTGAAGGGGCCGATCTTCACGCAGCTTTTGATGGCGGATGAAATCAACCGCGCTTCGCCGCGCACGCAATCGGCGTTGCTGCAGGCGATGCAGGAGCATCACGTCACGGTGGCGGGTGCGGCGTACAATGTGCCAACGCCGTTCCATGTGCTCGCGACGCAAAATCCGATCGAGCACGAAGGCGCGTATCCGTTGCCGGAAGCGCAGCTCGATCGCTTCTTGTTGCAAGTGGACGTGCCCTACCCGGATGCGGAGATCGAACGGAAGATATTGATCGAAACGACGGGCCTCGGCGATCAGCAGCCGCAGACGGTGTTAAATGCCGAGACGCTCATTCGCTTGCAGCGTTTGGTGCGGGCGATGCCAGTCGGCGAAAAAGTGCTGGCGTCGATTTTGGAATTGGTGCGCTCGGCGCGGCCGGGATCGAGCACCGATCCGCGTGTGAACCAGCATGTCGCGTGGGGGCCAGGTCCGCGCGCAGGGCAAGCTTTGATGCTCGCCGTGCGCGCGCGTGCGTTGCTGCGCGGGCGCTTGGCGCCGGCGGTGGATGATGTGGCGGCGCTGGCGCGGCCTGCGCTCGTGCATCGCATGCAGTTGAGCTTCGGCGCGCGGGCCGAGGGGCTGGATATCGACTCGCTCGTGGATGAGCTGGCGCAACGCGCCGCCTAAGGGAGAACAACATGGCGTACGTGGACGGCTTTCTCATTCCGGTGCCGACCAAGAATCTGGCTGCGTACAAGAAGATGTCGCAGAAGGCGGGCGTGGTTTGGATGGATCACGGCGCGCTCGATTACAAGGAATGCGCCGGCGACGACATTGACGTCGAAGGCATGGGGACGAGGACGACCTTCCCGAAAGCGCTGAAGATCAAGAGCAACGAGACGGTCGTGTTCTCGTGGATCACGTATGCGTCAAAGGCCGAGCGCAGGCGCATCCTCAAAGGCGTGATGGCCGATCCGCGGCTCGCCGATATGATCGCTGGCAAGAACTCGCCGTTCGATCCGAAGAAGATGCTGTACGCGGGCTTCGACGTGATCGTCGACATGGCGCCGAATGTGGCCCCGAAACGCGCGAAGAAGGCGGTGAAGAAGAAAGCCGCCGTTAAGAAGAAAGCCCGCCGTTGAACAACCCGGCGCGCCTCGACGCGCTCGCACTGGCGGGCGATCTGCCGGGCGTGCTGCTCGATGCGCGGCGGCTGGCGGCTTCGGCCCCCGGCGTGCACGGGCGTAGGCGTTCGGGACAAGGCGAAGCGTTCTGGCAGTATCGCGATCATCGCGCTGAAGATGGCGCGCGTTTGGTCGATTGGCGGCGCTCGGCGCGCGGCGATCGCTATTTCGTGCGCGAGCGCGAACGTGAAGCAGCGCAGACGGCGTGGTTCTGGATGGACGCGGACGCTGGTTTCAATTGGACCAGCGATCCGGCGCGGACAACAAAGCTGCGGCGGGCGCAAACAATGGCGCTGGCGCTGGCGACGTTGCTCAACCGCGGCGGTGAGCGTGTTGGGGTGCTGGGCCACGCACCGCGCACCGGCCCACGCGCCGTTGATCGCATCGCGCACGATTTTCTGACGCCGCAAGAGGAAGCAGGCGCACCATCGCGCAGCTGCATCATCTTCTTTTCTGATTTTTACGCGCCGGTGGAAACCTGGCGCGCGCGCTTGAGCGCGGCGGCGGACGCGGGCGCCGCTGGCGCGCTGGTGATGGTGGCCGATCCGGCGGAAGAAGAATTTCCGTTTCGTGGACGCACGTTGTTCCTTGAACCCGGCGGACGGCGGAGCGAGACGCTGCTCGGGCGCGCGGAAACGGTGCGCGATATTTACACGGAGCGATTGGAAACACACCGCCGCGCCATCCGCCAAGCCGGCGCCAACTTTGGCTTTGCTGCGCTGCTGCATCGCACCGATCACGGCGCCGCGCCGGCATTGGCCCTCCTGATCGCTCTGGTCTCGGAGCGATTTGCTTGAGCTTCGGGCCGTTCTTGTTCGCGGCGCCCGGCGCTTTGTTGGCGCTGCTGGCGCTGCCGGTGCTGTTCTTCATCATGCGCGCAACGCCGCCGCCGCCGCAACGCGAGCAATTTCCGCCAGCGCGTTTGCTCGAAGGCCTGCGCACGGACGATCAAAGTCGCGAGCGTGCGCCGTGGTGGCTTGTGTTGTTCAGAATGCTGGCGGCGGCGTTGCTGATCCTGGCGTTCGCACGGCCAAGCTTGGCGCCGCAAGCAAGCACCAGCCCGCTCGGCGGGCGGACGTTGATTGTGATCGACGATGGTTGGACGTCTGCGCCTGCCTGGAGCGAGGTGCGCAACGCCGCCAACGCCGCGATCGCGCAAGCCGAACGCGCGCGCGCGCCAGTCTTCATGCTGCAAACCGCGCCGAGCAGGCGTCCGCGCGATCCCGGCGAAGCGCTGACAGCTGCCGACGCAAAATCGCGTGTGCAGCGGCTCGAGCCGCAACCATGGCGGCCAAATCGCGCCGACGCAGCGGCGCGGCTCTCGCGGACAGAAGGTAATTTCGATCGCATCGTTTGGATCACCGATGGATTGAACGATGCGGGCGCGGAAGCGCTGGCGGCGGAGTTGCAGCGGCGCGGGCCAGTGACGGCGCGCGTGCCAGCACAAACCGCGCGCGGGATCGTCTCGGGTTCGGTGACGCCGCAGGGTGTCATTATCGAAGCGCGGCGGGCGGTGAATGGCTCGGCTGTTGGCGCAGTGACGGCCGAGACGGCGGAGGGCCGCTCGCTTGGCTCAGCGGAGCTGCGGTTCCCCGGTGATGCGCTGACGGCTTCAGCGCGGATCGAGTTGCCGCCGGAGATCGCAGCGCGTGCGGCGCAGGTGCGTATCGTGGGCGAACAGAGCGCGGGCGCAGTGCGCTTGTTGCCTGCAGGCGCCGGGCGGCCGTTTGTCGGGCTGATCGATCCAGGCGGCGCCGGGCAGCCGCTGCTCTCGGAATTGTTTTACGTCGATCGCGCGCTGCAGCCTTACGCGAGTTTGCAGCGCGGCAGCATCACGCAACTCATTGATGCGCGCGCCCAGGCTTTGATCCTTCCGGACGCCGGCCGCGTTGCGCCGACTGATAGCGCCGCGCTAACGCGCTGGCTTGAGAGCGGCGGCCTGCTCGTGCGTTTCGCCGGGCCGCGCCTCGCGAACGATGCAGATGAGTTTGTGCCGGTGCGTTTGCGGCCGGGCTCGCGCACGCTCGGCAGCGCGCTCGCATGGGAGACGCCGCTCGGCATTGGCGTATTCCCGGCGGACTCTCCCTATGCTGGGATATCACCGCCGGCCGACGTGCAAGTGCGCCGGCAAGTTCTGGCGGAACCCGCGTCACTCGAAGAGGCGCGCGTGTGGGCGACGCTCTCCGACAATTCGCCTCTGGTGACGGCGCAAGCGCGCGGCCGCGGGCTGGTGGTGCTTTTCCATGTGAGTGCAACGCCGGAATGGTCTGATGTGCCGCTTTCGGGCTTGTTCGTGGAAGTGCTGCGGCGAACGCTCGCTTTCGCGGCGCGCGCGGACGGCGCTGGCGAACGAGAGATTTCTGGCGGTCCGTTTGTCGCCCAACGCTTGCTCGACGGTTACGGATCACTCGCGCCGGCGCCAACGGATATGCAGCCAATTGCGCCGGAAACATTCGCAATCGCGCAACCCTCTCCGGCCACGCCGCCGGGCTTATACGAACGCGCCGGTATCTCGGCCTCGATCGATGCCGTGCGTCCCGATGAATCGTTGCAGCCGCTGCAATTACCAGGCGGCATTTCGCGTGCGGGCCTAGGCGCGGTGATCGAGCGCCCGTTGGCGGGATGGCTGTTCGGCCTGGCGGGGTTGTTGCTGGCCTTCGATATGCTGATTGCGCTGCTGCTGATCGGCAAGCTTCCGCGCTTGCCGCGCCGGCGCGCGAGCGCCGCTACTGCCATGGTGCTTGCAGCGCTCTTTGCCTTCGGCGGCGAAGCGCACGCGCAGAACGTCAACGACCCAACACAAACACTGCGCCTCGCTTACGTGCGAACCGGCGACTCGCGGATTGATCGCGCATCAGAGCAAGGCTTGCGCGCGCTTTCGGATGTGCTGACCCAGCGCACCTCGGTTGAGCCCGGCCCGCCGGCCGCGCTCGATCTGGCGCGGGACGATCTCTCGGCGTACCCGTTCATTTATTGGCCGGCGCCGCCAACGCCGCGCCGCTTGCCGGATGCAGCGTTGCAGAACGTGGACCGATATCTGGCGATCGGCGGATTGTTACTGGTCGACACGCGTGACTCCAGCGCGGCGCAACGCGGACGGCCCGCCCAGGCAATGCTGTCGGGCCTCGACGTACCACCACTTGAGGTGGTGAACGCCGAGCACGTACTGACGCGCGCATTTTATCTCCTGCGCAGCTTTCCTGGCCGCTCGCAATCGACACAGCTCTGGGCCGAAAGCGCCTCTGCGGCATCCTCGCGCGATGGCGTTGCGGCGATCTTCATCGGTGACGGCGATTGGGCCAGCGCGTGGTCCGGGCAAGCAGGCGTCAGTGATCGCCAGCGCGAGCTTTCGCTGCGCTTTGGCGTCAATTTGGTGATGGTGGCGCTGACCGGAAACTACAAAGCCGATCAGGTGCACGTGCCGGCCTTACTCGAACGCATGGGCGAAGGCCGCCGATGATTGCGGGCGCGCGCATCGGATTTGATCCAGCACTTCCGTGGAGCGTGATGATTGCGCTGGGCGTAATCGCTGCACTTGCGCTTGGCATCTATATTTGGCGCGGCGGCGGCGCGCCGGTCTCGCGCGGGCTTGGGCTCGCGTTTCTGTTTCTCGGTTTGATGCAGCCGCAATGGGTGCGCGAAACGCGTGAGCCCGCAAATGACGTGGCGCTGATTGTCGTCGATCAAAGCGAGAGCTTGGCGCTCTCGGGCCGCCGCGAAGCTGCGCGCGCGGCAGGCGACGCGATGGCGCAGAGGCTATCCGAAGAACAAGGGATCGACGTGCGCGTCCGTGAAACGCGCGGCGGACCCGATGGCACCATGGTCACCGGAATCATCGAGGACGCGTTGAGCGACGTCGCGCGCGACCGCATTGGCGGCGTCATCGTCATCACCGACGGGCAAGCTGCCGATCCACCCGAAGAACCGGCGCGGCTCCGTGAACTGGGGCCAGCGCACATTCTCATCGTTGGCGATCCAGAACGCGGCGACCGGCGGCTCGAACTCGTCTCCGCGCCGACGTTCGGCATTGTTGGCGAACCCATGCGCATCACCGGGCGTGTGATCGACGCAAGCGGCAACGCGCCAGTCGCTGTAACGGTCAGCATCGACGGCCAGCGCGCGGTGAGCACGACGGTGCGCGCAAACACCGAGTTCAGCGTCGACCTCCGCCTCGCCCATCGCGGACGCAACATGGTGATCGTCGAAGCCGCCGAGGGGCCGCAGGAAATCACGCTCTCAAACAATCGCGCCGCGTTCGCCGCGAACGGTGTGCGTGACCGATTGCGTGTGTTGCTGATCACAGGCGAACCGCACGCTGGCGCGCGCGTCTGGCGCAATCTGCTGAAATCCGATCCGGCGGTGGATCTCGTGCATTTCTCGATCCTCCGGCCGCCGGACAAACAAGACTTCACGCCGCTAAATGAACTGGCGCTGATCCCGTTCCCGACCGAGGAATTGTTCGAGCGGCGCTTAAATGAGTTCGACCTCATCATTTTCGATCGCGCGCCGCAGCGTGGCATTCTGCAAGCGTATTACTTCTCCTCGATCGCACGCCGCATTGAAGAAGGCGGCGCGTTGTTGATCACCGCGGGCGATCAGGAGGCAGGCCTCGATGGCCTCTACCGCACGGCGCTTGCCGGCATTCTGCCATCGCAACCGACCGGGCAGATTATTTCTCGCCCCTATCGGCCGACGCCAACAGCATTGGGACGCCGCCATCCCGTCGTCCGCGGACTACCGGCGCCGGAGCGCTGGGGACGCTGGACTCGCGAAATCGATGCGCGCGCGACCGGCGGTCAGACCGTTCTCTCCGGCGCCGATGGGCGTCCATTGCTTGTGCTCGATCGCGCGGGACGCGGACGCGTTGCGCAATTGTGGTCGGATCAACCTTGGCTGTGGGCGCGCGGCTATGATGGTGGCGGCCCGCATGGCGAATTGCTGCGCAGGCTCGCACACTGGCTGATGCAAGAGCCGGAGTTGGAAGACGATAGCCTGACGCTCGATCCCGGCCCGCGCGGTTTGGAGATCGAACGTTCGACGCTCGGCGACGCACCTGGCCCAGTCGAGATCATCTCGCCAAGCGGCGAACGATCGGAAGCAGGCTTGGATGAAACCGAACCCGGCCTCTATCGCGGCGCAGCGCCAGCGACAGAGCAAGGCCTCTACGAAGCGCGCAGCGGCAATTTGCGTGCGTTCGCCGCTGTCGGTCCGCTCAATCCGCGCGAGGCGGGCGCTCTTGCCGCTAATCCTGATATCTTGCGCCCGTTCGCGAACGCAACCGGCGGCAGCGTATTCATGACCGGCGAAGATGGCCGGCGCTTACCAGAAATACGCCGCATCGATCGCGGCGCGCGTGCGCAAGGTGGCGATTGGATCGGCATTGAGCGCAACGGCGCATACACGGTACGTGCGGCCGTCGCATCGCCGCTTGGGCCGGGCTGGTTATGGGCGCTGTTCGGCCTTGCGCTGCTGATGTGGGGCTGGCGGCGCGAGAGCGCGTAGCGAGACGGCTCAGTGTTTTGGCGGACGCAGTTCGCCGTACACTTTGTCGAGCCCGCCCGGACGAAGCTCCGTCCACAGCAAACGCGCGGGATCAACCGGCCCCGGCAACCAAACTTTCCCTGCCGGCACGACAGTGAACCCCACCGGACGAAAGAAGCGCTCGGCGCCGACGAGCACGACACCATTGCCGCCGCTCGCGCGGCACGCCGCAACGGCATCACGAACCAGCGCCAGGCCAACGCCGGCCGATTGCCCCGAAGGATCGACCGCCAGCGGTCCAAGGAAAAACAGGGGCTCGCCAGCTTCGACCCGCCAAATACGGCAGACGCCGACGATGTCGCCTTGCTCGTTCAGCGCAATGCGTGTCAGCGATGGATCCAGCACGGCCCCGGCTTCGCGCACGCGCTCGCTGGTCTTGGCGTAGCGGCCAGGACCGAAGGCGCGGTCAAGCACGCGCTCGATCGCTTCGGCAAACTCAGGCTTCTCGGCAGTAAAAATGTGAGCCATGGAGGCGCCGCGCTTAGGGCGGTGCGGCGCCACCGTCAATCGCGCTCGCTTCATATTGCGCAGGGCTGAGCGGCGCCGCATGGTCCGCGCCGCTTGGCGTCCCTCCGTATCCCCTCATTCGACATTTTCCGTCACCAGCCGTTCGCCCAATTTTGGATCGGGCGATGGTGCGCGACGCTGGCGATCCAGATGCAGGCGACCGCCATGCTCTGGCAGGTTTACGACGGCGCGCGCGAGCACGGTCAGAACATGGCCGAAGCTTCGTTCACGCTGGGGTTGGTGGGCCTTGCGCAATTCCTGCCGCTCTTGGGCCTTTCGCTGTTTGGCGGCCAAGCGGCGGACCGGTACAATCGCCGGCTCATTCTGTTTGCCTGCGTCGCGTTCAAATCGCTCATCGCATTGTCGCTGGCGTTTGCATCACAGCTCGGACCTGAGATTGTGATCCCTGCCATTTTCGCAGCCGCCATTGCGGCCGGCGCGACCAATGCATTCCTGCCGCCCGCGGCAAGCGCGCTATTGCCGATGCTGCTGCCGCGCAAAGAATTGCCCCAAGGCATTGCGTGGTCGTCGCTCGCGTTCCAATCGGCGCTGATTGTGGGGCCGGCCGTTGGCGGTGTGCTCTACGGGTTCGGCGCGGCCGTGCCGTATGTCAGCGCGTTCGTGCTGCTGCTGTTTTCTGCTTGGCTGATGTTTAGCTTGAAAACACCGAAGCAGGAGCCGGTGAAGGACGCACGCACGGTCGGCATGATTGTCGAAGGATTGCGCTACGTGTGGAGCAACAAGATCGTGCTTGGCGCGATTTCGCTCGACCTGATCGTGGTGCTGCTCGCCGGCGCGGTAGCGCTGCTACCGGTGTTTGCGCGCGATATCCTGCACGCGGGCCCTAGCGAGCTTGGTATCTTGCGCTCCGCCATGGGTGTCGGCGCAGCCAGCGTCGCGCTTTGGTTGGCGGTCAGTCCGCTGCGGCGGCGCGTGGGGCTCTGGATGTTCGGCTCGACCATCATCTTCGGCTTAGCCACCATTGTATTTGCGCAATCGACATCGCTTTGGCTGACGGCTGCGGCTTTGGCGATCGCCGGCGGCGTCGACATGATCTCGGTTTACGTGCGATCAAGCCTCATTCAGCTCGCTACGCCCGATGCGATGCGCGGGCGGGTGGCGGCGGTGAGTTTCGTGTTCATCTCTGCGTCGAACGAGCTTGGCGATTTCGAAGCTGGCTTGATGGCGCGGATTTTCGGCCCGGTGAGCGCTGTTACAATCGGCGGCGTTGCGGCTGTCGCGGCGTCCTCGTGGTGGATGAAACTCTTCCCAGCGCTTGCGAAGGCTGACGGATTCGAGACGCAGGCGCTTCCCCCTGAGGCGCAAAGCGCGATAAAGTTGAACCAAGAAGTGGAGAAGTCGTGATGGGTGTGCTGAGCGGCAAAGTTGTGGTCGTCACGGGCGCCGGAAACGGCATCGGTAGGGAGTGCGCGCTGCTAGCAGGCCGCGAAGGCGCCAGCGTTCTCGTCAACGACCTGGGCGGCAGTTTGAAGGGCGAAGACTCCGGCTCAGCCGGCCCTGCCGAAGAGGTCGCCAAGGAAATCCGCGCCGCCGGTGGCAAGGCAATCTCCAACTCCGACAGCGTCTCGGACTACGACGCGGTCGCCGCGATGTTTGAGCAGGCAAAGAAGGAATTCGGCGGGCTTCACGCGGTGATCAATCCAGCCGGCATTCTGCGTGACGGCATGTTCCACAAGATGCCGCCCGAAGACTGGAAAGCGGTGATCGACGTGCACCTGCACGGGGCGTTCAACGTCACGCGCGCGTCGATTGAGCATTTCCGCGAGCAGCAGGACGGGTCGTACGTGCTGTTCACGTCCACATCCGGCCTCATCGGCAATATCGGCCAGGCGAACTACGCGGCGGCGAAGCTTGGCGTCATGGGCCTCTCGCGCATTGTGGCGATGGAGGGGCTCTCAAAAAATGTGCGCTCCAACATCATCGCGCCGTTCGCTTGGACGCGCATGATCGCGTCGATCCCGGTGAAGGACGAGGCGAGCGCTGCACGCGTCGAGCGGATCAAGAAGAACATGCGCGCCGATCAGGTGGCGCAACTTGCCGTGGCTTTATGTGCCGATGGCGCGAAGGACACGACCGGGCAGATATTTGCGGTGCGCGGTAACGAAGTGTTCCTGTTCAACCAACCGCGTCCGGTGCGTACGTTGGGCCGCCTGGACGGATGGACGCCGCAAACGCTGATCGACCAGGCGCTGCCAGCCATGAAGGCCAGCTACACCGACGTTGGCGCTTCGGCCTCAGTGTTTCCTTACGACCCGGTTTAATGGAGGCGCACATGCGCGCTGCACTATTTGCTCTGTTGATGCTTGGCGCCTGCGCTCAGACGCCAGTGAACGATGCGCCGCCAGCCCAAAGCGCGACGCATTTCCTCTCTGGCACCAAATGGTTGCGCATTGACGATGTGAACGCCAACCCACACGGCGCAACGCTGGACTTCGAAGGCAATCGCGCTTCTGGCTACACCGGCTGCAATCGTTGGACCGCGGACGTGACTGAGAACGGCGAGCGGCTGCGCTTTGGCATGGTGGCTGTCACTGAGATGGCGTGCGCTTCGCCGATGCAGATGGATACAGAGCGCAACTTTCTCGGCATGATCGATCGGGCGCGCTACGCACATTTCGATCGCGAACGACTGGTGTTGATGGACGCACAACAAAATCAGATCGCAGAATTCAACAGCACCGTGCCCACTCAGGAGTAACGCATGAAACGCGCCGCCCTCGCCGCTCTTGTCCTGCTTGCCGCTTGCGCGACTGCTGAAGACGGTAGCAACGGCAGCGCCACGCCCCTGGGCGATCTCACCGGCAGCGAATGGACGTTGCTGAACGAAACGCGCAGTGCAGCGCCGCCGACAATCGCATTTGCCGCAGATCGCGCCTCCGGCTTCGCAGGTTGCAATCGCTGGTTCGCCAGCGTCAGCCGCACCGATCAAGCGCTCGACTTCGATGCGATCGGCACGACGCGCATGATGTGCTCGCCTCCCGCAATGGAAGCCGAGCGGGCCTTCACAAGCGCGCTCGAAAATACGCATCACTTCCGTGTCGAGAACGGCGAACTCGTACTCGCTGATATCGGCGGAGCGGACGTCGCCCGCTTCCGCCCCACCAACTAGAGCCTCTTACGGAGTCGTCGGCGCGATCTCGACTGTCGGCACTTGGCGTGGGCAAAGATCGATCCCGCGTTCGCCGAGGCAGTGTTGCACCGTCGGTTCGGCAGCGCCCGGCGCGAAGGTCACCAACCACTTCTCGTTCGGATCCATGCGGGTGGCGCTAACCAGCGCACCGCACTGAACCGCGAACACCGCATCGGTCGTGTGAGCCGCATAGATGCTGGCTGGATCGACGTTGCCTGGCACGGCGACACGCTCGGTGCTGCGGACGGATGTGCACGGCGGCGTCACTTCCGGGTGCGCTTGCTGGTAGGCGGTGAGCTGTTGATACGCGAACACCGGCTGCGTTTCTGGGCTCATCGCTTCGACCTGCTCGAACAGGCCTTGCGGGGCCGGCGCTTCTTCGGTGGCCGGCGCGGTGGATTGGCCGCAAGCGGCGAGCAGAAGTGCTGCGGCGGCAGCGAGATACGTGCGGATCATATTGACCTCCCCTTTGCCCGCTCTTGCACTCCGCTGCGGCGCTTTCGTCAAGCGGCAGGTGGTGTCAGGCTTGTGCCTTGAGGATGAAATGCGACGGCCCACCTTAGGCAGCGAAGAGGTCACCCATGATTGAGAAACGTCCGTTCGACAGCCTGGGCCAGTTCGACGCCGACTGGCTGGCCGCGCGATATCATTTCAGCTTTTCCGGCTACCACGATCCCAACCGCGTCCACTGGGGCGCGCTCCGCGTCTGGAATGACGACACCATCAAAGCCAAAACCGGCTTTCCGCCCCACCCGCACTCGGACATGGAAATCATCACCTATGTCCGCACCGGCGCGATCACGCATCAAGACTCGCTGGGCAACAAGGGCCGCACCGAGGCCGGCGACGTTCAGGTCATGAGCGCGGGCTCCGGCGTCACGCACGCCGAATACAATCTCGAAGACGAAGCAACGACGCTCTACCAGATCTGGATCGTGCCGAAGGAACGCGGCGGCAAACCGTATTGGGGCGCAGCGAAGTTTCCGAAGGACGAGCGTTCAGGTTCACTGGTGACGCTGGCGTCCGGCTACGCCGAGGACCAGGAAGCGGGCGCGCTGCCGATCCGGCAAGACGCCCGCTTGCTCGCCGCAACTTTGAAGAGTGGCCAGAGCGTCGCCTACCAGCTTGGCGAGGGCCGCTACGCCTACGTCGCGCTGGCCAAGGGCAAAGCGAAGGTCAACGGCGTTGAACTCGGCCCCCGCGACGGCGCTGCGATCAAGGACGAAACCGAATTGCGTATTGAAGCCGGCGAGGATGCTGAAATCGTCCTGGTCGACGCGCCGTAGAAGTTGAACTGGGCGTCAACTTACTGCGCTTCCGATAGTGAACGTCCGCACGCCGCCACCGATTTACTGATCGGTGGCGGTATTCGTTTCACGAAAGCTTCGAAGTTTACCAACCGTTTGCAATTTCGGTCGCTTCTACGGGGAGGGTAATCGAGGGGCGGTCAGTGGCGACGCTGAACGACATTCACGTGCTGGTTGTCGACGACAACAAGCAGATGCGTTTTCTCGTGCGCTGCCTTTTGCGGGCGGGCGGCATCAGCAAAGTCACGGAAGCAGAAACCGGCGGCGTGGCGCTCGAGATTATGAGCGCCCGGCCTGTGGACCTCATTATCGTCGACTGGAAAATGGCGCCACTGGACGGGCTGGCCTTCACCCAGATGGTCCGCCGCAACCACGATAGCCCCAACCCCTACGTGCCGATCCTCATGCTCACGGCGCATACCGAAACCTCGCGCGTCACGGCGGCGCGCGACGCCGGCGTCAGCGGCTTTGTGCGAAAGCCGATCAGCGCTCGCTTGCTGTTCGACCGCATCTCAAACGTGCTCACGGATACGCGCATGTTCGTACGCACCCGCGGTTTCTTCGGCCCGGACCGCCGCTTCGGACAAGATCCGCACTATGCCGGCCCGCTTCGCCGCGAGTCTGACAGCGGAGAGGACGAATCCATTGATCTAGATGATCTGCGCTGGAGCGCCTGACGCTGCACCACGCGCTTGCCAATAGTGCGGTCGCCGCGCACGTTCCGGCGCATTAGTGCGGGGAATGAAATGATCCGAGCGCTGTTTTTGGTTTTTGTTGTCGCGCCGCTGCTTGCGGGCTGCGTTGTCACCGCTGTCGCTGGCGCCGCGGGCGCGGTTGTGGGCACAGCGGTTGGCGTTACGGGCAACGTGATCGAAGGGGCCGTGGATGTTACCGGCGCCGTGGTGGATGCCGCGATCCCAGGCGATGACGATAAGGACGACGACGACGACGATCGTTAAAACTCCCGTCAACGTTGTGACGTGAACGTGAGTGGCCAACGCACGAACCGCGGGCATACTCAACACAATCAACGCTGTGGGAGCCGCCAATGCGCATTCGTCATCTTCTCGCCGGGGCCGCAATTTTCGCATTCGCCGCGCCTGCGTGGGCGCAATCGACACCGGTCTCCTTCTCACCTGAATTCCAGACATCGCTCGAAGAAGATTTCGGCGTGCGCGAAGGCGAAGTGCTGCGCACAGCGGTTACCGAAGCAATTGCGAGGGAGCTCGCGCAGCGTGGTGTCTCAAGCACCGGTCTCAGCATTGACGTCACGATCGTCGACGCCGAGCCGAACCGGCCGACGATGCAGCAGCTTTTCGACGAGCCGTCGCTCGACTCTAGCTCGATCTCGATCGGCGGCGCAGAGCTTCGCGCCGTGTTGCACAACACATCCGGCCAAACGACCGAGGTTACGCATCGCCGCTACAATCATTCGCTCGCGGACTTGAACGGCCCCGCTACCACTTGGACCGAAGCGCGCCGCGCTATTCGCCAGTTCGCCGTGAAAGTCGCCGACGCTTACATCGCCACCCCGCGATAAGTCGGCGAGCGCTAGGGCGGGGCTTGTGGCCCCTTATCCCCGTTCGCCTCACCCGCCCTGGCGCACCCTCGCTCTAGAACCGCTTATTTTGCCGTAAATTCGCGCCAACCTTTGGCGCGCAAGTCGCACGCTGGGCACGCGCCGCAGCCATAGCCCCAATCGTGGCGTTGCGACCGATCGCCCTCGTAGCAAGTGTGGCTGTGCTCGAGGATAGCCTGCACCAACGGCTCGCCGCCAAGATCGCGGGCCAAGCCCCATGTCTGCGCTTTGGTGAGCCACATCAGTGGCGTTTCGATTGTCAGCGGCGTTGCGAGCCCCAACGAAAGCGCTTGTTGCATCGCGTCGATCGTCTCGCGCCGGCAGTCCGGGTAACCGGAATAATCCGTCTCGCACATGCCGCCAACGAGCGCGCTCTCGCCGCGCCGATAAGCGTGCGCAGCAGCAACTGAGAGGAAAACCAAATTGCGCCCGGGCACAAACGTGCTCGGCAACCCGCCGTCGGTCATCTCGATAGCGCGGTCGGCGGTCAGCGCGCTTTCGGCCAAAGCGCCATACCCGGCGAGGTCCACGACAACATCGCTCCCCAGCCGTCCGGCCCACGTTGGACAGATCTCGGCAATCGCAGAGCGGAGGATCGGCCGTTGGCCCATTTCGATGGCGTGTCGCTGGCCGTAAGCGAAGCCGATGGTCTCGACCCGGTCGAAATTTGAGAGCGCCCAGGCCAGGCAGGTGGCGGAATCTTGCCCCGCAGAGAACAGTACCAACGCCGCCGTCATTCCCCGCTTATAGCAGGCCGCGAGTCGCAAGCGACAGACCGGCGACCACAACCTAAAAGGGGGTTGCGATCTGAAATATACACTTCTGAGTTGTAAATTGGCACTGGGCGGCGGCGCGCATAGGCCAAACGGCGTAGAGATTTGTGACAGTGCCCTGGCGTGAGTGTGACCGCGCCGCCTCAGGGTCCGAGCGCCATGACGCTGGCGTCAAGTTATACCATCCGAACCCGTTGACACTTAAGGTCCTAACCCCTGCAATGGGGGCACTTGGACAGGTTAGGGCGCGGGGGGAGCACCCGCTCGTCAGCCCGACCACGCCTATGGTCTGCCGCGGACACCCAAAGAAGGTGGGCCGGGCACTGGGAGGACGACGATGAGCAAAAAGTCAAATTGGGGTCGGATTCTGCTGTCGGGCGCGTCGCTCGCAGCTATGGGGGCGTTCGCGTCACCTGCTCTGGCTCAGGATGCAGATGAAGTAACGGACGAAATCGTCGTCACGGCCACCGGCCGCGCCTCGGCGATCCAGGACGTTCCACTGGCCGTTACGGCCGTGAGCGGGCAGCAGCTGGAAAACTCGGGCGTGCAGGACCTGCGCGACGTGACCCAAGTTGCTCCGTCACTCCAAATCGGTACTGGCCAATCGAATTCTTCGGGCACAATCGCCCGTATCCGCGGCATCGGCACGGGTTCAGATAACCCTGGCTTCGAAGGCGCCGTCGGCATCTTCATCGATGGTGTTTATCGTTCGCGCGCTGGTGCGGCTCTCGCCGACCTGCCGGAACTTGAGCGCGTCGAAATTCTGCGTGGTCCACAAGGCACGCTGTTCGGCCGCAACACCTCGGCCGGCGCTATCAGCGTCATATCGTCTGGCCCGAGCTTCGACCCAGGAATGTACATCCAGGGCTCCTACGGCCTCGATGATCTCGAAGAAGTAGGCCTCGAAGCCGGCATCAATGCGCCGGTGAGCGACGTGCTAGCGTTCCGTCTTGATGGCGTCATCCGCGATCGCGGCGGCTACATCACAGACGCAACGAGCGGCAATGACATCAACAGCTCGAGCCGCTGGTCGGCCCGAGGCCAAGCCGTCTGGGATATCACGCCTGACGCTTCAGTTCGCTTCATCCTCGACGCAGCCGAGAGCGACTCTGTTTGCTGCGGCGCGGTGCTTGTCAGCCCCGGCACAACGTCGGCGCTAATCTCCGCTCTAACCGGCGGCCTAGGCGTTCTCACGAGTCCTCCGGAAGACCGCCGGATGACAGTTACGCCAGGCCGCGGTTACGGCGAAACGACGGACGAAGTCGGCTTCTCCGCTCAGGTCGATTGGGATCTTGGCAACGTCAACCTCACCTCGATCACCGCGGTGCGCGATTGGAATGCTGAGCGCGACCAGGACATCGACTTCACGTCTGCGGACATCGCCTATCGTGATGGCCTAGAAGTCAGCATCGAGAACCTCACCCAAGAATTCCGCCTCCAAGGCGAAATTGGCGCGGTGAACTGGCTCCTTGGCCTCTTCTATGCACACGAAGGCATCGACACCACGGACCGGATTCGTCTGGGATCGCAGGCTTCGTTGTATTCCAACCTCGCCGTCTCGTCTGGTCACACTGCACCGGAACTGTTCAACTTCTCGGCTCAACCGTCGATCTTCCAGGCCGTCGCATTGACCAGCTTCGTTGCGTTCCCAGCGGTTATCGCTGCGGTCAACGCTACCAATGGCGGTTATTTGATCCCGTCAGCGGCAGGCTCAGGCCAGCAAGACGACAGCTGGAACGTAGACACGGAAAGCTTGGCGCTCTTCACGCACAACGAAATCAGCATCAGCGACAATCTCCTGCTGACGCTCGGCGTGCGTTACAGCCAAGAAACCAAGGATCTTACGGCGAGCCTGAACGCTGTGAACCCGACGTGCGCTTCGCTCCAACTGATGGAAACGAACACCGCAGCGGCGACCCCGACCCCAGGCGGCATCGTCACCGCGATCCAGGGCTCTGCTGCCGGCGCAACGGCGATGGCCTTGGCGTGCAACCCAGCAGTCAACCCGATCACGAACGGGAACTGGGCTGGCGATCGTGAAGAAGAAGAGTTCAGCGGCACCGCGTCGCTGGCCTATCACCTTAACGACGATGTGATGATCTACGGCGGCTATTCGCGCGGCTACAAAGCGGGCGGTTTCAACATCGACCGTTCTGGCTTCGCGATCACCCCGGCGACCACATCAGCTGCGGCCGCGAACGTAGCCCAGCTCGGCTTCGAGCCGGAATTCACGGACGCCTATGAAGTCGGCCTCAAGACGACGCTGTTCGGTGGCTCGACCACCTTCAACGTCACGGGCTTCTATCAAGCGATTTCGGATTACCAGCTGAACGCCTTCAACGGCTTCAACTTCATCACCCGGAACGTCCCGGACGTGATCAGCCAAGGTGTCGAAATCGAACTGACCACGAACCCAATCGAAGGCCTGAACATCAACGCCGGCCTCGTCTACAACGACGCCTATTACGACAGCACGGTCGTGTTCAACACGCTCGACCCAGTGCCGAACACGGTGAATGCGGGCACCACGCTCTCGTTCGCTCCTGAATGGGTCGCGACCGGCGCTATCGCCTACCGCGTTCCAGTCAGCGACAATCTCGGCGTGCTGTTCTATGTCGATGGCCGCTGGAACAGCGAATACACCACGCAAACGCTGAGCCGCGAGGCTTCGACGGACAACGACTCCTTCGCGGTCTTCAACGGTCGCATCGGCATCGGCCCGCAAGACGAGCGTTGGTCAGTGGAGTTGTTCGGTCAGAACCTGACGGACGAGTTCTACTTCGTCGGTGGCTTCGCGCCGCCGCTGCAGAACTCGCGCGTTATCTTCCCGAACGAGCCGCGCACCTACGGCGTGTCGCTCCGTCTGCAATACTAATCGGTCCATCAGGGCTGAACGTAACGGCCGGGGCGAAAGCTCCGGCCGTTTTGTTTTGAGGCGACGCAGCCTAGCGTGCGCGCATGCAAGCTGCCGATCTCGACGTTCTGATTGTGGACGACCACGAAGGGATGCGGGTGCTGTTGACGCGGGTGCTGGTGCGCGGTATTCCCACGCCGAAGGCCGTCTTGTGAGAACGGCGCGAGGGCGTCACGCCTAGTCGTATGACTAGTGATACGCCTAGCGACGAGATCATCAGCCCAGTGCGGCGGATGGAGTTTGTGACCGTCGG